>Ga0265314_10003327_pt1 | contig 15658 bp, 20 predicted proteins | sample 4126metaG_FD_203106 | JGI IMG/M metagenome (GOLD analysis project Ga0265314, IMG submission 203106) | Rhizosphere microbial communities from Carex aquatilis grown in University of Washington, Seatle, WA, United States - 4-1-26 metaG | ecosystem: Host-associated > Plants > Roots > Rhizosphere >... | reverse complement strand
AAGCGTGTGGTCCCGCCGTAGGCGCGACCGCACGCGCAGACCCAGACCGTCGCCTACGTCAGATAAGAGCCCGCGGGCTTCGCCCGTGGGCGCTCTGCGGAGCACAACCCTTTCGGCGCGGAATCGCAGATTCCGCGCCGGGCGCTAGCCGGTAAGCCCGGCTTCGCGCAGCGGCCGCCGGCCCCACGCGAAGTGCTGGCGGTAGTACCCCGTCAGCTGTGCGAGCGCCACGCCGTACTCGGACGAGTTGATGAACCACCCGTTGCCGACGTAGATGCCCATGTGGTCGACCTCGGACGGCGACGACCGCGGGCCGTGCGCGCCGAAGAAGATCACGTCCGCCGGCTGCAGGTGCGCGAAGTCGATGAGCTCTGAGCGGGGCACCTCGCCGCTCATGACGTACGTCGTGCGTCCACGCAGGACGGAGGCGAGGTCGCCCTCGCCTGGATACGCAGTCAGCTTGTACACGCGCCAGACGAAGCCGGAGCAGTCGTAGCCGCCGCGTGCGGCGATGCCGAAGTCCACCTCATGGCCGTCGCTCGTCCCGCCCCACACGTACGGCATGCCGATGCGCGCGAACGCCGTGTCGAGGATGCGCCTCTGCCACGTCGAGAACGACGGCAGCGAGAACGAGTCGGCAGCGGCCTGCACGACCGGGACGAGCCAGCCCGAGGTGTGGATGATCTGTGCCGCGGAGTACGCGGCCTCCGCGCGCGTCGACGGGTCGTCCGGGAGGAGCTCGATGGAGTCCTCGCGGGCGGGATGGTCGATGCGCAGGCCGAGCAGGCGCGCCACCACCTCGGTGCCGAACCGCCACGGGAACGTCAGCCCGGCTGCCTGTGTCTTCTGCGCGAACTCCGCCGCGGCGGCGCCGAGGCCGAGCCCGTCGACGAGTTGGGCGTCGAGCGTCGCGAGCGTCGCCGACGCGGCCGGGTGCGCCGTCTTCGGCGGCGTCGGCGCGGGGACGGGGGCGGGGACCGGCTCGGGAACGGTCGTCGTCGTCGGGTCGGTGACGGTGGGGTCGGTGACGGTCGGGTCGGTCGTCGTCTGCGTCGGGTCGGTCACCGTCGGATCGGTGATCGTCGGATCGGTCGTCACCGGGTCGGTCACGACGGGCGGTGGCGGGGCCGGCTGGACGACGGGAGCGGGCGGCGCGAGCAGCTGCTGGAGCCCGAACACGAGGTTCGCGAGCGCCTGGTTCGTCAGCAGGGCGTTCGGCCGGAACGTCGCCGGGCTCTTCGCGCCCATCAGGCCGACCGAGGTGACGGCGCGGATCTGCGGCAGCGCCCACGAGGCGCTGGAGCTGTGCCGGGGCGCGGCGGCGGCGCCGGCCGGGACCAGACCGAGCACGGCTGCGATGACTGCGGCTTTCAGACCCACTCTCATCCCAATCGACCCCGTTCTGCGAAGACTTTAGTGTCCCTGCCGATGGATTTACAGATCTCCCCGGAACCCAGTGAGGAGGAGCGGGCCGCCATCCTGGCCGCCCTCGCCGCCGAGGAAGACGACGAGCCGCCGCCGGTGCCCTGGCAGGAGCAGGAGGCGTAACCCGAGCCCGCGTCCGGCCGTTCTCCCCTCGTCATGTTCGACGAGTGCATACGGTGCTCCTCGGCGCCCGCCGTCGACGAGCTCGGCTATTGCGGCCACTGCCACTGGGCGGTTCGGGCGGAAGTCGAGGAGGGCCTCTACCAGCTGCGCGAGTACCTGCGCTCCTGGGCGCGGTTCAGCGACTGGTGCGAGGCGAGGGGCCTCGGCGTCGCTACGCGGTAGCTCGCCGGAAGAGCGCCGGCGCGCTGCGTGCGTAGTCGATCCCCGATACCCACGTCAGCGCGACCGCGACGAGCAGCGACCACCACGCGACGCCCGTGCCCCATGCTCCGGCTGCCGCGAATCCGCCGAGGCCGGCCGCGATCGCCTGCGCCCACGTCTTGAGCTTCCCGAGGTCGCGGGCGGCGATGACGATGCCGCGCTCGATCGCCGCCTGGCGCAAGCCGGTGATGAGCACCTCGCGGACGACGATCGCCGCCACCATCCAGGCCGGCGCGACGTGCTGGCCGACGAGCATGACGAGCATGCCGAGGACGAGCACCTTGTCGGCGATCGGGTCGAGGAGCGAGCCGAGGGGAGACGTCCGCCCGTGCCGCCGGGCGAGCCGGCCGTCGAACCAGTCGGTCGTCATCGCAACGCAGAACACCGCCGTCGCCCAGTACGCGTGGTTCGTGAACGGCCACGCGAAGAGCACGACGACGACCGGTACGGAGAGTGCCCGCGTGACGGTCAGCTGGTCCGCGGGACTCATAACCGGAGACAATAGGCCGTGCAGATGTTCGACAAGGTCATGGTCGCCAACCGCGGCGAGATCGCGGTACGCATCTTCCGCACGCTGCGCGAGCTCGGAGCCGGCTCGGTCGCCGTGTACTCCGAGGCCGACCGGGGCTCGCTCCACGTCGCGTACGCCGACGAGGCGTTCCTCGTCGGGCCGCCGCCGGCCGCCGAGAGCTACCTCCGGATCGACAAGCTCGTCGAGACGGCGCTGCGCGCCGGCGCGCAGGCGGTCCACCCCGGCTATGGCTTCCTGGCCGAGAACGCGTCCTTCGCTCGCGCCGTCGAGGAGGCGGGGCTCGTGTGGATCGGGCCGCCGCCCGAGGCGATCGAGCTCATGGGGGAGAAGACGCGCGCCCGCGCGGCGATGCAGGCCGCGGGCGTGCCGATCATCCCCGGCACGACCGATCCCGTCCCGTCCGTGGAGGAGCTCCTCGCGCTCGGCGAGACGATCGGCTACCCGCTGCTCATCAAGGCGGCAGCGGGAGGCGGCGGCAAGGGCATGGAGATCGTCGAGGGGCCGGAGGATGCCGAGCGCGCGTTCGAGACTGCACGGCGCCAGGGCCAGTCGTACTTCGCGAACCCCGAGGTGTACGTCGAGAAGCTCATCGTCGACCCGCGGCACGTCGAGGTGCAGGTGCTCGCCGACGCGCACGGCAACGTCATCCATCTCGGCGAGCGCGACTGCACGATCCAGCGCCGCCACCAGAAGCTCGTCGAGGAGACGCCGTCACCCGCCGTCGACGACGAGCTGCGCGCGCGCATCGGCGCGATCGGCGTCGACGCCGCGCGCGCGGCCGGCTACCGCTCCGCCGGGACCATCGAGGGGCTGCTCACGACCGACGGCGACTACTTCTTCATGGAGATGAACACGCGCATCCAGGTCGAGCACACCGTGACGGAGATGGTCACCGGGATCGACCTCGTGCGCGAGCAGGTGCGCATCGCGCTCGGCGAGCCGCTCTCCGTCACGCAGGAGGAGGTCGCGCTTCGCGGCCACGCGATCGAGTGCCGCATCAACGCAGAGGACGCGTCGCGCGGCTTCCTGCCCGCGCCGGGGCTCGTCACGGCGTACCGCGAGCCGGGCGGCCCCGGCGTGCGCGTCGACTCCGGCGTCGAGGCGGGACGGGAGGTCGTCGCTGTCTACGACCCGCTCGTCGCGAAGCTCATCGTGCACGGCGTCGACCGTGAGCACGCGCGTCGCCGGATGCTGCGCGCGCTCGGCGAGTACGTCATCGAGGGGCCGACGACGCTGATCGGCTTCCACCGCGCACTGCTCTCGCACGACTGCTTCGTCCGCGGCGAGACCTGTGCGGGCGTCATCGAGTCGCTCGAGATCGAGCCGGATGCGGCGCCCCGGCCGGTCCCGGCCGTCGACGGGCGTGTGGTCGAGCGCGTGCGGACGGTCGAGGTGGACGGCCGCCGCTTCGAGGTGCGGATCGGGGAGCCCGAGGCGCCGTGGCTCGAGCTCGCGCGCCGCCGCCGCGAGCGCGTACACGCCGGCGCAGCCGGTGCGAGCGGACGCGACGCGGTCGTCTCGCCGATGCAGGGAACCGTGCTCTCCGTCGCAGTCTCCGAGGGCGACGAGGTCGAGGCCGGACAGCTGCTCTGCATCGTCGAGGCGATGAAGATGGAGAACGAGGTGCATGCGCACCGCGCCGGCACGGTCGCCGATCTCTCGGTCGCGCCGGGCGCGCCGGTCGCGCACGGTCAGGTGATCTGCGTCATCTCGGGCTGACGAGCCCCGCGTCGTACGCCGCGATCACGGCCTGCACGCGGTCGCGCACGCCGAGCTTCCGCAGGACCGACGAGACGTGCGTCTTCACCGTCGTCTCGCTGACGAAGAGCTGCTGCGCGAGCTCCGCGTTCGAGAGGCCGGTGGCGAGCAGGCGGAGGATCTCGCGCTCGCGCTCGGTGAGCGCGTCGAGCGAGCGGAGATCGCCCTCGGCAGGCGACTGCGAGAACCGGGAGACGAGCCGCTCCGTCGCCTCCGGCCCGAACAGGGAGTTGCCGGCCGCGACGACGCGAATCGCGTCGACGAGCTCCGCCGGTTCGACGTCCTTGAGCAGGAAGCCGCTCGCGCCTGCCTTGATCGCCGCGTACACGTACTCGTCGAGGTCGAACGTCGTGAGGACGAGGATGCGCGCCCGTGCACCGTCCTCGACGAGGCGGCGCGTCGCCTCGACGCCGTCGAGGTTCGGCATGCGGACGTCCATGAGGATCACGTCGGGGTCGAGCTCAAGCGCGAGCTCGAGCGCGTGCACGCCGTCGGCCGCCTCGCCGGCGAGCTCGAGGTCGGCGCGTTCCTCGAGCACCATGCGGAAGCCGCTGCGCACGAGCGGCTGGTCGTCGACGACGAGGACGCGGATCACAGCGGGAACCTCGCCGACACCGCGAAGCCGCCGGCTGCCCCGGGCCCGGTGGCGAGGGAGCCGCCGAAGGCGACGACGCGCTCGCGCATGCCGATGAGGCCGCTGCCGGAGCCGCCGCCGTTCCCGTTGCCGGTCCCGTCGTCGCGCACCTCCACGTCGAGCGTGTCCTCGCCGTAGCGCAGTGCGACCTCGGCGTGCGACGCGTGCGCGTGCTTGAGCGTGTTCGTCAGCGCCTCCTGGACGACGCGGTAGGCGGAGAGGTCGATCCCGGCCGGGAGCGGGCGCGGCGCGCCCTCGACGCTGACGGCGACGGCGAGGCCGGCGGCACGGACCTGCGCGACGAGCGCGTCCAATCCGTCGAGCCCGGGCTGGGGCGCATACTCCGCCCCGTCGCCCCGCACGACGCCGAGCAGCCGGCGGAGCTCGGCGAGCGCGCTTCGGCCGGTCGACTCGATCGCCTCCAGCGCCTCCCGCGCACGCTCCGGCCGCGTCTCGAAGACGTCGTTCGCCGCCGCCGCCTGCACGACCATGACGCTGACGTTGTGCGCGATGACGTCGTGGAGCTCGCGCGCGATCCGCGCCTGCTCTTCGGCGCGCGCCCGTGCCGCCTCGACCTCGCGCTCGCGCTCGAGACGCTCCGCCCGCTCCTCGAGCGTGCGTGTGTACGCGCGCCGCGTGCCGAGGTTGTCGCCGAGCACCCACGCGCCGATGAGCGGGATGAGGTCGGAGGCGGCGCGGTTGTAGTCGCCGAGGCCGAGCAGCGCGACCGTCGCAGCCGCGGTCGAGACGGCGGCTGCCACGAGCCCGTCGTAGCGCGGGAGGTTGGCGGCGACGGTGTAGACGCCGATGAACGGCGCCACCGGCGGGATCGGCGCGTAGATGACCGCTTGCAGGATGAAGGCGCCCGTGATCGCCGCCAGCACCGAGCGCGGATAGCGGCGGCGGACGAGCAGCGGCGCGACCTGGAGCACCGCGAGCGGCACGCCTCCCGTCCATTGGTCCAGGTGCGCGGCGTGCCCGACGTAGCCGGCCAACAGCGCCACCACGAGGGCGATGTCGGCGAGGACAGAGTGGCGCCGGAGCCAGTTCCAGACCATTGGTTACGCCAGCCTAGGCATCCCTCGTCGTATCCCGCCAGCCGGCGAGGACGACGGCCGCGACCGACCAGACGATGAGGACGGCGGCGACGGCACCGGTGGACATCGCGATGTGCGATCCCTGCCGCGCGGCGTTGCCGAGCCCCGCCGGCGTCAGGCTCTCCATCGCCACGCCGGGCATCAGCTCCCGCACGATGCCGAGTGCGGAGATCGATGCCACGATCGGCGTGATCGCCAACCGGAACGCAAGCACGACGCCGATCGCGTACGAGCGCGAGCCGAGGAGCGCCGCGACCGCGACCGAGAGGAGGTAGAAGAACGTAACCTCGAGCACGGTCCACAGGCCGGTCAGCGCGAGCAGGCGCGTGTCCGGCACCGGCTTCGATCCCGCGAGGGCGACCGCCGACACGGCCTCGAGCGCGTACGCCGCCGCGACGAACGGGAGCAGGAACGCGAGGCCTCCCGGAATGCGCGACAGGTAGAGCGACACGCGCGAGCGCCCGGTGACGACGAGGTCGCGGTAGACGCCTGCGTCCTTGTCGCCGGCCCCGGCGCGCGAGCCCACGATCGCGGCTGCGGCGGTACCGAGCATCGCGATCAGGAACGCGACGTGGCCGAGGTTCTGCACGCCGCCGGCCGGCCCGTGCTTCGTCGAGTTGGCGACGTGCAGCACCTCCATCACCGTGATGGTGATCGCGACGGCGCCGACGGTGAGCACGCCGGTGACGGCGGCGAGGCTGCGGTTGCGCCGAAGCTTGAGGATGTCCGCGCCGACGAGCCGCGGCGTGGGGAGGGCGAGGGTGGTCATGCTGCGTTCTCCAGTCGGGTCGTGATTTCCAGGAAGCGCTGCTCGAGCGACGCCCGCTGCAGGTCGAGCCGGTTCACTGCGACGCCGGCTTCGACGAGGCGGCGGTTGAGATCCGGGACCGCGCGCGGGTCGAGAATCGACACGGCGAGGACTTCGCCGTCGTCGACGACGCGCTCGACAGCGGCGTTCTCGGCGAGCACTCGCCGCGCCCGTGTCGTGTCGTCGACTTCGACGAAGACGACGTGACCGTCTCCGCGAAGCTCGGCGATCGAGCCCTGTGCGACGATCGTTCCGCCGTCGACGATGGCGACGTGGTCGCACGTCTTCTCGACCTCGTCGAGGAGATGCGAAGAGAGGACGATCGTGCGGCCCTCCGCGACGAAATCGCGGACGAAGCTGCGGAACTCCTGGATGCCGGCCGGGTCGAGGCCGTTCATCGGCTCGTCGAGGATGAGCAGCTCGGGGTCGGCGAGGAGGCAGCGAGCGATGCCGAGGCGCTGGCGCATGCCGAGCGAATACGTCTTCACGCGGTCGCCGGCACGGGCGGCGAGCCCGACCTGCTCGAGCGAGCCGTCGATACGGTCGAACGCGGCTCGGTCGCGCGCGGCGGCGACGACGCGGAGATTCTCGCGGCCGCTGAGGTGGCCGTGGAACCGTGGTTCCTCGACGATCGCGCCGACATGGGCGAGCGCGTCGGCGCGCCGCTCCGGCACGGGCAGGCCCAGCAGCCTCATCTCGCCGGCGGTCGCCGGCGTGAGTCCGAGGAGCATGCGGATGAGCGTCGTCTTGCCGGCGCCGTTCGGGCCGAGGTAGCCGAACGCGGCGCCGCGGGGGACGCGAAGCTCGACGTCGCGGACGACCGTCCGCTCGCCGAAGCGCTTCGTCAGTCCCGCCGTCTCGACGACATACGGGGAGATCGATGTCGGTGTCATGTCCCCATCGAAGCGGCACGCTGCTCCCGCCGCCTCGGCCGGGGGAACGGTCTTCGCTCCTACGTTCGGATGAGATTCAGATCGAGCGCTGGTACGAGCGAAAGCACCAGGTCGCGAAGAGCGACGTCGCCGTCACCGCTGCGAGTAGGAAGAGCAGGTAGAGGCTCGAGTGCCCCCAGTCGCCACCGGTCACGACCGCGTTCCTCGACGCGAGGACGCCCCAGTTGACGGGGTTGAAGCGAGCGATCGCTCTGATCCAGCCCGGCATCAGCGCCGTGGCGACGAGGATGGAGGAGAGGAACATCAGCGGCAGGCTGACGAAGTTTGCGGACGCGATCATCGACGCTTCGCGGCGGAGCAGGAGTGCGATCCCGTTCGAGAAGCCGGCGAACACCATCGCGAGCAGGAACGCGGCCGCGAGGACGACGAGCCATCCGAGCGCGCCGCCGTGCACGCGCACACCGAGTGCGAGCCCCACGAGCAGGAGGACGATCGCCTGCAGGATCGCCGTGAGCCCTGCACGCACGACCTGCGAGAGGACGATCGCGAGTCGCGACGCCGGCGCCGCGAGGAAGCGGTCGACGACGTGGCGGTCGAGGTCGTTGATCATCGCCATCCCCGCCCACGTGCCGCCGAAGAACGCATTCATGCACACGACGCCGGGCGTCAGGAACTCGACGTACGAGCCGGCGCCCGCGCGGAGCGACGTCACTTTCGAGAAGAGCTGGCCGTACAGCAACAGCCAGATCATCGGCTGGATGATCATCATCGCGATCCAGATCGGCTCACGCATGAGGTTGCGGGCCTGGCGCACGACCATCCATCCCGTCTGCCGTGCGGTCTGCATCAGGCGCCGCCCTCCTTGTCTTCCTTCGTGAAGTCGCGACCCGTGTAGTGGAGGTAGACGTCGTCGAGTGACGGACGTGCGGTCGTCACCGATGCGACGTGGAAGCCGTCGCTCTCGAGGGCGGAGAGGATCACCGGGATCGCCTGACCCCCGTTCGGCACACGCGCGCGGACGACCTGCCCGTCGACGAGTACGTCGCGCGCGCCGACGGCGCGCCGCACGACCTCGACGGCCGGCGCGAGGCGGCCGTCGGTCTCCCGCAGCTCGACGCTCACCGACTCTCCTTCGAGACCCGCCTTCAGCGTCTCCGGCGATCCCTCGACGACGATCCGGCCCTGGCTGACGATCGCGACGCGCTCCGCGAGCCGGTCGGCCTCCTCGAGGTAGTGCGTCGTCAGCAGGATCGTCAGGTGCTCCTCGCGCGCGAGTCGCTCGACCTCCTCCCACATCGCGGCGCGCGCCTCCGGGTCGAGCCCGGTGGTCGGCTCGTCGAGGAAGAGCACGCGCGGCTTGTGCACCAGGCCGATGGCGACGTCCAACCTCCGCTTCATGCCGCCCGAGTACGTGCGCGCGATGCGGTCGGCGGAGTCCCCGAGGCCGACGAGCTCGAGCAGCTCGTCGACGCGGCCGCGAAGAGGCGGCCCCGCCATGCCGTGGATCCGGCCCTGGAGCAGGAGGTTCTCGCGTCCGGTCGCCTCCCAGTCGACGCCCGAGTCCTGCGCGACGTAGCCGATCGCGCGCCGGACGCGGTTCGGGTGCTTCGCCACGTCCTCGCCGGCGACCGAGGCGGTGCCCGAGTCGGCACGCGTCAGCGTCGTCAGGACGCGGACGGTGGTCGACTTGCCGGCGCCGTTCGGGCCGAGCAGCCCGAACACTTCACCCTCGCGCACGGAGAACGAGACGCCGTCGAGAGCCTGGACGGTCTTGTACCGCTTGTGCAGGTCCTCGACGACGATGGCGTCCATCGCCGTCCCACACTATCGGGGGCCTGTCAGCTCTCGGAGATGCGCATTCCGGCCCAGAAGCCGGCAGCGGCGCCGACGATGCTGAAGAGGAACGACTGGATGCCCATCTGGCTCGCGCCCCACATCGACGGCACGAAGCCGCCGACGAGCATGCCGAACCCGGCGCACATCCCGATGACGGAGCGGCTACCCATCTCGCATGTGATCGGCACGAAGTGCCCAGATCGTTAGAGTCACCCGGCGGTGGATCTGTACGAGTACCAGGGCAAGGAGCTCTTCCGCCGCGTCGGGATCCCCGTCTCGGACGGGCGGCGCGCCGATTCGCCGCAGGAGGCGCGTGCGGCTGCGCAGGAGCTCGGCGGGCCCGTGGTGGTGAAGGCGCAGGTGCTCACCGGCGGGCGTGGCAAGGCGGGCGGCGTGAAGCTCGCCGAGAGCCCCGACGACGCCGAGCAGAGGGCGAAGGACATCCTCGGCCTCGACATCCGCGGCCACGTCGTGCGCCGTCTGTGGATCGAGAAGGCGTCCGACATCGCGCGCGAGTACTACCTCTCGATCGCGCTCGACCGGGGCGCGAAGAAGCCGCTCTTCATGTTCACGACGCAGGGCGGCGTGGAGATCGAGCAGGTCGTGGACGAGAATCCGGAGGCGCTCGTCCGCCTGCACGTCGATCCGCTCGCGGGCTTCCAGCCGTGGGTCGCGCGGCGGCTCGTCTACGGGGCCGGCGTGACCGACCCGTCGGAGCAGAAGCAGATCGCGGCGATCGTCGAGAAGCTCTACCGGGCGTTCGTCGAGTTCGACGCGATGCTGTGCGAGATCAACCCGCTCATCGTCACGCCCGACGGCGTCGTCAAGGCGCTCGACTCGAAGTTCACCGTCGACGACAACGCGCTCTTCCGGCATCCCGACATCGCCGAGATGCGCGACACGGCGGCTGCCGACCCGCTGGAGACCTTCGCGCGCGAGAAGGGCGTCACGTACGTGAAGCTCGACGGAAGCGTCGGCATCTGCGGGAACGGCGCCGGACTCTCGATGTCGACGGTCGACGTCGTCGCGCACGTCGGCGGCAAGCCCGCGAACTTCTGCGACCTCGGCGGTGGCGGCTCGGCGGAGGGCGTCGTCGACGCGCTCGAGGTGATCACGCGCGACCCGCAGGTGAAGTCGATCTTCTTCAACATCTTCGGCGGCATCACGCGCTGCGACGAGGTCGCGCGCGGCATCCTCGAGGCGCTCGACCGGCTCGACATGTCGGCGTACCCCATCGTCGTGCGGCTCGACGGCACGAACGCCGACGAAGCCCGCCGGCTGCTCGCGGAGGCGGGCAAGCCGAACATCCATCCCGAGGCGACGATGCTCGACGGCGCGCGCCGGGCGGTGGAGCTGGCGGCATGACCGACGTGTGGTCGGAGCGGGCGGAGGCGTACCGCGCGAGCGCGATCCACGCGGCGGGCGAGGACCTCGACCTCGTCGTCGAGTGGTGCGAGCCCGGCCCCGGCGTCACGGTGCTCGACGTCGCGACCGGCGGCGGCCACGTGGCGCGCCGGCTGCGCGAGGCGGGCGCGACCGTCGTCACGACCGACCCCGCGCCGGGGATGGGGGCCGACACGACGGCGCCTGCCGAGAGCCTCCCGTTCGCGGATGCGAGCTTCGACGCCGTCGCCTGCCGACTCGCCGCGCATCACTTCGCCGACGTCCTCGCCGCCGTGAAGGAGATGGCCCGCGTCGCGCGCCGTCGCGTCGTCGTCTGCGACAACACGTTCGTCAGCGAGACGTCCGAGGAGGCGGACCGCCTGCGCGACCCGAGCCACGTGCGGAACTACGGCGTGGCGGAGTGGGAGAGCTTCTTCGAGCTGGCCGGCCTCGCGATCGAGGCCTCGCAGCACTTTGCGCGTCCGCTCGAGATCGAGCCGTGGCTCGCCCGTGTCGGCTGCGCCGGCGAGGATGCTGCGCGCGTGCGCGAGCTGCTCGGCGACCGGGTCGTGGACGGCGTCATGCCGCTGCCGACGCTCGTCCTGAAAGGCGTGAAGTAGTGGCGATCGTCGTCGACCGGGACACGCGCCTCGTCGTCCAGGGCCTGACCGGGAGCGAAGGCCGCTTCCACGGCCTACGCAACCGTGCGTACGGGACGAACGTCGTCGCCGGGGTGACGCCGGGCAAGGGCGGCCAGGAGGTCGAGGGCGTTCCGGTGTTCGACACGGTCGCGGGCGCGGTCGAGAAGGCGGGCGCGAACACGAGCCTGATCTTCGTGCCGGCGCGGGGTGCGGCGGACGCGATCTTCGAGGCGGTCGACGCCGGGATCGAGACGGTGATCTGCATCACCGAGCACGTGCCGGTGCACGAGATGCTGCGCGCGTACACGTACTTCCGCCCGAAGGGCGTGACGATGATCGGGCCGAACTGCCCGGGCGTGCTCTCGCCCGGCAAGGCGAACGCCGGAATCATCCCGGCGGAGATCTTCAGCGAGGGCTCGGTCGGGCTCGTCTCGCGCTCGGGGACGCTCACGTACCAGATCGGCCACGAGCTGACGCAGCTCGGGCTCGGAAACTCGACCATCGTCGGCATCGGCGGCGACCCGATCGTCGGCTCGTCGTTCATCGACATTCTCGAGAAGTTCGAGGCCGATCCGGAGACGGAGCTCATCGTCCTCGTCGGCGAGATCGGCGGCGACGAGGAGGAGAAGGCGGCGCAGTACATCAGCGAGCACGTGAGCAAGCCGGTGCTCTCCTACATCGCCGGGTTCTCCGCCCCGCCAGGGAAGGCGATGGGCCACGCGGGCGCGATCATCTCCGGCTCCTCGGGGACGGCCACCGCGAAGAAGGAAGCGCTCGAGGCGCGCGGCATCGAGGTCGGCGCGACCCCGACCGAGGTCGCGCAGATGGTCGCCTCGCGCATCCGTACGAGTTAGCGAACGAAGGAGGGATCATGACCACGCTCGAGAACCGGCCCAACACCGCGCTGCTCGTGATCGACGTGCAGAACGGCGTCGTCGACGGCAACCATGCCCGCGACGCCGTCGTCGCGAACGTCGGCAGTCTCGTCGAGAAGGCGCGGCGGGAGCAGGTGCCGGTGGTCTGGGTCCAGCATTCGGACGACGGCCTCGAGCGCGGGAGCGATGCCTGGCGGATCGTCCCCGAGCTGAAGCCGGACGGCGCCGAGCCGCTCGTCGAGAAGAACTACGGCGACTCCTTCGAGGACACCGACCTCGAGACGGTGCTGTCGGGGCTCGGAGTCGGGCGGCTCGTCGTCGTCGGCGCGCAGACCGACGCGTGCATCCGCTCGACCCTCCACGGTGCGTTCGCCCGGGGGTACGACGCTACGCTCGTGAGCGACGCCCACACGACCGAGGACCAGTCGGCGTGGGGTGCGCCGCCGCCCGACCAGGTGATCGCGCACACGAACCTGTACTGGAAGTACCAGACCGCGCCCGGGCGGACGGCCGGGACGGTCGAGACGGCGGACGTCGAGTTCTAGGGGCCCGGACGGGCCCCTAGATCCTCTTCAGGACCTTCTTCGCGAGGGTCTTCTCCGCGGTGAGCGGGCTTCCGCTCGTGCCGGAGATCGAGAACGTCGCCTCGGTGCCGTTGCGCCAGACGAGCAGGATGAAGTTCGCCACGAAGTACGCCCGCGTGCCGAGGCCGGGCACCGGAACGACCGGCTTCGGGTTCGCCTTCGCGCTCTCCACGAAGTCGCCCTTGGCGAGCGGACGCGTTTGCACGGTCAGCGCACGCGTGCCGCGCCCGTACGTGCACGACTGGTAGAGGCCGAGCGTCTGTGCCTTCGGCTTCTCGACGGGCCCGCCGAGCACGGCGGCGGCGTCGGCGGCGGTGACGACCTTGCACGGGGATGCCGCGAGCGTGAGCGCGGCGGCGAGGGCCAGCAGCATGGAGCGTCCTTTCCGCGGGAGTCGACCGGTTATGAAGCTTAAGCGGCCGCACCGGCAAAGCCGGCACGGCCTTTTCTGGTCGGCGTCGCAAGCGACGCCTTGGACGCCGACGCGGCCGCTAACCTGCGCACGTGGATGTCGTCTCGTTCGCGCGCGGGATTCCCGCGCCGGAGTGCCTCCCCATCGAGGAGCTCGCCGACTGCGCGCGAGTGGCCATCGGCCGCGACGGCAGCACCGTTCTCTCGTACGGTCCCGGCGGCGGCTACGGGCCGCTCCGCGAGTGGATCGCCGCGCGGCACGGTGTCGAGCCGTCGCGCGTCGTCGTCACGAGCGGCTCCCTCCAGGGGTTCGTCTTCCTCGCCGAGCAGCTCGTCCGCCCCGGGACGCGCGTTCTCGTCGAGGCGCCGACGTATGACCGCCCGCTGAAGATCCTCGCCCGGCTCGGCGCCGACGTCGCCGGCCTCGCCACCGACGAGGACGGGCTCCGGCCGGAGGCGCTCGAGGAGGCCCTCGCCGTCGGCCCGAAGCCGGCGTTCCTGTACATGATCGCGACGTTCCAGAACCCGAGCGGCCGCACGCTCTCGCTCGAGCGCCGCCGCCGGATCGTCGAGATCGCGCGCGAGCACGAGCTGCTCGTCATCGAGGACGACCCGTACGGCCTCATCCGCTTCGAGGGCGAGCCGCTGCCGACGTTGTTCGAGCTCGAGGGCGGCGTCCAGGTCGCGTACCAGTCCTCCTTCTCGAAGACGGTGGCGCCCGGCGTTCGGGTCGGCTATTTCGTCCTGCCGCCGGAGCTCGCGGCGCAGATCGAGGCGCTCGCGGTGTCGACGTACATCACGCCGCCGTTCCTCGCGCAGGCGACCGTGCACGAGTTCCTCACCCGCGGCGACTTCGAGCCGAACCTCGCCCGCATCAACGAGCTCCTGCGCGCGCGTCGCGACGCGATGCTCGAGGCGCTCGACCGGGATCTCGCGGGGAGCGCGACGTGGAGCAGGCCGGAGGGCGGGTACTTCGTCTGGGTCGACCTGGCCGCCGGCCCCGACGTGTCGGACGTCCTGCCGCGCGCCGAGCAGGCGGGCGTGCCGTTCGTGCAGGGCCCCGACTTCTTCGTCGGCGGCGACGGCGGCCACCACTCCGTACGGCTCGCGTTCAGCTTCGTCTCGCCGCAGCAGATCGCCGACGGCATCGCGCGGCTCGCGCCACTCCTGACAGGCTCGCCTACGCGGGAACCCAGTCCCGCGTCAGCGTGAGCCAGAACGCCAGTCCGGCGAACTCGCCGTAGCCGCTGAACCGGCGCGCGATCGTCTTGTCGCTCGCCTTACGCCCGCTGAGCCTCGCGTACGTCGGTCGCGTCCACGAGTCGAGCACGAGACGGGAGTAGCGCCCGAGCGACGTGAGCATCACGTGGGCGGCGGCATACGGCCCGACGCCGGGAAGGGCGAGCAGCCGCACCTCGACCTCCGCGTCCGGCAGCTCGGAGTCGTTCAGCTCCTCGAGATCGAGCGACCCTCCGGCCACCTGCTCGGCGAGCGATTGGAGAAACGCGCCGCGGTAGCCTGCGCGAGCGACGTCGCGGTAGAAGTCGAGCCCCGCGCGCGCCATCGCCGCGGGAGACGGGAACGCGCGCGCGCCGCCGCGTGCGGATGCGCCGAGGTGGTCGACGAGCGCCGTCACCATGCGCACCGTCCCGCTCCACGCGCAGTTCGTCGTGCAGATCGTCTTGACGACGTCCTCGAAGACCGTCGGGCTCCGGAGCATCCGGCCGGCGCCGGCCGAGACCCAGGCGAGCTCCGGGTCGGCGCTCGCCCGCGCATAGAACGGCGAGAGGTCGTCGTCGAGCCGGAGCATGTGGCGCAGCTGCTCCAGCGTGCCGGCCCGCGCGCCGTCGACGCTCGCGTAGCCGGGCCGGGACTCGGCGACACGCGCGGTGTATGCACCGCCTCGTCGCCCGGGCAGCGTCACCTCGAGCGTCCACGCGTGCTCGTCGATGCGCGCGGGGGGGAGCGACGCAACGCCGTGCGAGGCCAGCGTGCGGCGGAAGTCGACCGGCTCGCCGCCCGCGCCGCGCAGGCGGAGCTCGACGCTACTCGGGGCCGGTGTGACGGCGCGCCCTCCGCCGGCGGTCGAGCTGTGCGAGGAGGATGCCGCCGACGGCGCCGAGCGCGAGGCTCAGCAGGCTGAGCCATACGATCGAGACGCGCGTCGTCGCGAAGACGAAGTGCACGGCCACGTGCTTGCCGTTCTCGAGGATGAACGCGATGACGTAGGCGATGACGAGCGCGAGCACGATCAGGCGCGCGTACACCTTGGGCTGCCACTGCTCTTCGAGCCGGCCTGCGGCGTCCCGTTGGCGGCGCAGGAAACGCATGGGGAGATGCTACGCCGCTGCGTGCGCGAGCGGGCGCGCGACGAGCTTCGCCTGCGGCGGGGGCGCG
>Ga0265314_10003325_pt1 | contig 15662 bp, 11 predicted proteins | sample 4126metaG_FD_203106 | JGI IMG/M metagenome (GOLD analysis project Ga0265314, IMG submission 203106) | Rhizosphere microbial communities from Carex aquatilis grown in University of Washington, Seatle, WA, United States - 4-1-26 metaG | ecosystem: Host-associated > Plants > Roots > Rhizosphere >... | reverse complement strand
CCGGCACGTCGTGCCGGTCGTGCCGGTCCAGCCTTACGTCGTCGTCTGCCGCCGCTGCGCCAGCTGGATGTCCTTGCGGTTGTCGACGATCTTCGCCGACTTCTTGAGCCCGTCGAGGAAGAGCCGCACGCGCTGCTCGCGCATGCCGCGCATCACCTGTTCGCGCTGCGTCGTCTTCTGCTTGTCCCAGTCGTCGCGGCTCGCGTCCACGCGCTTGTCGACGCGGAGCACGTACACCGCGCCATCGGTCTTCACCGGGAGCGACACCGCGCCCACGGGGAGCGAGAACGAGGCGCCCATCGCCTCGCTGAGCGCGCCCAGCGCCGGCGCCACGCTCGAACGGGCGAACGAGGGCTGCAGCTTCACGTCCATGCCCTTCGCCTTCGCCGCCGCCTCGAGCGTCGAGCCCGCGGCCGCCATCGCCAGCGTCTTGGCCGGTCCCATCGCCGCGTCGACCGCCTTCTCGCGCGCGACCGCCGTCACGATCTCGTCCTTCACCGACGCCAGCGTCGCCGGCCCCGCGGGGCGGAGCGAGTCGAGGCGCACGAGGAAGTAGGCGCGATCGTCGTCGAACAGGTCGCTGGTCTCGCCGACCTTCGCGCCGCCGAACGCCCAGGCGCTCGCGCTCGGCACGATGCCGTCGATGAACATCGCCGGCTCGCCCTCGCGCACTTCGATCTTCGAGACGAGCAGCCCCATCTCCTTGGCCGCCGCGTCGAACTTCGCCGGCTGGTCGCTGCCCGCGGCCGACTTCGAGAGCGCATCGGCACGGCGGTCCGTCAGCGTCGCCGCCGAATCGCCCTGCTTGATGTTCTTCAGGATGTGGCGGAGCGTGAGCGTGTCGCCCTTGCGCGCGTCGACCTTGATGAGGTGCACGCCGAACTGCGTCACCACCGGCCCCGACATCTCGCCGGCCTTGAGCTTGAACGCCGCTTCCTCGAACGCCGGCACGAAACGCCCGCGCGGGCCCTTGCCGAGGTCGCCGCCTTCCTTGCCGCTGACGGTGTCGTCGGATTCGCGCTTCGCGACCTCCTCGAACTTCGTCCCCTTCGCGATCTCGGCGCGGAGCGCCTCGATCTTCGCCTTCGCCGCCGCGGTGTCGCTCGCCGACGGCTTGCGCGAGATGCTCATGATCGAGAGCACGGCGCGGCCGGGCCGGTCGTACTCTTTCTTGTGCGCGTCGAAGTACTTCTGCGCCTCGGCGTCGGTGACCGCCTTCTTCATGGAATCGGTGACCGCCGGACGGAACTCCACGAACGACACCGTCGCCGAGTCGTGCGCGTCCTTGTAGATCTGCCAGAGGCGCGTGTCCGACACCCAGACGTCACCGCCCACCTGGTTCAGGAGCTTCTGGCGGGGGAGTTCCGAGCGATAGTACGCCTCGAGATTCGCGAGCAGCCCCTGCTGGCGGGCCGCCGGGCTCGAGAGGAAGCGCTGGTACTTGGCCGGGTCGAAACGACCGTCCGTCTGCAGCGTCGGCGACTGCATGAACTGCGGCGGCGGGTTGTACTTCGCCTGGTCGATGATCTCCTCATCCGTGACCCGGATGCCGCGCTTCTCGTATTCCTGCTGGAGGAGCACATCCGACACGAGCTGGTTGAACGCCTGGTCGTCGACCTGGCGGCGTTCGTCCAGCGTCAGGCCGTGTCCGGTCTGCTGTTCCTGTTGCTGGGCCAGCTGCTGTGAGGCATTGGCCCAGGTGAGGTACGGGATTTCGGTGCCGTTGACCTTGGCGACCACGGTCGAGGTCGTCACGGCCGAGCGGCCCAGGAGTCCCGAAGTTTCTGCGAGCAGAAAGCCGCCGATGAACGCGACGGCCATGATGATCCAGATGTACTTCGCGGCGCTCCGCATCTGATGCAGCACGAGGCGGTACTCCCTTGCAAAAAGCGGTGGTGTTCAGGGGTGCGACAGAGCCTCGGAAATTACCGGCTGTATGCAGCTAAAAGCAAGTGACTTCGGCACTTCTGATTGACTTCACTTGTCGGCGCATGGTATTATCGCACAGGTCTTGCAACGATGGCCGCTGCGAGTTCACCCTGACCTCCCGCAACAATAGCAATGAGCCCAGCGGCCCGCATCGACGAGTTGAAGAAGCGCTACGAGGAGAACCCACGCCGGTTCTTCGCGCCGCTCGCCAACGAATATCGCAAGCTCGGGGACCTCGACGAGGCCATCAGCCTCTGCGCGGAACACCTCGCCGATCAGCCCGGCAACATGAACGGGCACGTCGTCTACGGGCAGGCGCTCTTCGAAGCGGGGCGCTATGACGAGGCGCGCCAGACCTTCGAGACAGCCCTCGGCCTCGACCCCGAGAACCTGATCGCCCTGCGGTATCTGGGCGACATCGCCCGGCAGGACGGCGACCACGACAAGGCCCGCGAGTGGTACCGCCGCGTGCTCGACGCCGATCCCCGCAACGACGAGATCCTCGCGTTCATCGCCGAGCTCGACGCCGCCGACGCGGCCAAGGCGCCGGCGCCCGCGGCTGCGCCCTCTGCGACCCCGAGCGCATCCGCGCCGACGGTCGAGATCGAGCCCGTCGAGCGCCCCGGCGCGGCGCGGACGCCGGTCATGGCGCCGACGCCGGTCATCCCGATGGCCGCGGTGGAGCCGCCCAAGAGCGGCGGCCGTCCCACGATCGGCCTGATCGACCTCGGGATGGACTTCACGGGGCAGGCGCACGACAACCTCGACGACAGCCTCTCCGCGTTCGCGGCACCAGGTGCGGGATCGGCATCGGCCGCGACTGCCGAGCCCGCGTCGCTCGATGCCGCGCCGCCGGCCGATCTCCCGATGATCGACGTCGGAGCGGGCGAGCCCGCCGCGACGGCGCCGGGCGCGTTCGATCTTCCGCTCATCGACACCGCGGAGCCGGCGGCCGAGCCCGCGATGCTCGACGCGGCGCCCGACACGAACGAGACGCCGTCGCCGTTCGCGGCCGACAGCAGCGCGTTCCATCTCGACATGACCAAGGTCGACACCCGTCCCTTCGGCGGCGACGCCGAGGCCGGAGCCACTCTCGACCTCCCTCCGCTCGAGATCGAGGGCGCCGAACCGGTGCCGACCGCCGAGGCGATCACGGCCGATCTCGACGCCTCGGCGTTCGATTTCCCCGGCACCACGAGCGATGCGAGCCCGCTGGGCTTCGACGCGCCGCCGCCGCCGATCGAGTTCGCGCCGCCGGCCGCCGCGCGCAACTCGGCGCCCGCCATCGATCCCACCGAAGAACTCCTCTTCGGCGACGAGAACTTCGCCCCCGACGCCACGTCCGTCGCGCCGCTCGAGGGACTCGAGAGCCACGATGTGCTCGCCACGCCGGTCGCGCCCATCGCCGGCCTCGAGCCGACCGATTTCGCGCTCCCGCCGATGTCGGCTGAGCCGCCGGCCGAGCTGCCGGCCAGCGAGATCGCCGTGCCGGAACTCCCGGCGCTCGAGATGCCGCAGTTCGACATGCCGACGGTCGAAGCGACGCATGTCGAGCCGCCGGTGGAGCTCGAGCCGTCGGCCGCGCCCGCCGCGGAGCCCAGCGCCGCGATGCGCGAGTTCGAGATCGAGCCGATGGCGAGCGCTCCGGAGCCGGTCGCGCCGGAGCCGGTCGCGCCAGAGCCGGTCGCCCTCGATCCCATCGCGCCGGAGCCGGTGGCGCCCGAGCCCGCGCGGGTTTCGGCGGCGACGGCAGCTACCCCGGCATTCGTCACGGAGACGATGGCCGACCTGTATGTGAAGCAGGGTTTCCGCGATCAGGCGATCGCGGTGTATCGCCAACTCGTCGCGCAGCGGCCGCACGATGCGCCGCTCGCCGCGAAGCTCGCCGCGCTCGAGACGCCGGCCGCGCCGGCGGCGCCACGCGGACCGTCGGCCCGCTCGTTCTTCGCCAATCTCGCCGCCCGCGCGGCGACGCAGGGTGGAGCAGCGACGCTGCCGGCCGCGGTCGATTCATATGAAGCACCGGTCCCGGAACCCGTCGCGCCCGTCGCGCCCGTCGCGCCCGTCGCTTCGGAAGCCGAACTCCCCGGCGACGGACCGCTCGCCCATGTCGCGCGCCCCGCGACGACCGTCGTCTCGGGTGGCTCGCTCGACCAGCTCTTCGGCAACGTCGCGCCGGCCGACGACGAGGAGCGCCTCGCGCTCGCCTACGCCGCGATCGGCGACGCCGTCGAGCCCGCGATGCCCGCCGCGCCGACCGCATCGGCTGCGGCACCGGAGATCAAGGGCAAGCCGACGCAGCCCGCCGCGTCGGAACTCTCCCTCGACAGCGTCTTCCGCGATTCCAAGCCGCGCGCGACGGGGCAGCAGCGTCCGTTCACCCGGCAGTCGCAGATGTTGCGCTTCGACCAGTTCTTCGCCGGCTCCGACGAAGCGCCCGCCGCGCCCGAGCCGCCGGCCACGCCCTCCGGCGAACCGGGGAGCCCGGCCGATCTCGCGCACTTCTCGAACTGGCTGCAGGGACTGAAGGACACGGACAAATGAGGATCGCCGTCCTCAACGGGCCGAATCTCAACCTCCTCGGCACGCGCGAACCGTCGGTGTACGGCACGACGACGCTCGCCGAGATCGAGGCGCGACTGCACGACGTCGCGAGCGTGCTCGACGTGACCGTCGTCTTCGCGCAGTTCAATCACGAAGGGGACCTCATCGACGCGATCCACGCGCTCGGCGGGCGGCACGCGGCGCCGGGCGTCGCGATCGAACTGCGCGAGCGCGCCGACGGCGCCCTCGTGAACGCCGGCGCCTGGACGCACACGAGCCTCGCGCTCCGCGACGCGCTCACCGGCGTCGGGCTGCCCTTCGCCGAAGTGCACCTCTCGAACATCTACGCGCGCGAGCCCGAGCGGCGGCACTCGATGCTCGCCGCCGCCGCGCGCGCGACGGTCTGCGGCTTCGGTGCCGACGGCTACGAGCTCGCCCTGCGCGGGCTCGTCGGGCTCCTGCGCCGCGCGCGCGACTAGGCGCCCGGGCGCCCTCTCCGTGGCCCAGCCGAATCACGCCGAACGTCAGGCGAAGTTGCGTACCGCGCTCGCGGGCGCGTCGCTCGACGCGCTCCTCGTCACGGCGATGCCGAACGTCCGCTACCTGTGCGGCTTCTCGGGATCGAGCGGGATGCTCGTCGTCACGCACGACCGCTGCGTGCTCATCACCGATTTCCGTTACGCCGTGCAGTCGCGCGAGCAGTCGGCGCACGCGGCCGACGTCATCATCGAGGGGACGTCGCTCTGGGCGCGCCTCTGGACGACGCTCGCCGAACTCAAGGTCGGCGCGATCGGCTTCGAGTCGGCCCACGTGACGCATGCCGACGCGATGCGGTTTCTCGAGGGCGGTGCCCGCCACCAGTGGCGGCCGGCGGTGAATCTCGTCGAGGTGCTGCGCGAGCAGAAGGACGCATCCGAGGTCGCGGCCATCCGCGCCGCGGTCGCCATCGCCGAGCGGGCGCTGGAGCGCACGATCGCGCAGGTGCGGGTGGGGATGACCGAGATGGCGATCGGCGGCCGGCTGGAGTTCGAGCTGCGCGAGGCGGGGAGCGAGGCCTTCCCGTTCGAGACGATCGTCGCCTCGGGGGAGCGCTCGGCGCTCCCGCATGCCCGCTGCTCGTCGCGGGCCGTCAAACCGGGCGATTTCCTCCTCATCGACTACGGCGCCGTGTCCGACGGCTACTGTTCGGATATCACCCGCACGTTCTCGATGGGAAGCGCGAACGCGGAGATGCGGGAGGTTTATGCCGTGGTGCGGGAGGCGAACGCCACCGCTTCGGGTGGCGTTCGGGCCGGGATGCGGGGAAAGGATGCGGACGCGCTGGCGAGGAACTACATTGAGCGCCGCGGTCTGGGGGCCGAGTTCGGCCATTCCCTGGGCCACGGGATAGGCCTGGAAGTACACGAATCACCCCGCCTCTCCAAGGCGGCCGACGCGCCGCTGCCGGCGCAGTCGGTCGTGACGATCGAACCTGGTGTCTATAGGGATGGGTGGGGAGGGGTGAGGATCGAGGATGACGTCTTGCTGACCACCGAGGGACCGGTGGTGCTGACCAGTTTCACGCGCGAGCTGCTCGAGTTGTGAGGGAAGGGCGTGCACGGTTCACCGTGAACGGTGAACGGTGCACGGTACACCGCAGTGGTCGTCTCCCGTCCGAGCGCGCACAACCCAAAAAGAACAAATCATGATCGATCTCCGCTACGTCAAGAAGCTCGTGGACATGCTGGACGAGTCCACGGTCGACTCCATCGAGATCTCCTCCGACAAGGGGATGAAGATCCGCATCAGCAAGACGCCGTCGCAGCGGGGCACGATGCAGGTCGCCGCGCCGATGCCGATGCAGCAGTTGATGGCGGCGCCCGAACCGCGGCTCACGCCGGCGCTCGGGCTCCCGGCCCTCACGGAGCCCGACACGGCGCCCAAGCCGGCGCCGAAGTCGACGCTCCTCGACGTGAAGTCGCCGATGGTCGGCACCTTCTACTCGTCGCCGGAGCCGGGCGCGAAGCCGTACGTCACGGTGGGGCAGAAGATCCAGAAGGGGCAGATCCTCTGCATCATCGAAGCGATGAAGATCATGAACGAGATCGAGTCGGAGTTCGCCGGCGTCGTGAAGGAGATCAACGGCACCGACGCGCACCCCGTGGAATACGGCCAGGTGCTGTTCCGGGTCGACCCGAATGGCTGATCCCACCCGGCCCGCCGCGCCGGCCGCCGGCGCGCCCGCGGCACCTGCGGCGCCCGCCGCGCCGCCGTACAACTACAAGAGCGTGCTGCAGATGATGGTGCAGCAGAACGCCTCCGACCTGCACCTCAAGGTCGGCCGGCCGCCGACGGTGCGCGTCGACGGCGAACTCAAGGGTCTCGAACTCCCGCCGCTCAAGCCGGAAGACCTCCGCTCCATCGGCGAGCAGATCATGCCGCCCAAGCAGCGGCGCGAGTACGACGCCGAAAAGGAAGCCGACTTCGCCATCGGCGTACCGGGCATCGGGCGCTTTCGCGTGAACATGTACCAGCAGCGCGGCTCCATCGCGTATGCGTTCCGCGCGATCGCCTTCCAGGCGCTGAGCATCAAGGACCTGAACCTCCCGCCGGTGCTCGAGCAGATCGCGATGAAGCCGCGCGGGCTCGTGCTCGTCACGGGCATCACGGGCTCGGGCAAGTCGACGGCGCTCGCCTCGATGATCCAATACGTGAACGAGAACCGGCACGCGAACGTGATCACGATCGAGGACCCGATCGAGTTCCTCCATCGCGACATCAACTGCCACATCAACCAGCGCGAGATCGGCACCGACACGGGGACGTTCGCGCAGGCGCTGCGGCGCGTGCTGCGTCAGGACCCCGACATCGTCCTCATCGGCGAGATCCGCGACCTCGAGACGCTCGAGATCGCGCTCAAGGCGGCCGACACGGGGCATCTCGTGTTCAGCACGCTCCACACGACCGACGCGACGCAGACCATCAATCGCGTGCTCTCGTTCTACCCGCCGCACCAGCAGGCCGACGTCCGCTTCTCGCTCTCGACGGCGCTGCAGGCGGTGGTCTCGCTCCGCCTCGTGCCGCGCTCCGACCGGCCGGGGCGCATCCCGGCGTGCGAGGTGCTCATCAACACCGCGGCGGTGCAGGACAACATCCGCGACATGACCAAGTCGCTCAACATCCCCGACCTCATCCGTGAAGGCACGGTGCAGTACGGCATGCAGAGCTTCGACCAGGCGCTCATGAACTGGTACTCGAAGGGCGTCATCTCCTACGAGAACGCGCTCTTCTACGCGACCAACCCGAGCGAGTTCGCGCTCAAGATCCAGGGCATCGCGGGCACGAGCGACACGAGCTGGGACTCGTTCAACCAGGACGTGGCGACCTGATGTTCAAGAAAGTCCTCATCGCCAACCGCGGCGAGATCGCCCTTCGCGTCATCCGTGCCTGCCGGGAGCTGGGAATCGAGACGGTCGCCGTCTACTCCGAGGCCGACCGCGAGTCGCTGCACGTGCGCTTCGCCGACGACGACGTCTGCATCGGCCCGGCGCCGGCACGCGAGAGCTATCTGAAGATCCCCCGCATCATCGCCGCCGCCGAGATCACCGGCGCCGACGCGATCCACCCGGGCTACGGCTTTCTCGCCGAGAACGCCGAATTCGCCGAGACCTGCATCGCGAGCAAGATCGCGTTCATCGGGCCGACGCCGGACCAGATCCGCACCATGGGCGACAAGGCGGCCGCGCGCGCCGCGATGATCGCCAACGACGTCCCCGTCGTGCCGGGAACGCCCGGTCCGGTCGAGGACGTGGACGAGGCGCTCGCCTTCGCCGAGAAGGTCGGCTTTCCCGTGATCATCAAGGCCGCCGCCGGCGGCGGCGGCAAGGGGATGCGTGTCGCCCGCTACAGCGACGACTTCGCGCGCTCCTTCCAACTCGCCCGCAGCGAGGCGCTCAGCGCCTTCGGCAACGGCTCCGTGTACGTCGAGAAGTATCTCGAGCGGCCCCGCCACATCGAGTTCCAGATCCTCGGCGACATGCACGGCAACGTCATCCACCTCGGCGAGCGCGACTGCTCCGTGCAGCGCCGCCATCAGAAGCTGATCGAGGAAGCGCCGAGTCCGGCCATGACGCCGGAACTCCGGAAGAAGATGGGCGACGCCGCCGTGAAGGGCGCCAAGGCCATCAACTACATCGGCGCCGGCACCATCGAGATGCTCCTCGACGAGGACGGCTCGTACTACTTCATGGAGATGAACACCCGCATCCAGGTGGAGCATCCCGTGACGGAGATGCTCACCGATACGGACCTCGTGAAGGAGCAGATCCGCATCGCCGCCGGCCTCCCGATGAGCATCACCGAGACGCCGAAGCTCAGCGGGCATGTGATCGAGTGCCGCGTGAACGCCGAGGATCCGCACCGGAACTTCCAGCCGTCGCCCGGGCGCATCGATGTGTTCCATCCGCCGGGCGGCAACGGCGTGCGCATGGACACGCACGTCTACGCGGGCTACACGGTGCCGCCGTTCTACGACTCGATGATCGCGAAGGTCATCTGCCGGGGGCGCGACCGCGAAGAAGCGCTCGCCAAGATGCGCCTCGCGCTCGACACGTTCATCGTGCAGGGCGTCAAGACGACCATCCCGTTCCTCGGCCGCGTGATGAGCGACGAGTTGTTCGCCGAGGGCAAGGTGCACACGAAGTTCCTTGAGCAGGAAGGCGCGTACCTGCTCAAGGACGTCGAGGGGTGACTGCGGGCCTGAACGTCGACCATTCGAGCCCGGCGGGCGTCGCGTTGCGTCGCCGGCTGATGCCCGTGCTCTTCACGGGCGTCTTCATGTCGGCGCTCGACACGGCCGTGGTGGGGCCGGCGATCCCGGCGTTGCGCGAGGCGTTCGGCGTCGACAATCGCGAAGTCGGCCTGATCATGAGCGTCTTCGTGCTCTTCTCGCTCTGCAGCACGGCGCTCATGGCGAACCTGAGCGACCGCTATGGACGGCGCCCCGTGTATCTCTGGAGCGTGAGCATCTTCGCGCTCGGATCGGCGCTCATCGCCGCCTCGCCGCGGTTCTGGATGATCGTGGTGAGCCGCGCCATCCAGGGCATCGGCGCGGGGGGCATCACGCCGACGGCGAGCGCGGTGGTGGGGGATGCGTTTCCGCCGGAAGAGCGGGGGAGGGCGCTGGGCCTCATCGGCGCGACGTACGGCATGGCCTTCGTGCTCGGCCCGCCGCTCGCCGGCCTGCTGATGGTGGTCGCGAGCTGGCACTGGATCTTCCTCATCAACCTGCCGATCGCCGCGGTGATCCTGTACATGGCCGCGCGCGTGCTCCCCGCGCACCGGTCGGAGGCGGCGCAGCTGCCGATGGACGTGGCCGGCATCGTCGTCGTCTTCCTGTTGCTCGTGGCGCTCGTGCTCGGCATCACGCGCGTGCTCGACGGCTTCACGGGGCTGTTCCTCTGGCCGTGGCTCCTCGGCGCGACGGTCGCGTGCACGGCGCTCTTCGTGGCGGTGGAGAATCGCGCGCGGCAGCCGATCATCCCCATGCTGCTCTTCGCCAAGCGTCAGCTCGCGGTCGCCTACACGCTCGCGATCGGCGCGGGCTTCGGGATGGGCGCGATCATCTTCCTCACGTCCATCGCCACGCTCGCCTACGGCGTGACGGCGAAGCACGCGGGCTTCGCGCTCCTGCCGCTGGTGCTCGCGTCGATGATCGGCTCGATGGGCTCGGGGCGCGTGATGAACCGCGTCGGGCCGCGCGGCCTGCTGCTCGCGGGCTTCGCGTTGCTCGCCGTCGGGTATGGCGGGTCGGCCATCACGTCGCAGGGGATGTGGCTCTTTCTCGTGGCGTCGGTGCCGGTGGGTCTTGGCGTGGGCATCGTCGTCGGGGGTTCGTTGCGCTCGATCGCGATCGACGAAGCGCCGCTCGACGCGCGCGCCGTCGCACAGGGCGTCATCAATATCTGTACAGCCATAGGAACGCTCACGTCGGCGGCGGCGGTGAGCGCGGTCGCCGACTTCAGCGGCGGCGGCGCCCACGGCTTCGCCGCGGCGTACGTGGCCGTCGCCGCCGTGATGTCCGCGATGTTCCTGCTGACGTTCGCGCTGCGCGTGGTGCGTATCGGAGACGCCGCCGCCGCGTCGTGATGTCCTGATGCGCGCTATCCGTTCGCGGAGTTAGCGTCGCGCGAATTGCGCCGTGGGGACGAATAGATTGCCGAGCACGACCGCGTGCGACCGCACCGTGTCATGCGAAGCACTCCGGTTCGTCGCAGGATCTTCTTCCCCCACGAAGAGCGCGTCATGGATCAATCGCATCGCTACGCGGACCTCGGTCTCCGCGAGGCGGATCTCATCGCGTCGGGCCGCCACATCCTCGTGGCGTACAAGATGAAGCCGAAAGCCGGCTACGCGTATCTCGCGTCGGCCGCGCACTTCGCCGCCGAGTCGTCGACGGGCACGAACGTCGAGACGAGCACCACCGACGACTTCACGCGCGGCGTCGATGCCATCGTCTACCACATCGACGAAGCGACCGAGGAGATGCGCATCGCGTATCCGCTCGAACTCTTCGACCGCAACATCACCGACGGGCGCATGATGCTCGTGTCGTTCCTCACCCTGACCATCGGCAACAATCAGGGCATGGGCGACATCGAGTACGGCAAGATGGTCGACCTGTACCTGCCGCCGCGCGCGCTGCAGCTCTTCGACGGGCCGTCGAAGGGCATCGCCGATCTCTGGCGCGTGCTCGGACGTCCCGTCGTCGACGGCGGGTTCATCGTTGGCACGATCATCAAGCCGAAGCTCGGCCTCCGCCCCGAGCCGTTCGCCAAGGCGGCGTACGAGTTCTGGCTCGGCGGCGACTTCATCAAGAACGACGAGCCGCAGGGGAACCAGACGTTTTCGCCGATGCGACAGACGATCCCGCTCGTCGCCGACGCGATGCGCCGCGCGATGGACGACACCGGCCAGGCCAAGCTCTTCTCGGCGAACATCACCGCCGACGACCACTACGAGATGCTCGCCCGCGCCGACTTCGTGCTCGAGACGTTCGGCGCCGAGGCGGATCATGTCGCCTTTCTCGTCGACGGCTTCGTCGGCGGCCCGGGCATGATCACGACGGCGCGCCGCAATTACCCCGATCAGTTCCTGCATTATCATCGCGCGGGGCACGGCATGATCACGTCGCCGAGCGCGAAGCGCGGCTATACGTCGTTCGTGCTCGGCAAGATGAGCCGGCTGCAGGGCGCGTCGGGCATCCACGTCGGCACGATGGGCCACGGCAAGATGGAAGGCGACGCCGGCGACCGCGACATCGCGTACGCCATCGAGCGCGACGAGTTCCAGGGGCCCGCGTACTATCAGCGCTGGGAAGGGATGAAGCCCGTCACGCCGATCATCTCGGGGGGCATGAACGCGCTGCGCCTCCTCGGGTTCTTCGAGAACCTCGGCCACGGGAACGTGATCAGCACCGCCGGCGGCGGATCGTACGGTCACCTCGATTCGCCCGCCGCGGGCGCCATCTCGCTGCGTCAGGCCTACGAGTGCTGGAAGGCGAAGGCCGACCCGATCGCGTTCGCGAAGACGCACCGCGAGTTCGCGCGCGCCTTCGAGTCGTTCCCGCACGATGCCGACGCGCTCTTCCCCGGGTGGCGGGCGGCGCTCGGCGTGACGGGCTGACCCGCATGCCCACCGGCGGCAAGTCGACGCTCACGCAGTTCATCATCGAAGAACGCCGTCGTGCCCCGGGCGCGACGGGCGAGCTGAACGCGCTCATCACCGACATCTCGCTCGCCTGCAAGGCGATCGCGCGCCGCGTGGCCTACGGCGCGCTCCGCGACGTGCTCGGCGACGCCGGCACCGGCACGAACGTGCAGGGCGAAGAGCAGAAGAAGCTGGACGTCATCGCCAACGAACTGTTCATCCGCGCCACCGAGTGGGGCGGGCATCTCGCCGGCATGGTGAGCGAGGAGATGGCGGAGCCGTACACGCTGCCGGCCGGCTATCCGCGCGGCAAGTACCTGTTGCTGTTCGATCCGCTGGACGGATCGTCGAACATCGACGTGAACGTCACGGTGGGGAGCATCTTCTCGATCCTCCGCGCACCGGTGCCGCGCGCCGACGCGCGCGCCGAGGACTTCCTGCAGCCCGGCACGCAGCAGGTGTGCAGCGGCTACGCCGTGTACGGGCCATCGACGATGCTCGTGCTCACGCTGGGCCGCGGCACGCACGGCTTCACGCTCGACCCGATGCTCGGCGAGTGGATTCTGAGCCACCCGAACCTCCAGGTGCCCGCGCGCACGAGCGAGTTCGCCATCAACGCGAGCAACAGCCGGTTCTGGGAGCCGGCGGTGAAGCGCTACGTCGACGAATGCCTCGCCGGCCAGCCGGGCGTGCGCGGCCGCGACTTCAACATGCGTTGGATCGCGAGCCTCGTCGCCGAGACGCACCGCATCCTGATGCGCGGCGGCGTGTTCATGTATCCGCGCGACACGAAGGACGCGTCGCGCCCCGGCCGGCTGCGGCTCCTCTACGAGATGAGCCCGATCGCGTTTCTCATCGAGCAGGCGGGCGGGCTGGCGAGCAACGGGCACGTCCGCGTGATGGCCGTGCGCCCGGAGGCGTTGCATCAGCGCATGGGATTCATCTTCGGGTCGAGCGAGGAAGTGGAGCGCGTCGAGCGCTACCATCGCGAGGAACCGCTCGCCGACTTCGACGCCCCGTTGTTCGGCAAGCGCGGTCTCTTCTCGTCGGATGCCGAGTAGCGCGCGCGAGCCCTCCCTCACAGCCGATCCCGTCCCGTGTCCACCCGCCATCCGATCATCTCCATCACCGGTTCGTCCGGCGCCGGCACCTCGTCGGTGACTCGCACCTTCGAGAACATCTTTCGCCGCGAGGGAGTGAAGGCGGCCGTCGTCGAGGGCGACTCGTTTCATCGCTACGACCGCGCGGCGATGAAGCGCGCCATGGCCGACGCCGAGGCCAAGGGCGTGAAGCACTTCTCGCACTTCGGCGACGACGCCAATCTCTTCGCCGAGCTCGAGGCGCTCTTTCGGGACTACGCCGAGACGGGCTCGGGCACCGCACGCAAGTATCTGCACAACGCCGAGGAGGCCGCGCCGTTCGCGCAGGAGCCCGGCACGTTCACGCCGTGGGAGCCGCTCCCGGAGAGCGAACTGCTCTTCTACGAGGGGCTGCACGGCGGCATCGTCACGAGCACGGTGAACGTCGCCGCGCTGGTCGATCTGCTCATCGGCGTGGTGCCGGTGGTGAACCTCGAGTGGATCCAGAAGATCCATCGCGACCGGAGCACGCGCGGCTACAGCACCGAGGCGGTCACCGACGTCATCCTCCGCCGCATGCACGACTACGTGCACTACATCGTGCCGCAGTTCACGCAGACGCACATCAACTTCCAGCGCGTGCCGGTGGTCGACACGTCCAACCCGTTCATCGCCCGCACCATCCCGACGGCGGACGAGAGTCTCGTGGTGATCCGTTTCGCGACGCCGCGGGGCATCGACTTTCCGTATCTGCTGTCGATGCTGCACGACTCCTTCATGTCGCGCGCGAACACGCTCGTGGTGCCCGGCGGCAAGATGGAGCTCGCCATGCAGCTTATCTTCACGCCGATGATCCTGCGGCTGGTCGAGCGGCGCCGGAAGTCGCTGGGGCACTGAGTTTCGGCCGCCGGTGGTTTTCTCTGTGACCTCTGTGTTCTCTGTGGTGCGCTCCGAGGAGCTTTCGCTACGGAGAGCGCAGAAGATACAGAGGAATTCCCTGAGGGTGTGGAATGCCTGCTTTGGGTGTGTACGAAACGGCGGCATCGCTCGAGCGCGCAGACCTGGCGGTCGTGATCGACGTGCTCCGCGCGAGCACGACCATCGCGACCGCGCTGGCGAACGGTGCCTCGGCCGTCATCCCCGTCGCAACGATCCCCGCGGCGCGCCGAGCGGCACGCCGCCTCGGGCCGGACGCTCTGCTGGCGGGAGAGCGCGAGGCGCTCCGAATTCCCGGCTTCGACCTCGGGAATTCGCCCCTCGAGTACACCCGCGCCGCCGTGCGCGGGCGGACGATCGTGCTCACCACGACCAACGGGTCCCGGGCCCTCGTCGCCGCGGCCGCCGCGGCCCGTGACGTCACCGTGGGGTCATACGTCAACTTCTCGGTAGTCCTCGCCTCGGTGCGTTCCGCGCTGCGACGGGGATTGGACGTTGCCATCGTCTGTGCGGGGAGCGGGGGAGCATTCTCGCTCGAGGACACGGCCTGCGCCGGGCGCTTCGTGCGCCTCGCGTTGCGCGGTCTCCCCAACCGTGCGGGCGTGGCGCTGAACGACGCAGCGCGCGCCGCGCTGCTCATCGAGAAACCGTATGCCCAAAGCCTCGCGCGGCTCTTCGAACACGCCAGCCACGGACGAACTCTTCGACGCGCCGGATTCGTCGCCGACCTCGCGGCGTGCCGCGCGCTCGACGCGTGCCCCGTCGTCCCGCGACTCGTCGGAGGAGAGCTCCACGCGCGGCCGCCGCGCCGCGCCGCTCGATGACGACATCGATCTCGACCTCGACATCACCAAGCCGCGCCGGCGCCGCCGTCCCCGACTGGTCGAAGACGAGCCGGCGGCGACCGCCGAGCCGAAGCCGTCGGCCGAAGAACTCCAGAAACTCGCCCGCCGCACACACCTGAAGCGGGAGATCGGGGGCATCGCCCTCCTCCTCGCCGCGGTCTTCATCGCCGGCTCGCTCCTCGCGGGCGGCGCCTCGGCGGGGCAGTCGTGCACCGAGGCGGGCGGCATCTTCGGGCCGGTCGGCGCCTGCCTCCGCATGAGCGTGCTCCTCTCGCTCGGCGCGCTGTCGGCCGTCATCGTCCCGTTCATCCCGGCCGTCCACGCGCTGCGCCTCCTCGGCCGGCTCGACGAATCGAACGACAAGCGCTGGCTGTTCTTCACCGTCGGCCTCGCGGCGATCGTGCCGGTGGCGGCCGCTCTCGCGCGCGGCGCGGGGATCGACGCATCGCAGGTCGATCCGTATGCGGGCCTCGTCGGGTCGTTCCTCGCGTTCTATACGGTGAAGGCGATCGGGCTTGGTGGCGCCTGGGTGGTCGTTGCGATTCTCGGCTGTGCGCTCATGGCGGGGACGCTCGCGTGGAATCCGCTTCGATTGCTCATCGGAGGCAAGAGCAAAAGCAGAACTCCCGATTTGCGCGGAGGA
>Ga0265314_10003324_pt1 | contig 15669 bp, 11 predicted proteins | sample 4126metaG_FD_203106 | JGI IMG/M metagenome (GOLD analysis project Ga0265314, IMG submission 203106) | Rhizosphere microbial communities from Carex aquatilis grown in University of Washington, Seatle, WA, United States - 4-1-26 metaG | ecosystem: Host-associated > Plants > Roots > Rhizosphere >... | reverse complement strand
CCTCCCGGCGCTCCATTCCCCTTATGGGGAATAAGGAAAAAGGGAAATGACGGCCTTCCCGGGGTCACCGATACGGGCGATGACGCATGTCTGCCCTTCACCCTCCCCTTCCAGGGGAGGGTGAAGGAAGAGCGCGCTACTTCCTCTGATACACGTCCTCGATGCGCTCGATGTCGTCCTCGCCGAGGTAGCTGCCGGTCTGCACCTCGATCAGCTCGAGCAAAATCTTGCCCTTGTTGGCCATGCGGTGCACGCAGCCGATCGGCAGGTACACCGACTCGTTCTCGTGCACCTCGCGGATGCTGTCGCCGATGGTCACTTCCGCGGTGCCGTGCACCACGATCCAGTGTTCGGAGCGATGGCGGTGCTTCTGCAGCGAGAGGATGCCGCCGGGGATCACCACGATGCGCTTGACCTGGAAGCGCGCGCCCATGTCGATCGACTCGTAATAGCCCCACGGCCGGTGCACGCGCTTGTGGTCGGTCGCCTCGGCGCGCTTATCGGCCTTGAGCTTGTCGACGAGTTGCTTGACCTCCTGCGCGCGCGCGCGCGGCACCACCATGACGGCGTCCGACGTGCTCACCACCACGAGGTCGTCGACGCCGACCACCGTCGTCAGCCGGCCGTCGGAATGGATCAGGCAATTCTGCGCGTCCATGGCGATCGCCGGACCCTGCACGACGTTGCCGGCCTTGTCCTTGGGCGTGATCTCGAACAGCGCGTCCCAACTGCCGATGTCCGACCAGCGGAAGGATCCCTCGACCACGGCGGCGCGGTCGGTCTTCTCCATCACCGCGTAATCGATCGATTTCGCCGGCGAGCGCGCGAAGGCGTCGTTGCCCAGGCGGATGAAGCCGAGGTCGTTGCTCGCGGTTTTCACCGCCGCTTCGATCGCCTTGGCCATCTCCGGCTCGAGCCGCGCCAACTCGCCGAGTAGCACGTCGGCGCGGAACAGGAAGTTGCCGGAATTCCACAGATAGCCGTCATGCACGTAGCGCGCGGCGGTGGCGGCGTCGGGCTTTTCGACGAAACGCTTCACGACGTTGACGCCGTGGTCGCCGATCTTGTCGCCGCGCAGGATGTAGCCGTAGCTCGTCTTCGGCTCGGTCGGCTTGATGCCGAAGGTGACGATGCGGCCGGCGTCCGCCGCCTCGCGCCCGGCGACGCAGGTGGCGCGGAAGTCCTCGACGTCGAGGATGATGTGGTCGGCGGCAAGCGCCAGCACGACCGCGTCCGGATCGCGCTGCAATGCGACCGCGGTCGCCGCGGCGATGGCCGGCGCGGAATCGCGCCGCATCGGCTCGATGATCACGGTGGCGTCGACGCCGACGTCCTCGGCCTGGCGGCGCGCGAAGAAGTGGAAGTTCGGCCCGGTGATCACGATTGGGGCTGCGAACATCGGGTCCTTCACCCGCAGCAGCGTCTCCTGGTAGGTCGACTTGTCGCCGATCAGCGGCAGGAACTGCTTGGGGAGCGCGTCGCGCGACACCGGCCACAGGCGCGTGCCGGCGCCGCCGGCGAGCAGGATGGGAATGATCGGCGAGGGCATTGCGACGGCCTGCTATAGGTTTCTGCGGGGAATCGTCTTAATTGGGCCTAAGGACAGTAATAGCCGTAGCTAAACGTAGGGTTTATGTCCATTTTTCGCGAATACCGCACGATTTTGGGCCTTCGATGATCGATCGCATTCTCACGGTCGGCGGCTTTACCCTGCTGTCGCGGGTCACGGGCTTTGCCCGCGACATTATCCTTGCGGCTGTGCTCGGCGCCGGTCCCGTGGCGGACGCCTTCTTCGTGGCGCTGCGGCTGCCGAACCATTTCCGCGCCATCTTCGCGGAAGGCGCCTTCAACGCCGCCTTCGTGCCGGCCTACGCGCGCATCCGCGAGCAGGGCGGAGCGGAGCGCGCCGGGCTCTTCGCCGACCGCATCTTCACGCTGCTGCTGGCGAGCCAGATCGTGCTGCTCGCCGTCGCGCTCATCTTCACCCCGGCGGTGATCGAGGTGCTGGCGCCGGGCTTCGCGCACGATCCGGGGCGCTTTACGCTCGCGGTCGAGCTGACGCGCATCACCTTCCCGTATCTCCTGCTGGTTACGCTGGTCACGCTCTATGGCGGCATCCTCAATTCGCTGCAGCGCTTCGCCGCCGCTGCCGCCGCGCCGATTTTGCTCAACGTCTCGCTGGTGCTGGCGCTCTCGCTCGCCGCGTTCTTTCCGACCGCGGGACATGCCGCGGCCTGGGGCGTGCTGATCGCCGGCGGCCTCGAGCTCGCTCTGGTCGCGGGCGATGCGACGTTCGCCGGCGCGCTGGCGAAGCTCCGGTGGCCGACGCTCGACGCCGACGTGAAGCAGTTTTTCCGCGCGCTCGGGCCGGCGACGGTCGGCTCGGCCGGCGTACAGCTCGCACTGTTTGCCGACACGATCATCGCCAGCTTCCTGCCGGCCGGCGCGCTGTCGGCGCTTTATTACGCCGACCGGCTCAACCAGTTGCCCATCGGCGTGATCGGCATCGCGGCCGGCACGGTGGTGCTGCCGGAGATGGCGCGACGGCTTGCCGCCGGCGACACGGTGGGCGCGGCGCAGGCGCAGAACCGCGCCGTCGAATTCACGCTGCTGCTGGCGATCCCGTGCCTGGCGGCGTTCTTCGTCATCCCCGACCTGATCATGCGCGCGCTGTTCGTGCGCGGCGCCTTCACCGTCGCCGACGCGGCGGCGGCCGGCGCGACGCTCGCGGCCTACGCTTTCGGGCTGTTGCCCTTCGTGCTGATCCGCAGCGCGGTCGCCACCTTCTTTGCACGCGGCGATACGGCGACGCCGGTGAAGGCGGCGCTCGCGGCGGCCGCGGTCAACATCGCCTTCAAGTTTCTGCTGATGGGGCCGCTGGCGCAGGTCGGCCTCGCGCTCGCCACCTCCATCGGTGCCTGGATCAATCTCGGCCTGGTGCTGTGGTTCGCCCATCGCCACGGCCACCTCGTCGTCGACGATCGGCTCAAACAGTCGACGCTCAAGCTCGCCGCCGCGGGGCTAGCGCTCGCCGCGGCGGTGTGGCTCGCCCTGGGGCCCGTCACGCAGGCATTCGCCGGCCTGCACCACCTGCGCGACATCCTCGTCCTCGGCGTGCTGGCCGCGATTGGCGGCCTGGTCTACGGCGGCGTGGTGCTGGCGCTGTTCGGCCGCGGCTGGCTTGCGGCTTTTCGGTCACGCCGCCGGTAAATTGGGGCTTCACGCGGATTTGCGCCGTTGTGGAACCCGCGCGGTGGACATAAGTGCGTCCGGCCGCTATGTGACACGTCCCCCGTTCAGCACCGTTTCCAGGGCCGCTATGATCGCCTCCGCACGCGCGCCGTCTTCCGCCGTCACGCTTTTGCGCGTTGCTGGGGCGCTGGCGCTGGCGACCTTGGTCGTAAGCTGCGGACAGCCGCAGCAGGCGGGCGGCCCGCCGCCGCCGGCCGTGACCGTCACGCCGCCGACCAAGCGCGTGGTCACCGATACCGATGAATATGTCGGCCGTTTCGTCGCGGTCGATTCGGTCGAGGTGCGGGCGCGGGTGTCCGGCTATCTCGACGGCGTGCATTTCAAGGACGGCCAGCTCGTCAAGCAGGGCGACCTCTTGTTCACCATCGACAAGCGGCCGTTCCAGAACACGCTCGACCAGGCGCGCGCGAGCCTGGTGCAGGCCCGTTCCAACCTGACCTTCACCGAGGCGGACTTCACGCGCGGCCAGCAGCTCGTGCGCGACAAGACCATCACCGATCAGACCTTCGAGCAGCGCTCGCAGGCCTATCGCAACGCACAGGCGGCGGTCAGCAACGCGGAGGCAACGATCCGCCAGGCCGAGCTCGATCTCGAATTCACCGAGCTCAAGGCGCAGATCAACGGCCGCATCGGCGACCGCCGCGTGTCGCCGGGCAACCTCGTCACCGGCGGCGCCGCCGGCAACACCACGCTGCTCGCCACCACCGTCTCCATCGATCCGATCCGTTTCGAGTTCACCTTCGACGAAGCCTCGTTCCTGCGCTACGAGCGCATGTCCAAGCTCGGCCGCGACGTGGCGAGCCGCGGCGCCGGCGTCGAGATCATGCTCAAGCTGATCGACGAGAAGGAGTTCACCCACAACGGCACGATGGACTTCGTCGACAACGTCATCGACCGCTCGACCGGCACCATCCGCGGGCGCGCGGTCTTTGCCAACACGAACGGCGTGTTTACGCCCGGCATGTTCGCGCGCGTGCGCGTGCCAGCCTCGCAGCCCTACGAGGCGCTGCTCGTGCCGGACCTCGCGGTGGGCACCGAGCAGATCCGCAAATACGTGCTGGTGGTCGACGGCGAAAACACCGCGCGGCAGAAATACGTCACGCTCGGCCAGCTCACGCCGGACGGCCTGCGCGTCATCAAGGACGGCATCGGACCGGACGACCGCGTGATGATCAGCGGGCTGATGCAGGCGCGCGCCGGCATGAAGGTGCGGCCGCAGCAGGCCGGCGCCGCGCCACCCGGCCCACCTGGCGCGCCCGGCGGCCCGCCGGCCGCGAAATAGCGGGGCCGCGCGGCGATGCGCATTTCGCACTTCTTCATCGACCGGCCGATCTTCGCCTCCGTGGTGTCGATCGTCTTCGTGATCCTGGGCACGGTCGCGTTCTCGCGCCTGCCGATCGCGCAATATCCGGAAATCGCGCCGCCGGTGATCACCGTCTCCGGCCAGTATCCCGGCGCCAGCGCCGAGGTGGTCGCCTCGACCGTGGTCGCTCCCATCGAGGAGCAGATCAACGGCGTCGAGAACATGCTCTACGTGTCGTCGAACTCCACCGCCGACGGCAAGTTCTCCATCTCGGTCACCTTCGACATCGGCACCAACCTCGACATCGCGCAGGTGCAGGTACAGAACCGCGTCGCCATCGCGCAGCCGCGCCTGCCGGCCGACGTGCGCAACATCGGCGTGGTCGTGGCAAAGGCCGCGCCCGACCTGATGATGGTCGTGCACCTCTTTTCGCCTGACCAGTCGCGCGATCCGCTGTTCATCTCCAACTACGCCACCATCGAGATCAAGGACGCGTTGACCCGCGTCGACGGCGTCGGCTCGCTCATCGTGTTCGGCAGCCGCGACTACTCGATGCGGGTGTGGCTCGACCCCGACCGCCTGCAGTCGGTCGGCCTCACGGCCAACGACGTCGTGCTCGCGTTGCAAGGACAGAACGTGCAGGTCGCCTCCGGCATGCTCAACCAGCCGCCGGTTGACGACACCGCGCACGCCTTTCAGATCGCGGTGCAGACGCTCGGCCGCCTGTCCGATCCGACGGAGTTCGGCAATATCGTCGTCAAGCAGAACGCCAACGCGGTCGTGCGCGTGCGCGACGTCGGCCGCGTCGAGCTGGCCGCGCTCGACTACTCGTCGAACTCCTACCTCAACCTCGATCCGGCGGTGGCCATTGCCGTATTCCAGCGGCCGGGCTCCAACGCGCTCGCCACGGCGACCGGGATCCGCACCACGATGGACGGCCTGTCCAAGCGGTTCCCGCCCGGGGTGAAATACGACATCGTCTACGACCCGACCCAGTTCATCCAGCAGTCGGTCGACGCCGTGCAGGAGACCATCCTCGAGGCCATCGTGCTGGTGGTGCTGGTGGTGGTGATGTTCCTGCAGACCTGGCGCGCCGCGATCATCCCGCTGATCGCCATCCCGGTGTCGCTGGTCGGCACCTTCTTCTTCATGGCGACGTTCGGATTTACCATCAACACGCTGTCGCTGTTCGGGCTGGTGCTGGCGGTCGGCATCGTGGTCGACGATGCCATCGTCGTGGTGGAGAACGTCGAACGCAACATCGCGCGCGGTCTCAACCCGCGCGACGCGGCGATCAAGAGCATGGACGAGGTCGGCGCAGCGCTGATCGCCATCGCGCTGGTGCTGACCGCGGTGTTCGTGCCGTCTGCCTTCATCACCGGCATATCCGGCCAGTTCTACCGGCAGTTCGCGCTCACCATCGCCGGCGCGACGGTCATCTCGCTGATCGTGTCGCTGACCTTGTCGCCGGCGCTGTGCGCCATCCTGCTCAAGCCGCACGATCCGGCGCATCGCGACAGCTGGTGGGAGAAGCCGATCCACGGCTTCTTCCGCGGCTTCAACCGCGGCTTCGAATGGATCGCCGAACGCTACGGCTGGGTGGCGGGGCGGGCGGTGCGCTTCGCCGGGGTGATGCTGGTGCTCTACGCCGGCGTGATCGTCTTCGGCCTCAACGAATTCCGCAAGACGCCGGTCGGCTTCATCCCGGCGGTTGACGGCGGCTACCTGATCACCGTCGTGCAGTTGCCGCCGGGTGCCTCGCTCGCGCGCACCGACGCGGTCAACCGCAAGGTGGTCGACATGGCGCTGCAGATACCGGGCGTGCTCGGCGCGGTGAATATCGTCGGCTTTTCCGGCGCGACCTTTACCAATGCGCCGAACTCCGGCGCGATCTTCCTGGTGCTCAAGCCGTTCAGCGAGCGCGCCGGCGATCCGAGCCAGTCGGCCACGGCGATCCAGCGCGCGCTGTTCGCCAAGACCGTCGCCATCCAGGACGCGCTGGTCGTGGTGGTGGCGCCGCCGCCGGTGCGCGGCATCGGCAATGCCGGCGGCTTCCGCATGATGATCGAGGACCGCGCCGGCCGCGGTCCGCAGGCGCTGCAGGGCGTCGCCTACGCCATGATGGGCCGCGCGGCGCAGACGGCCGGCGTGCAACAGGTGTTCTCGCTGTTCGAGACCTCGACGCCGCAGCTTTACCTCGATATCGACCGCAACAAGGCGCAGTTGCTCGGTATCAACGTGCCCGACGTGTTCTCCGCGCTGCAGATTTTTCTCGGCTCGGCCTACGTCAACGACTTCAATTTGTTCGGCCGCACCTTCCGCGTCACCGCCCAGGCGGAGCCCGACTCGCGCATGGACCCGAGCGACGTGCTGAAGATCCGCGTGCGCAACGCGAGCGGCGACACCGTGCCGCTCGGCGCCTTCACCACGGTGCGCGATATCTCGGGGCCGTACCGCGTGCCGCGCTACAACTTGTATCCGTCGGCCGAACTCGACGGCAACGCGGCGCCGGGCTTCAGTCAGGGCCAGGCGATCGAGATCATGCAGCAGCTCGCGACGCAGACGTTTCCGGAGGGCTTCTCCTTCGAATGGACCACGCTCGCCTTCCAGCAGCTGCGCGCCGGCAACACCGCGATGTTCGCCTTCGTGCTGGCGGTGGTGTTCGTCTTCCTGGTGCTGGCGGCGCAGTTCGAGAGCCTGACGCTGCCGCTCGCCGTCATCCTGATCGTGCCGATGTGCCTGGTGGCGTCGATCGTCGGCGTGGTCTTGCGCGGGCAGGACAACAACATCCTGACGCAGGTCGGCTTCGTGGTGCTGATCGGCTTGGCAGCCAAGAACGCCATTCTAATTATCGAGTTCGCCAAGCAGATCGAGGACCAGGGCAAGGACCGGCGCGAGGCCGCGGTCGAGGCGGCGCGGCTGCGCTTGCGTCCGATCCTGATGACCTCGCTCGCCTTCATCTTCGGCGTGGCGCCGCTGGTGTGGGCAACCGGCGCCGGCGCCGAACTGCGCCAGACCTTGGGTACGGCGGTGTTCTCCGGCATGATCGGCGTCACCGTCTTCGGCCTGATCTTCACGCCGGTGTTCTACGTCGTCTCGCGCTGGGCGGCGCACTTTGCGGCGCGGCGGCAAAAGCCTGCTGCGCAGCCGGTCAAATCTTCCAAGAAGTGACAGACATGAAATTCGGCTTCGGTCAGGCGGTCACGCGCAAGGAGGACGACGCGCTGCTGCGCGGCACCGGCCGCTACGTCGCCGACGTGACGCCGGAGAAGACGCTGCACGCCGCGGTACTGCGCTCGCCGCACGCGCATGCGCGTTTCACGATTCACGATATCGCGCGCGTGCGCGCCATGCCGGGCGTCAGACTGGTGCTGACGGCGGCCGAGATCGCGCAGCTCAATCCGATGCCGGTGCCGGGCGTGCTGCCGGGCGTCGAGACCTTCGTGCCGCCGTTTCCGGTGCTGGCGCGCGACATGGTGCGCTATGTCGGCGAGGCCACCGCCTTCGTCGTCGCCGAGACGCTGGCGCAGGCGAAGGACGCGAGCGAAGCCATTTCGGTCGACTGGCAGCCGTTGCCGCACGTGATCGGCGCCGTCGAAGCGTTGAAGCCCGGCGCGGTCAAGGTGTGGCCGCAGCGGCCGGACAATCTGGCCTTCCAGGTCGAAGCGGGCGACGCCGCCGCGACCAAACGGGCCTTCGCGCAGGCCGCGCGAACCATCGAGCTGACCATCGTCAACCAGCGGCTGGTGACCAATTACATGGACACCCGCGGCGTCATCGCCGAGTTCGACGGCGAGCGGCACACGCTGACGCTCGGCAGCCAGGGCAGTCACATCATCCGCGACATCATCGGCGTCGAGGTGATGAAGCTTCCCGCCGACAAGATGCGGGTCATCACGCCCGACGTCGGCGGCGGTTTCGGCACCAAGCTGTTTCCGTATCGCGAATATGCGCTCGCGGCGGTGGCGGCCGAGAAACTGCGCCGCCCGGTGAAGTGGGTATGCGAGCGCACCGAGCACTTCCTCGCCGACAGCCACGGCCGCGACAACATCTCGACCGCGCGGCTTGCCGTCGACGACAAGGGCAGGTTCCTGGCGCTCTCGCTCGACATCATTGCCGATATGGGCGCCTATCTGCACTGCTACGCGCCCTATATCCCGTGGCTCGGCGTCGGCATGGCGACGGGCGCCTACGACATCCCGGCAGCGCATGTGCGGCTGCGCTGCCCCTTCACCAACACCGTGCCGGTCGACGCCTATCGCGGCGCCGGGCGGCCGGAGGCGTCCTATCTGATCGAGCGCGCGGTCGATTACGCCGCGCGCGAATTGGGAATGACGCCCGACGCCTTGCGGCGCAAGAACCTGATCAAGCCGAAGGCGCTGCCTTACACCACGCCGACCGGCAAGGTGTACGATAGCGGCGACTTCCCCGGCATCATGGCGCGGGCGCAGGAGGTGGCCGACTGGGCCGGCTTTGCCAAGCGCGTGGCGCAGTCGAAGCGCGCCGGCAAGCTGCGCGGCATCGGCATGGCCACTTACATCGAAGCCTGCGGCGCCAACGGACCGGAGACCGCGCATATCAAGCTGGAGCGCGACGGCGGCGTCACCGTACTGATCGGCTCGCAGTCGACCGGGCAGGGACATGCGACGTCTTATGCTCAACTCGTGGCCGAGCGGCTCGATTTGCCGCCGGACAAGGTGCGCGTCGTGCAAGGCGACACTGATTTGATCCCGACCGGCGCCGGCACCGGCGGCTCGAGCTCGATCCCCGTCGGCGGCGTCTCGGTCGAGCGCGCCAGCAGAAAACTTGGCGATCAGCTCAAGGACCTCGCCGCCGAGGCATTGGAGGCGTTCAGCGGCGACATGGAAATCGTCAACGGCAGCGTGCGCGTCGCCGGTACCGACCGCGTCATTTCCTTCGCCGATCTCGCCGCGCATCCGAAAGCGACGCCGGAGAAGCTCGCCGCCTCGAATGAATTCGCCACCGACAATCCGACGTTTCCCAACGGCGCGCATATCGCGGAGATCGAAATCGATCCGGATACCGGCGCGGTGGCGATCCTCAATTACGTCGTGGTCGACGACTTCGGCGCCACGCTCAATCCGCTGCTGCTCGCGGGACAGGTACATGGCGGCGCGGTGCAGGGCATCGGCCAGGCGCTGATGGAGGACACGGTCTACGACACAGGCTCGGGCCAGCTCGTCAGCGCGAGCCTCATGGACTATGCATTACCGCGCGCGGCGGACTCGCCGGACTTCAAGTTCGAAACGCGCAACGACCCGTGCAAGACAAATCCGCTCGGCGTCAAAGGCGCGGGCGAGGCGGGCGCCATCGGCTCCTGCCCGGCGCTGATCAACGCCATCGTCGACGCGCTCTACCGGGCCTACAAAATCGCGCATATCGACATGCCGGCAACCCCGCCGAAGATATGGGCCGCGATCGAGCGCGCGCGCCGCGCAGCAGCCTAAGATGATCGGCCACACCGGCAACCTGCTCAAGGCTATTGGCTTCAAGCTCATCTCCGCGCTGTTGTTCGCCGCCATGTCGGCGCTGGTGCGCCAGCTCGGCGACGTCGCGCCGGTTGGGCAGATGGTGTTCTTCCGCTCCGCCTTCGCCATCCTGCCGGTGGTGGTGATTTATGCCGCGCGCGGCGAGCTAGCGAGCACCGTCTATACCGGCCGGCCGCTCGGCCAGCTCGGCCGCGGCCTGCTCAGCGTCTGCGGTATGTTCACTAACTTCGCCGCGCTGACCATGCTGCCGCTTGCCGACGCCACCGCCATCTCGTTCGCCTCGCCGCTGATCACGGTCGCGCTCGCCGCGTTCATCCTGAAGGAGCGGGTACGCTTCTACCGCTGGTCGGCAGTGCTGGTCGGCTTTTCCGGCGTCATCGTGATGCTGGTGCCGCACATGGACTTCGGCCACTACGCCATGACCGGCGCGGCGGCGACGGCGACGATCGGCTCGATGCTGACGCTGCTGTCGGCCTGCTGCAATGCCGGCACGGTGATCCAAACGCGGCGGCTGACGCAGAGCGAGACCACGTCGTCGATCGTGTTTTATTTCTCGCTGGTCTGCGCCATTGCCGGCGCGCTGACGCTGCCGTTCGACTGGCACCAGCCGACCGCAACGGAGCTGACCAAGCTGATCATGCTCGGCATCCTCGGCGGCCTCGCGCACATTTTTCTCACCGAGAGCTATCGCCACGCCAGCGCCTCGGTGGTCGCACCGTTCGATTATTCGTCGATGCTGTGGGCGTTGCTGCTCGGCTACTGGCTGTTCGGTGAATTGCCCGAAACGCTGGTTTATGTCGGCGCGGCGATCGTCGCCGGGGCCGGGCTGTTCGTGATCTGGCGCGAACGCGCGCTCGGCCTTCAACGGCAGCGCGAGGCGGAAGGCCCGCCGCAGGCCAGCTGATAATTACGCCGTAAACGCCTTGAAGGTGATGATGGTGTAGGTGTCCTTGATGCCGGGCAGCGTCTGCACCTTCTCGTTGACGAAGTGCCCGATGTCGGTGCCGGCGTCGACGTAGAATTTCACCAGCAGGTCGTAGTCGCCGGCGGTCGAATAGATCTCGGAGGCGATCTCGGCCTCCGCCAGCGCGTTGGCCACCTGGTAGGCCTTGCCGAGCTCGCATTTGATCTGAACGAAGAAGGGGGTCATTGCGATCCTCCGGCCTAACGCAAGCGTCCATGTCCCGCTCATTCCCGCGTAAGCGGGAGTCCAGAGAATCAAAAGACTGGGTCCCCGCTTGCGCGGGGACGAGCGGACGAAGCACCACGCAATCCAGCAAATCGAAGGGCCGCTGGCAAGGCGCTCGAATCCCGTCGTTAGGGGCGGCACGTTCGTCTTGTCGGACGCTTGCCTTGCCGTTCGGCGCGGACTAGGTAACACGGGCAATCTCGTGGGGTGTCCGGTGTCCCGGGCTGAGAGGCCGTTTCGCCAACCCAACGAACCTGATCCGGGTCATGCCGGCGGAGGGATTTGAGATGCTCGATCCGAAATCCTCGCCACAAGGCGTTGTCGTTCTGGACGTCGGTGCGCTGCTCGAGCGTTTGCGCGCGCGCGGACCGCGCGTCCACTGCATTACCAATTCCGTGGCGCAGAATTTTACCGCGAACGCGCTGCTCGCCGCCGGCTGCGTGCCGTCGATGACCCTGTCGTCGGACGAGATCGGCGACTTCGTCGCCAGCTCGGAAGCGCTGCTGGTCAATCTCGGCACCTTCGACCGCGAGCGGCGCAAGGCGACCGAGCGCGCGGTCGAGGCGGCGCGGCGCGACGCCATTCCATGGGTGCTCGATCCGGTCTTCGTCGATCGCGCCGCCGGGCGGGCGAGCTTCGCCAATCTGCTGCTGACGCGCTCACCCGCGGTGATGCGGCTCAACCGCGCCGAGTTTACCGCGCTGGCCAATGCCCAGCCGGCCGAATGTGCACTCGCCAGTTTTGCCGACGAGCACGACGTCGTCGTCGCCGTGTCGGGCGAAACCGATGTCGTGACCGAGGGCACGCGGGTCGGCAAGGTCGCCAACGGCCATGCGCTGATGGCCAAGGTGACGGCGATGGGATGCGCCGCCTCGGCGCTGGTGGCAGCGTGCCTCGCGGTCGAAGCGGACGCCTGGCGCGCGACGGTCGGCGCGCTGATCATCGTCGGCGTCGCGGGCGAACTCGCCGGCGAAACGGCGCAAGGTCCGGGCAGTTTTGCGGTCGGCTTCATCGACGCGCTGCACCGGCTCGACGCGCCGACGCTGCTGGCTCGGGCGCGCGTGACATGACGCCGATTGCGCTCACCATCGCCGGCTCCGATTCGAGCGGTGGCGCCGGCGTGCAGGCGGACCTCAAGACCTTCGCGGCGTTCGGTGTCTACGGCGCCTCGGTGCTGACCGCGCTGACCGCGCAGAACACGCAAGGCGTGCGCGCCATCCACGACGTACCGGCCGACTTCATCGCGGCGCAGATCGACGCCGTATTCTCCGATCTCGCGGTTGGCGCGGTGAAGATCGGCATGCTGTCGCGCAGCGCGGCGATCGAGGCTGTGTCGCGCGGGCTTTCCCGCCACCGCGCGCCCAACATCGTGCTCGACCCCGTGATGGTGGCGACGTCCGGCGACCGCCTGCTGGCGCAGGAGGCGCTCGACACGCTGCGGCGCGAGCTGATTCCGCGCGCGCTGGTGGTGACGCCCAATCTGCCGGAGGCGGCGCTGCTCACCGGCGCGTCGCCCGCGCGCAACGAGCGCGACATGGAAGTACAGGCGCGCGAGATCCTGGCGCTCGGCTGCCGTCATGTGTTGATCAAAGGCGGGCACGGTGAGGGCGAGGAAGCGGTCGATCTGCTGATCGGCGAGGGCAAGGTGCTGCGCCTGTCGGCGAAACGCATCGCCAGCAAGAACACGCACGGCACCGGTTGCACGCTATCCTCGGCCATTGCCGCCGGCCTTGCCAAGGGTGTCGACCTGGTCGGCGCCGTGCAAGAGGCCAAGACTTACGTGACCGGCGCGATCGCCGCTGCCGACCGGCTCTCGGTCGGTCATGGCCACGGGCCGCTCAATCATTTCTGGAGACACGCATGACGACGCGACGCAGATTCACCCTCGCTGCCGGCGCCGCCGCGGCGAGTACCTTGGCCGCACCGAACGTCGCGCGCGCGCAAGTCCTGGCCTGGCGCATGGTGACTTCGTGGCCGAAGCGGCTGCCCGGTCCCGGCATGTCGGCGGAGCGGGTTGCCGAGCGCATCCGCGCGCTCTCCGGCGGCAAGCTCGACATCACAGTGAATGCGGCCGGCGAAGTGGTGCCCGCCTTCGAGGTGCTCGACGCCGTCGGCAACGGCGTCGCCGATATCGGCCACACGGCAGCCTTCTACTGGCAGGGCAAGATGCCGGCGTCGGCCTATTTCACCACCGTGCCGTTCGGGCTCACGCCGTCCGAGCACGTCGCCTGGGTCGAGGCCGGCGGCGGGCAGGCGCTGTGGGACGAACTCTATGCGCCGTTCGGCGTGAAGCCCTTCATGGGCGGCAACACCGGCGTCTGCATGGGCGGCTGGTTCCGCCGCGAGGTGACCGGCCTCGCCGATCTGCACGGGCTGAAGCTCCGCTCACTCGGCCTCGGCGGCGAGGTCTACCGCCGGCTCGGCGCGACGCCGCAGACCACCCCGCCGGCCGAGATCCTGATGGGCCTGCAGTCCGGCGTGATCGACGGCGCCGAATTCGTCGGCCCCGGCACCGACATGGCGCTCGGGCTCTATCGCGTCGCGCCGTTCTATTACTATCCCGGGTTCAACAAGCCGAACGGCACCGGCGAGTGCATCGTCGCGCTGAAATCGTGGAACGCGCTGTCGTCCGAGCTGAAGGCGATCGTCGCGCACGCCTGCGCCGCGGAAGCCAACTACGCGCTGGCCGAGATGGAGCGGCTGAACGCCGAGGCGCTTGCGGCGCTGATCAAGGATCACGGCGTCAAACTCGCGGCCTTCCCGGGCGATCTCGTCGCCGCCGCGCGCAAGCAGGCGACCGACATCCTGGGCGAAGTCGGCGCGCGAAACACCATCGCCGGCAAGGTGCATGCGTCCTACATGACGTTTCGCGAGCGCACGGCGCCCTGGTCGCGCGTTTCGATCGAAGCGGTGCTCGGCGCGCGCGGCGTGGTGTAGGGCGTTGTCGTTTAAATCGAACCCGAGCCGAGCGCGGCGGGTGGAGATCATTTTTTAGCCGCGCCGTCGCAATTTGCCCCCCCGGAGCGGTCGAATTAGTTCGGGCCGACGGCATTTCATATGCAGATCATATGCAGATTGACAAACTAAGCGGCATGTTTCGTCGCATACGACGGTATATTCGCCTTATCGCATCGGATTAATAATTTTTTTACCACGTTCTTTACCAGCCGTTCAGAGGTCGCGCGCAATAGTCGTGGCCGATCCAGTGGATCGAAACGTAAAACTGCCAGTACGGCAAAGTTACCAGAAAGGTACTTTTAGATGTCCGACATCGTGCTTTCTTCCTCAGTCCGTTCGAACCTGCTGCAGTTGCAACAGACGTCGGACCTGATCGGAACCACCCAGACCAAGCTCGCCACCGGCAAGCGCGTCAACTCGGCGCTCGACAATCCGAGCAACTACTTCACTGCGCAGAGCCTCGATAACCGCGCCAGCGACCTGAGCAACCTTCTCGACTCGATGTCTTCGGGCATCAACACGATTCAGGCCGCCAATAACGGTCTCTCGTCGATCACCAAGCTGGTGCAGTCCGCCCAGTCTCTCGTCAGCCAGGCGCAGCAGACCTCGGACACCACGACCCGCGCCAGCCTTGCCACGCAGTTCGACGCGATCCGCACCCAGATCACCCAGCTCGCAGGCGACTCCGGCTTCAACGGCACCAACCTGCTTAGCGGCAACAACCTGACCGTGACGTTGAACGAGTCTGGTTCTTCGACCACCACGATCAACGGCGTGACCGACACGGCTGCCGGTCTGAGCATCAATGCTACGACCAACAGCTGGGCCGACACCAACGCGATAACCGCTTCGGGCACCGACCTGACCAACGCGCTCACCTCGCTGCGCTCGCAAGCGCAGACCTTGGGCTCGAACCTGTCGACCGTGCAGATCCGTCAGGACTTCACCAAGGCGACGATCAACACCCTGCAGGCCGGTTCGTCCGCCCTCACCCTGGCCGATTCGAACCAGGAAGGCGCCAACCTGCTCGCCCTGCAGACCCGCCAGCAGCTGTCCACGACAGCTCTGTCGCTCGCGTCCCAGGCCGACCAGAACGTGCTCAAGCTGTTCCAATAAGCTTCGCAAACAGCGCAAGCGAAAACGGCGGCCTGCGGGTCGCCGTTTTTTTTATACGGATACGGCCAAACCGAATTTATGAGCATGCAGCCTAGCCGCCCTGCCTTCGCTTGCGCTCGGCGTCGTCCCAGGCGGTCAGCGCCTGATAGTCGGGCACGAAGCCGAGGCCCTTCTGCGCGTCGGACGACATCACCGTCTGCGAGGTGACGACGTCTACCAGCGCCGGCGCGTTCTTCAGTGCGCGCTCGAGCGCAGGACGCAGTTGCTCCGGCGTTTCCACGCGCTCGCCGTGCAGGCCGAGCGCGCGCGCCATGCCGGCATAGTCGGAGTTGCGCAGCGTG
>Ga0265314_10003323_pt1 | contig 15673 bp, 8 predicted proteins | sample 4126metaG_FD_203106 | JGI IMG/M metagenome (GOLD analysis project Ga0265314, IMG submission 203106) | Rhizosphere microbial communities from Carex aquatilis grown in University of Washington, Seatle, WA, United States - 4-1-26 metaG | ecosystem: Host-associated > Plants > Roots > Rhizosphere >... | reverse complement strand
ACCGAACGAGAGCTGGTGCGCGAGGCAGTATTCCTGCCCCTGCCGGAGAAAGACGAGCAGGCTGCTGTCCCACACGCCGAGCGCGGAGGCGTCGACCGTGACCGCCCGTGCCGCGCCGGCGCCCTTGGCGTCGGACGCCGACGCCGCCTCGACCAACTGCCCGAAATGCGGGGTGGGACGCTCGATGCTCCAGTCGCCGGAGACCACCGCGACGAGCGACGGACCGTCCCGCCGGATTTCCGCGAGCGTCGCGGCGGCCTCCGGGGTCATGACGACCGCGCCTCGCGGAGGGTCGAATCGACGTGCGATGGAGCTGTTGCGCCCAATCCGGCCTCGTGGCAAGCGACGGGTCGCGAGCCGGAGTGGCGCGCTGACAGCGATACTGAAGAATGCCCGGCGAGCGTCGCCGCGCCTATCGCACGAAAGGCGTAGGCGCGGGGGCAGGGACCGGCGCACCACGGCGCGCGAGGGGCCCCGGCTCGACCGCGATGGCCGCCCGGGGCGAGGCGCTACCGCGCCGGCACCGCGAACAGTTCGCCATCCAGCGTCGCGTCATGCCCGTACACGTCGTCGCGGAACTGCAGCAGGCCGTCGCGATCGACCCACGCCGTGAAGTACACGATGGAGACCGGCCACGGCTGACCCAGCTTGACGAACGTCTCCTGCCCGCCCGTCATCGCGGAGCGGATCCGCGCGGTGGGCCACGCCGCGTCGTTCCGCAGCAAGTACTCGGCGAGGTCGTCGGCGCGGGCCAGCCGGATGCATCCATGACTCGCGGCGCGAGCGTCGTGGTCGAAGAGGCTCTTGGCCGGCGTGTCGTGCATGTAGATGCTATGGCTGTTCGGGAACAGGAACTTCACGTGCCCGAGCGGATTCGTCGATCCGGGTTCCTCGCGGACGCTCGGATCGTTGCCCGGGCTTCCCGTCATCTTCATGTGGTGCTTCGCGAGGTAGCCGCGATCGTGGGCGATGCCGGGGAGGATCTCCTTGCGGATGATGCTCGACGGCACCTGCCACCCCGGACTGAAGACGACCTGGGTCATCGTGTCGCTGAAGGTGACGGTGCTCGTCGCCCGGTTCCCGACGACGACCTCCATCTCCATCACCTGCTTGCCCTGCTCGATCACGTGCAGGCGGTACTCGGGGATGTTCACCAGCAGCAGGTTCGGCGCCTGCGATTCCGATACCCAGCGCAGCCGTTCCATGTTGATGAGCATCGAGCGCACCCGCGCGGCGGGCGACACGTTCAGCGCCCGCATGACGTCCGCGCCGATGACGCCGTCGGGATGCATGCCGTGGCGCGCCTCGAATCGCTTCACGCCCTGGACGGTGGCGCTGTCGTACCGCGCGCCCGTGGGAGCGGCGCTCAGGTCGCCCAGCGTCTGGAGACGCGCGGCGATGTCGGTGATCACGGCGCTGCTGTCGCCCGGCTTCACGGAACGGCTGCCCGCCGGGAGCACCAGCACCGGCCACGGCGCGCCTGCGAACTTCGCATAGGATCGCACCTGCTTCTTCAGGAGCTCGTACTGCGGATCGGCCGGCTCGTAGCCCGCCAGGTCCATGTTCCCGCTGGTCAGCGAATCGAGGAGCCGGCCGTAATCCCGCTTGGCCGCGGGGATGAGCGTATTGAGATCGGGACTCAGCCGGCCGCCGTGCGGTCCGCTCACGAAGCGGTAGTACTCCGCCGTGAGGCGCAGCTCGAGTTCGGTCGCGCAACTGTCGCAGAGCGTCACGTGCTTGCCGTCGGCCGAGGCACGATCGTAGAGCGCGTTGAGGCGTTTCATGGCCTTCGTCGCGCCGGGACCGTCGGCGTCGTCGATGCCCGCGAGCGCGACGAACTCCTCGGCGCTCGCCGACAGCGAATCGCCGAGGATCCAGGCGAACTGCATCTGCCGTTCGTGATAGAAGCCGACGATGGACGCGGAATCGGCGCGATAGTCGTCGGCTTTCGCGAGGAATGCGTTCAGGTCCGCCTCGGCGACGGTGCGCGTCGAGTACGGTTGCGCGCTCTCGAAGACTTTCGCGACCTCGAGGTGGCGCTCGACGCGCGCCCGCGGCGCGTCCTTGGCGCGCGAGCAGGCAGCCGCGAGCAGCAGGGGCAGCACCCACCACGCCACGCCGGCGCGCACCGTACTACGCATGCTGCGGCGCCTGCCCCCCGTAGACGAAGAGCAAGCCTCCGTCGGCGAGGAGTTCGATGATGCGCGCCATATCGCCGGTCGGCACGGCCGGACATCCCCAACTGCGGCCGAGGCGGCCGTGCAGCGCGATGAAGAGGGCGCTGACGTACTTGGCGCCGTGCAGGATGACTTCACGTGCGAGTGCCTGATCATTGACGCCCTTGTCGAGTCCGTCGAGGAGAAGTGCCGGCCCATGCTTCGGACTCGTGATCTTCGCGCCCACCCGGTAGAGCCCGAGACTCGTCTCGTGCGAATCGGTGCGGTTGCTGAACTTCGTCGGCGTGAGGTCGCCCGAGTTCTGCCCGTGCGCGATCCACGTGCGCAGGATGACCTTCTTGGCGTCCATGTCGATGATGTACAGCCGCTGCGCCGTGCTGGGCTGCGACATGTCGGCGATCGCCATCCGGCGCGGATGGAGGCCATGCTCGCTCGCGCTGCGCGCCGCGGCTTCGAACACGGTGGCATCGATCGTCGGCGGGAGGTCGATCCCGGGGACGGGGTCGTGGCCCACGCTGGCGGCGACGCTCGGCGGGCCGGCAGGCACGGCCTTCGAGAAGGCGATCATCGACCACGGCGCGGCCAGCAGCAGGAGGTTCCGCTTGCTGATCTTGCGGGGCTTCTTGGGCGCCGTCTTCTTCGCCTTCTTCGGGTGCCCGGTGCGATCGTCGCCCGTCTTCGTCATCATGCGCTCCGCTCGTGTACGGTGACCAGAGAACCCGAGCGGCGACGCGCGTTTCCGTGTGTCGCGAGCGTCTCGATCTGATACTGTCAGCGTACCGGGCCCGGCAGAGGCGGACAATCGCCCGTTGTGGCTAGTCTCATCGATGCAGGAGCGCCTCGTGCGGTTACGCGCGCGAGGTGCCGTCCGTCCCTGCGGTCACGCCGGAGCGGCCGGCGTCACCCGCGGGACCGCGCCCCCGCAGGCTGCGTGTATCCGTCGGGCCGTGGCGACGACGTGCTCCACCGTGAACCCATAGTGCGCCATCACCACCGGCCCCGGCGCGGACGCGCCGAAGTGATCGACGGCGATGATCGCGCCGGCGTCGCCGACGTAACGCTCCCATCCGAAGGGCGACGCCGCCTCGATGCTCACCCTCGCCCGCACCGCCGGTGGCAGCACGAGCCGGCGGTACTCCTCGGGCTGCCGCTCGAACAGCTCCCACGACGGCAACGACACCACGCGGCTGTGGATGCCGGCGAGCGCCAGCTGGCGATGCGCCTCGAGCGCCAGATGCACCTCGGAGCCGGTCGCGATCAGGATCAGTTCCGGCGCCTCGCCGTGCGCCGGATCGGCGAGCACGTAACCGCCGCGCGCCGTTCCCGCGGCGGACGCGACCTGGCCGCGGTCGAACACCGGCAGTTTCTGTCGGGTGAGCACCAGACCCACGGGGCCGCCCGCATGGCGGAGCGCGATGCGCCACGCCTCGACGGTCTCGTTCGCATCGGCGGGGCGCAGCACGATCATGTTCGGCATCGCCCGCAGGCCGGCGAGTTGCTCCACGGGTTGGTGCGTGGGGCCGTCCTCGCCGAGCGCGATGCTGTCGTGCGTCCAGACGTAGATGACGTGCGCACCACTCAGCGCGGCCAGGCGGATGCCGGGGCGCATGTAGTCGGAGAACGTCAGGAACGTCGCGCCGAACGGGATCACCCCGCCGTGGTGCGCCATGCCGGTGAGCATCGCCGTCATCGCATGCTCGCGGATGCCGAAATGCACGTTGCGTCCCGCGTAGCCCCAGACGCCGCCGGCCGTCCCCTGCGTCGGCGGGACCTGCCCGTCCGCCGGCACGTCCTCGCTCTCGAAATCGCCCTGCCCGAGCATGATCGTGCGCGTCGACGGATCGAGGTCGGCCGATCCGCCGACGAGGTTCGGCAGGGATTTCGCGAGCGCCGCGATCACCTTCGCGCCGGCGTCGCGCGTGGCGACGTCGCCGCCGCCGGGCGCGAACATCGGGAGCGCGGCATCCCACCGTGGCGCGAGCGTGCCGGCCATCGCGCCGTCGAAGGCGTCGGCGCGCTTCCCTGTGGTCGCGCGGTGCGCCTCCATCGTCCGCTCCCACGCGCTCCGCAGGCCGGCGCCGCGCGCGCGCACCGCGTCGAACACCCGGCGCGCATCGTCGGGCACGTAGAACTCCGACGCTTCCGGCCATCCATACGCGCGCTTCGTGAGGCGCACCTCTTCGGCGCCGAGCGGCTCGCCGTGCGCGGTGCAGCGATCGTGCTTGGCCGGGCTGCCGAACCCGATGTGCGTCTGCGCGACGACGAGCGACGGCCGGCTCTCCTCGGCGCGTGCCGCCGTGAGCGCCGCGTCGAGCGCGGCGACGTTCATCCCGTCCACCACCTGCACATGCCAGCCGTAGGCGGCGAAGCGCGCGCCCACATCCTCGGTGAACGTGACGTTCGTCGTGCCGGAGAGGGTGATCCGGTTCGCGTCATACAGTACGATGAGACGCCCCAGCCTGAGATCGCCGGCGAGCGAGGCGGCCTCGGCGGTGATGCCTTCCATCATGTCGCCGTCGCTGGCGATCACCCACGTGCGGTGGTCGACGAGCGTGTGCGTTGCCGTGTTGAACGTCGCGGCGAGCCAGCGCTCCGTGAGCGCCATGCCCACAGCGTTCGCGAAGCCCTGTCCCAGCGGTCCGGTGGTGACTTCGACGCCGACGGTACTGCCCCGCTCCGGGTGTCCGGGCGTGCGACTTCCCCACTGCCGGAACTGGCGGAGGTCGTCGAGGGTGAGTCCGTAGCCGGTGAGGAAGAGCAGACTGTACAGGAGCGCGCTGCCATGCCCGGCGGAGAGCACGAAGCGATCCCGGTCGACCCACGCGGGGTGCGCCGGATCGTGCCGGAGATGCCGGGTCCAGAGCACGTACGCCATCGCCGCGGCGCCCATCGGCAACCCCGGGTGCCCCGACGCCGCGTGCTCGACGGTGTCGATGCTCAGCGTGCGGATGGTATTGATGCACAGATCGTCGAGCGCCGCGTTCGGCTGCGCGAGGTCCGGCGGCGTGCTCTGCGCGCCGGTGCTCATGACACGCGCGCGGCGGCCGCGTCGATCACGCGGCGCGGCTCGAACCCGAGCAGATCGCCGATCCGCTCGACGGTGAGGTCGGGCGCGGGATACGCGGCGACGCTCTTCGCGTCGAGCGCGTAGTGCCCCTGACGCGGGAATACCGTCGTGAGCGTGTCGTGCCACTGAGCCTTCATCATCGTGAGGAGGCGCACCTTGTCGTCGATCATCACGTAGTGCCGCGCCGGGAATCGCGCGGCGACGGCCGCGAGCCGTTCCTCCTTGTGCACGCAGATCATCACGCGCCCGTCGACCGCGTCCCACAGTCCCGACCGCTGGATCTTGCGCGGCTGAAAGACGACGTCGCCGTCGGAGAGGATGACCGTCGGCCCCGCCGCGCGCAGGTGGCGGATCACCTCCAGCGCGCCGGCATACAGCCGGTCGGCGAACGGATAGTCGACGAGCCACGACGACATGCGGAGCAAGCGGGACTCGAAGTGGTCGTCCATCCGGTAGCGCTGCAGCGCGCCGAGGTAGTCGGCATACCCGAGTTCGCGACGCAACTGTTCGAAGATGCCCCAGTAGCGGTCGCAGCTCGCGGCGCCGAACTCCCGCGTGAGGTGCTCGCGGAGATCGGCGAGCACGCGGTCGTTGTCGAGCAGCGTGTTGTCGCAGTCGAAGAGGAACACGACATCGTCGCGGGCGGTCACGCGTGTGCCCCGTCGGGCGCGGGCGAGTGCCAGGGTCCATCACGCGCGATGAGCGCGTCGGCCTGCGCGGGACCCCACGTGCCGCGCTCGTACGGGAAGAGCGGCGGGTGGTTCCAGAGGACGGGATCGACCACCGACCATGCCGCTTCGACCGCGTCCCAGCGCGTGAACAGCGCGCCCTCGCCGAGGAGCGCGTCGCTCAGCAGCCGTTCGTACGGCGACTGCTGCCCGAGGAACTCCTCGGCCAGCAGCAGCTCGCGCTGATCGCCGACGAACTCCTTGCCCGGATGCTTCACGCGGGCCGCGAGGGCGACCTCCGCATGCGGCGAGAGCCGGAACCGGAAGTAGTTCGAGGCACCGTTCGCCGGGGAGGCGTCGGCGAAGAGGTGCGCCGGCGGCGGCTTCAACTCCACCAGCACCTCGGTGGCCGTGTGCGGCAGGCACTTGCCCGAGCGCAGGTACCACGGCACCCCCTCCCAGCGCCACGACCCGATGGAGAGGCGCACGGCGCAATACGTCTCCACGTCCGAATTCGGCGCCACGTGCGGTTCCGCGCGGTAGCCCTCGTACTGCCCGCACACCATGTCGTCCGCGCTGAGAGGACGCATCGCCTGGAACACCTTCGCGGTCTCGTCGTGCACCGATCCGAAACCCCGGTACGTCGGCGGCTCCATGGCCAGCAGGGCGACCACCTGGAACAGGTGGTTCTGGATCACGTCGCGGAGGCAGCCCGCCGTCTCGTAGAACTCGCCGCGCCCGTTCACGCCGAACTCCTCGGCGAGCGTGATCTGCACGCTCGCGACGTAGTTGCGGTTCCAGATCGGCTCGAGGAAGGAATTGGCGAACCGGAAATAGAGGATGTTCATGATCGCCTCCTTCCCGAGATAGTGGTCGATGCGGAAGATCGCGTCCTCCGGAAACACGGCGCGCGCGACATCGTTGAGTTGTTGCGCCGTCTTGAGATCCCGGCCGAACGGCTTCTCGACGATCACGCGCGCGCCGGTGGCGAGGCCCGCGGCGCCGATGCCCTGGATCACGGTCGTGAAGAGCGAGGGCGGGATCGCGAGGTAGAACGCGGGGCGTTGCGCCGTGCCCAGCACGAGACGGAGCTGCTCGAACGTCGCCGCGTCGTTGTAGTCGCCCGAGACGTAGTGAAGCAACGCGAGCAGCCGGGCGAGTGCATCCGGTTCGACGGCGACGCCCGCCTGCGCGAGGCTCTCAGTGGCGCGCTGTCGCAGTTCGACGACGGTCCACGGCGACGATGCGACGCCGACCACCGGCACCGTGAGCGCGCCGCGCTGCACCATCGCGTAGAGCGCGGGGAAGATCATCTTGTGCGCCAGATCGCCGGTCACGCCGAACAGCACGAGCGCGTCGGAGGGCGGCAACTTGTCGTTCATCGGGCCCATGGGAGACTCGTTGGGTCGGGGTTCACGAACGCCGCGCGGCGGCGCCGGACGGTGCGCCCGCGTCCAGCGCCGCGTCCACGATCACCTGCGCTTCCGCGACGATGCGGTCGAGCTGCGGCCGCCCGCCGAAACTCTCGGCGTAGATCTTATAGATGTCTTCCGTGCCCGAGGGTCGCGCCGCGAACCAACCGGTCGCGGCACTCACCTTCACGCCGCCGATCGGCGCGTGATTGCCGGGGGCCTCGCTGATGATGGCGCGCACGGGCTCTCCCGCGAGTTCCGTGCACCGCACCTGCGCCGGCGAGAGCGTCGCGAGCACCGCCTTCTGCGCGGCCGTCGCCGGCGCCTCGACGCGGTCGTACGCCGGCGCGCCGAACTCACGCGTCAGTGCCTCGTACAGTTCGCCCGGATCGCGGCCGGCGCGCGCCGTGATCTCCGCGGCCAGCAGCGCGGGGACGATGCCGTCCTTGTCCGTCGTCCACACCGTGCCGTCGCGCCGCAGGAACGACGCGCCGGCACTCTCCTCGCCGCCGAAGCCGAGCGAGCCGTCGCACAATCCGTCGACGAACCACTTGAAACCGACCGGCACCTCGTGCAGCCGGCGGCCCAGCTTCGCGGTGACGCGGTCGATCATGCCGCTGCTCACGACGGTCTTCCCGACGCCGGCGTCGGCGCGCCATCCCGGCCGGTGCCGGAACAGGTGATCGATGGCGACCGAGAGATAGTGATTGGGCGGCATCAGCCCCGCGCTGCGCGTGACGATGCCGTGCCGGTCGTGGTCGGCATCGCAGGCGAACGCGACGTCGTAACGGTCCTTGAGGTCCACCAGCCGCTGCATCGCCCACGACGACGACGGATCGGTGCGGATGCGCCCGTCCCAGTCCACCGGCATGAAGCGGAACGTCTCGTCGACCACGTCGTTCACGACCGTCAGGTCGAGGCGGTAATGCTCCGCGATGCGCGGCCAATACCGCACGCCGGCGCCGCCCAGCGGATCGACGCCGAGGTGCAGGCCCGCGCCGCGGATCGCCTCCATGTCGACGACGTGCTCCAGGTCGCCCACGTACGCGGAGAGGTAGTCATGACGGTGCGTGGTCGGCGCGGCGAGCGCCTTCGCGCGCGACATGCGCTGCACGCCGTCCAATCCGTGCAGCAGCAGTTCGTTCGCGGCGCTCTCGATCCAGCGCGTGACGTCCTTGTCGGCCGGTCCGCCGTTGGGCGGGTTGTACTTGTACCCGCCGTTGTCCGGCGGATTGTGCGACGGCGTGAGCACGATGCCGTCGGCCAGGCCGGTCGTGCGACCGCGATTGTAGCAGAGGATCGCGTGCGATATCGCGGGGGTCGGCGTGTAATCGTCGTCCGCCGCGAGCATGACGTCCACGCCGTGCGCGGCCAGCACCTCGAGCGCCGTGGCGCAGGCCGGCACCGAGAGGGCGTGAGTATCGATGCCGAGGAAGAGCGGCCCGCTGATGCCCTGTCCGCGCCGGTAGCGGCAGATCGCCTCGCTGATCGCGAGCACGTGCCGCTCGTTGAAGGTGCGGTCGGTGGAACAGCCGCGGTGCCCTGACGTACCGAACGCGACCCGCTCGGCCGGCACCGACGGGTCGGGCACGTCGGAGTAGTACGCCGACACCAGCTTGGCCACGTCGAGCCACATCGACGCCGGCGCGGGGTGACCCGCCAACGGACTGATCTTCACGCGCGGTCCTCCTCGGTGCAATCGTCGCTCATGCCCACCGATCGCCGAACGGACGCGTCGTCGAGATCCGCCGCGGCCGCGGCATCGACATACCAACGCACGCGCCCATCGATTGGTTCGATGGCCTGCGCCGGCAGATCCACCTCCGCCCGCGGCGGTGAGAGCACACGCCGCAGTATCTCCGCCTTCGCGCCACCCGACACGACGAACGCGATCTCGCCGGCCGCATTGAACAGGCCCGGCGTCAAGGTGAGCCGCCAGAGCGGCGTCGGTCCGTCATGCACGGCGATCACCCAGCGGTCCCGCTCGCGCACGCCCGCCCCCGCAGGAAAGAGCGAGGCGGTGTGCCCGTCGGCGCCGAGGCCGAGGAGCACGAGGTCTATGCGCGCTCCGGCCGCCGCGCGCGGCGCCCCGGATGGGGTCGCGAGCAACGCGCGGAGTTCCCGTTCGTACGCTGCCGCGGCCGTCACGGGATCTGCCTCGCCCTGCATGCGGTGCACCTGTCCTTCGGGCACCGGCACGTGGTCGAGCAACGCGTCGCGCGCCATGCGGTAGTTGCTCTCGCCGTCGGCCGGCGGCACGCACCGCTCGTCGCCCCACACCACGTGCACGCGCGTCCAGTCGACGCGGCCACGGATCGTCGGCGCGGCAAGCCGCTCGTAGGTCGCGCGCGGCGTCGCGCCGCCCGCGAGTGCGACGACGAAACGCCCCCGCGCCTCGATCGCGTCGGCCGCGGCGGCGATGAACAGTTCCGCGACCGCGTCGGCGAGCGCGTTCGCATCGGGCAGCACGGTCACCGTTGGGCGCATGGTGCGTCAGCGTCCCGAACGCGCGAGCCATTCCACATGGCCGTCGCGATGCCCGACCAGTACTTGCGTCGCGGTGCCGAGGAACAGTCCAGTGTCGACCACGCCGGCGATGCCGCGCAACGACCGCTGCAGCCGGCGCGCGGCGAGCGCGCCGGCGAGCGGGGTCAGCAACGCACAATCGAGGATGTGGTTCCCGTTGTCGGTGACGAACGGATCCGTGCCGCCCGCCGCGATACGACGCGTCGGCGCGAGACCGAGCGCCCGGCACTCCTTCGCCGCGAGCCACACCGCGAGCGGGATCACCTCCACCGGCAGCGCCCCGCGTTCGCCGAGCGCATGCACGAGCTTCTCGGCGCCGACGACGATCACCTGCCGCGCCGAGGCGGCCGCCACGATGCGCTCGCGCACGAGTGCGCCGCCCCACCCTTTGATCAGGTCGAGGTTCGGCGCGACTTCGTCCGCGCCATCCACCGTGATGTCGAGCCCGCCGTCGATGCCCGACGCGGCGAGCGGCACGCCCGCGGCGCGCGCTTCGTCGGCCGCCGCGCGCGAGGTGGCCACGCCCGATATGCGGAAGCCTGCGCGCACTCTCGCGCCGAGCAGACGGATGAACACCGACGCGGCGCGCCCCGTGCCCAGGCCCACGCGCGCGCCCTCCGGGATGAGGTCGAGCGCCTGCGCCGCCGCCGCGATCACGCCTGGATCGTCGGCGCCGGTCGGCCCGGGCACGACGCCGTTCACGCCGCCACCAACGGCGCGCCGCTGCCCATCACCACGCGCACCTTGTGCGTGCGCTGATCGTCCTGCAGCGCGATGCCCGAGCGGTCGGCGGTCGCGACGCCGTCGAGTTCGACGATCGCCACGCCGCGACAGACGTGCGCGGGATTCTCGACGGCGATCTCGTATCGCGACGAGAGATGGCGGATGTTCACCGAGAACCCGGGCCACGCCTGCGGGATGCACGGATCGATCTCTAGCCGGTTGCCATGCCGCCGCACACCGAGGAGCCATTCCGTGCCGGCGCGATGGAGCCAGCCCGCCGAGCCGCTGTACCAGGTCCATCCGCCGCGACCGACGTGCGCCGGGTTCGAGTACACGTCGCCGACCGCGACGTACGGCTCCACGCGGTACTGCTGCACGGCGCGCGGCGTCGTGGTGTGCGTGATGGGATTGAGCATCGCCATCAGCTCGGCGGCCTTGTCGCCGTCGCCGAGTTGGGCGAACGCGATCACCGTCCACACCGCGGCGTGGGTGTATTGTCCGCCGTTCTCGCGCACGCCCGGCACGTAGCCCTTGATGTACCCCGGCTCGAGCACGGTGTGGTCGAACGGCGGCGTCAGCACCAGCATGATGCGTTCCGGGCGCATCACGAGTCGCTCGTCGAGCTGCGCCATCGCGAGGCGCGCGCGGCCGGGCTCGCCGGCGCCCGAGAGCACGGCCCACGACTGCACGATCGAGTCGATGGCGCATGCATCGGCCCCCGCGTTGCCGAGCGGCGTGCCGTCGTCGAAGTAGGCGCGACGGTACCAGTTTCCGTCCCACGCCTCGCGTTCGACCGACGCCTTGATCGCGTCGGCGTGCGCGGTCCACGACGCCGCCCGTGCCGCCTCGCCCCGCGCCGCCGCGAGCGGCGCCCACGCCGTGAGCACGGTATGCAGGAACCACGCGAGCCAGACACTCTCGCCTTTTCCCAGTGGTCCGATGCGGTTCATGCCGTCGTTCCAGTCGCCCGTGCCGATCAGCGGCAATCCGTGCGCGCCCACGGCGAGGCTCCGGTCGATCGCGCGCGCGCCGTGTTCGAACAGCGCCGCCCGCTCGCCGGCGATGCGGGGCTCGAAGTACGAGGTCAGCTGCCCCGCCGCGAGCACGGCGCCCTCGAGGAACGGGATCTGCTCGTCGAGGATCGCTCCGTCGCCGGTGACGTCGAGGTAGTGACTGCAGACGTACGGCAGCCACAGCAGATCGTCGGAGAATCGCGTGCGGATGCCGCGCCCCGCGGGCTCGTGCCACCAATGCTGCACGTCCCCCTCCACGAACTGGTGCGCCGCGGCGCGCACGATGTGCGCGCGCGTGAGGTCGGGACGCGCGACGGCGAGCGCCATGACGTCCTGCAACTGGTCGCGAAAGCCGAACGCGCCGCTCGACTGGTAGAACGCCGTGCGCGCCCACAGGCGACAGGCGAGCGTCTGGTAGAGGAGCCACTGGTTCAGCATGAGGTCGAGCGCGCGATCGGGCGTCTGCACCTGCACGGTCTCGAGCACGTCGGCCCACTGGTCCGTCACGGCCTTGAGACGCGCGTCGAGGTCGTCCGCGCGATACCGCTGGATGAGCGTGCGCGCCTGTTCGCGCGACTCCGCTTGTCCGAGGAACCAGACGACGCTCGCCGTGCCACCGGAGGGGATCACGAGCGTCTTCTGCAAGGCGCAGCACGGATCGAACGCTGCTCCCGTGCGGCCGGAGAGTGCGTCGCGCCGTACCAACGCGGCCGGACGGTCGGCGGCGCTGTTGCGACCGAGGAACTCGGTGCGGTCGGCGGTCCACGCGGTCTGCGCGCCGCCGAGATCCGAGAACGCGATGCGGTCGCCGAAGTCGCGGTTCCATGAATTGCGCGCGAACATCGCGCCGGTGGCGGCGTCCATCTCCGTCGCCACGTACGGCGCCGCGCCGATCCGCGACGGCCCCAGCACCCAGTCGAGGTACGCCGTCACCGTGAGGTGCTTGGCTCGCGACGAGTGGTTCGTCAGCGTGAGTCGCGAGATCTTGACCGGGTCCTCCACGGGAACGAACTGCAGCAGGTCGAGCGCGATGCCGTGCGCTTCGTGCGCGCAGCGCGAGTACCCGTGGCCGTGCCGCACGACGTACGTGCCCGCGTCGTCGCGGATCGGCAGCGGCGTCGGACTCCACAGGTCGCCGGTCTCGTCGTCGCGGAGATAGAACGCCTCGCTCGGCGGGTCGCACACGGGGTCGTTCGACCACGGTGTCAGGAGGTTCTCCTGGCTGTTGAGCGACCAGGTGCACCCGGCGCCGCTCTCCGACACGAGACTCCCGAAGTTCGCGTTCGCGAGCACGTTGATCCACGGCGCCGGCGTCGCCGCGCCCTCGCCCAGCACGATCACGTATTCGCGACGCGCGCCGTCGAAACCGCCGAGGCCGTTGAAGAACTCGAGACCGGGATCCGCGGCGACCGCGCGTGGCACGGGCTCCTCCGCCCGCTGCGGCCGGCGGGGCGCCACCACCAGCGGCGCATCCGGACGAGCCGCCCGCGCGACCTGCTCGGCGAGCGTGCCCCGCCGGCTCGAGAGTTCCACGCGGGCCACGCTGTTCAGCACGTTGCGCTGGCCGGCGGTCACGCGGTCGGAACGCAACGTGTACACGCGGCCGTGCGACTCGTAGCCCTCCGGACGCGGCATCGAGGTGCTCGTCCGCACGAGCGTCTCGATGAGCGTCTGCAGGTCCTGCACGTAACTCGGCGCGCGGTCGTTGAGGATCACGAGATCGACGGCGAGGCGCTTCATGCGCCAGTACTCGTGGGCGCGCAGCAACTGCCGCACGATGCCGATGTCGTCGGCATCGTCGATCTCGACGAGCACGATCGGCAGGTCGCCGGAGATGCCCTGCGCCCAGAGCGCCGACACGCCCTCCGTGCGACGCGCGAGCACCTCGGCCGACGCGCGGAAGGCGCGGTCGACGAAGAGGATCGATCCGGCGAGCGTCTGGAACAGGTGCGCCTCGTCGGGCGCGATGCCGAGGTGGTGCAACTGCACCTGGGCCTGCGTCCACGCGAGCGTCGCGACGCGCTCGAACGTCGTCACGTCGTGGTACTTCTCGGCGAGGTCGAGCACCGCGCCGCGCGACCCCGCGACGAGCGTCGCGAAGGCGACGTGCGCCGTCTTGCCCGGACGCACGCGCACGCGACGGCGCAGGCTCACGATCGGGTCGAGCACGTCGCCGACGGTGTTCGAGAGTTCGGCGCCGTCCATGAGCGCATGGGGGTCGCGCAGCGTGCGCCCGCGTCCGAGGAACTGCGCGCGATCGGTCTCCCATTCCAGGTCGCCGATGGTCTCGCCCTCCACCGCGAGCACGTGCGCGAGCCAGATCTCGGGATCCTCGTGCGACCGCGGCCGCCGCGACGCGAGGAGGGTGTCGCGCTTCGCGATGCTTTCCGTCTGGATGGAGAGGTTCGAGAACGCCGGGTGCGACGCGTCGGCCGCCGGCGGCGCGAGCACGACCTCGGCGTACGACGTCACCTCGATCTCGCGCGTGCGCACGCCGTCGTTGGTGATCGAGACGCGCCGCACCTCGGCGTCGTCCTCCGACGACACGAGGATCTCGAGCCGCGTCGTGATCGCGCCGTCGCGGCGGATGAACTCGGCGCGATCCTCGGCGAACGACACGTCGTAACTCTCCGGCACCCGGCCCGTCGGCTGGAAGCCCGCCGACCAATGCTCGCGACTCGCGACGTCGCGCACGAAGATGTACGACCCCGTGTCGTCGCGCGTCGCGTCCTCGCGCCACCGCGTCACCGCCTGCTCCTGCCACCGGCTGTATCCCGACCCGGCGGTGGTGACCATCACGGCATAGCGGCCGTTCGAGAGCAGCTGCGTCCGGGGCGTCTGCGAATGCGGCGACGTGAAGTGCCGCGTGTGCGGCGCCACCAGCTCGCGCACGTCGCCGCGCACGGCCAGCGCATCGATGCTCGGCCGGGCGACGCCGACGTCGCGCGGCGTCCGCTCCTGCAGCAGCAGCTCGCTCGCCCGCACGATGGGCTCGGCGTGGAAGCGCGCCCGCATGCGGCCACCGTGCAGCACGTTCGAGAACGCGACGATCGCCATGCCCTGGTGGTGCGCCATGAACATGCGCACCACTTCCGACGTGCGGTCGACCGGGAGCCGCGTCGGCGTGTAGTCCACCGATTCGTAGAACCCGTACTGCCCGTCGGCGCCCGCGGCGGCGAGCGACCGGAAGTTCCGCATCGCCTCGCGCGGCTCGAACATCGACGCCAGCGCGGTCGCGTACGGCGCGACGACGTCGTCGTCGCCGAGTCCGCGGCGGAGCCCGAGCCCGGGCACGCCGAAATTCGAGTACTGGTACGTCATCCCGAGGTCGCGCACGTTGTAGCCCGACTCCGACACGCCCCACGGCACGCCGCGTTCGGCGCCGTATGCGATCTGCCGGCGGACCGCCAGCAGACAGGTCTGGTCGAGGAGGCTCCCGATCGGCGCGCGCATGATCAGGCCCGGCATCAGGTACTCGAACATCGACCCCGACCACGACAGCAGCACGGAGTCCTTCCCCGCCGGCGTCAGCAAGCGACCGAGGCGGAACCAGTGCTTCACCGGCACGTCGCCCTTCGCGATCGCCACGAAGCTGAGAAGCCGCGCTTCCGACGCGAGCAGGTCGTAGCGCCCCGCGTCGAGACTCCCGTCGCTCATCCGGTACCCGATGGAGAAGAGCATGCGCGTCGGGTCGAAGAGAAAGCCGAACTCCATCGCCGCCACCATCGCGCGCGCGTCGGCCGCGATCTTCGCCAGCCGCGCGGTGAGCGCCGCCGCCGCGGCGACCGACCGCTCGAGGCTCGCCGTGAGCGCGTCGATGCTGCGGAGCTTCGCGGGGGTGCCCGCGCTGTCGGTGGTGACCGTGACGCGCAGCGCCGCCAGATCGCGCAGCACGGCCGCGAAGCGCGACGGCAGCTCGACGAGCGTCGGCATCGGCGCGAGGCGCGCCATGAGCGACGCGACGACCTCGTCCGCGCGCATCCGGGCCCACGGCATGAGCGTCTCGAGGTCGATCTGGTGCGACTCGACGACCGCGAGCAACTCGGCCGCGCTCACCAGCACGGCCGCCGGCACATGCGCCGAACCG
>Ga0265314_10003322_pt1 | contig 15680 bp, 13 predicted proteins | sample 4126metaG_FD_203106 | JGI IMG/M metagenome (GOLD analysis project Ga0265314, IMG submission 203106) | Rhizosphere microbial communities from Carex aquatilis grown in University of Washington, Seatle, WA, United States - 4-1-26 metaG | ecosystem: Host-associated > Plants > Roots > Rhizosphere >... | reverse complement strand
TGATCACCAAGGATAAGAGCAAGAAGACCTTTAAGGATGTCGCGGGCATCGACGAAGCCAAATCAGAAGTCGAAGAGCTCGTGCACTTCCTGAAAAATCCGGCCAAGTTCCAGCGGCTGGGCGGGCGCATCCCGCGCGGCGTGCTGCTGATCGGCCCGCCGGGCACGGGCAAGACATTGCTGGCCAAAGCCATTGCCGGCGAAGCGGACGTGCCTTTCTATTCGATCTCCGGTTCTGACTTCGTGGAAATGTTCGTCGGCGTGGGCGCCTCGCGCGTGCGCGACCTCTTCCAGCAGGCCCGCGAAAACAGCCCCTGCATCATCTTCCTCGACGAAATCGACGCCGTCGGACGGCGCCGCGGCACGGGCCTCGGCGGCGGGCACGACGAACGCGAACAGACGCTCAACGAAATCCTGGTGCAGATGGACGGCATGGAGTCCGACGACAAGATCATCGTCATGGCTTCCACCAACCGCCCGGATGTACTCGACCCGGCGCTGCTGCGGCCGGGTCGCTTCGACCGCCATGTGTACGTTGACCTGCCGGACATCAAGGGACGCGAACAGATCCTGCGCGTGCATGCCAAGCGCATCAAGCTCGCGCCGGTCGCGGACCTCACCGTGGTTGCCAAGGCCACGCCGATGTTCTCCGGTGCGGATCTAGAAAACCTGATCAACGAAGCCGCCCTGATCGCCGCGAACAAAGATAAGGAAGCTGTCGAACTGTCGGACCTGGAAGAATCCCGCGACAAGGTCGTCTGGGGCCGCGAGAAGAAGTCGCGCGTCATGGACGAAGCCGACCGCTGGATCACCGCGTATCACGAAGCGGGTCACGCGCTGCTTGGGTATCTGCTGCCCAACGTCGACAAGCCGCACAAGGTCACGATCATCCCGCGCGGGCCGTCCCTGGGCGCAACGCATTTCCTGCCCTCCAAGGATATCTACAACCGCACGCGCAAGGAACTGCTCGGGCAGATTGTCGTTGCATTCGGCGGCCGCATCGCCGAAGGCATGTTTACCGGCGATATCTCGACCGGTGCGAAGGGCGACATCGACCAAGCTACCAACATAGCTCGCAAGATGGTTTGCGAGTGGGGCATGTCCGACAAGCTCGGGCCCATCAAATACAACGAAGACGAAGAAACAATCTTCCTGGGCCGCGAAATCACCCGCACCCAAGGCAGTTCGCCGGGCACCGCCGAACTGATCGATTCGGAAATCCGTGCGCTCATCGATGCGTGCTACGAAGAGGCCAAGCGCCACCTCGCCGATCGCCGCGCCGATGTCGAACTGATCGCGAAGGCGCTGATGGACTACGAATCGATCACGGGCGAAGAACTCGACCACCTCCTGAAGGAACGCAAGCTCGAGCGCAAGCCGGTCAAGGTCATTGAACCGCGCCCGCTGCCGCAGATGTCGCCCACTCCGCCGAAGCAGGCGGAAAACGACAGCACGTTGGGCGGTGCAACGCCTTCTCCCGCGCCGGCGTGATTGCCGGGCTGGTTTTAGCTGAAGTCTGAAAAGGCGGCCCTCATCGGCCGCCTTTTCCTTTTGCGGCGAGCGCAATGCCCATGGCCCAGAAGAAAAGATTTCAAAGCGCGCGCGCGGCAGTTCTCGACGCCCTGTTTGCCGAAGGAGCGCGCGCGCCGCGCCTGCTGGGCGTACTCAATATTACGCCGGACTCGTTCAGCGACGGGGGCAAGTTTCTGGCCTCCGACGCAGCCTTCGCGCACGCGCTAAAGCTGGTTGAAGTGGGCGCCGATGCGCTGGATTTGGGCGCTGAATCGACGCGGCCGGGCTCGCGCGGCACGCCCGCAAAACTGCAAAAGGCGAGGCTACTGCCGGTGCTAAAACGCTTGCGCAAAGCGTCGGCGCTGCACGGAATTCCGCTCAGCATTGATACACAGTCGGCGGAGGTCGCACGCGCTGCGTTGGGTGAAGGCGCGGATCTGCTCAACGATGTCAGCGCGTTTCGCGCCGACGCCGGCCTGGCGAAGGTCGCAGCACGCGCGGGCTGCGGGGTGATTCTGATGCACATGCAGGGTGTGCCGCGCTCGATGCAGAGGGAGCCGCGCTACTCCGATGTGATCGCCGAACTGTTGCGCTTTTTCCGGGAGCGCCTGGACGCGGCCTGCACCGCGGGGATCGCGCCGGAAAAGGTACTCCTCGATCCGGGCCTGGGTTTTGGCAAAACGCTTGCCCACAACTGCGAAATCCTACGGAGGCTGGCGGATCTTACGGTAATTGGCCGCCCACTGGTGGTGGGCGCGTCGCGCAAACGCTTCCTGGGCGTGCTGACTGGCGAAGAGGTGCCCGAGCGGCGCGTACAGGCCAGCGTCGCGGTGGGCCTCCTCGCGCTGCGAAACGGCGCGCGCGTCTTGCGTGTGCACGATGTCGCCGAACACAAGCTGGCCCTGCGCGTGTACCACGGAATCTTCCCCGCGCCTTGAGCCGCGTCTGCGATAGGCTATAGAAGTAACGGTTCAAGACCCAAGGGCGCGTCCAAAGCATGGATTTCTGGCAGCGTATTCAGGCGCTCTGGCGCGGCGGCGCGTTTGCCGTCGTCGAGATCCTGATTCTGGCCACGGTCATGTACTTGCTGCTGCGCTTCCTTCGGGGCAGCCGCGGCGCGGTCGTGTTGCGCGGCATGATTCTGCTGATCGGGCTCTCGATCGGCATCGTCTTTTTGGCCGCGAGCCTGCTTGAGCTTGAACACATCACCTGGGTCTTCGAAAAGCTTGCCGCGCTCTTTTTAGTCGCCCTGGTAGTGATCTTTCAGCCGGAGTTGCGCCGCGGCCTGCTGCGGCTGGGGTTGAATCCCGTCTTCCGCGGTCTGGTGCGTGCTTCGTCCCCGGCCATCGACGAGATCGTCGAAGCCGCCTCCAAGATGAGCGCGCGCAAAGTTGGCGCGCTCATCGCGATCCAGCGCGAAGTGCCGCTCAACTCGTACATCGAGGGCGGGACCGCGATGAACGCGGAGATCACCAGCGAACTGCTGCAGACGATTTTTCACCCGGGTTCGGCGCTGCATGATGGCGCGGTGGTGGTGCAAGGGCGCCGCATCTCGGCGGCGGGCTGCCTCTTTCCACTCACGGAAAATCCCGAACTCTCCAAATCGCTCGGCACGCGGCATCGCGCGGGGCTGGGTCTGACGGAAGAGAGCGACGCGGTCGTCGTTCTGGTCAGCGAAGAGACGGGCAAGCTCTCCATCGCACTCGACGGTAAACTGCAGCAGGGCCTGAGCACCGACGAACTGCGCGACCAGCTTACGCGCCTTTGTATCGAATCGGTCGAGGGGGGCTCGTAAGCCATGTCTCTGGCCCGCTTCATTCCAAGTCTGCTGCGCGCGATCTTCTGGGAAGATTGGCTGCTCAAAGGCTTTTGCATGGTCTCCGCGGTGCTGTTGTGGATTTACATCGACGGAGAACTCACCGAGTCGCGGGAATTTCCCGTCAGCGTTCCGGTCAGCGAGTTGAAGCTGCCGCCGGGGCTTGAACTGGCCGAAGACAGCCCGCCGCTCGAGATCCAGGTGCGTATTTTCGGCGCGCGCCGCCGCCTGCAAAACCTCAAGCCCGACCAGGTGCATTTCGAACTGCCCGATGGCCTGGCCTCGGCTGTCCCCGGCAAGAATACGCTCAAGATCACCTCCGGCGTCGTGCGCATCGACGGCGCACCCGGCTTGACCGCGGTGAACATTCAGCCCAATGAACTGTATCCCAAATTGAGCGGCGTGTACCAGAAACGCCTGCCCATCAAGACGCAGTTGCGCGGCACGCCGCGTGAGAGCTACCGCGTCGAGATGGCCACGGTCGAGCCAGAGAAGGAAGTGATCGTCACCTCGGCGCAGGATCTCGAATCCGCCGATTTCATCTGGACCGAACCCATCGACATTGAAGGCAAATTTCAGGACATGCGCCTGGAAAAGGTGCCGCTTGCGCAAGCGCAGGCCGGCGAACGGAAAATTGAAGTGCGCCCGCTCCCGCCGGTGACGGTGATCCTGAAATTCAAGAAAGAGGAAGTCACGCGCACGCTGACCAACGTGCCGATTCAGGCGCTTTCGCCGCCGGGCACCGCGATGATTGTCGAACCCGCCGCGGTGAACGTGCAGGTCCGCGGTGGAGAAAACGTCGCCGCACTGCGCAACGCCGACGTGCATCTGTGCGTCGAATGGCCCGCCGACTGGGACCTGAAGCGCACGCCCGACCAGCCTTTCCCGCTGCGCACCCTGCAGGTGCAGGTCTTCGCGCCGCCGGGTGTCGTGGTGCGCGGCGAAAACGGACAGGAGCTTCCGTCGGTCCGCATCACCGGCGTAATTTCGGGGGCGTTGCAAAAACCATGATCAAGCCCGCGCCAGAGCCCCAAGATGCGGCTACGCCCGCCGCGCCGCCGATGATCGACATCCAGGGTCTGCGCCGCGTCTTTATCACGCATAAGGGCGAAGAAGTCCGTGCGGTCGAGGACCTCAGTTTCCGCGTCGCCCATGGTGAAGTCTACGGCCTCCTTGGCCCCAACGGCGCAGGCAAGACCACCGCGCTGCGCATGCTTGCCGGTCTGATGACGCCGACTGCCGGACGGATCGTCGTTGAAGGCGTCGTCGGCGCGGATGTCGCCGCCGGCGTGCACGAACCGCTTGCGCTCAAGCAGCGCATCGGTTTCCTTACGGCCAACACCGGCCTATACGCGCGCCTCACGCCGCGCGAAGTGCTGCGCTATTTCGGCGAACTTCGCGGCATCGAACGCGACACGCTCTCACGCCAGATCGCGGACCTGATCGCGGTGCTCAAGATGGAAGAGTACGCCGACCGGCGCTGTGAAGGGTTGTCCACCGGCCAGCGCCAACGCGTGCAGATCGCGCGCACACTGCTGGGCTATCCGCCCGTGCTGATTCTCGACGAGCCGACGCTGGGTCTGGACGTCCTGACTAACCAGCTCATCCTCGCATTCATAACCTATTCCGCGCGGCAGGGCCGCACGATCGTGCTTTCGACGCATCATTTGGATGAAGTCGAAGACGTCTGCGGTCGCTTTGGGTTGCTGCACAAGGGCCGCCTGCTGGCCGAAGGCACCATTGCCGAACTGCGCGCGCAGGCCGGCAAGGAGCGCCTGAGCGCGATCTTCCGCGAACTGGTCGAACGTGTTGACGGCCCCCAGCCCGAGCTGAACGATTTTCACCTGAAATAGCGTGAAAGCCGCGCGGGCGTAAAGCCCCGTCCGGCCATTTCTTCCCGCGGGAAACGCGCTATACTCTGCGCGGTGATCTGAGGCTAGCTTATGGCGTTTCGCTATATCCCTTCCTCCAACATGCCCGGCGGCTCGGGGCGTTTCAAAACCACCGCATGGACGCAGGTGCTGAACGCGAAGGATTTGAAGGATGAATCCGCGCAGTCCAGCCTGGAGTACCTCGTCGAGACGTACTGGAAGCCCGTGTACTTGTTCGTGCGTTCAAAGGGGCAGCCGCACGATTTCGCAAAAGATCTGACGCAGGAATTCTTCGCGCTCTTCCTCGAAAAGAACTTCCTTAAATCCGTGGACCGCGAAAAGGGCAAGTTCCGCACCTTCCTGCTGACCGCGCTGACGCGCTTCCTGCTTAACAACCATGCGCGCAACACCGCCTTGAAGCGCGGCGGCGGCCTGAAGCCCATCCAGAGCCTCGATGCGCTCAAGGATGAAGATGTGGGCACGGGATTCGAGCCCGCGAAAGGCGAGACGCCGGAGGAAGCCTTTAACCGCGCATGGGCGCAGGCGCTGATCAAGCGCGTCTTCGAGCGCCTCGAAGAACTCTGCCGAGCCGACGACAAGATTGTGTATTACGAAGTCCTGCGCCAGCAGTTCTTCGACGTGGGCGAAGGCGGCCGCCGGCCCGGCTACAAGGAAATTGCCGAGCGCCTGAAGCTGAGTGAAAGCGATGTCACGAACTTTCTGCACCGCGCCAAAAAGATCTACAAAGACTTGCTGCGCGAAGAAATCCGCTCCTACGTCAACTCCGATGAAGAGGTCGACGAAGAACTGCGCGACCTCTGGCGCAGCCTCTCCGCGTGAGTTCGGCCCCGCGCCCCGATCCCTGGGGCGCCCTGGGCGTCGAGCTGCGCTACGCCGACTGCTTTCCCTGCCGGCCTGAGTGGAAGATCGAGCCCCATTTAATCGAACATTACGGCCTGTTTTACGTGCTGCGCGGCAAGGGTTGGATCGATCTGGATGGGCAGCGCCTGGAAATGCAGGCCGGCGATCTGTTTTGCACGCGGCCGGGTATGCGTGTCGGCGCGGGCCACGACCCCAATGACGCGGTCACCGTTTTTTCGACAGGCTTTGTGATTAACCGGGCCGGCGCGGCGGATCCGTTTCAGCGCTTCGACTGGCCCGCGCGCATCCGCCTCTCCCCCGAGCGCCGCCGGCGCTTTCAGGCGCTCTTCATGGAATTAACCAACGAACATAACGCGCAGACGCTGGCCGGAGGGCTGGCCGCGCGCGGCGCAATCTTCATGCTGTACGCCGAAGCCCTGCGCCTGAGTGCGGATTCCTCATTGGAAATCACGCGGCGTGCCGCGCAGAAGGGCGGGGGAGAAGAGTCGCGGCTGGCGGGGGTGCTGGAATTCATCGACCGCAACCTGGCCAAGCCGCTGACTCTTGCGGTGCTGGCGCGCGAAGCGCACCTGAGCCCCGTTTACTTTGCCGCGCTCTTTCGCAAGCTTATGTACCGCACGCCGATGAGTTACCTGCGCCAGCGGCGCATGGAACTCGCGCGCATGCTGCTGGCGTCGCCTGAAAAAAACGTCGAAGCCGTGGCGCGCGAAGTGGGTTTCGCCGATCCATTCCACTTCAGCCGCGTTTTCCGCCGGGCCACGGGGCTGGCGCCGAGCGCTTACCGTGAACAGTTAAAAAATCCATTCTTGCCGTAAGCCCGTCCATGCACCGGGTGCCGCGCGGGCCTAAGCGCAACGGAGCGCGCGGCGCAGGCGTTTTTCAAAAGCATGCTCCCATCCAGCGAAGAATTGATCCGGTCCATTCCGCTTGGCCGGCCCATGTGGGTTAATGGAGCATCAGGCCACCAACGGAGACAACCCATGACCGAGCAGGAACGCCAGCGCACCCAGTGGGAAGAAGAAGGCTACCTGGTGCTGCGCGAACTCTTCAATCCCGCGCTCACCGCAAGCTTGCACAAGAATTGCGACCGCGCGTTGGAAAAGTGGCTGGCCTGCGATCCAGATACGGGCCAGCCCGGACACATGAGCACATATGTAATGCGGCACCTCGACCGCCCGGAATACACGCGCGAAAATGACGCGCAGCGCATCGAAATCCTTGAAGCGGCCGCCATGTTGGACGTACTGAATGTGGCCCGCGCGATCTTCTCCGAAGAGCCCATGTACCGCTGCACGAGCTATTGGTTCAATCCGCGCGAAGGGCGGCAGGATGGCAACTGGCACCGTGATTCGCAATTCTCCCTCACCGACGAAACGAAGGAGCGTGAACATATCGAGCACGCGGAAGCCTGTGGCGACGGTTTGCAGATGCAGATTGCATTAGTGGCGTCGGACGACGTCGAGTTTGTGCCAGGCTCGCACAAGCGTTGGGATACGCCGGAAGAGCACCGCATCCGGCTCGCTGAAAAACAGAAGAATTGCCGTTCGAACGAAATGCCTGGCGCCCTGCGAATCGCACTACAGCCGGGTGATGCGGTGCTTTTTAATTCGCTCGGCCTGCACCGCGGGCGCTACCACGCCGACAAGCCGCGCCGCACGCTGATGCTGACCTACACACGCACGAGCCGGCCTTGCCGGGACTACTTCAGCCGGCAGCCGTGGATGCTCGAGGACGGCGCGCTCGCCGGCCTCAAGCCTGAGACGCGCGCGTTTTACACCAAGTTTGTGGAGCAATACCGCGACTTCTGGTGCGGCGTCCCGGTGTAGCGCCGCGACGCTACTTTTCCGTGGGTGCGGGAGCTGTCGTCGTCACGGGAGCGGCGGCGGGCGGCAGCCCCATTTTCTTGCGCATCTCGTCGACTTGCTTGCGCAGGTCTTCGCGATCCAATTTCTCCAGCATCATCTGATGTCGAAAATCATCGCCCGCATCCGAGGCGCGCTTTAACTCTACCGTGAGACGGTTGGTGTCGATTGCGTGATAGACGAGCATCAACCCGCCACCTAGAAAGAGCCCTATCGCAAACGCGCCGACACCGCTAACACCAGCGGCTTTTTTTGCATCATCGCTCATGTGCATTCCTCCAATAAAGGGGCCAGCGACGCAAAAACTGTCAATCCACTTGGTTGCCAGAAGATCGGGGCAAATTCAGGGCCAGCATCCTCCCTGTGAATGTAGTACCAAAAATGCGGGCGAAAGGGAAGGGTAGCGCTGCAAATAAAACCGGGCGTTCACTCCCGTGGAATGAACGCCCGGTCTCTGTGGTTTGAAGGCGCGGCTTTACTTATTCGCGCGCTGCGGAGCCACCGGCTCGTCGCCGATGATGTCCTTGTACTTGTTGCGCGGCACCGGCTCGTAACCGCGCGGTTCCATCGAATACGTCGCGCGGCCGGAGGACAGCGAGCGCGAAACGTTCGCATAGCGGAACATTTCGGCCAGCGGCACCTTGGCGTTGATCACCTTAAGGTGGCCACGGTCGGTGACTTCGTTGATCTGCGCGCGGCGGCTGTTCAAGTCGCCGATCAGATTACCCATCGAATCTTCCGGCGTCACGACTTCCAGCGTCATGAGCGGTTCCAGGAAGATCAGGCCGGCCTTGCGCATCGCGTCCTTGAAGCCGATCGAGCCGGCCATTTCGAAGGCCAGGTCGGACGAGTCGACTTCGTGGTACTTGCCGTCCAGCAGCGTGACCTTGACGTTGATCAGCGGGTAACCGCCCAGGATGCCGGAGCGCATCGCGCCGCGGCAGCCGTGTTCGATCGACGGGATGAATTCGCGCGGGATCGAACCGCCCTTGATTTCCGACTCGAAGACCATGTGGTCTTCTTCGTTGTTCTCGAACGGCTCGACGCGCAGGTAGCAGACGCCGTACTGGCCGCGGCCGCCGGACTGCTGCACAAACTTGCCTTCGGCTTCCGCCGAGTTGGTGATCGTTTCTCGGTAGGAGACGCGCGGATTGCCGATGTTCGCTTCAACCTTGTGCTCGCGCGTGAGCTTGGACTTGATGATTTCCAAGTGCAGCTCGCCCATGCCGCCGATGATCATCTGGCCCGTTTCGCTGTTGAACGTGAAGGTGAACGTCGGGTCTTCCTTCGCGAGCTTCGCGAGCGCGTGCGCCAGGCGGTCCTTGTCGTCGCTGGTCTTGGGTTCGATCGCCATGGCCACGACGGTGTCGGGGAACTTGGGCGGTTCCAGCAGGATCGGATGCTCTTCCGGGCAGATCGTATCGCCGGTGTAGGTGTGCTTCAGGCCGCCGACGGCGACGATGTCGCCCGGGCCGGCCGTTTCGATCGTTTCGCGTTCGTCGGCGTGCATCAGGTACAGGCGCTCGATGCGTTCCTTCTTCTTGCGCGTCTGGTTATAGATGCGGTCGCCGGCCTTGATCGAGCCAGAGTACACGCGCACGAACGTCAGGTCGCCGTGCGAATCAAAAATCGTCTTGAATGCGAGGCCCGTGAAGGGGTCGGTCGGGATCGGCCTGCGTTCGAGGATCTTGGTTTCGTCTTCCGGATCGATGCCGGAGACCGAGCGGCCTTCGGTCGGGCTGGGCAGGTAGGCCTGCACCGCGTCGAGGACCGGCTGAATGCCCGTGTACTTGTAGGCCGACCCGCACAGCACGGGGAAGCCCTTGCTGGCGATCGTGATGCGGCGCATGGCTTCCACCATCTGCTCGGTGGTGGGCTTCTGCTCGTTCAGGAAGATTTCGGCGATCTTGTCGTCGCAGTCAGCCAGCAGCGCGATCAGTTCTTCGCGGCGCTTCTCGGCTTCGGCCTTGTATTCCGGGGCGATCTCGGTCGTGGTGACCTTCTTGCCCTGGCTGTTCTGGTCGAACACATGCTGCTGCATCTGGAACAGGTCGATCACGCCGCAGAAGTCGCCTTCCTTGCCCACCGGCATCTGGATGGGGTAGGGCTTGGCGCCCAGGCGGTCGCGGATCTGGTCGATGACCGGCCAGAGCTCGGCGCCGACGCGGTCCATCTTGTTGATGAAGCACAGGCGCGGCACGCCGAAACGGTCGGCTTGGCGCCAGACGGTTTCGGACTGCGCTTCGACGCCGTCGACGCCGGAGAACACGACGACCGCGCCGTCGAGCACGCGCAGCGAGCGCTGCACTTCGGCGGTGAAGTCGATGTGCCCGGGCGTATCGATTAGGTTGATTTCGAGGCCCTTCCAGTAGCACGAGGTCGCGGCGGCGGTGATGGTGATGCCGCGTTCGCGCTCTTCGGGCATGTAGTCCATCGTGGCGGTGCCTTCGTGGACTTCGCCCATCTTGTGCTCTTTACCCGTATAGAACAGGATGCGCTCGGTGGTGGTGGTCTTGCCGGCGTCGATGTGCGCGATGATGCCGATGTTGCGCTTCATGGCCAGCGGGTCTTTGCTCTTACCAGCGGCGGGAGCGGTGGCCTGCGTAGAGGACATGGCTGCTTCTTTCTCCTTCGCGGCGGGCACCACGCCCGCGGCGCTGCTTTAAATCAAGTAAACACCTTCCGGCCGGCCGAACGACTCGGTCGGAAACGCACCTGCACTTCAGATATTTTCGGTGGGTTTCGCCGCTGACTGGAGGAACAGCCTGCGTCCGTACACGAAGAAGTGCGGGGCCGTGATGGCGCTTACAAACTCATTGCTGTTGCTGACCTCCAGATGCCACAAACTCTTTTGTGACTCGGAGTAAAGAAGATACTCGCTGGCCCTTTAATTCGCAATAGGGAGCGCGCGCAAATTCCCAAAAAAGCCGCCCCACCGGGAACGCCAGTGGGGCGGCACTTGTTTCGGTAACTGTCAGGTATGGCTTAAGGGATCTGCGGAACCGGCCACGCCGTGGCGCCAGTTCCCGGGCCTGCGGGCACGCCGACCGGATTGTTGCCACTGTAGATGGCAAATGTTCCAACAGGCAAAGGTGCGAGGGATAAGCTGACGTTAATTCGATTGGCAACGAAGGAGGAACCCGTGACCATCGTTCCAGGGGCTTCGTTGTCAAGACCTTGGCCCGTTGTGGTATAGGCAAAAACTTTATTAAGGATATTTCCCGTGCCCGTCGTGACAACAATCCCGTTGCCAGCACAAATATTCGTTCCGCTGCTGGTCATGACGTTGTGCGCCCCTGTGATCGTAAAGCCGGCGCCCCAAACGCTGGTCGCCGTGCAGCTCGTGATCGAATTGAAGTCGCCCGCAATGCTAAAACCCTGGCTGTTAAAAGTCGCATTTGAGGTGAGGAACAGCGTCGTCGAAGCCGGGGTGGCGCCATTAATGATGAAGCCGCTACCGTTGCAGTAGTAAGCGAAATTGCCCTGAATCGTGCCACCGTTCCCAGTGCCATCGGTTATCGTGATTCCATCGGTTGCAATGCGCTGAATGTTGTTGGACTTAACCGTCATCGTATTGCCCGAAGAAGACAGTTTCAATCCGCCTTGGCAGTACAGAACCGTATTGGAAGTGACCGTCATGCTCTGGCCACTAACCGCAATGCCATTAGTTTGACAAGAATAAACGGCATTCGACATTACCTTGGCGCTATCGCCACTGACGTCGATGTCACCGAAGTTCGGACCGCCTTGAGAACCGCAAAGATTGACCACATTGCTGGTGCAGACTACGTTATTGCTGGCGATGTTAATCCCGTTAAACGTGGATCCAATGATCTGGTTGGACGTGCAAGTTACATTCGGTGAGGCCGAACCGCCCCCCGTGATTCCGATTGAGTCACCGCCGCCAGAATTCGTGATCACATTGCCGGTGACGGTTGACTGGTCGCCCGAAATAATGATCGAGCCCACACTGGCATTGCGGAAGGTACAGTACAGGACTTTGCAAAGGTTTCCTGTTAAAGCTATATGCGTAAGTCCGTTCTGAAAATTAATCCCTTGCACCACAATGCCGTTGTTGGTACCTACACCATCAAGGCAGTTACCCGGATTGCCGGGACCGCTGCCAGCTGTGGTGCCATCCCAAGAATTACCCTTGGCGCCGATGAACGTAATATTATTGAGACCATTTGCGAGATGGACGTTTTCGACATGGGCACCAAAAATAACAAGCGTGTCGCCTGAAAGGGCAGGCAAACCGCCAGGTCTACCTGTTGCCAATTTAGCCGTTATAGTATCTGTGGCGAGCACATTGATAGTCAGCGCGTGCGCATTGGAGCCGACGAATAGAACCATCGCCAGCACGGCCATTTGTAGCAGCTTCATGTACTTTCCTCCGTTGTGGCCGGCGCTTGCTCGCCAACCCGAGCCTGATTTTCTTTTGCCGAGCAAATTCTATTTTCTGGTTCTTCACAGCGCATGCCTAATCTATTACGAGCATGCAGGGCTTGGCAACCCTAAATTTTGCGAATCGGACACAACAAAATAGAGGACTGAATGCCCACTATTCAGACATGAATAGTCAACCAGCCAAGCACCCGTTAGGCTTTCAGTCAGACGGCGCATTCCTACGCCTGCTTAGTAAAAATTGAATGATAGTTGAGTTAAATTTGACGCGCAACGTGCACAATTTTTCCGCGCTTTTAAGACCAGACGCGAGTCCTTCACGGCGAGTCGATTTGACCCGAAGCAGGCCGTGCACACGACCTCTTCCTCCTAAGTCGATTCCGCAACTCGTTATCAGATCAGAACATACTTCGGCTTGCACCTGTGGCCTCGCGGTTGCTTTATCTCCGCGACACTTTGGCTTAAGCCAAGCACGGGTTCCTTATAAGGGAGATTCAAGCATGCCGATTACGCCGCTCGGGGACAAGATCCTCGTCAAGCGCCTCGAAGCCGAAGAGAAGACTGCGGGCGGGATCGTCCTGCCGGACAGCGCCAAAGAGAAGCCCAAGGAAGGCAAGGTCATTGCCCTGGGTTCCGGCCGCCGCCTAGACGATGGCAAGCACGCCGAATTTCAGGTCAAGAAGGGCGACCGCATTCTGTTCGCGTCCTACGCCGGGACCGAAGTGAAGGTCGACGGCGAAGAATTCATGCTGATGCCCGAAGAAGACGTGCTCGCGATCGTAAAGAGCTAACCACGCCGAACTTTGATCCGCTGAAGACACCTTAAGGAGAGAGAACGATGGCTGTTAAGCAAATGGCATTCGACCAGGACGCGCGCGAAGGCTTGCGCGCCGGCGTGCGCATTCTGGCGCGTGCGCTCAAGGTTACGCTGGGGCCCCGCGGCCGCTGCGTGATCATCGAGAAGTCCTTCGGCTCCCCGACCGTCGCCAACGACGGCGTGACCGTGGCCAAGGAAATCGAACTCGAGGACAAGTACGCGAACATGGGCGCGCAGCTCGTCCGCGAAGCGTCCTCCAAGACCAACGACCAGGTCGGCGACGGCACCACGACCAGCGCGGTCCTGGCCGAAGCGCTCTTCGAGGAAGGCCTCAAGAACATCGTCGCCGGTTCCAGCGCCATCGCGATCAAGCGCGGCATGGACAAGGCCGTCGAAGCGATCGTCAAGGAACTGACCAAGCGCTCCAAGCCGGTTTCCGGCCGCAAGGACATCGCGCAGGTCGCCGCCATCGCCGCGAACAACGACGATGAAATCGGCAACAAGATCGCCGAAGCGATGGACAAGGTCGGCAAGGACGGCTGCATCACGGTCGAAGAAGGCAAGGGAATCGAGACCGAGCTGGACCTGGTCGAAGGCATGCAGTTCGACCGCGGTTTCCTCTCCCCGCACTTCGTGACCAACCCGACGGCGATGAAGGTGGTCCTCGATAACGCCTACGTCTTCATCTACGAAAAGAAGCTCTCCTCGGTCAAGGACCTGGTCCCGCTGCTCGAGAAGGTCGCGCAGAGCGGCAAGCCTTTGCTGATCATCGCCGAAGAAGTCGAAGGCGAAGCGCTGGCGACGCTGGTCGTCAATAAGCTGCGCGGCACGCTGGCAGTTGCGGCTGTCAAAGCGCCCGGCTACGGCGACCGCCGCAAGTCCATGCTGGGTGACATCGCCGTTCTGACCGGCGGCAAGGCGATCACCGAAGACCTCGGCATCGGCCTCGACAGCGTCACGATCACGGATCTGGGCCGCTGCAAGCGCGTTGAGATCGACAAGGACAACACCACGCTGATCGAAGGCGCCGGTGAAAGCTCGGACATCCAGGGTCGCATCACGCAGATCAAGCGCGAAATCGAAGTCACGAGCAGCGACTACGACAAGGAAAAGCTCCAGGAACGCCTGGCGAAGCTGGCCGGCGGCGTTGCGGTGGTCAAGGTTGGCGCGGCGACCGAGTCCGAAATGAAGGAACGCAAGCTGCGCGTCGAAGACGCGCTCAACGCCGCCCGCGCGGCCGTTGAAGAAGGCATCCTGCCCGGCGGCGGCGTCTCGCTGCTCCGCGCCGGCGCGGTGCTCGACAGCCTGAAGCTCAAGGGCGACGAAGAAGTCGGCAAGCTGATTGTCAAGAAGGCCCTCGAAGCGCCCTGCCGCCAGATCGCCGAAAACGCCGGACACGAAGGCGCGGTGATCGTGAAGCAGATCCTCGATTCGAAGGAAGATAACTACGGCTTCAACGCGCTGACCGAAGAGTTCGGCGACATGGTCAAGTTCGGCGTGTTCGATGCGGCCAAGGTCACGAAGGCTTCGCTGGCCAATGCCTCCTCGGTGGCCGGTCTGCTGTTGACCACCGAAGCCGCGATTGTGGAAGCCCCGAAAAAGAAGGAACCCACGGGCCACGGTCACAGCCACGGCGGCGACGACTACTAAGCTGCTGGTTTAATTCTGATAAAGCGGCTGCGCGGGCAATCCCGTGCAGCCGCTTTCTTTTGACGCGAAACGGCAAACAGAAAACACCAAAATCCGAGAAACGGATAAACGGCGGCAGAAAACGCAAAACGATACGGCTACAACCAGGAAAACCGTCGAAGCAAAAGAAAACGACGCCGGGCCTCGGCGTCGTCTTCTTTTTCGCTTATCTGCTTTGCGTTTCTTGGTTCTTGCCGTTTTGAGTTTGCCGTTCTCGTTCGCCTACGTATTGGTCTCCACCATCGCCACGGCGTAGGCTTCGATGGTCTCGCCCGTGCCGACTTCGCCGCTGCCTTCGCCCGTCTTGGCCTTGATGTTGATCATGTGACGCGGCAGGCCCAGCGCGGCGCTCAGGTTGCCCGCCATCTCGCCTTTCAGGCGGCCCAGCTTGGGCTTTTCGAGGTGCACCGATGCGTCCACATTAACCACGTGGTAGCCGGCATTTTTCAGGGTCTCGACGGTCTTCTTGAGCATCTCGATCGAGTTCGCGTCCTTCCACTTGGGATCGCTGTCGGGAAAGTGGTGCCCGATGTCGCCCAGGCCGGCGGCGCCGAGGATCGCGTCGATGATCGCGTGGGCCAGCACGTCCGCGTCGGAATGCCCGAACGCGCCCTTGGGCGAATCGACAATCACGCCGCCGAGGACCAATTGCTTGCCAAAGACCAGGCGGTGCTTGTCCGTACCGATGCCGACGCGAAACATGGGGAACTCCTTGGGGTGAAGATTCGCGAAATGCAGTAAGCCAGGCAGTTAAAAGCTATACCCGCACACTGGCGTGCTGTCAAAATTCACGGCGGACAAAAGAAGAGGCGGACCCATAAGGGTCCG
>Ga0265314_10003321_pt1 | contig 15687 bp, 10 predicted proteins | sample 4126metaG_FD_203106 | JGI IMG/M metagenome (GOLD analysis project Ga0265314, IMG submission 203106) | Rhizosphere microbial communities from Carex aquatilis grown in University of Washington, Seatle, WA, United States - 4-1-26 metaG | ecosystem: Host-associated > Plants > Roots > Rhizosphere >... | reverse complement strand
CGTCCTTGAGTGGTAGGGTGTAGCCCAACTTTTTGACGGCGGCGCCGAAATTCTCCACCGCATATCCGAGATACTGTGGATCGCGCGCGTGGTACATGGAGTAGATCAAAAAGGCTCGACCGAGCATGAGCAGCCTCGGTGGGTGCTCGGCGTCCGACAAATCGGCTTTCGCGTTGACGAACCAACCCTCGCCCGGTGGTGACTCATCACCAAGAAATGCAACGGGTTCAGTGTATCCGTCGGGTCCATTGCGTCGGTAAACCGTGATCTTCATGCCACTAGCTTTAGTGTGTGCCGGACGCACCGTCAAGGCCTTCTGCATAAGCTGACGACAGTTTTTCGAGCATCGGGTGCGACCTTGGGCAGGTATTCCCGATGTGCTATCATGCAGGGTACCAAGAACACATGGGCCGTTGCCGTCAGGAGGACACACATTGAAATCAGTGGAACTTTTCGTAGGTGCCGGCGGGCTGGCGATTGGGACGGCTCGCGGCGGATTCGCGCATGAGGCAGTCATTGAGTGGGATCGAAACGCCTGCGACACGTTACGACGAAATAAGGCTGAGCACGTGGAGCATGTACGCGATTGGACCATCGTAGAAGGGGACGTGCGGGACTACGATTTTAGTCGGCATCGGGACGGAGTCGATGTTGTCATCGGCGGTCCTCCGTGCCAGCCTTTTTCGCTTGGTGGCAAGCATCTCGGCTGCCACGATGCCCGAAATATGTTCCCCGAAGCCATTCGATCTGTTCGGGAGATTATGCCAAAAGCGTTCATGTTCGAGAATGTTAAGGGCCTTCTACGCCGGAATTTCGCCAATTACTACGGATACATCCTCAAGCAACTCGCCTATCCCACCATGACCGCCAAGGGTGATGAGGAATGGACCCACCATCTGGCACGGCTTGAAAGGCGAATCACGGCTGGGAAGTTTAGTGGCCTGAAATACAACGTCATTTACCAGCTCTTGGACGCCGCCGATTACGGCGTGCCGCAGCATCGCCATCGGGTCATTATTGTTGGCGTTCGATCCGATCTGGGTATCGAGTTCAGTTTTCCCCAAGCGACACATAATGAAGACGCTTTGTTGTATGCCAAATGGGTGACCGGGGAATATTGGGAGCGGCACAAAATTGCCAAAAAGAACCGAGCCACCATGCCGCCGGGATTGTCTCGGCGAGTGGATGAAATGCGAACGCTGATGCCCGAAATGTTGGGTGAACCATGGCGGACGGTTCGGGATGCGATCTCCGGCTTGCCGAAACTTGTACCTGGTCAGACGTGTGGCAGGTACTCCAACCATTTCTTGAATCCCGGTGCTCGAAGTTACGCCGGTCACAACGGCAGCCCTCTTGATGAACCGGCCAAGGCACTCAAGGCGGGCGACCACGGCGTTCCGGGTGGCGAGAACACGCTACGGTATGAGGATGGTACGGTGCGATATTTCTCGGTCCGCGAATGCGCCCGAATTCAAACATTCCCCGATGATTGGATATTCGAAGGGTCCTGGACTGAAAGCATGCGGCAATTAGGAAACGCGGTGCCGGTCCTATTGGGCGAGGTGGTCTCAAGAAGGCTAGCCGAAGTGCTGCGGCCCGTCGCCGCGATTTCCAATTCATTTGTGAACGCCGCAAGGATCAAACTTTCGGCGGGTGCGCATGGTAATGTTGTGCGATCTGCTCCATGATCTGCTCGATTGAAAGCGGGTTTGGCTTGTTTCCCGCTTTCGTCGCCCAGCCCCGTCCGGGATGAATGGTGTCCCATGGGGACCTTGAATTACTTCGGGTGCCTGGGTCGTCGCCGTGTTTCCCGAATCCATAGCACAAACCTTGATTCCATAGCGGATGGAAGCGGTGGATTAGATAATCTTCTGCGGACCGCTGCCAGCCACTCTGAACCACCAAAAATCTGCAATCGAAATCGTCGATGCTGAGCGTGGACACTGCCGCTCGGATACTCTTCGCGTGCTCACCCAGTCGCGTGCAAAGCTTTGGTCCCTGTTCCACAACCGTTTTCGCGTCCGGCGTCGGCGGGTCGGCTTTGCCGACGTAAATGGGGGTTTCGTTGCCCTTGATGGGCTTGTAGGCCGGAAACGGCCCGCGGTAATAGATCGCGTAAACGCCGGAGCCATAAAACTTGGGCAAATTACTGAGCGGGCTGCGCGGCTGCTCAATAAGTGTGCGACCGATTAGCTGACCGACGAATTCGGGGTTCGACGGGTCGAAAACAAAATCGGGGCGGCGAATGGGGTCCAGCCTCTCGGCAAACAATCTCAGGCGCGCGATGAGCGTTTCAAGTTCATCGCGAAGCCGTTTCGCCTTGCCCTGTGAAAGGCCCTCGACAACTACCGGCTTTTCCGGCATCGCCGCCAGCAATTGCCGCAGTAACTTGGTGACCTCGTCGATATTGAGTTCATGCGCCATGGCCGTATGATCGGGGAACACAGGCAGGCTCGCAAGTATGGACACCATCACGCCCCGAGAACGCAGTCGAATCATGTCGTTGGTGAAGGCCAAGGACACACGCCCGGAGCTATTCGTCCGGCGATTGGTCCACCGTCTTGGCTTCCGCTACCGGCTGCATGTTCGGAGTCTCCGAGGCTGCCCCGACCTCGTTTTCGTCGCCCGCCGCAAGATTATCTTCGTAAGTGGATGTTTTTGGCACCGACACGCGTGCGGCAAAGGACAGCGGCTCCCCAAATCACGGGTGAATTTTTGGAAGAATAAATTGGATGCGAACCGTGATCGAGATGTTCGCAACCTGCGAGCACTTCGTCGGCAGGGGTGGAAGGTGTTGGTGGTGTGGGAATGCCAGACGAAATCTGCCGACCGGTTAGCTGCGAGGCTGCGGCTATTCTTGCGCGATAGTCGATAAACAAGTGGAGCCGCACCGGGTTTCCCCCACCGCGCGAGTTGTTCAAAACGGCACTCCGTTGAACCGATGACGATCCACAAAATCACGCAGCTGGCGGAGCCGTGGTGCTAGGCACCGCGGATGCGAGGGAGGCTGCCTTAACGCATTCCTCCGCCCATGGCTTGAGGTCGCGATCCGGCATGCCCGGCCTCGCTGCGGTCGTAAGATACGCCCAAGCCACCTGCTCACGAAATGGGCTGTCAATTGAAGCAATTCGGTCAAAACTTGGCTCGGTCCCGTCGTTGCGACCAATCGCATCATATGGGATCACTTCGAGTCCCTTGAGGTTCGCAACCATCACCGGCAACCTGGAAGGGAACGCCGGAAGGGGGAATAAGCCCGCGAATGCACCCGCAGTGAGAACATTGGTTTCCATCTTCTCCGCTTCCTTGGCGAGTTTATTCTGTGCAAGCGATAAGGAGAGCTTTTTGGCCAACTTCGTCATACTCTCACAGCACGCGACAAGCAACGTCGGCTCACAGCGCCCCCTTACCAAATCGCATGAAGGCGTTAGGACGAGACGATAGGCCGTCGGATCATCCCAGTTGGCGCCGCGCTTTCTAAGAAGGTCGCCTGTAAGCGGGGAGGCGGTTACAACCTGGGCCACGGGCGTCTGGGACGGCAGGGGATTGGCATCGCCGCGGGCTTCGGCGGCGTCAAACCGTCGGAGTTTTTCCTTCGCGATCTGGTAATTGTCCGAAGCCTTGATGCGTTTCTGCTTACCGCCCCGGTAGAACTGGATGTACCAGACCGTGCCGCCCTGGAACCGACGCTTGATGAGACTTGCCATGAGGTTCTCCTTCTAGGAGACCATTGCTGTGGCAAGTCCTTTTCATTTCCCCGATTTAGTGTACGCGCTAGTGTACGTTTTGCTTAAATCGGGGCACAAAAAAAGGACTCGCGTCGTCGCAAGTCCTTATTCTGCAAGAAGTAGCGGGGGGAGGATTCGAACCTCCGACCTCCGGGTTATGAGCCCGACGAGCTACCAGGCTGCTCTACCCCGCGATGTAGAATGTCATTTTCGGTTCAGCCGGTGAAGAAGTCAACTTCGCGAGTTCGTTTTGTCGGGGTGTTGGAGCGATGGGGATTCGGTCAGGGGCGTGATTCCATACGTGCTGCGCTGAGTTCCGATGAATCAAGCGAGCCGCGGAATGTCGAAGGTCTATCGGGAGTTTCTCGAAAGATTTGCACCGAAGATAGGCATAGCGGGATTGAAATCAGTTGTGCGCGACTCGGTCCCGTCAGATAGCAGTTCAACTGCTGCAATCATTTTCCAAGGAGTTTGGCGATGATGAAAATAATCACGGCGCCGCCCAGACCTCCGCCAAAGAGGAGGTAGATCAGCGAGTAACCGATGGCGGCCACGGGGAGAAATGCGTGAAACATGGTGAAGCCTTTCCAGTAAAGCAGCCGGGCGAAATCCGGGAGCGCCCCGGGCTTTCGCCCGGGGGTCCCGGTGGATAGATCGCTCGCAGACAATCAGTGTGTGGTGACGGAGGAATGCTCCGTGCTGGTCTGGCCGGTGATCGGATTCTCGGTTGTGGTGGATTCTTTATGAGTGGTGCCGCCGAGGAGGTTCTCGTGGGTTTCCTCGGAGTGTTGCGTCTCGCAGCCGGTCATGAGGACCGGAAGCGAAAGGATCGATGCGAGAACGAGTGCGTGGGAAAGACGGAGCTTCATAAATATTCTCCAGGCGTAAGGGGTTAAAGAAATCAAACGATTTGGATCCAGGGCCATCCGCGCGGGCGCTCAGGGGAGCTTGCGGCCGCGGAAGCCGTGGGTGACTAGCGAAACGATGAAGAGGATGAGGAACAGGAAAAACAGGACGCGGGCGATTTCCATCGCGACGCCGGCGAGCAGGCCGAACCCAAGAAGGGCCGCGACGAGCGCCACAACCAGGAAGACCAACGCATAGTAAAGCATACACATGTCCTTTCGTAAAACACGCCTCAGCTGTCCATTCGGCTGCCGGGATGACCGGCTGGCCTGAGAGGATTAAAGCAACGGGCGGGCCACAAAATAATTTATAGTTGAGTCGGTCAGAATGGCAGTGCGGAGTCGAAAGGCGTGCGCGAAATCGCCAAAATGACCGCGATACAGGAGAGACAAACGAAATCGAATGCGACGCCCGATGAGTTCGTTTGGGCGAATTAATCGGCCACCGCGGGGAGCAATCGCTGGGCAGGAATTGAGGTGCCGCTGAACCAGTAGTGAACTACCAGGCAAAACAACCACGACATTTCAGCCAGCCGAAATTCGTCTGGCAAGTGCCGCCGCAAAAACGACGCTCTCCCCAGCGGTAGGGGAGAGGCGCTTGTCTACGGGGATGAGACAAAACATTACTATTTAATGATTTGAGGGAAGTAGAAGACAGAACCCACGCATCCAGCCGTGGAATGCCGATTTCAAGCGGTAGAAAAAATCACCCACCTGCTCGGCGAAGTGCAGGCACACCCCTGTCATTTGCGACCGTAGAGGAAGCCAAGTACAAATCCGGCTGCCGCCGCCATTCCGAGAGAATTCCAGGGATTCTGGCGGACGTATCCGGTGACCTGGCGATTGGCGTCGCGGGTGCGGTCGATCGCCGTGTTGTAAATTGCAGCTCCGGCATCAACGACGCTCTGCGCGCCATCCTGAACGGCCTGAACCACCGAATCAGCATCCTGCGCCTTGTGGCGTGTCTGTGAGTGCGACATGTGCAAACTCCAAAATGAGGAATGTGACAGAATACGCACCGCGGCGCGATGCCGACGGCTCAATGGAAATCAGAAGCAACGGCTGGGCCGCGCTCCATCTGAGAATTTCAAGCACTGACCATTGCGCCTTCCGCCACCCCTGATACGGCTGCGGAGCGGGCGCGGACAAATTCCTTCAAGCCGGGAATGCGGCACGATTCTGCGAGGCGAAACGCTTCAGAGCGCGGAAGGTGGCGGAACTTGGGCGCCTCCCAGTGACGGCGCGAGATCTGAAGAAACGCAGCTCCATTGTCATTGACAAAAATCGCGGGCATTGAAGAGATGCCTGTTGAGAACGCGGTCATTTGGTCGGTGTCATATTCAAATTGGCGGATGAATACTTTCATCGTTGTTCCTTTCTGTCCATGTCGACTGGCTGTCCACGACAGAGATGTATCGCAATTGTTGTTCCACACCCCTTTCCGTCCTCCTTTCTCTGCCCCACCGAAGATGGGGGTGCCAAAAGGGCAGCAAGAGCACGACATTACGTCGCAGAATCCGCGACGAATACGACAAAGCTGTCGAGGTGAACGGCAGTTAAGGTGCGGCGAGGACGGGCGGTGAAACAGGGGCGCGCAGCCAGAATCCGCGGCAGGAACCTACACGGAGCAGCTGTGGCTTCCTGGCGATCTTACTTCGCTGGCTGGTCGGTGATCTGAAGTTTGATTTCATCGGAGTTGGCACGGAGTTCCGGGGCATAGAGAGCAGTGGCCCTGGTGGGCAGGGCGCTAAAGGCGCCGGGGGTTTCGGCCCGCAGGCGATACGAAACGGAATGAGTGCCCCGGCCAAGTTCGCGGACGAAGAAGGCCACCCGATTGTCGCGGTATTCCACGTAGGCCCGCATGTCGTTGCCGTTGTAGCCGGACTGGGTTCCGACGGGCTCGAAGCCGGCGGCTTTCATGTCCTCCAGCAGTATATATTCGTAATCGTTCTTGGAATCGACGGTCAGCTCCACTTCGACGAGATCCCCGCTCTCGACACTCTGGCCTTCGGTGAGCTCCGTGCGTTTGTACTTTTCGAGCCGCTGGCTGACAAGCTGGCCGGTCTGGCCTTCAACGTTCACATTTTTGTCATCGCGGGTGAGCAGATAGACTTTGCGGTTCACTTTGATTTCCAGGCCGGCCCTTGTGATGTGGGGCTCCATGGTGAAGTTGGTGAGGTAGCTGCTGAAATAGAGGGGGCCGGTGCCCTCGCGGGAGACTTCGAGGGCGTGTTTGCCGTCGGCGAGGGCTGCGCCTTCGATGGCGAAGCGGTTGTCGAAGGAGAAGAGGTTCTCGGCGGTGATGCGTTCGGATTTGACCTCTTTGCCATCCAGGGCGATGTGGACGGTCATGTCGGGCGCGGTTTCGCCACTGGCCTTGATGTAGTCGGCGAGGGCTTCGATGCAGATGGCGGTGTCGCGGGTGGAGTTCCAGTATGTGGCATTCTTACGGTTATTGATGAGATATTTGGCGAAGCGGCTGGCGAGGTCGCCTTTGGGATCGGTGGCGGAGAGAAGCTTCAAATAATACGCGTGGGCTTCAAATTCGCTGCCGTACCAGAACCACCAGCCATCGGGCGGGAGCTTGAGGTATGCCGTCTGATTTTCGTCATCCTGGACGACGTATTGGTTGCAGTTCTGAAGGATGGCCTGGAGCTTTTCCTTGTCGTTGAGCTTTTGGAGGGCGAGGCCGAACATGGCCTTGGCGTAGACGGAGAGATTGGTGCGGTCTTCGAAGAGGAAGGCGCGCATGGTGGTGTTGTCGCGGCTGGCGTCGGCGAGGACCATGTATTCGAAGGCGTCGATGTTGTCGGACTTCCGCTCTTCGCGCTTTTCCTGGATGAATGCAAGGCGTTTGGCCTGGTCATTGACGAGCCATTGGATGCCGCGGTCGAGGACTTGTTGGTTGACATCAGCGCCGTAGGCTTTGGCTTGCTGGAGGCCGTGGACGACGAAGGCGGTTTCGTGGGGGGTGCTGACTTCGAAGGAACCGGAGAACCATCCCCAGCCGCCATCGGAGAGCTGCTGGTTCTGGAGGTGATCGATGCCGTCGCGGACCATGTCCTTCACGGTGGCGATATCGAAGACGGGGTTGGATTTCCAGATGGCGAAGTTGCGATTCCATTGGGCGGCGCGGTCCTGCGCATTGCCGATCTCCGCTGCATTCAGGTTGGTGCGTTTGTTCTTGATGGCGGCGAGGTCGAGGTGCATATCGGTGAGGATTTTCTGCGTGATGACGGTGGGGAGGAAACGATCGAGGGTTTGCTCAGTGCAGCCGTAGGGGTAGCTGACCATGTACGGGAGGGCGTCGACCATGGCGGAGGCGAGGGAGGGGGAATAGCGGACCTCGAGGAGGGTCTGGTCGGGGCGGCGCTCGTGGGGGACGGCGATGGTGAAATTGGAGCGGACGGTGGCGAGGGGGTTGTCCTTATCGGGGCGGAGAGCGCCGGCGAAGGAATCGGTTTTGAGCATGCCGTGGACGTAGACGGGGATGGACATCGCCATGGCGTCGGATTCTTCATCGGTGAGGGCGCTCATGGTGATGTTGGCGGTTCCCTCATTGGCGGCATGGACCCAGAAATCGACGCGCTTCTCCCCATTGGCGGGCACCTGGATGTCGGCGGACTGGGTGGAATGGCTGGCAGCGCCGGGGGCGATTCGCAGTCCGTCCCGGTTCTCAAGCGCGCCGCCCGCGAGGTCAAGGTTAACCTTCACGCGCTTCGCGGTCTTGAGGTAATTGTGAACGATGGCGGAGAGCAGGACGTCATCGGTCTGGGTGAAGAAACGCGGGGCTTCGAGGCGGACGATGAGGTTCTTACGAGTGATGATTTCCGTGTCCCCTTGGCCAACGCGGGAACCGTCGCCGAAAGTCCAGAGGCGGGCTTTCCAGGTGGTGAGGTTTTCGGGCATGGGGACTTCAACGGAAGCGGTGCCATCTTTGGCGGTGAGAAGCGTGGGGAACCAGGCGGCCGTGTCAGCGAAGTTGGAGCGGACGGTTGGGGTGACATCGGCGGCGGATTCGACGCCCAGGGCGCCTCCGGGCGCAGGCGCCGAGGCGGGGAGGGCTTTGAGAGCGTCGACTGCGCCCTCCGCCTTTGAATCAGCGAAAGCGAACGACGCATCCCCGTCGAATCCACCGCCTCCACCAAAGCCGCCTCCACGACCACCCATCGCCCGGCGGTTAAAGCCAAATTCGGCGGCCTGTTGCTGCATTTCGCGGTCGGCGAGATCGAATTCAGTGGTGAGATAGCCGTAGATGCCCAAGTCCGCCATGCCGATTGCACCCGGGCGGAGGATCTGGTTTGAGTCTTTGCTGAGACTGGTGGATTGCGAGACAGAATGATTCCGGCGCCATTGCCAGAAAAATTTACGGATATCCTCGATATTGCTTCCGCCACTGATGTACTCGACCGCTTTGTCGTAGAGCGAGAGCACGGCGGTGCCGGTGAAAGGCTCCCCGCTTTTCTCGGTGACCGAAACAGTGAGCTTGGCTTTCTGCCCGGGCTTGTATTCGGGCTTGTCGGAAGCGACGGTGACATTCAGCACCCGGTCTGACGGCGGGACGATGAGCTCGCGGACATCATTTGAAATCTTGGCGTCGGCGATGGTCATGGCCTCGACGAAGAAATTGGGCATGTCGCGCAGGCCGACATCAACATCTTCGACGGCGCTTTTGCCTGTGATGTGGATCAGTTTGGGTTCAAGGTAAACGCCATTGCTGGGGCGGAGGAAGAGCAGGACGGTGGAATCGGGGCGTTCGGTACTGATCTGGAGGTGGACTTTTTCGCCGGCCTTGTATTCCTTCTGGTCGCTGGTGATTTCGATGTCGTTGAAGCGGAACGAATGTCCGTCGAAGTTTTCGCCGCGGATGAGGAAGATGTAGCCGCCTTCGATGGTGCGGTTTTTGGAATCGGTGACGGAATAAGAGAGGCGGTACTGGCCGGGCTGGTCGGCCTTTAGCTTGGCATTGGCGCGGCCTTCGGCGGTGGTATTGAGATCCTGATGGAGGATTTCGGTTTCGTGCGGCGTGCCTTTGGCGTCGTAATCAATGCGAAGAAGTTTGAAACTTCCCTTGCCGGCGACCGGCTTGTTATCGAGGGTCTGGGCGGAGAAGTCGGCAAAGACGGTATCGCCGGTGTGATAAAAGCCGCGATCGACCCAGGTGTAAACCTTAAAAGGATCGCGAGCGACCAGGACATCGCCGGAGCCGGTGATGGTGCGGCGGCTCGAATCGGTGACCTCGGCCGAGATGCTGTATCGATGGTCGCGATCGCCAAAGGCGGCCTTGGCGACAGCTGTGTCGATTTTGATTTTGACCGTGCCATCGGGGCCAATGGGGGCCTCGCCATCGGCAACCACTTCCGGCGGGCTCTGCGAGAAGCCGCCCCACCAGGAGTGAATCGGGCGGAAGGTGGCCCAGTGATCAAAGCCCGGATACCAGTGGTAATCGGCGGCGAACCACCAGTAGCCCGGTTCGTAGAACCAGTCCCAGTAAGCGCTCGGGTACCAGCGGGCGGACATATCGGTGCGCGTGACTTTGTATTTGACGGTGGCGTTGGTGACCGGAGAACCGAAATAATACTTGGCGTTAATGGTGGCAGAGATGGTGTCGCCGAGCTGAACAGGATCGGTGGGGGCGTCGACGGAAACTTCGAATTCGGGCTTTTTGTATTCCTCGAGGCGGAAGCTGGTTCCGCCGTTGTGTCCTGGGGAACTGATGGAATAGTTACCAAGCGGGGCATCCTTGGAGAGCGTGAGTTCGTCTTCGATCCCGCCCCAGGAATCGAGCTTGCCGGAGAACTCTTTGACCGTCTCGCCGCGTGGGTTTGTGACCAGAATAGAGATGGCTTCATTGGCGTGCGGATTTTTTCCGTCTTCATCATATTTGTTGTTGCCGACCCACATCTTCAGGTGGATGGTTTGCTCGGGGCGATATACGGGGCGGTCGGTCATGACGAAGGCTTTGACCTGGTTGTACTCCCGGTCATAAGGATCGTACATTTCCTGCCGCCAGACGTTCTGTTCCCAACCCAGATAGGCGAAGCGGCCATCTTTGGTGGTGGCGGTGGCGAGCCATTCGAGATCCCGATCGAGGACGGGATTCGCCGGGTCGACAGGAGGATCCGGCTGGTTGTAGGCGATGGCATTGGTATTGATGAAGATTTCACCGTCGGGGTTGGTGGCGGCCGAATAGTTCTGGGTGGAGATGAGGTACTTGCGGTCCTGGAGCCATTGCTGCTTCCAGCCGAAGAACGCGACACTGGCATTGGGGATGGGGGCGCCGGTAACGGCATCCGCGACGTACGTGAGCACGCGACCGCTCATGGGTTTCTGGACGATGACGGTGTCGGTGACCCAGGCGGTGATGTGGGTGGTATTGCCGTTGGCCATGGTTGCCGAGACGAGGTAGGCGCCGGGCTTCTTGAGCGGTGTCTGTATGGAAACCCGGGCGTCAAAGTGGTCGGCCTTGGGCTTGAGGTCGATGGACCATTTGGCGACTTCCTTAAGGCGGTATTTGGGATTGTCTTCCAGCAGGCGGCGGCCGACGGATTGGATGTCGGTCTGGTCATAAGGCATCTCGTCGGGCTTGGTTTTGATATACGCCTCGACATCTTTGAGCAGGGCGGGGACATCGATTTCCGTGGCGGTGAAATCGACGTGATTGCCGTTGCGGAAGCGTAGGTCGAACTTGGCGCCGGTGTCGCCGGCGGGCTGGACGATGGAGGATTCGAAGCGGGCCCAGTTGCCGACGATCTGATCGAGGCGCTGCTGGCGGAAGTTGTTGTCGCCGGGGCCGAAGCGGGCCATGGATTTCTTCCACCAGTCGGCGCTGGTGTTGTACTGCTGCCGGTTTTCGTAGATCGACGCGAGCGCGTCGGTGGCGTGCTCCGCGTATTTTCCAGTGTTGTCCGGGGAGGCTGAAATGTCCTTGAAGAGCTTGATAGGGTTGAATTCATCGTCGAGGTGGAAGCGCTTGATGCCATTGGCGAGACGGGCGATGGTTTCATCGTCCTTCAGGGTGGCGACGGCAAAGGGACCCGATTCATTGGTCTTGTTTGGATCGTCATTTTGACTGGCAAAGGGGTTGCCACCCTGAAGCATGGTTTGGACGCCGAACTGGGATTGGAGAAACCCGGCCCAGATGGATTTGGCGTGGAGGGATTCTACCGGCGAGAGTTCGGAGGCCTGGAGGATGAGCCAGCGGAAGCGTTCGCCGTCGGTTTTCGCCGTGGCCCAGTCGCCCTTGGGAAGGTGGTGGAGGACGGGGTTGCCGGAGGCATCGACGGGGGCGCCGCGGTTTTCGGAGCCGTAGGCGTAGCCGCGATAATACCAGGGACCGGCTATGTCGACGTAATCCGGCGTTTCGGCGAAATCGGTGAGTTCCTGGAGGCGAAAGGCGTCGGTGCCGTTGTTGCCCTGGAGGAGGGTGAGCGCAAATTGGATGTAGAGGTCGGCGGCTTTGGCGGTGTCGGGCGTTTTTTCCTTTTGGAGGAGGGCGACGGCCTGCTGCATGAGCTGCAGGGAGCGGAGGCGGTCGCGCTCGAGGGTATTTACCCACCGGCCATCGCCGTTGCGGTTCATCCCGCGGTGGAAGACGCCGGAGATGATGACGCCGATGTGGGCCTGATCGCGGTAGGATTGGGCGGCGGTTTGGAGGAAATGCCAGTTGTCCGAATGAGCGGCGATGGCTTTTTCGCGGAAGGCGTCGATTTCATCCGCGCGACCGAGGTTGTTCAGGGCGGTGAGGCACAGCGTGAAGTCTTCGGAGAGCTGATCGGTTCCGGTGGGGGAGGTAACTTTGGGGGCGAGGGAGTCATAGGCGTCCTTGTAGTTGCCTTTGGTGTAGGCGGCGCGGGCGTCGGCAGGGGAAAGATCGGCGCGCGCAATCAGGGGGGAAAGGAATGCGAGAAGGAGGGTGAGCAGGGCGAGGGGAAGGAGCAAGCGCTTCATGGATGATCTCCCGCGAGGAAAGTCGTTGGAGATTTGACGCTTGAACGGGCGAAAAGTTCCCGCGGAAGGCCGGCAGAGGCGGGGACCGTGAGTTTCCGGCGAAAAGGAATTAATGGGATTCATGTGGTTGAGCCAGCTGGAATTATGTATGTTGTAGGCTGCTGTTGCGGAGGCCTGGCCTAAAAGGTGCCGTCGCATCACGTGGCCGATGCCTTTCGTTCTGACAAACAGGGAGCCCAACCATGAACCCGAAAAAGCTCAACCGTCGAGAATTTCTGGAACGGGCCGCTGTTGCTGCGGGGGTGTTGGCGCTCGCATCGACAGGGGGGCGGCAGGTCCACGCGGCTGCGGGCGATTCGGCGGGTGCTGTGGCTGCGGCAGGCGCGAAGCGCACCGTCAGCGACATCGTGCCCCTGGGCAATACCGGCCTCAAGTGCAGCCGGCTGGGACTTGGCCTGGGCTCCAACAATGGGCAGATCCAGGCGGATCTCGGCCAGGAGGGATTCAACGCGTTCATCAAGCACGCGTTTGACCAGGGGGTGACGATGTTCGATACGGCGCAGAATTATCGCACATATCGGATGCTGGGGGCGGCGATCAAAGGGCTGCCGCGAGAGAAGATTTTCATCCAGTCAAAAATCGAACGGCCGGGGGATATCCTCCAGACCATCGACAGCCATCGCAAAACGTTCAACACGGATTACGTGGATTCGATGCTGGTGCACATCCAATTCAAGGACAACTGGACGGAAACCTGGAAGCAGGCGATGGACGATTTCAATGCGGCGCGCGAAAAGAAGTGGATTTTGTCGAAGGGGGTTTCGTGTCACAGCTTGCCGGCACTGCGGGCGGCGGTTGCGTCAGACTGGACGCAGGTGCACCTCGTGCGCGTGAATCCGCAGGGAATTCGCATCGACAGCGAGCAGCAGGTTTCCTGGGGCGGCGGGGTGAACGACATTCAGCCGGTGCTCGGGGAGCTCAAAAAAATGAAGGAAAAGAACCGCGCCGTCATAGGCATGAAAATTTTTGGCAACGGCGAATTCAAGACGGACGCGGATCGCGAGAAATCGGCGCGCTTTGCAATGTCGCTGCCTGAAATTGACGCCGTCATCATAGGATTTTCCGGCGTTGAACAGCTCGATAGCGGCGTCAAACTTCTCAACAAAGTGCTCGCGGAAGCCGCCTGAGTCGCTCGCTCGGGCTGGCCAGGCGTTCACATGCGCTTCAACTTTGCCGCCCAATCCTGTGAGGCCGATGCGGCGTCTTTTGGGAATTCCGGCGCGAGCAGCGTTCCAGAGGCGTCGGCAGAGACGGGAATTGGCGCTGCCCATTGGCCGCTGCGGGGGTTGTACCAGGTCCATTCATAAGATGTGCCCGGCGGAAGGCCTTTGATGTGAGGGCGGTCGGATTTGTCTTCAAAATAGAGCATGGCGAGGGAGTTGTCTTTGGTGCGCATCATGAAGGACCAGCCATCCAGGCCGTCGGGCTTGGCAGCCGGGGCGGCGCGGGGCTGAAGATCATCGGAGGCGAGCTGGAGATCCTGGTAGCGGGGGCCTTCGGAGAGAATGAAATTTTTCATGAATTGCATCTGGCCGCCGGCGGTGAATTTGAGCGCGTCCCAGATGTAGGGCCGCCAGCCGGGGGCTTCGCCGGTCGTAGTGAGGTCATAGGCGCCGGTGCCGTAGACGTGGCCGGCGAGCGCGCCCGAAAGGACAGAGCCGTACATCATGGATCGGGAGAAGTAATTGTCGCGGTCGGAATTTTCTTCGGGAGCCTCGCCGGCGGGGTGATTATTGGCGTGGTTCCAGCCGACGTAGTAAGGCTCCATGTTGGCGGCGGGGTAGGGGGGATCGAGGCGGAAGAGCTCTTCGATGGAGGCGTAGATCGCGTTATTGCGGGGCTTGTTGCCGACGGTGTGCATGGTGAGCCAGGGAGCTTTGGATCCGGTGCCGAAGACTTTATAGGTGGAACTATCAATTAACGTTGTGAAGGGCTGGCCATAGGGGAGCGGGCCATAGGTTTTGTAATGCTGGGTGAGGGCGGCATTGAATTCATCGCCAGTGAGGGAATAGTTTGCGGGGATCCAGTCTAAGTGGATGCCGCTGAAGAGGAGGTCGTAGGAGCCGTAGCGGGCGACGAGGTATTGGAGGTAACGACCGTAGGAGGCGTTGAAGTCGAAATAGGCTTTCCAAGAGGGCGCGTTGTCGCGGCGGATGGGTTCGAGGAAGGGGACGAAGCCCTGCTCGGAGAGGTATTGCATTTTCCTGTCCAGGCTTCGGAAATAGGAGGGGTTGATGCGGTCGAAGTTGGCGAGGCCTTCGTGGTCGGGGAGGATCTCGAAGGGGCGGTTGCCGGATTCATCGTGCATGTCTTTGGCGGTGGTGGTGTTGCCATCGGAGGTGGTGACGGTGGCGTTTGGCGCCCAGGTGCCAAACTTTTCCCAGGCGTTGCGGAGGTAGATGCCGTTTTTGTCGGCATAGGTGGCGCCGTGAGAGTCGGCATCCCAATTAGGGAAGGCAGCGATGAAGCTGATGGAGTTGAAGCCCTGGTGTTTGCGGAAGGCGAGGGCTTCTTCGAAGCTGATGCCGGAGGCGGGCACGTAATCGGGCGCCGGGGGCAGGTTCTTGAAGGGGAGTCGCCAGGTGGAGCCGGCGAGCCAGGTGTCGCCGAGGAGGAAGAAGGGGGAGCCGTCGGCGTACTGGAGGGCGTGGCCATTGTGCGTGGCGTGGATGAAGCCGCGGCGGTTGGGGTTTTGGGCGAGGTCAGGATCAGACCAGGGGACGGCGGTGAGTTTTCCAGTGCCGCCGGTGAGGCCGTGGTCATCGGGGTGGTTGGAATTGGTTTTCCAGGACCACTGGCCGGGGGAAGTGGCGACGAAGCGGATGCGGAAGGTGCGGTCGCCATCCCAGAAGCCGTAGATGCGTTTGGAGAAATTCGGGCCGGTGAGGTCGATCCAGCATTCGACGTCGGTGTAGGGGTTGGGGTAGGCGGATTGGGACTGGAGGATGATTTCCTGGTTATCCCAGACGTGGACGGAGCCGGAGGGGAGGACGGCGCGGGCGGGGGAGGCGAAGACAGAAAGGACTGCGACAAGGAACAGGACGTGC
>Ga0265314_10003317_pt1 | contig 15700 bp, 7 predicted proteins | sample 4126metaG_FD_203106 | JGI IMG/M metagenome (GOLD analysis project Ga0265314, IMG submission 203106) | Rhizosphere microbial communities from Carex aquatilis grown in University of Washington, Seatle, WA, United States - 4-1-26 metaG | ecosystem: Host-associated > Plants > Roots > Rhizosphere >... | reverse complement strand
AGCATGAAACGCAAATCGGGAAAATGCGCAAAAAAGGGGTCGCCAGGCCGTCGATTCTCTGGCGGGCTTGGGCGCATTCCTGCCTCCAGCATAAGAGCCTTAACCGCGCATTCTGCTGCAATCCCGAACAGATATCCGGCTACGTGTTCATGCTGTGGTCGCGTAGCGCTAGCAGCCGCCATGTTTCGCCTCGCAGCCTGCTCCATGTTGGACGTGTACGCCATCCGGCCTACCCCACCCACTTGCGCGCGCTGCGCCACAGCCGCATCCACGGGCTGAACTCGCCCTTGTCGCCACCGGGCCAAGACATCTGGATGTTGCGGAAGACGCGTTCGGGGTGCGGCATGATCGCCGAGAAGCGGCCGTCAGCGGTGGTCACGCTGCACAGGCCGCCGGGGCTGCCGTTGGGGTTGAATGGATACAGCTCGGTCGGCTTGCCGTGGTTGTCGACGAAGCGCGCGGACGCGATCACGCCCGCCTTGTCGCCGCGATACGCAAAGTTCGCGAAGCCTTCGCCGTGCGCCACTGCAATCGGCATACGGCTGCCCGCCATGCCCGCGAAGAAGATCGACGGCGAATCGAGCACCTCCACCATCGACAACCGTGCTTCATATCGCTCGCTGCGATTGGTGGTGAAGCGCGGCCATGCCTGCGCGCCGGGGATGATGTCGGCCAGTTCCGCGAGCATCTGGCAACCATTGCAAACGCCCAGAGCGAAGGTGTCGGTGCGCGCGAAGAACGTCTTGAATTGCTCCGCGAGCTTCGCGTTGAACGTGATGCTGCGCGCCCAGCCGATGCCGGCGCCCAGCGTGTCGCCGTAGCTGAAGCCGCCGCACGCGACGAAGCCAGCGAAGTCGGCGAGCTTCGCGCGGCCGGATTGCAAATCCGTCATGTGCACGTCGTACGCGTCGAAGCCCGCTTCGGTGAACGTGTAGGCCATCTCGACATGCGAGTTCACGCCCTGCTCGCGAATGATCGCGACCTTCGGCCTGGTGAGATTCAGGAACGGCGCGGCAACATCGTCCTTCGCGTCGAACGTGAGGTGCACATGCAAGCCCGGATCGGACGGGTCGCCCGCTGCGTTGTGTTCTGTATCGGCGCCAGCGGGGTTGTCGCGCTCGCGGCAGATCTTCCAGCTCACGCTGTCCCACACCTGATGCAAGTCGTGGAGCGATGCGCTGAACACGGCTTTGGCGTCTCGCCACACTTGCACTTCGCCCTTGCCCGCATCGACAGGCGACGACGCAGGCCGCGTCTTGCCGACGAAGTGGCTGTGCTTCGCAAGGCCGTGGTCGCGCAGCACCTGCATCACGTCGTTGCGATCATCCGTGCGCACTTGCAGGACCACGCCGAGTTCTTCGTTGAACAGCGCCTTGAGCGTGAGCTCTTCGCGCCGTGCGCTCACTTGCGACGCCCAGTTCTTCGCATCGCCATATTCGGCGCGGCTGTCGCCGATGCCGTCGCCTTCGGTCACCAGCAAATCGACATTGAGCGACACACCCACATGGCCCGCGAAAGCCATCTCGCATGAAGCGGCGAACAAGCCGCCGTCGCTGCGGTCGTGATACGCCAGGATGCGGCCCTGCGAACGCAGCACGTTCACCGCCTTCACGAGACTCGCGAGATCTTGTGCGTCGTCGAGGTCGGGGACTTCATTGCCCGTTTGCCCCAACACTTGTGCGAGCACGCTGCCCGCCATGCGGCTCTTGCCCTTGCCGAGATCGACCAGCACAAGTGTCGTGTCGCCGTGCGGGTCGAGCTGCGGCGTGAGCGTGCCGCGCGCATCGTCGATCGTCGCGAAAGCCGACACGATCAGCGAAACGGGAGACGTGACTTTGCGGGTTTCCCCGCTACCGGAGGGGCCTTGCCCGCTACCGGAGGGGCCTTGCCATACAGTGCGCATCGACAGGCTGTCCTTGCCGACGGGAATCGAGATGCCCAGCGCCGGGCACAGCTCCATGCCGACGGTCCGCACCGTCTCGTAAAGCGCTGCGTCTTCGCCCTCTTCGCCGCACGCGGCCATCCAGTTGGCGGACAGCTTGACGCGTGCAAGATCGATGGGTGCAGCGAGCAAATTGGTGATCGCCTCCGCCACAGCCATGCGGCCCGATGCAGGCGCGTCGATCGTGGCGAGCGGCGTGCGTTCGCCCATGCTCATTGCCTCGCCCGCGAAGCCCTTGTAGTCGGCCAGAGTCACGGCGCAATCAGCGACGGGCACTTGCCACGGGCCCACCATCTGGTCGCGATGCGTGAGACCGCCCACGGTGCGATCGCCGATCGTGACGAGGAAGCGCTTCGACGCCACTGTGGGATGCGCCAGAACCTTGATTGCGACGTCCTGCAGGTTCACGCCCGTGAGATCGAGCGGCTTGAATTCGCGCTGCACGGACTTCACGTCACGATGCATCTTCGGCGGCTTGCCGAGCAGCACGTCCATCGGCATGTCGACGGGCTGGCCCTCACCCCTGTCACTCAAAACCAATTGCCGTTCTTCCGTCGCGATGCCAACAACCGAGAACGGGCACCTCTCCCGCTCGCAGAACGCCTGGAACTGCGCCAGCGATTGCGGCGCGATCGCGAGCACATAGCGCTCCTGGCTTTCGTTGCACCAGATTTCCTTCGGCGCCAGGCCCGACTCTTCAACCGGCACCGAGCGCAAGTCGAACTTCGCGCCGCGCCCCGCGTCGTTCGTCAATTCCGGGAATGCGTTCGACAACCCACCCGCTCCGACGTCGTGGATCGCAAGAATCGGATTGTTGTCGCCGAGCGACCAGCAATGGTTAATGACCTCTTGCGCGCGCCGCTCGATCTCCGGGTTGCCGCGCTGCACGGAATCGAAGTCAAGATCGGCTGCGTTCACACCCGTCGCCATCGAGCTTGCCGCGCCGCCGCCCATGCCGATGCGCATGCCGGGGCCGCCGAGCTGGATCAAGAGCGTGCCAGCCGGGAAAAGAATTTTCTTCGAGAGCTTCGCGTCGATCGAGCCGACGCCGCCCGCGATCATGATCGGCTTGTGATAGCCGCGCTTCACGCCGCCGGCGTCCTGTTCGTATTCGCGGAAGTAACCCAGCAGGTTAGGCCGCCCGAACTCGTTGTTGAACGCCGCGCCGCCCAGCGGGCCTTCGGTCATGATCTGCAAGGGCGACGCGATGTGTTCGGGCTTGCCGCCGGGCTCGTCGCTCCAGCCGCCCCACAGCTTCGACACCGTGAAGCCGACAAGGCCCGCCTTCGGGCGTGCACCGCGGCCTGTCGCGCCTTCATCGCGAATCTCGCCGCCCGCGCCTGTCGATGCGCCGGGGAAAGGCGAGATCGCCGTGGGGTGGTTGTGCGTCTCGACCTTCATCAGCACGTGCTGAAGAGTGGCTTCCTTGCTGTAGCGCTGCGTGCCTTCTTCCGGCATGAAACGCTCCAATCGATAGCCTTCCATGATCGACGAGTTGTCTGAATACGCGACGATCGTGTGCTGCGGCGCCTTCTCATGGGTGTGCCGGATCATCTGGAACATGCTGCGCTCTTGCGGCACGCCGTCGATGGTGAACTTCGCGTTGAAAATCTTGTGGCGGCAGTGTTCGCTGTTGGCCTGCGCGAACATCATCAGCTCCACATCCGTCGGGTTGCGGCCGAGCGACTTGAAAGCATCGACGAGGTAGTCGATCTCGTCGGGCGCCAGAGCAAGGCCGAACTGCGTGTTGGCCTTCTCCAGCGCGGAGCGCCCGCCGCCGAGCACGTCCACCGATTCCATGGGCGCGGGCGGCAGTTCGCCGAAAAGCTTGTGCGCGTCGGCGCGGGTGAACATCGCGCTTTCGATCATGCGGTCATGCAGCTGCGCAGCGATCTCTCGCAGCTGCTGCGGCTCGATCGCGTGCTTTGTGCCCACGTGATATTCGGCGATGCGCTCGATGCGCCGCACGTTGATCCCGCAGTTGTGCGCGATGTCGGTGGCCTTTGACGCCCAGGGCGATACCGTGCCGAAGCGCGGTGTCACGACGACCAGCGAGCCCGAATCGGAATTTGCGGGCTGGCCCGCAGAACCAAATGGATCGCCATAAGTGAGCAGCGCGGCGAGCCGGGCGTGTTCCTCGGGGCTAAGCGCGTGGTCGGTCGCCACCAGATGAACGAAACGCGCACGAAGCGCGTTCACATCGGGGTGGATCGCCTGCAGGCGTTTCAGGATTGGCTGGATGCGGAAATCTGAGAGGGCATTGCCGCCCTCGAATTCGGTGATGTGCGGCGTCACAGCAAGCATTTTACAATCGACGCATGGGCATCACATACAAAGGCACCGCGGAAGTCGAAGGCATGCGCATTGCAGGGCGTCTCGCCTCTGAAGTGCTGGACTCCATTACCCCGCACATCAAGCCCGGCATCACCACGAAAGAAATCGACCGGCTCGCTGCCGAATGCATGAAAAAACAGGGCACGACGTCGGCCACGCTGGGCTACCAGCCCGCGGGCTATCCGCCCTACCCTGCGTCGCTGTGCACGTCGGTCAACAACGTGGTGTGCCACGGCATCCCCAACGAAAAGCCGCTCAAGAAGGGCGACATCGTCAACGTCGACGTCACGGTGATCAAGGACGGCTGGTTCGGCGACACAAGCCGCATGTTCATCGTTGGCGAGGTGTCGATCGCGGCCAAGCGCCTCGTGAACATCACGTACGAAGCCATGTGGCACGGCATCGTGCAGGTCAAGCCGGGCATTCATCTGGGCGACATCGGCTGGTCCATCCAGAAATTCGCCGAAGGCCACGGCTTTTCGGTGGTGCGCGAATTCTGCGGCCACGGCATCGGGCGCGTGTTCCATGAAGAGCCGCAGGTGCTTCACTACGGCAAGCCCGGCACGCTGGAAGAACTCAAGCCCGGCATGACCTTCACGATTGAACCCATGATCAACGCCGGCCGCCGCGAAGTGAAGGAATGGGGCAACGACGGCTGGACCATCGTGACCAAGGACCATTCGCTGTCCGCGCAATGGGAACACACCGTGCTCGTCACTGAAAGCGGCTACGAGGTCATGACGCTTTCGGCGGGCAGCCCGCCGCCGCCGCCCTTCGTGAACTCGAAGTGACGCAAGACCTCTCTGCGCTGCGCGACGACTATCGCGCGCGCAAGTCCGCGGTCATCGCAACGCTCCAGGCGCAAGGCTCATCGACGCGCGGCATCCGCCGCCTGCTGCAAAGGCTCGCGCACGAAGCCGACGAGACACTTCGCCAGCTGTGGCAGTCCGCGCAACTTCCGATGGGGTTCGCGCTGGTCGCCGTGGGCGGCTATGGCCGCGGCGAGTTGTTCCCGCATTCCGACGTCGATGTGCTCGTGCTGATGCCCGACGGCACGGCCGCCGAGCTGGACGACAGCGTGAAGCAGTACGTCGAAGCTTTCATCGGCAATTGCTGGGACACGGGGCTGGAGATCGGCTCGGCCGTCCGCACGGTCGCGGAGTGCGAAACGATCGCGCAGTCCGACGTCACCGTGCAAACCTCGCTGCTCGAATCGCGCCTTATCGCGGGCAACCGCCGGCTTCACAAGCTGTTCGATGCGCGCGTGAAAGCCACCATCGATCCCAAAGCGTTCTTCGTCGCGAAGACGCTCGAGATGCGCCAGCGCCACACCAAGTCAGAGAACACGCCCTACGCGCTGGAGCCCAATTGCAAGGAATCACCTGGCGGCCTGCGCGATTTGCAAGTGATCCTGTGGGTTGCCAAGGCGGCCGGCCTCGGCAGCAGCTGGGACGAACTCGCGCGCAACGGCATCGCGACCGATTTCGAAGCGCGCCAGATCAAGGCCAACGAAGCGCTGCTGTCGCTGATTCGCGCGCGGCTGCACGTCATCTCGAACCGCCGCGAGGATCGCCTGGTGTTCGACTTGCAGACGGCCGTTGCGGATTCGTTCGGCTATCGCACCGAGCTGAACGATGCCGGCCGGATCGTCACGCGCGCCAGCGAAATGCTGATGAAGCGCTACTACTGGGCGGCCAAGGCGGTGACGCAGCTCAACCAGATCCTGCTGCTCAACATCGAAGAACGCATCACACCCGGCGTCTATGCGCCCCAGCCGATCAACGAGCGCTTCTTCAACAAGGCCGGGATGATCGAGGTCGCAAGCGACGACCTGTACGTGCGCAACCCGCACGCGATCCTCGAGACCTTCCTCGTCTACCAGACCACGACGGGCGTGAAGGGCTTGTCGGCACGCACGCTGCGCGCGCTCTACAACGCGCGCAAGGTGATGGATTCGAAATTCCGCGCCGACCCGGTGAACCACGCGACCTTCCGCGCAATGCTGATGGAGCCCATGGGCATTACGCATGCGTTGCGGCTGATGAACCAGACCTCCGTGCTCGGGCGCTACCTATGGGTGTTCCGCCGCATCGTCGGGCAGATGCAGCACGACCTCTTCCACGTGTACACGGTGGACCAGCACATCCTCATGGTGCTGCGCAACGTGCGGCGCTTTTTCATCCCGGAACACGCGCACGAATATCCGTTCTGCTCGCAGCTCGCGGCCGGTTGGGACAAGCCGTACATCCTGTACACGGCGGCGCTCTTCCACGACATCGCCAAAGGCCGAGGCGGCGACCATTCGGATCTTGGTGCGCACGAGGTGCGCGTGTTCTGCCGCCAGCACTCGTTCGATAGCGACGACGCAAAGCTCGTCGAGTTCCTCGTGAAGGAACACCTCACGATGAGCCGCGTGGCGCAGAAGGAAGACCTCGGCAACCCCGATGTGATCAAGGCCTTCGCCGAGCGCGTGGGCAACGAACGAAACCTCACCGCGCTTTATTTGCTTACCGTCGCCGACATCCGCGGCACCAGCCCAAAAGTGTGGAACGCGTGGAAAGGCAAGCTGCTCGAAGACCTGTATCGCTACACGCTGCGCGTGCTTGGCGGCCGTGCGCCCGACCGCGATGCCGAAGTCGAATCGCGCAAGCGCGAAGCGTTGGTGCAGCTTGCGCTCTACACGCTGCCTTTCGAGGGGCATCGCAAGCTCTGGGACACGCTGGGCGTCGACTACTTCATGCGCCACGACGTGAGCGACATCGTCTGGCACACGCGGCATCTTGCGCGCCATGTCGGCCACGCCGGCGCGATGGTGCGTGCGCGTCTGTCGCCGGTCGGCGAGGGCCTTGAGATCCTTGTGTACACGCCCGACCAACCCGATCTTTTCGCGCGCATCTGCGGGTACTTCGACCAGGCCGGCTTTTCGATCCTCGATGCCAAGGTGCACACCGCGAACAACGGCTACGCGCTCGACACTTTCCAGGTGGTGAGCTCGCTGCTGCCCGAACACAATCGCGAACTGGTGACGATGGTGGAGGCTGAGCTGGGCCACGTCATCGAACATGCCGGGCCGCTGCCTTCGCCGAGCCGCGGGCGCGTGTCGCGCCGCGTGAAGAGCTTCCCGATCGCGCCGCGTGTGCAGCTGGCACCCGACGAGAAAGCGCAGAAGTGGCTGTTGTCGATATCGGCGAGCGATCGCGCGGGGTTGCTCTATTCGATCGCGCGCGTGCTGGCGCGGCATCACATCAATCTGCAGCTCGCCAAAGTGTCCACGCTGGGCGAGCGAGTGGAAGACACCTTCCTGATCGACGGGCCCGAGCTGCAGCAAAACCGCAAGCAGATCGAGATCGAGACCGAGCTACTGCAGGCGCTGGACAACTAGCGACTTTGGCTCACCCCGAAATCGCGGAACGCCATCTGCCAGAACTGCACCAGGTGCCGCGCGCTTTCCTCGCGGCTGTACTTCTGCGCGGTGATGCGGCCTTGTTCCTGCATCAGGCGATACGGCTCGCCGCCCTGCTGCACCAGGCGCAGCGCGCTTGCGAGCTGTTCGACAGCGTTGTCCACATCGTCCTCTCTCGCCCAGAAGCCGTTTTGCGACGTCGAGCTGTCGTCGCCGCCGAACACGCCGATGAAGCCCGCGACGATGCAGCCGGTGGCCCAGCCTTCGAGCTTGGTCATCGAATGCGCTTCCATCCGCGCGAGCGACAAAAAAATGGCCGAGCGCATCATGCCCTCGGCCACTTGCATTTCGGTCACGCCGTGCAGGTAGATCCACGGCAGCGCGGCGTATTCGGGATACCGCGAGCGCAGCATGTCGGCGATATATGCGAATTCCACCATTCGCTTGCGCGGAATCACCGCAACCTGCAGCGCCTTCGCGGGATTGAACTGGAAGCGCGAATGGTCCACGAAGAAAGGCGTGTAGCCGACCTTCAGCCCCGGAAAGCGGCGCGCGCAGTACTGCACCACGTTCATGCTCGGGCAGATGATGTGCGTCACGCCGTAGTCGGCATACGACAAGCGGCCGGCGAGCCCTTGATGCGCAAGATACGGGTTCTGGCAGAACACCACCTTGGGCTGCGCGCTGCCCGCGAATGCCGCAAGAAACCGCGGATGATTCTCGGGGAACACGAGCACGTCGTCATTGCGGATCGCCTCGAACGGGATTACGTCGACCTTCGTTTCGAACCAGTTGGGCCGCTCTGCTTCGGCGGTTGCGATAGCGGCGGACCACCCGGCTTCGGCCAGCATTTCGACATGCTGGAAAGCGACCTTGATCCCGCCGGTGATCTCCTTCGGCGGCCAGCAGAGATAGACAATGCGCGGCATCAGTCGTCCTCGCTGGCGTCGAGGCCGGGGAACAGCACGTCGGTGAAACCGAATTGCGTGAAGTCGCGAATGCGCATCGGATAGAGCTTACCCGCGAGATGATCGCACTCGTGTTGCACGACGCGCGCGTGAAAGCCCTCGGCCGTGCGGTCAATCGGTTTGCCGAAGGGGTCGAAGCCCGTGTAGCGGATGGACGCCCATCGCGGCACCACGCCGCGCAAGCCCGGCACGGACAGGCAACCTTCCCAGCCCTCTTCCTCTTCGCCCGACAACGGCGTGATCTGCGGATTGAGCAGCACTGTGCGCGGCACAGGCGGTGCGTCGGGATAGCGCGGGTTGGGCGCATCGGTGCCGAAGATCACCAACTGCAAGTCCACGCCGATCTGCGGCGCCGCGAGGCCCGCGCCGCTCGCGAAGGCCATTGTGTCGAACATGTCGGCGATGAGCGCATGCAGCTCGGGCGTGTCGAACTTCGCGATGGGCTTGGCGACGCGCAACAGGCGCTCGTCGCCCATCTTCAGGATTTCATGAACGGTCATTCAGCAATGTCCTCAGTCCTTCTTCATCCAGGACGGCCACGCCCAACTCGTGCGCCTTGTCCAGCTTGCTGCCCGCTTCCGCGCCGGCGACGACGTAGTCGGTCTTCTTGCTCACCGAGCCCGCGACTTTCGCGCCCGCGGCTTCGAGCATGTCCTTCGCTTCATCGCGCGTGAGCGTCGGCAGCGTGCCCGTGAGCACCACGGTCTTGCCCGATAGCGGCTTGGGCTCGCGCGCCGCGGGTTCGCTCTCAGGCCACGTAACGCCGCATGCACGCAGCTGTTCCACGACCTCGCGATTGTGCTTCTGCTGGAAGAACGTGTGGATGCTCTCCGCGACAACCGGCCCGACGTCGGACACTTCTTCCAGTTGCTCGACGCTCGCGTCCATGATCGCGTCGAGCTTGCCGAAGTGCAGCGCAAGATCCTTGGCCGTCGCCTCGCCCACATGGCGAACGCCAAGCCCATACAGAAAGCGCGGCAACGTCGTGCGCTTGGACTTTTCCAGGTTCTCCAGCAGGTTCTGCGCGGACTTTTCGCCCATGCGTTCCAGCTCCACGAGCCCGACGAGGCCCAGGCGATACAGGTCGGGCAGTGTCTTGATCACGCCGCCTTCGACCATCTGGTCGACCAGCTTTTCGCCGAGACCTTCGATGTCCATCGCACGGCGCTGCGCGAAGTGCAGGAGAGCCTGTTTGCGCTGCGCGGCGCAGAAGAGTCCACCCGTGCAGCGATGGTCGACTTCGCCCTCTTCGCGCACGACTTCCGACCCGCACACCGGGCACTTCGTCGGCATCGAGAATTGCTTCGCGTGATGCGCACGCTTGTCTTGCACGACGGCGACGACTTCGGGGATCACGTCGCCCGCCCGGCGCACGATCACCGTGTCGCCCACGCGCACGTCCTTGCGGCGCGCTTCGTCTTCGTTGTGCAACGTGGCGTTGGTCACCGTCACGCCGCCGACAAACACCGGCTCCAGATGCGCGACCGGCGTGAGCTTGCCCGTGCGGCCGACGTAAACCTCGATCGCGCGCACGGTCGTGAGTTGTTCCTGCGCAGGGAATTTGTGCGCCACGGCCCAGCGCGGCTCGCGGCTCACAAAGCCCAGTTGCTTTTGCAACGCGAGCGAATTGACCTTGTAGACCACGCCGTCGATATCGAACGGCATCGCATCGCGCTCCTGCCCCACGGCGCGGTGATAGGCGACGAGTTCATCGGGCCCGCTGCAAACCTGCGTGCGGTCCGACACCGGGAAGCCCCACGACCGCAGCGCCAGCATCGATTCGTAGTGCGTGCCGAATTCCGGCTGCGGCGCGACTTCGCCGAACCCGTACGCGAAGAAACTCAGCGGACGTTGCCGCGCAATCGCCGGATCGAGTTGCCGCACCGCACCCGCAGCCGCATTGCGCGGATTCACGAACGTCTTCTCGTTCTTCGCGCCCTTGGCGATCTTCTCGCGCTGCAACTCGTTGAGTTTTTCGAAATCGTCGCGGCGCATGTAGACCTCGCCGCGCACTTCGAGCACCGCGGGCACATCGGCCGGAAGCCGCAGCGGAATCTGCCCGACCGTGCGGATGTTCTGCGTGACGTCCTCGCCGATCTCGCCGTCGCCGCGCGTCGCAGCCTGCACCAGCACGCCGCTTTCGTAGCGCAGGTTGATCGCAAGGCCGTCGAACTTGAGCTCGGCGACATATTCAATCGGCGCGTCGCCTTCTTTCAGGCTCAACTCGCGACGCACGCGGGCGTCGAAGTTGCTCGCGCCGGTGGCTTCGATGTCGGTCTCGGTGCGGATCGACAGCATCGGCACCTTGTGCGGCACCTTCGCGAAGCCATCGAGCGCTTTGCCGCCGACGCGCTGCGTGGGCGAATCGGGCGTGCGCAGTTCGGGATGCGCTTCCTCGATCGATTGAAGTTCGCGAAAAAGCTTGTCGTATTCGGCGTCCGGCAGCTGCGGATCGTCGAGCACGTAGTAGCGATAATTGTGGTGATGCAGCAGCTCGCGCAAGGCTGCTGCGCGCTCGTCGATCTTCGGCGTCGCCATGGTCAGGAGAATAGCCGCCGCGCCTGCACAGACCCGGCAGCAATGTCGTGCGCTTCGAGAATGTCGTAGAGCTTCTCGAGGTGCGAGCCGATCAGGTCGAGCGCATCCGGGCGGATGACCTCGCCCTTGTCGTCGCAGATGAGCCCTTCCATCGACGCAGCCAGCGCAATGGCGGCGTCGCGCATGCGAACGAAGGGCTGTTCGCTGCGATGCACATGCGGCACGTCCAGGCTCAGCGCGAATTCGCGCAGCGCGGATTGAGTCGGGTCTTCGGCCAGCGCGGCCTGCGTGTCGAATGAGATAACGAGCACTGGCGGAGAACCGATGGTGGTCGCAGGCAGCACGAGACGGCCCGGAATCACGCCCGGCACGAAGCCGAGCTTGGCCGCGGCCTGCTGCACATAGCCGGGGCTCCACGCGGCATTGCGCGCGCGCAGCGTGAAGCCGAGCTGCGCATCATGTTCGCTCGCGAACTGGTCGAGCTCCTTCGCGCGCGCAACCTCGCCCCGCATCTCGGGAAAGTCAGGCTCGCCGTTGATCGCGTCCGCAAACTGCTGCGCCTTCATCACGAATTCGGAGAACTCGATTTCGTTCAGGTGCCCGGTGCGATTGGCCAGCTGCACGCCCGCCTGGAAAGCGGTGTAGCGCTGGCCTGCGCGCGGCGGCTCCCATTGCTGCGTCGCTTCGTTCTGGCCTTCGATCGCGAAAGGTTTGCTGCCGGCGCGGCGAGTGGGCGGGAGCGCGGCAAGTGCCGCATCGCCGGACACCGGCGTGTCGAGCGTCACGGTTGCGATCGCATCGATCAGCGCGTCGAGCGGCGGCCTCTTTTCAACCGGAGGCAGCGTGGGTTCGTCGGCGACGAAGACCGGCTCGACGGCGGGGCTGCCTTCGGCCTGCCGCGGCGAATTGCGTCGCGATGTCCACGCGTTGTAAGCGACGAGCGACGCGAGCACGAGCCCGCCGAGGATCGCGACGCCAAGCGTAAAGCCGGACATCAGGATCGGCCCCGGGTCATGCTGCCTCGGCCAGCGTCACGGCCGATTCCATATCGACGGCCACGATGCGCGAGACGCCCTGCTCCTGCATCGTCACGCCAATGAGCTGTTCGGCCATCTCCATCGCGATCTTGTTGTGAGAGATGTAGAGGAACTGCGTTTCCTTCGACATGCTCGTGACGAGCTTGCAATAGCGCTCGGTGTTGGCGTCGTCCAGCGGCGCATCCACTTCGTCCAGCAAACAGAACGGCGCGGGGTTCAGCTGGAAGATCGCGAACACCAGCGCGATGGCCGTCAGCGCCTTCTCGCCGCCCGAAAGCAAATGGATCGTCTGGTTTTTCTTGCCGGGCGGCTGCGCCATCACCTGCACGCCGGAATCGAGGATTTCGTCGCCCGTCATCACAAGCTTGGCGTTGCCGCCGCCGAAGAGCTCGGGGAACATCTTGCCGAAGTGTTCGTTGACGGTGTTGAACGTGGAGCCGAGCAGCTCGCGCGTCTCACCATCGATCTTGCGGATCGCGTCTTCGAGCGTGGTGATCGCTTCGTTGAGGTCGGCCGATTGCGAATCGAGAAAGTTCTTGCGATCGCGCGAGCTCGTGAGCTCGTCGAGCGCCGCAAGGTTCACAGCGCCGAGCGCTGCGATCTCGCGATGCAGGCGGTCGATTTCGTTTTGCAGGCCCGCAAGGCGAACCTTGCCTTCTTCCACCGACTTGCCCACGGCTTCGATGTCGGCCTGCGCGTCGGCGAGCAATTGCGAATACTGCTCGAAACCCAGCCGCGCGGCCTGTTCCTTGAGCTGGAAGTCGGTGATGCGCTGGCGTAGCGGGTCGAGCTCGCGTTCCAGTTGCAGGCGGCGCTCATCGCTGGCGCGCAGCTTGGCGGTGAGGTCGTCGTATTCGCTGCGCTTGGCGCCGAGGGCCAGTTCGCGTTCCGACTTCAACTCCAGCGCGCTTTGCAGGCCCGCTTGCGCGGCAGCATCGGTCAGGCGCGACAACTCGTCGTGTGCGCGCGATTCTTCCGATGCGATGGTTGCGACTTGCTGATCGGACGTTTCGATCGCACGCTGCAATTCGCCCTTGCGCGCTTCGACAGATCGCTGCGCGAACTGCGCTTCTTGCGCTTCGCGTTCAAGGCTGCGATGTTTTTCGCGCGCTTCGGCGAGCTTGCGCTCGGCGTCGATCACTCGTTCGTCGAGTTGCGCATGCCGCTCCTGGCTGTCTGCAAGCTGCATGTCGAGCTCTTCGAACTTCGCTTCGGCCGTGACGCGGCGCTCTTGAAGTTCGCCGAGCCGCGCTTCCACTTCGGCCAGGTCGCCTTGAAGCTGTTCGCTGCGCGCACGCGTCTGTTCCGCAAGCTGCGTCAGCCGCAAGACTTCGACTTGCAACTCGTGCGACTTGGCTTGCGTATCCGCCGCTTCGCGCCGCGCAGTGACAAGCCGCTGCGACGCATCGCTGTACGCGGCCTCTGCGCGGACCAGCGCCGTGCGCGCCTCTTCGGCGATCAAAGCCTGCGCGCGCAATTGCTTTTCGAGATTTTCGATCTCTTGCTGGCGTGCGAGCAGGCCGGCTTGTTCGGAATCCTGCGCGTAGAAGCTCACGCTGTGGCGCGTGACCACATGGCCGCTCTTGACGTAGATCGCCTCGCCCGCGCCGAGCTTGTCGCGCGACGCGAGTGCATCTTCGAACGACGGCGCCGTGTATGTGCCGTGCAGCCAGTCGGCGAGCAGCGCCTTCTGGCCCGCGTCGTTCAGGCGCAATAGATCGGCCAGGCGCGGCAATGCGGACGCGGCCTCAGGCAACGCGGCTTGCGGCGGCGAATAAAACGCGAGCTTCGCGGGCGGCGCATCACCTGCAAACGCACGCACCATGTCCAGCCGCGAGACTTCGAGCGAACTCATGCGTTCGCGCAGCGCGGCTTCGAGCGCGCTCTCCCAGCCTTGTTCGACATGAATGCGGCTCCACAAGCCTTGAAGGTTCTCAAGGCCGTGCTTGGCCAGCCACGGGCGCAGCTTGCCGTCGGTCTTCACGCGCTCTTGCAATGCCTTGAGCGCTTCCAGGCGCGCGGACAAATCCGACTGCTTGTGCGTCTCGCTATTGACCGCCTGCTGCTTTGTGCGGCGATCGTCGTCGAGCTGCGGTACTTGGTCCTGCAATTCATGCAAGCGCGCGTCGGCGGTTTCGGCGGCCTCTTGCGCCGTAGCCAGTTGCTGCTGCAGATTCGCAAGACGCGTCTCATCCGGTGCGTCGAGCGCGTTCTTGTCGGCGACGAGCTTTTCGCGGCGCAGCGTAAGTTGCTGCGTCTGCTCTTCGATATTGCGCTGGTCGGCTGCCAGCACTTGAATCTGCTGCTGCACCTGCGCGACATTGCCACGCTGTTCGCTGGCCTTGGCTTGCGCTTGACGCAGCTGATCGTCGAGCTCGGGCAAGTGCGTGTCGTGTTCTTCGAGTTGCGCGGCCAGCAGCGCGGCTCTTTCTTCCGCCTCGACTTGCTGCGCTGCGAGCGTTTCGATTTCGGCTTGCGCTTCTTCCTTGCGCGCGTGCCACTGTGCCGTTTGTTCCTTCAGCTGCACCAGGCGCTGCTCGACACGCTGACGGCCTTCGACGACGAAGCGAATTTCGGCTTCGAGGCGGCCGACTTCGGCGCTGGCTTCGTAGAGCGCGCCTTGCGCACGATTCACCTCGTCGCCCGCTGCGTAATGCGCCTGGCGGATCGTCTCGAGGTCGGTTTCGACGCGGCGCAAATCGGCTACGCGCGACTCGAGCTCGTTCATCGCCTTTTCGGCGTCGGCCTTGATCTTCGACTGGTCGCCTTCGCTCTCTGCGCGCTTGAGGAACCACAGCTGCTGCTGCTTGAGCGTCGCATCTGCATTGAGCGCGTGATATTGCTGCGCCACTTGCGCCTGCGATTCGAGCTTGTCGAGGTTCGCGTTCAGCTCGCGCAGGATGTCTTCGACGCGTGTGAGGTTCTCGCGCGTGTCCTGCAGGCGGTTTTCTGTTTCACGGCGGCGCTCTTTGTATTTGGACACGCCTGCGGCTTCTTCGAGGAACAGGCGCAGCTCTTCAGGACGCGATTCGATGATGCGGCTGATCGTGCCCTGCCCGATGATCGCGTACGCGCGCGGGCCCAGGCCGGTGCCGAGGAACACGTCCTGCACGTCGCGCCGGCGCACCGGCTGATTGTTGATGTAGTAGCTGGACGTGCCGTCGCGCGTCAGCACGCGCTTGACGGCGATTTCGGTGAATGTCGCCCATTGGCCGCCTGCGCGATGATCGGAGTTGTCGAACACCAGCTCGACCGATGCGCGCGACGCGGGTTTGCGCATGGTGGTGCCGTTGAAGATGACGTCCTGCATGGATTCGCCGCGCAGCTCGGACGCGCGCGATTCGCCGAGCACCCAGCGCACGGCGTCCATGATGTTCGATTTGCCGCAGCCGTTGGGCCCCACCACGCCGACCAGTTGGCCGGGCAGCATGAAGTTGGTGGGTTCGGCGAAGGATTTGAATCCGGAAAGCTTGATGGA
>Ga0265314_10003315_pt1 | contig 15703 bp, 14 predicted proteins | sample 4126metaG_FD_203106 | JGI IMG/M metagenome (GOLD analysis project Ga0265314, IMG submission 203106) | Rhizosphere microbial communities from Carex aquatilis grown in University of Washington, Seatle, WA, United States - 4-1-26 metaG | ecosystem: Host-associated > Plants > Roots > Rhizosphere >... | reverse complement strand
ACTTGGCCGAGTAGCCGACCGGGGTCTGCAGCACCTGGTTGGCGACCGACTGGGCGCTGGAAACCAGGCTCTGCAGCGAGGTGATGCCGGTGTTGGCGGCCTGCAGCACCTGCACGCCGTTGCCGATGCTGTCGAGCAGATTGTTGATGTCGCTGGCGCGGTTATTGAGCGCGGCCGCGGTGAAGTAGCTGGTCGGGTTGTCCAGCGCGGAGTTGACCTTGTTGCCGGTGGCGAGGTCATTCTGCGTGGTGGCGAGCAGCGAAGCGGTGGATTGCAGCGAAAGCAGGTTCTGGCGAACCGATGCGGAAAGAACAATACTGGACACGGATCATATCCTTCTGATGTGAACTCAACTCTACTGCGCAGGATATGCGCCGAGGCCTTTCAGGCATGGTTACTCTGAGAGAGGAGCGTTAAAGAGACATAAACCGAGATTCGCGGGTTCGATCCGCGCGAATCTCCACATCCGGGCATTTAGCTGACGAAATGGCGCAAATCGCTGATATTGCAGCACCCGGCGTTTTGGCGCAGTGCACCGCTTTAACTACACGTTCATCACGTTTCGAAACTACGATATGGTTACCCTCGATTGACCAGCGCGGTGTCCGCGGTGAAGGCCGCCTGCTCCGCCGCCGATTCGACCGACATCAGGAGCGCGATCATGCGTGCGCGATCGCGTTGCTTAACCGCTTCGTCCCACGCCTCGATCAGCCCCGCGGAGAAGAGCCTCTCATCGACGGTCATTGCGGCGTAAAGTGTCATGGCACGAACTGTGATTCGGAGCGGAAACCATGTTGCGCTGGACGATGCCTTTGGTGATCGCGGCTTTCACCGCCGGATCCGCCTTCGCCGCCGATCTGCCTGATGGATCCGGCGCGACGGTTCGTCGCAAGGCTCCGCCGCCCTATGGCCGACATGTCGAAGTCGAGGAAGAGCCGGACGTGCTCTTTACGCCCTTCCTTCCGCCCCTCACGCCGGTGATGCCGGGATCGGCGACGCTTCCGGGCTATTATGGCTCGATCCATTCCTACGAGTATCAAGGCCCTTATTACGGCAGCCCGAAGCTCGACTACTGGAACAGGCTGCCTTACGCCTGCGGCGTTTATGGTTACTGCTAGGTTTACGGCTTCGCGGCGCGCATCGCCTTGTCTTCGCGTGCCTGCCGGCTGTTGCGCACGAACACCGAATAGGTCGCCAGCGCGAACAGGATCACCAGCAGCTGCGCCGACAATGCCTCGACCGTCGGGTTCAGTCCGATCGCGCCGAACCACGACAGACTCTTCAGCTCGGTGAACGGCAGCAGCGACTGCTCCTGGAATTCCTGCACCGCTTCGCCGATGAATTTTATCGCCATCGCGAACAGAAAGGCCGAGGTGATGATGAACAGCGGCCGCAGCGGAATCCGTTGGGCGATCATGTTAATGAAATAGAACAGCACCACGAGTCCGACGGTCGCGACACCGAGGCCTGCGAACAGGCCGGCACTCCAGCCGCCCTGGGTGGTCGCCAGCGCATTGATAAACAGCACGGTCTCGGCGCCCTCGCGAAACACCGCGAGGAAGGCCAGCGCGCCGACCGCCCAGACGGTGTCCTGCGCCAGCGCGTGATTGGCCTTTTGCGCCAGATAATCCTGCCAGCCGCGCGGGTCCTGCTTCACCATCAGCCAGCCGCTGACATAAAGCATCAGGCCGGACGCGATCAGGATGATGATGCCTTCCATGATGTCTGAGTGTTCGCCCGAGTTGAGCACCGCGAACAGCCAGGCGGCGACGAGGCTCGCGGCAATCGCGGCGAGCGCACCGCCATAGAGGGCAGCCACCCTGTGCGCGGCGCCGGCCTTGGTCAAATAGCCCGCGAGAGCGGCGATCACCAGCATGGCCTCGAGGCCCTCGCGAAGCAGGATGACGGCGGATTGAATGAAGGCAGACGACATGAGCGAACCCCGTGTTTGGCCCGTTTTATCGTCCAGAACTTTCAAGTAAAGCGGTGGCGTTCGACACAACCTCGTCAATGGCCCGACAAGCCTGCCAAAGCCTTTAAAAATAGGGCCGGCCGGCCGCCCCTGCAAAGTTAGAATTGCTCAAATCAGCCGGGCTGCCCGAGCGGCAGCGCCAGATCCCGCGGCAGCAACTCCGGCTGCCGCGCCGCAAGGCGCTCGACCTGGAAAACCGCTGAGGTCAGAACCGCGATCGCCACCGCCTGATGCGTCAACGCAAGATCGATCGGCACCTGATGGAGCAACGTCAGAATGCCGAGCGTCGCCTGCAGCGCGATCGCAGCCACCAGCCACAAGGCTCCCCTGACCACGGCCGCATCGGCGCGCGAACGGACCGCATCGAGCGCGTGCAGGATCGCCAGTACCAACAGCGCGTAGGCGGTCATGCGATGCTCGAACTGCACGGTAAGCGTATTGTCGAACAAATTACGCCACCACGGCGCTTCAAAGAACAGCCGTGCCGCGGAGGGAATGAAGCCACCATCGATGTCGGGCCAGGTGTTGTAGATTTTTCCCGCGCGCAGGCCCGCGACCAGCCCGCCCAGATAAAGCTGCACGAAGGTCAGCACCAGCAGGATTAGGCCGGTCGCCTTCAACCGCGCGGTCGCGATCACAGGCGGCCGGTCCACGAGCCGGCGCAAGGTCCAGACGATCGCCGCAAAGATCAACAGCGCCAGCACCAGATGGGTGGCGAGACGATAGTGCGACACCTCGACCCGCTCCGACAGGCCCGAGGCGACCATCCACCAGCCGACCACGCCCTGCAGCCCGCCGAGCGCGAATATCCCCCACAATCGCCGCTTCAACTCGCCACCCAGCGCGCCGCGCCACAGGAACCAGAGGAACGGCAGCAGGTAGACCATGCCGATCACGCGCCCAAGCAGGCGGTGGCTCCATTCCCACCAGAAGATCGACTTGAACTGGTCCAGCGTCATGCCGGCGTTGAGTTCGCGGTATTGTGGAATCGCCTTGTAGCCTTCGAAGGCCTGCGACCATTGCGCCTCGCCGAGCGGCGGCAACGCGCCGGTGACCGGCTTCCATTCGGTGATCGAAAGACCTGACTCGGTGAGCCGCGTCGCGCCCCCGACCAGCACCATGATCGCAATCAGGGCCGCGACCGACCACAGCCAGCAGCGGACGGCGGACATCTGCGGGGCTCTTGGCGCGGACGAAGGGGTCATCGAAGACTGTGCCGGGAAACGCTGTCGGGAGGCTGCGCTTGAATGAATTTACGCGCCCCTTATAGTCCGCCCCTTCCCGCGCGCAAGCCGCGCTTTCCAAGCTCCAACCGCACATTTCCGTCATGACGATACGCACCCGCAAATTCATTGGAACCATCGCGCTGTTGCTGCTGGTGGTGGTATGGTCGCTATTGGGAATGACCGTGGCGCAGACCCCCTGGTTGGCGAATTCCGGGCTGCTGCAGGCGATCTTCTATGTCGTCGCCGGAATCGGCTGGGTGCTGCCGGCGATGCCGATCGTGAGCTGGATGGCGCGGCCGGACGCGTGAGCCGCCTAATCGTCAAACTCCGCACCAGGTCGCGCCCCGGCTGCTGCGTCGGACCCAAGCTCGCCTCTTCCGAGCGCCGGCACAGGGGAGCGCGGCAGCATCGCGCCGGACAGCATCACGCGCATGGCGCGCAACGAACGCAGCCGTCCGTCCCAGGAAATCCGCGGCAGCGCGAACAGATTGCTTCGGCCTGCCGGCTCGATGACGCCGGGCAGCGCCGATACGGCGCTGACAAAACCCGCCTCCTCCACCATCACGGCGTGGCGCCGGCGCCAGGACGCGGCGTCGCCGAACGGATAGGCGAAATGCCTGATTTCGCGGTGGAACGCGGCGCGCGCCACCGCCATGCCCATCGTCATCTCGCGCAGCGCGGCGTCATCCCGCAAGTTCGACAGCACCGGGTAATTCACCGTTGCGCTTCCGACCGTCACCAGCGGATCGGCGGCGAGCGTCGTCAGATCGTTCCAGTCCAGCGAGGCCTGGCGCGACAGCGCGGCGAGATCGACCGAATATCGCTTGCAGAGATCGTTGATCGCGGCGGAAGCGAGCGCATCCAGCTTTCGAGATAATGATGGAGCTGATATTTTTCCGCTGCATCGGCAATGTTGAAATGCAGCTCCTTGCGGTCGATCACCAGGCTGACGCGGTTTTCTCGCGCGATCACCGCTTCAAGCGCCAGCCACCAGGCTTCCCCTACCCCGTCCGGAAACGCGGTTGGCACATAGACGGCAAAAGGCACCTGGTGCCGCGACAGCACCGGATAGGCCGACGTCATCAGGTCCTTGTAGGCGCCGTCAAACGTCAGACAGACAAAGCGCCGCGGTGAAGCCAGCGTCACGGCCCGCCGACAGGCCTCGTCCAGCGAGACGATGTCGTATTTCCAGAGCTTCAGCGCGCCGATGGCGCGGTCGAGGAATTGCGGGGTGATTTCGGCCGATTTGAGCGGCTGGAAACGATCGCCGCGGCGCGGCCGGACCCGCTGGAAGCGCAGCACGATACCGGCGCCACCGGCACGGCGCTGCATGATCAAGGCGTAGCCGCTGAAATAAGCGAGCTGCAGCCTGGCGCGTGTCACAAATCCGATGTCGGACGGCAAACTTCTGGCCCCTCCATGCGCCGAATCCCCGGCTCCCGCGCACCCTTGTCATTACCCTTTGTTGACATTTCTTTGCAAAGGTCGGCCGGTTCGGAAAGCTGTAAATATTTCCCTTTAAACGGGCCTTTAAATGACCACGGCGGCCGCGATCGAAAGCCGGACGGCGGAAGCGGCGGCGCGGTCGAAACCCGGCCGCATCGCCGGTGTCGATATTATCGGCGATCTCGGCCAGGCCGAAACGATCTGGCGCGCTCTCGAAGACGCCAGGCACTTCTCGACGGCGTATCAGCGCTTCGATTTCCTCAGTGCCTGGCAATTGCAGGCCGGCCGGCGCGAAGGGCTTTCACCCTTCATCATCGTCGCCCGCGACGCCGAACGCCGACCGCTGCTGTTGCTGCCGCTGACGCTCGGGCATGAACACGGTGTACGCACCGCGCGCTTCATGGGCGGCAAGCACGCGACCTTCAACATGGCGCTGTGGGACGGCGAATTCGCCGGCGGCGCGACCCGCGCCGATCTCGAAGCGCTGATGGCGGCGATCCGCGCGCAATCCCGGGCCGACGTGCTGGCGCTGCACCAGCAGCCGATGCGCTGGCGCGAGATGGCGAACCCGATGGCGATGCTGCCGCACCAGGCTTCCGTCAACGATTGCCCATTGATGGTGATGACGCCCGGGGCGGAGCCCGCCAGCCGGATCAGCAATTCGCTGCGCGGCCGGCTGCGCAGCAAGGAAAAAAAGCTGAAGGCGCTATCAGGCTATCGCTACGGCCTGGCGTCCGGCGATACCGAGATCAGGCGGCTGCTTGATGCGTTTTTCCGCATCAAACCGCTGCGAATGGCCGACCAAAAGCTGCCCAACGTATTCGCCGAACCCGGCGTCGAGGATTTTATCCGCGCCGCCTGCCTGGCGCCGCTCCCCAGTGGCGGTCATGCGATCGACATCCATGCGCTGGAATGCGACGCCGAGGTAATCGCGATCTTCGCCGGCGTCGCCGACGGCCACCGCTTCTCGATGATGTTCAACACCTATACGATGTCGGAGAGCGCAAAATACAGCCCGGGCCTGATCCTGATGCGCGACATCGTAGACCACTATGCCGGCCTCGGCTATCATGCGCTCGATCTCGGCATCGGCTCAGACGACTACAAACGGCTGTTCTGCAAGGACGACGAGCCGATCTTCGACAGCTTTATTGCGCTCTCCGCGCGCGGAAAACTCGCCGCTACCGCGATGTCCAGCATCAACCGCGCCAAGCACGTGGTGAAGCACAATCCGGCGCTGCTGCAGATGGCGCAAAAGCTGCGCAGTGCGTTCCGCTAACGGATAAGCCAGCCTTCAGGCCGCCACCACGCGGAGGCCGGGATCGACTCCGTCCGACGGCAACGACGGCCGGCTCAGCATGGTGACATCGGAGAAGCCGACCCCCTTCAACTGATCGCACATCAGGTTGCGTGCTTCGAAGGCCATCGCGCTATCAGGCACCACCACGGCACGCGCCTGCGAGCTCAAAAGCTCGGCCGGCAGGTCGGCGGCCAGCCCCGCATCGAGCAGCACGTGATCGTAGACCCTAAGCAGCGCATCGATCGCCAAGGTCAGCCGCGGCGATTGCAGCAGCGTGCGGTCCGAGCCGGGACGGCCGGCGCTGACCAGGTGCGCGCGCGACAGCCGGTCGCGGGTGATTACCTGCGAGAACGAAGCCTCGCCCAGCATCAGTTCGGCAAGCCCAGGGGCTGTGGGATCGACCGAGATCGCCGAAATCGTCGGCGAGGTCGCCGACAAATCCACCACCACGACGCGAGCGTCACGCGCGAGCAGCCGCGCCAGCGTCAGCGCGGTGAGCGTGATGCTCTCGCTCGAGGCGGTGCCGAGGATCGTGACCTTGCGCGCCGCTTGTCCGCCGCCGCGCAGCGCTTCGGCGAGTTGCTCGATCTCGCTGAGATCGGCCAGAGGTACAGCTGCTGGAGGCGTGGCTCCGCTGTCGGCGGGAACGAGCCCCGGCGCGGCGATGTCGGGTGGAGCAGCGGTGACCGCCGGCGCGCGGGTCGGAGGCCGCACCGACGCCACCACGGGCTCCGCACGCGGCGCCATCAGCCGCGGCGCGGTGATGCGCAGCAGTTCGCCGGTTGCGATGGTGCCGGCGCTGAGCAACAGGGTCGCCAGCGTCGCGATCAGCACGATCGGCAGCTTCTTCGGATAGGCCGGGGCATTGGAAACGCTGGCGCGGGAAATGATGCGGCCGTCGGCGGGCGCGGCATCGATGTTCTCGCGGGTGTTGGCCTCGCGGTATTTCGCCAGATAGGATTCCAGCAGATCGCGCTGCGCCTTGGCTTCGCGCTCGAGCGCCCGCAACTCGACGTCCTGGCCGTTGGACGAGGTCGCCTGCTTCTTCAACTGATCGAGGCTGGCGTTGAGGCTATCGACCCGGCCGGCGGCAATCCGCGCGTCATTGTCCAGCGAGCGCGACAGCTTGCTCGCCTCGTCGCGGATCTGGGTATCGAGCACCGCAAGCTGCGCCTTCAACTCCTTGATGCGCGGATGGTTGTCGAGCAGCGTCGAGGACTGCTCGGCCAGTTGCGCACGCAGCGTGACGCGCTGCTCGGACAACCTGCGGATCAATTCCGAGTTGGCCACGTCGGAGGCCTCGATCGGCTTGCCGCTCTGCAGCATCTCCCGGATCAGTCTGGCCTTGGATTCGGCGTCGGACTTCAGTGCGCGGGCGTTGTTCAATTGGGTGTTCAACTCACCCATCTGCTGGTTGGACAGCGTGGTGTTGTTGGTGCCGACGAACAGGCTGGATTTGGAACGGAATGCCTCGACCTTGGATTCGGCGTCGCTGACCTTCTTGCGCAGACTGTCAATCTCGCCGGAAAGCCACTGGCTGGCCGCCTTGGCCTGCTGCTGCCGCGCATTCTGCTGCAGCACCAGATAACCGTCGGCGATCGAGTTGGCGACGCGAGCGGCAAGGTCCGGGTCCTGCGACTGGAATTCGATGACGACGACGCGCGATTTATCGACCGCGTAAGCCGTGAAGCGATCGAAATAGGCATCGAGCACACGCTCTTCGGGGCTCAGCGAGAACGGATCGCGACCGATCCCGAACAGCGCCAGCAGCGATTTCACCGGCGACAGGCCGCGCAGCACCGGATCGAATTCCGGCAGTTCGGCGAGCTTGTTCTGCTTGATGATCTGGCGCGCCAGATCGCGCGACAGCAACAGCTGCACCTGGCTGGTGACGGCTTCGGCGTCGAGCGCACTGCGCTCCTCGGTGCGCTCGCCGTTCGGGCGCAGGAAGATGTTTTCGCGACCGTCGATCAGGATACGCGCTTCGGACTTGTAGCGCGGCGTGACGAAGTTCACGGCGGCAATAGAGACTCCGAGCGCCAGCAGTGTCGGAACGATGATCCAGCGCCTTTTGCGCATCAGCGCCTGGCCGATGGCCCGCAGATCGAGATCATCTGACATCGAAGCGGCCCCCGAATTGGCGGGGGGCGCATAGGCGGCCGGCGCAGGTTTTGTCACGCCACGCTCGACCGTCGGCGACTGCTCGACGGTCATGCCCTTGCCGGCCCGCCAGAACGCTAAACGCATCGCAAACTCCCGAGAGACGCCACGACTCCACTGAACGCTGCCGGCGATTACACTCCATTAAGGTTGCCGCTGGGTTAATCGGGCGGCTTTGCGCCAGCGAAGGCGGCGGTTACCTTCGGCGTCATGCTTTGTTAACCATGACAGCCCTTAATCGGAATCAACGATCGGCCGTTCTCGACCCTTCTAGACCCCCTTGGCCAAGTTGCGGCACCTGGCCCCTGCCGCTATGTGCTTGATATGAGTGTCGAAAACATGCGCGCTTGGGGAACCCGGTTCTGACATGGCGGATGCTCCTGATCAGCCGCTGCGGATCCTGCACGCCGTGCGCGCGCCGGTCGGGGGGATTTTTCGCCATATCCTCGACGTCGCCAACGGCCAGGCCGACCGCGGCCATCATGTCGGCCTGATCGCCGACAGCCTGACCGGCGGCGAACGCGCCACGACGGCCTTGGCGGAAATTGCACCGCGTCTAAAACTCGGCGTGCACCGGATCGCCATCCACCGCGAGCCGCACCCGACCGACGCCCTGGTGTGGGGACGGATGGCGCGGCTGATCCGGCGGCTCAATCCGGACGTGCTGCATGGCCACGGCGCCAAGGCCGGCGCCTTCGTGCGGATGATGGGCGCCTCCGACAGGACCATCCGCGTCTACACGCCGCATGGCGGCTCGCTGCATTATCCGCCGAGCACCGTGAAGGGCGCGCTCTACAGCCGGCTGGAACGCGCGCTGATGAACCGGACCGACCTGTTCCTGTTCGAAAGTGCGTTCGCGCGCGACACCTATCAGCGCATGATCGGCACGCCGAAAGGCCTGGTGCGCTGCGTCTTCAACGGCGTCACCGCCGACGAATTCGATCCGGTCGTCAAGGCCGAAGACGCCACCGACGTCGTCTATGTCGGCGAGTTTCGCCACATCAAGGGGGCTGACCTATTGGTCGATGCGGTGGCGCGGCTGCGCAACGACGGCCGACCGGTGACGCTGAGCCTGGCCGGTGACGGCGAGGAAACCGAAGCGATCAAGGCGCAGATCGCAAGGCTCGGGCTCGGCGAGGCCGTACGCCTGATCGGGCATGTCAAGGCGCGCTACGGCTTTTCCAAGGGCTCGCTGCTGGTGGTGCCCTCCCGCGGGGATTCGATGCCCTATGTGGTGATCGAGGCGGCGGCGGCCGGAATTCCGATGGTGGCGGCCAATGTCGGCGGCATCCCCGAGATTTTCGGCTCCCATACCGACGCGCTGTTCGCGCCCGGGATCGCAGCCGCGATGGCGGATGCGATCGAGGGCGCGCTGGAGAATCCGACCGCAGCGCTGGCGCGCGCCAAGGAACTGCGCGAGCGGATCTTCCTGCATTTTTCCCAGAAGGCGATGGTCGAGGGCGTTCTGGCCGGCTACCGCGACGCATTTGCGAATCGTTAACCGTTCTTTACCAACGATAACTGTTTCTTCCGATTTCTCCTCTAAGCCGTGAAGCGGGGCATTACGCCTTGCCGCGCGCATCCCCAGATGCAGGCGCAACAACAGGCTTAGTGAAGTGGAACCGATCAACGCACGCTCGATGCTGGATGCCGCAACCGCGGCCGCGGCAACCGCTGCGACCCGAGCGCAGCCGCGCATCGAACGCCGGCGCCGGCTGTCGCAGGCCGCACTCGCCGTCACCAACCAGAAAGTCCGCCCGGCCTATTCGCCGGTCGTGATCGCAGGCGCGGTCCGGCTTGCCGATTTCGTGCTGCTGAGCCTGATCGGCGTCTCGCTGTACTTTGCCTATGTGGTTCGCCTCAACGGCTTCAGCTGGGAATATGTCGCCGCGATTTTCGGCGTCAGCGCCACCGCGGTGGTCTGCTTCCAGGCCGCAGACATCTACGAAGTCCAGGTGTTTCGCGGACAGTTGCGGCAGCTGACGCGCATGATCTCGTCCTGGGCGTTCGTGTTCCTGCTGTTCATCGGCGCCTCGTTCTTCGCCAAGCTCGGCGGCGAGCTGTCGCGGTTGTGGCTGTCCGGTTTCTTCTTTGTCGGACTTGCCGGCTTGATCGCCGAACGGCTTTTGCTGCGCGCGATGGTGCGAAGCTGGGCGCGCGACGGACGGCTCGACCGCCGCACCATCATCGTCGGCTCCGACCAGAACGGCGAGAAGCTGGTCGAGGCGCTGCGCATCCAGGACGATTCCGATATCGACATCCTCGGCGTGTTTGACGATCGCAATGACAGTCGCGCGCTCGACACCTGCGCCGGCGCCGCAAAACTCGGCAAGGTCGACGACATCATCGAATTCGCCCGCCGCACCCGCGTCGACCTCGTGCTGTTCGCGCTGCCGATCTCGGCGGAAACCCGCATCCTGGACATGCTGAAGAAGCTGTGGGTGCTGCCGGTCGACATCCGCCTGTCGGCCCATACCAACAAGCTGCGGTTCCGGCCGCGCGCCTATTCTTATCTCGGCAAGGTGCCGACGCTCGACGTGTTCGAAGCACCGATCACCGACTGGGATCTGGTGATGAAATGGCTGTTCGACCATCTGGTCGGCGTCATCGTGCTGCTGCTGGCGGCGCCGGTGATGGCGCTGGTCGCGCTGGCCGTCAAGCTCGACAGTCCCGGACCGGTGCTGTTCCGGCAAAAGCGCTTCGGCTTCAACAACGAGCGCATCGACGTCTTCAAGTTCCGCTCGCTCTACCACGACCAGGCCGATCCACTGGCATCAAAGGTCGTGACCAAGAACGACAGCCGGGTCACCCGGGTCGGGCGCTTCATCCGCAAGACCAGTCTCGACGAGTTGCCGCAGCTGTTCAACGTGGTGTTCAAGAGCAATCTCTCGCTGGTCGGTCCGCGCCCGCACGCAGTGCAGGGCAAGGTGCAGACCCAATTATTCGATGAAGCGGTCGACGGCTATTTCGCCCGCCATCGTGTCAAACCCGGCATCACCGGCTGGGCCCAGATCAACGGCTGGCGCGGCGAGATCGACAACGAAGAAAAGATCCAGAAGCGCGTCGAGTTCGACCTCTATTATATCGAGAACTGGTCGGTGCTGTTCGATCTCTATATTCTTCTCAAGACGCCGCTGGCGTTGATCGCGAAGAACGAGAACGCCTACTAAAGCGTTTTCGGTTCGCGTGAAGAAAACGCGTCAAAAGAAGAAGCTAGTGCGTTCGGCAGTCGTGTTGCGTTTGTAGCGTTGCGTAAGTCTGCGAGTGTGTGATGGCGTATGCGGCGACAGCCGAGAATTCACTTCCGCAAGTCTCGGCCGCGCCCGGCGTGCTCGCGTTGCAGCGCGCGCTGGTCTGGCTGGTCGGCGCTTCCGGCGCGATCGTCTTCATCGAGCCCAGCCCCTACGAATTGTCGACGCTGCTCTCGATCGTGATCTTCTTCGCAACCGGGCTGCGGCTGCGGCTGGTGTTCATGCCGATCTTCCTGCTGCTGATCCTGCTCAACGTCGGATATTCGATCGGCGCGATACCGTTTCTCGATCATTCGGACGTCGCCAACTGGATCGCGACCTCCTGGTACATGGCGGTGACCGTGATGTTCTTCGCCATGATGCTGGCCGACGACACCGAGGCACGGCTCGACATGCTGCGCCGCGGCCTCGTCGTTGGCGCGATGATCGCCTCGCTGGCGGCGATCGCCGGTTACTTTCATCTCGTGCCCGGCGGCAATGACCTGCTGACGCTGTATGATCGCGCGCGCGGCACCTTCAAGGACCCCAACGTGCTCGGCGCGTTCCTGATCCTGCCGGCTTTGTTCGTGCTGCAAAGCGTGGTCTCCGACCGTTTTGGCAAATCCTTCCGCAATGCGCTGGCGTTTGGCATCATGGCGCTGGCGATCCTGCTGGCGTTTTCGCGCGCGGCCTGGGGCGGTCTTATTCTCACCGCGGCCTTCATGCTGGCGCTGATGGTGGTGACGAGCCCCTCGCCGGCGCAGCGCTCGCGCATCGTGGTGATGGCGATTGCCACCGCGGTCCTGCTGGCCGTGCTGCTGGCGGTGCTGCTGTCGTTCGATTCTATCCGCGACATGTTCCAGCAGCGCGCCAGCTTCGACCAGAGCTATGACGAGGGCCGCTTCGGCCGGTTCGGCCGCCACATCCTCGGCGCCCAGATGGCGCTCGACCTGCCGTTCGGCATCGGGCCGCTGCAGTTCCACAATTATTTTCCGGAAGATACCCACAACTCCTACCTCAACGCATTCATGTCGGGCGGCTGGATCTCCGGCATCTGCTATCCCGCTTTGGTGTTCATCACCGTGATCACCGGGTTCCGCTACGTCTTCGTGCGCGTGCCCTGGCAGCGCAGCTATCTGGCGATCTTCGCGGCGTTCCTCGGCACCGTCGGCGAAAGTTTTATTATCGACACCGACCACTGGCGGCATTTCTGGATGATGCTGGGCGCGATGTGGGGCATGTTCGCCGCCGCCCAGCCCTACAAGGCCGCGGCCACATTGGATCGGGCGCGGCGGGCTGGCTAGGATCTGTACGCCTACAATCCCTGCGCCGTCACGTCTCGACCTGAAACGTCAGACCGGCGTGATCGACAAGCCGCTTGATCAACTTCTGCTGCATCGCTGCGCCCGGCGTCCAGAAACCGGCGGGAACGTCAGGCGTGTCGCGCGCCAGGCAGATCGCGCATTCGGAGATGATCTTCGAGGTCGAACCGTAGCCGGGGTCGCGGTCGCCTTTCACGGCGATGCGGACCTCGCGGCCATCGGGCGCGACCGCGACATACAGCAGGTCGTACAGCCCGCTCGCCTGTTCCTCCTTCGAGGGTCCCTCGCCCGGCTTGAGCGCGTTCGGTCCGGTCTTCCCGGCGTTGGCGGCCATTACCGTTTTGGCGTTGGCCTCACCCTGCTCGCCGGGGCCGGTCAGCACCATCTCGTCGTAGACGAACTCCTTGCCGTAGGGGAAACCCATCAGCATGTTGGAGCGATGGACGTTGCGGGTGTTGATCAGCGCCATCGTGAACGGCGCCGTCCATGACTGCATGTCGTCCTCATAGACCGATTTGTTGCCCTTGGGCTGCTTGGCACCCTTGAAGCCAGGCGTCAGCGCAAAGGGATCGTTGAGGATGGCAACCAGGCTGAGATCCTTGGAGATGGCCTCGAAGGTCGCGCGCCCGCTGGCCGCGGTACCGCCCGAAAACCTGCCGCGCATGTCGCGCACGCGGCCCTTGACGCGCGCGGCCGGCGCGCCGAACACGCGCTTGGCCTGTTCCTGAACGTAGAATGTCCCGAGTTCGAACGGCACGGAGTCGAAGCCGCAGGAAAACAGGATGCGCGCGCCGCTCGCCTTGGCCTCGGCCTCATGCTTGTCGATCATCTGCCGCATCCAGACCGGCTCGCCGCAGAGATCGAGATAATCCGTGCCCGACGCGGCGCAGGCCGCGATCAATTCGTTGCCGTACCATTGATAGGGGCCCACGGTCGTCAGCACGCTCCTGGTCTGATCGAGCATTGCCTTCAGTGCGCCGGCATCACCCGAATCGGCTGCGATCAGCGGCGTGTCCGCCGGCGCGCCGATCGCATCGCGAACCGATTTGAGTTTTTCGAGGCTGCGCCCCGCCATCGCCCATTTCAGCTCCTTGTCATTCCCGTATTGCGCGGCGAGATATTCGGCGACGAGCTGGCCGGTGAATCCGGTCGCGCCATAGACAACGATGTCGAATTTCGACGAAGGCATATTTTATTCCCCTGACATTCCCCGTCATTGCGAGGAGCCGACGGGTCCCGCTTTCAGCGGGCCCGATGATAAACTCCGCGACGAAGCAATCCAGCCTTCCCCGTAGCCCTGGATTGCTTCGCTAACGCTCGCAACGACGATTACAAGCGATTTCTATTTTTTCGCGTACGACACGCCCATGCCGGCGCGGACGTCGTTCTGGATGCCATAGGGCGCGATCGGATAGCGCAGTCCGTTCTTGGCAAGCTGCTTCATGCCGACCACGGCCTTGGCCAGATGCGCCGGTGACAGCGCCATCAGCATTTCCTCGTCCGGCACGCCGCCATAGCGCCGCTCGGCAAAGCAGGGCAGCGACAGCGACGGCTCGCCGGTCTTCAGCGCCCTTCCCCAGGAATCCGCGCAGGCGGTTTCGCCGACCACACCCCATTCGAACTTCTTGTAGCCGGTATATTGCAGCCCGTTGATCAGGATGATCATCTGGCCGGGCGTGGCGTAAACCAGGCAGATGTCCGGTGGATTGAGCCGGCCGCCGGACAAAGGACTCACCGCGAGCGCCTGGTATTGGCCGAACGGAACCACGTCCAGCGCCTCCTGGCGCTTGCGCGCATCCTCCGCGGTGCCATGCCAGACCCCGACATAGGACTGGCCCTCGAGCCATTTCTCGTCCTGCGGCGCCAGCCCGATCACCGCGCGGCACTGCGCGCCGACCAGATCGGCGGCGGTAATACCGACCGTCCAGCCCAGTCGCGAGGCCATGCTGACGATCTGGTCGGTGGTATGGACCGCGGTCGGGCGCCGGATTTTCGGGATCGCGGTCATGTCCTCGACCCGGGAAAACATCTTCATGCCGATCACGGTGGTCTTGAGCCGCAGCAGATTGTTCAGGTCGGCGACCAGACCGGCCAAATCGATCTGTTCCGGCGGCGTTTGCTGTTGCATGGCGTGGCTCCCGACCGGCGCGGCCGATTTGACTGGCTGTTTCCCGATCCTAGCCCGATTGCGTCACGGTTGCGACAGTTTGTCCAGCAAATCCCGATGCTTGGACGGAGCACTTGACGGGACCATATGGGATGGACGAGGTCACTGTCACGCATGTCACTTTCAAGCCCGTTCATCCGGCGGCCGGTCGCCACCACGCTGCTGACGTTCGGGCTGGTCGCCGCGGGCGCGATCGCCTTTTTCAAGCTGCCGGTGTCGCCGCTGCCGGATGTGGACATCCCCACCATCTCGGTGCAGGCGACGCTGCCCGGCGCGAGCCCGGCTGACGTCGCGACCACGGTGGCAGGCCCGCTGGAACGTCATCTCGGCCAGATCGCCGATGTCAGCGAAATGACCTCGTTGAGCGCACTCGGCTCGGCGCGGATCAATTTGCAATTTTCCATCGGCCGCGACATCAACGGCGCCGCGCGCGACGTCCAGGCCGCGATCAACGCCGCGCGCGCCGATCTGCCGAGCTCGCTGCGCAGCAATCCGACCTACCGCAAGTTCAACCCGGCCTCGGCGCCGGTCCTGATCTACACCCTGACATCGGACACCCTGTCCCCGGCCGAACTCTATGACGCGGCCTCCACCGTGCTGGCGCAAAAGCTGTCGCAGGTCGAAGGCGTCGGTGAAGTCGCCGTCAGCGGCGGCTCGCTGCCCGCCGTTCGCGTCGAGCTGGCGCCGCAGGCGCTCTATAAATACGGCATCGGCCTCGAAGACGTTCGCGCCGCCCTCGCCAGCGCCAATGCGCACAGCCCCAAGGGCGGCATCGACGTCGGGCCGCGACGTTACCAGATATATTCGAACGATCAGGCCGCCAAGGCCGCGGACTACAAGCCGCTGGTGGTCGCCTATCGCAACGGCGCGGCGGTGCGCC
>Ga0265314_10003313_pt1 | contig 15707 bp, 11 predicted proteins | sample 4126metaG_FD_203106 | JGI IMG/M metagenome (GOLD analysis project Ga0265314, IMG submission 203106) | Rhizosphere microbial communities from Carex aquatilis grown in University of Washington, Seatle, WA, United States - 4-1-26 metaG | ecosystem: Host-associated > Plants > Roots > Rhizosphere >... | reverse complement strand
AGCCGGCACTGCGGCGGAAGCCAGCCCGACTCGTACCGCGGCAATGGCGGACAACGCGCCGCCTCCGCCTGCACAGGCCAGGAAAATCAACCCCGGGGCCCGACCCGACAAATTCCACAATGCCTGCGCTGCGGCATACATCGCCGCACAAAAAAACGCGCAGTACGTCAACCACGCGAACACGCCAAAATTCAATCCTATGTCGAGCGTATCGGCGTGCATGCGATCGTACACGTGCAGCGCCTCGTCGCCGAGCAAGCGGATGATAGCCACCGGCATGTGCGGAAAATAATGCTCGTAGGCAGATTCCGGTCCGTAACCCAGCAGCTTGGCTTCGAGCGGCGCGGCGGCGAACGTTTCGTTCCCGGCTTCCCACAGGACGAGACGGGATGCGGCGCTGCGCGATGCGCGTTGAGTCTGACTTCCTGCCGCGCTGTCCGGATTGAAAACGAGGCGGGCAACCACCGGAATGTCCTGCGCCCGCTGCCGCGCAGCCGCGAGCGTATTGATGGCGACAATCGACGCGGCGCACAGGACAAAAATCGCGACCGCCGACACGAATATGCCGCGCGCACGTGCGCGGCCAGCATGGCAACCTGCGAGCAACAGCACGCCGAGCGTGGCCGCGAGCAGCGGTCCGCGCGACTGCGTGACCAATATCCCGCACACCTGCAACACCGTCACCATCAGCCACGGCGTTAGTTGAAGCGCCGCGCGGCGCGTCTGCCAGCAACGCGTCACGGCAAGCGGCAGAAGAATCGCGAGATACGCGGCGAGAAACAGGGAACTGCCCAGAGTTGAGCTCGGGCGCGTGAAATCGCGCGCGCCCAGCGGGTAAAAATCCAGGCCCAGGCGTTGTTGCAATACGTACGATGCGGGGATCACGCTGGATAACAGCAGCACGTCGAGCAAACCGTCGATCCGGCCCCGGCGACGCGCCCATCCCAGAACGGCAAAAAAGAAAGCGCCGTAGGCGCCCCACGCAAGCAATCCTTCGCCGCGAAACGATCCGCCCAAAATCGCAATTGCGGGATTTTCCGCCAGCGCAGTCGAAACCGCCGCCAGCAAGAAAAAAATTGCCAGCGAGCCGGCCGCAATTTTCGTGGCCGTGCCCGAGCGCAATAGCCACTTCCAGCCGGTGGCCAGCAGCACTGCGCCGAAGGCGAGCATGGCGAGAGGCTCGAACAGAGACTGCTTGGAGATCTCGAAGCCCCTTTGCATGACGTTGCTCATCAAAATCGGCACGGCGGCGGCGATCGCGATCACGGACGCGCCGGCAAGACTCAGCCAGAATGCCCGCCGATAAAAAATGTTCACCGCCGCTCCCGCGATGATGGCGGCCGCTGGCGGGTCTTGCGCAGCACCCACCAGCGCGGCGCGCGGAATTTCACGATACGCGCGTAGGCATAAATGTAAGCGGCGGCAAAAAGCGCGCTGCCGATCTGCAGTAGCGAAGTTGCCTGCCAGAACATCACCGCCGGCGCCACGCCGACCGAAGTCAGTAACCAAAGGTACGGCGCGGTGAGCGAATTGCGCTGAGTGCGGTGCGCCGGCAGGCCGGTGCCCACCAGCCAGCGCACCAGGCGCTTGTAGATCAGGTGATGCAGGTGCGCCAGGTCCGGCAGTCCCGGATGAGAGCGGCGCACGATACCGCGGCGGTAGATCGAGAACAAAAGTTCGCAAACAGGGTACGCGCACAAAAGCACCGGGAACCACGCGGATACCTCGGGATTGCGCCCGACCAACAACACCAGCAGAACGCCGATCCAGAAACCCAGCAAATAGGCGCCGCCATCGCCGAGATAAACCAGCCCCCGTGGAAAATTCAGCACCATGAACCCGGTAATCGCGCCCACCGCAGTCAGCGCCGCTGCCATCACCGGGATATCTCCGACCTTGAAAGCTACGTAGGCAACGCCCAGCAGAATCAGCGCGGCAACCCCGCCCGCCAGTCCGTTGAACCCGTCGATGATGTTGAAGGCGTTGGTAAGTCCGGCCACCAGCAGGCAGGTAAAGGCCACCGAAACCGCCGGCACTGCAATCACCGGGACGAGCACAGGCACATCCAGCCGCACTACCCACGCGCCGAGCAACCCGCCCGCGAGTGCGGCCGAAGCGAAAGCGGCGGCAAGCCTCACTTCTTTGCTTACGCGCTGCGTAAAATCCTCCAGCAATCCCGCCGCAAAAACAGGCGCTGCGGCGCCGAGCAAAATGAGTCCCGTGCTCGCGCTGGCCGCAGCATTCAGCGCATCGTCGAACAACCGCGCAAACAGGCTCACGAACAGCCCTGCGGCAATACCGATGCCGCCCGCCCGGCCAAAGCCGCGCAACACGGGTTCGCGCACCCACTCTGCCCGCCTGCGAACGGCGAACTCTCCGCGCATGTGCGAGCGGGCGACATGCCCCCTGATAACAGCCAGCGTTACCAGAAAAGAAACGGCCAGCGCCGCGAAAATGTAGGTCATGTGCTGCTACGTATGATTCATATGCTGCGTTCGATTGATCGTCTTCCGTTCGCTGCACCCGCTACGCCATCACCCCTGGCAGCGAGCTAACGACACGCTTTGCACTTGGCCGGCAACTCTGCTCTTTATCCGTCATATGATGACCTGCCTCAAGCAGAGTTTCCAATTATCCTATTGTTCCGATTTCTGCGGCCGTCTTTAGCGGCGGAAGTATGTCGCCGGTCGCGATGCGCCAGTACCCTGCAACTTCCGGTGGCGCCCGGAGGGAAAATGGGGCCGCGCGATTGCGACTTGCGGTAAAATCAAGCCGCAGCGCAGCTGAGGCGATCCCGCGCAATTGCAAAAATGAATACGCCGAATCCCTTAATCTCCGTCGTTTTACCCCTGCGAGACCGCGCGCCGCACGCCGATGAAGCTGTGCAGTCGGTTTTCGATCAGACTTACCGCCCCATCGAATTGTTGCTCGTGGACAGCACCGCGGGTGGCTTGGCTGAATTGGAATCCGTCATCGCCAAGGCACCGCAGGGCATTCTGATACGCACGATCTCGAAACAGGATTGCAGCGCCGCTCAATCCATCAACGCAGGCATGCACGCCGCCCGCGGCGAATATATCGCACTCCTGAGCGCCGATGATGCGTACGCTCCGAGTCGACTGGAGCGATGCGCGGCCGCCGCCCTGAGCGCCGGCGTCGTGGTGACTTACCTTGTGCCGTACGACGACAGCGGCCGCCCTCTGCCCATCGGGCATCGTTGGCGCGCCAACTACGACCGGATCCTGCTCAGCCAGATCGGGCAGTTTCCCAGTCTTTCGTGCCTCAGCGCATTTATGGACATCGTGGCGACCCCCGGCAATCTGTTCATCCGCCGCGACGTCCTCGGCAAGGCCGGCGAGTTCGCAGATTTTCCGCAATTTCACTACCTGGATTTTTTTCTGCGCGCAGCTTTGCTGGCGGAACCGTTCGTGATCAGGGAAAAACTGCTGATTCACCGCGTGCGCTCTGCTTCGACTGGCGACGCGGCTTGCGTCGAGGAGCACGCGGCCGTTATCCGCAAACACCTCGTGAGCCTCATGACAGGCGCGCGGCCGGCCAACCCGCTCGCGGACGTTTTCGAGGCGCATCCGTGTGTGTTCGCACAGACCGGATGGACGGAGGCATTGAACAAGGCATTCGACGGCCTCATCGAATATTGCGACCCTGCTCCCGGCGACGCCCCGGTCGATGACGTTATTCTGGATCAGACCCCGCCCGGGCATTCGGCGCGCCGCGTCACGCTGGTAACTCATGAGCTAAGCCTGACTGGCGCGCCTGTCATCGTGCTCGAGCTTGCGTCGCTGCTGCGCGAACGCGGATGCGCGGTGACGGTCCTGAGCCTATACGACGGCCCGCTGCGCCCGGAATTCGCCAGGCGGGGAATAAACGTCAAGGTTCCGCCGTTGCTGCTCGACCGCATGGCCCGCTTGCAAGGGGTACTGGCGCGGCTTGCCAGTGTGAAGCAAAAACTTCCCGAGCGTATCGTGCATCGGCTGGCGAGACATCTGCGGGAGTTCACCGAATGGGTATGGCAGGTGCGGCTGCGGTCCCACGTCAAGGGCACTCTCGTCTTGAATTCGATATGTTCGTGGCCGCTCGCCTTGAGATTGGCCTCCGCCTGGAAAGGGCCGGCTTTCTGGTACATCCACGAGACCATGGACGCGCAATGGCTGGTGCCGGGAGCGCGGATAAATTCAAAGCTCCAGCAGTTCGTCGCCGATGGCCGCCTCAAGATGCTTTACGGCTCCGATGCAACAAGGCAGCACTGGGCGGGCAACGGCTACGAGGGGCAGGTCCGGTATTGGAGCGGGATCAGCAAGACAGCCGATCTCCACCTTGCTTCGAGCCAGCGCGCACTCCGCCAGAAGCGCGGAAGGCGCATGATCCTGAACGCTGGAATGGTGGGCGGCAGGAAGGGGACGCGCTCGCTGGTCGAAGCGTTTGCGCTCGGCCGCGCCGAAGGATTGATTCCCGGCGATGTGGAGCTCTGCGTCGTCGGTTGCGAGCGCCCGTCGATCAGTCCCGATGCCCGGGACATCATTCGGCGCGTGCTTAAGCCCGACCTGCTTGGCCATGTCCGGCTGGTGCACACCGTCCTGCCGGGCGCCTTGCGCGCTTTTTACGATGCAGCCGATATTTACGCGCATGCCTCTTTATTCGACTGCATGCCTCTCGCGCTGCTCACCGCAATGGCCCACGGCCTGCCGATCGTGGCCACCGACGCGGACGGCTGCAAGGAAGCGATCCTGCACGAGACGTGCGGATTGCTGGTTCAACCCAGTCGGCCCCGCCAGATGGCGGAGGCTCTGGGCAGCTTACTTGCCCAGCCCGGCAAAGCGCGCGCTTTCGGCGAGGCCGCGCGCGAACGCTTCGTTGATCGCTTTTCGGTTGAAGCGACTTTCGGATCTTTATACGACGCTCTTGTCGAGCATGAGTCCCGCGCGTGACCTGAATGCATCCACGTAGTCCGCATAGTAATCCCGGATATATTCAGCGAGAGCCGTTTGCCAGTCACGCATCAGATTCAACTGCAGCAGATTCAGTTTGTGGTTGATGAGCCGTTCGGACGCCGGTCGCGGCGCGAAGTACTCGCCGGCGAAAAATTCGGAACTGACAGACTCGATCCTTATCGCGTTTTTTAACGCGAGGATGTTGATGAGTTCGTGCGCAACCTCCAAACGGCTTGTCACCCCTTCACATACCATGTTGTACAGCCCGTAATTTTCGGTGGCGAGCAACGCCCGCAGATTGCGCGCGAAATCGATCGTGTAAGTCGGCGTGCCGAGCTTGTCGTTGACCACCTGCAGTGTCCGCTTCCCGGCCGCCAGCTGGCCCAGCACCTTGCCGATGAATTTCTTGTCCTTGCCCGGCCCGCCGCCCATCATCCAGCCGGCGCGGCAGATGAAATGGCGCGGCATCTGCTGCTGCACGATCTCCTCGCCGCGATGTTTCGAGCGCGCATAAACACCCAGCGGGTTCGGTGTGTCGCCCTCATCGTAACGTTCCTTGGCGCCGTCGAAGATGCCCGCAGTCGAGATATAGACAAGCGGCACGCCATGAACCTGCGCAATCTTGACGGCGTGTTCGACCGATTGCGTATTGGTCAGATATGCGTCTTGCGGATTCTTCTCGCAGTATTCGAGGTCGGTATGCGCGCCGAGGTGCATCAGCACATCGGGCGCAAACCGCTCGACCGATTGCCGGTAAGCGGTGAAATCGCGAAAGTCGCAATATTCGAGCCACGGGGCGTTCACGTCGACGTCGGTACATTTCAACTCGTCGCTGGCGGCGCCGAATACGCGATGGACGGCCTCTCCGAGCATCCCGCCGCAACCGGCGACGTAAATTCGCATTCAGTCCTCTCCCGTAACAGGCATGCCTGAGACATCGCACGCGATCTTTTTCCTAACCATGCGTGAAAGCATAGCAGATACGCAGCCCGATAATATCCGAACAACGGCACTCGCAAGCACACGCGATCAAGACTTTCATGCGGAACCGCCGGTCGCCTCCAGCGACACCATTTTCCCGTGCGCAAGCCGCATTACCCGGTTGCAGGTCCTGTGCACGAGTTCTTCGCTGTGCGAAGCCAGGATCAAAATTTTGGCCTTGTCCAGCAGCGCGCCCAGCCGCGCCTCCGCCTTTAGAGCGAACTGCGCATCGCCCACGCTTAACCACTCATCCATGAGGACGATATCTGCAGGAAAGCTCGTAGCCACGGCAAACGCAAGCCGCACGAGCATCCCGCTTGAATACGTGCGCGCGGGTATGTATACGAATTCGCCAAGGTCGGCGAAGCTGCAGATATCGTCAAGACATTCGTGCATCTGCTGCCGCGACCGTCCCATCACGGCACCGAGCAGGAAAATATTTTCATAGCCGGTCGCCTCGTAGTCGAGCCCGAGCGTGATGCCTATCATGGACGCAATCCTGCCTTGAACGTCGATGCGGCCACGCGTGGGTTCGTACGCTCCGGCGATCACCCGCAGCAAGGTGGATTTCCCGGATCCGTTGTGTCCGAGCAGGCCGATGCGGTCGCCCTCCCTGAATTTGAAGGTGATGCCATCGAGCGCACGCACCGTGATTCCCTCGCTGCCGTCCGACGGAAATGCGCCGCCGATCGCAGCGCGCAGCACGGACGTTCTCAGCGAGCGGTGCGCCGCCCCGTATACGGGAAAGTCGACTACCACGTCTTCCGCTACGATCGACGACATTGGCGCTAGGTCCAGTAAGCAATACGCGCGCGAAAGCGCGCGAATACCGTTAATGTGACAAACCAGACCAGCACCGTGACCGTCAGTGCGACCCGCCAGCTGTCGATCGGAACAGCGTTGCCCAGTATGGGCGCGCGCACCAACTCGATGAAGTGAAATACCGGATTCCATTCCGCGACCCACTGATGGGTTGCGAGCATTTCGGGACGCCAGAATATCGGGGTCACGAAAAACAACAGTTGGACGAGGCTGGCGACGATTTGCGGAATATCGCGGAAGCGCGCGCTCAGGAGACCGAGCAGCAGGCTCAGCGCGAGTCCGTTCAGAGCGATCAGCAGAATGCCCGCGGGAGCGGTCAGCAATCCCCAATCCCACGACGGCATGAAATACGCGGACACGAGAATGATGATGATGAAGTTGTGCGCGAGAATCAGAAAATTGCGCCACACCACCCGCAACGCATGTACGGTCAGCGGCAGGCTCGTTTGCTTGATGAAACCTTCGGCGGCGATGAAGGCCTGACAGCCGTCGTTAATCAGACCCGCAATGAATATCCAGACGACCAAACCGATGGCGAGATAATGAATGTAATGCGATCTCGACTGACCCAACAACGTTCCGTAAAGCGAACCCATGCCTCCTATAAACAGCGCCGTGCTGATCGTCAGCCACAGCGGCCCCAAAAGCGACCGCCGATACCGGTGCTTGATTTCCAGCCAGGCGAGCATCGGCCACAGATGAAAGTTGCACGCCCCGGCGCGAATATCCGAGAGCGCCCGCGCATATTGTGACCGGCTTGCTAATGACATATGACGATGTCGATGCTACGCATGTGTTGCAGTATTTTCGCATGGATGAACGGACCCGAACATTTTTGTGCGGCGTACCGCCTCGCTCCGGGCTTGTCTGACCGCGTGGGCAATGCATATGGAAAGCAGAACAAAAAGCGGGGCGAGATTCAAAGCTTTTTTAACAGCGTCGCGCCAATCAGCGCGAAATTGGTAACCGCGGTCTGGCAGTAAATCCCCGAGCGCCGGATTCCGATCACGCGCGGCACCAGCCACTGGTCGCGCGCGCGTGCGAACTCGTCCAGCACGCGCAGACTGTCCGGTGACAGCCGGTGACGCATATGTTGCAGGGCGGCGATATTGCGGTCATTCATGGTTTTGAAATGCCCGATCAGGATCCGCCGCAGTCTGCGCAGGCGTCCCATCCAGTTCGCATTCGAACCGACCAGGTTCTTCCCGTGCTGGCGGTAGCCGACTTTGGGCGTGGGATCGTAATAGACCCGGCCGCCGCAGCCGCTCACCAATATGTAAGCCCACCAATCGTGCGTTTGCACGACGACATCCGCGCCTGCCTCGACCAGCAATGCGCGCGCCGCCGCGTTGAATACCATGGTGTTGCCGCCGCCGCCGCTTTGTGCCAGAGCATTGCGGAACACGAAGGGTTTGGGGAACAAGGGGGAATACCCGACCGGGCGGTTGTTTTCGTCGATCAAGCGCGTACGCGCGCAATACAGCGCCGGCGTCGTCGCGGGTATCGAATCGAGCCAGCGCAGCGCGACGGCAAGCTTGTCGCTGTCCCACAGATCATCCTGGTCGGCGAACGCAAAATATTCCGCCTGTATGCTTGCATCGCACGCAAGCGACAGGAAATTGCTTCTGAATCCCCGCGCCGGCCCCGGCCGGATAAACAGGCGGTCCGCCCCCCAAGCCTGCCGATAGGACTCGAGGATGGCTACCGTGCCGTCGCGCGAGCGATCGTCCGATGCCCATATTACCCAATCAGTAAAGGTCTGCGCCCTGATGGACTCCAGTTGTTGCGCAAGGAAGCGCTCGCCTTCGTACGTGCCCAGCAGAATGGCGAGACGCGGCCGCATATGAGCGCCCTCCGGATGAATGCCGTCGGCGGCTGGTGTCGATCGCGAACCGGTCATGTTACCGTTGGTTGTTTAGTGCCGGCGCGCGCACTTCGTCGTTGGCGTTCGAGTCACGTACCGCGCAAGCCGGTCCGGTGCGGCGGCACATCAGGTTGCCCGGTTAAACGGGCTCTTGAGTGCAAGGCCCGCCAACACTTTCTTGAAATTGGGCTCGATATGACGAGCAACGAGATAAGCCGCAGCGGAAATCAAGAATATGGGAAGCACGGGATACAAATATGCGGGCAGATTCATGTCTGCATTGCCCAGCTTGGCAATTATCGAGATCATCATATTTTCCTGCATCAGGTACAGAGGATAGCTGATGAATCCGAAGAACTGAAAAAATCGGTGTTGCAAAAGCCGCCGCAGCGGCAGGCTGATCAGCGATCCTGCGAAGAACAGGGAAATCAGACACGCGACCACGAATGTTGGCCAATGAAAGACGCGGACAAATGCCGAACTCAGGATTGCCAATGCAATCGCGGCGAGCATCCATCGCATGTTTCGGGTCTTCGCATACAAGTAGAATGCGGCGCCCGCGGCAAACCACCCGAAATATTCGAGCGAAAGATTGCGGCATATATTATTGAGCCACGAAATGGCCGGGCCGCCGGCGTATACGTCGGCGACTTTGCAAAATGTTCCCAGTGCGAAAGCGGCGATCAACGCGCCGATCAGCCAATTGCGTCCCCGCCAGAAGTAAATGGCGGCAGCCAGCGCATAAAATTTCATTTCGACGTACAAGGACCAGTAGCCGCCCTCCAAAGGCTTTACCGGGGTTCCGAGCATATTCGCCCACCATGAAGGCTCGATAAAGGTCAATCCGGGCAGCAGGCTCACGGCCGACGGCGCGCCGTCGGGCCGTTCAAAGAAAAAACCGGCAGTGACAAATATCAGCAACGAGCAGAAAAGCATCGCGGGGAAAAGCCTGAGCCACCGGCGAAACATGAATTCGCCCGCGCCCGGGCATTTTTCAAGCGTCATCAGGATCACGAAGCCGGAGACCAGAAAAAACAGTTCGACGCCGAGCCAACCATACTTGAACAACGGAATGCCGCTATACGCGCCCGCATAGGGGACGAGCGACGGCCACCGCGCGTAAGCATGGAACCCGACGACCAGCAAAATCGCCAACCCCCGGTGGCCGTCAAGATATTCGATTCTATTATTCACCGCAGCTCTTTTGGCCTTGTCCCTTCATGCCTGCTGTTGTTGATACGTCGCCGCCGAGGTGCGACGAGGGCGTGCGCGGAGTCTAGCGCGATTGCAGCGTCGCCGGTAGCGCGGCGCCGGGACCGCTTGATAAATTGTCAGGTCAAAAGAAAAAGGCCCGCTGTCGCCAGCGGGCCTTTTTGATTGCTAGGCGGTGCGCGATTCAAACTCGCGACCAACGGATTAAATTTCCCGCATACAGAGCATCCCGAAGCTTCTGATTTTCCATGAACGGCATCCTCTAAGGTGAACAACCGCTTATAGTTGCGGTGCATGCGGTCTCGCGCAGCGTCACTAGTCGCCTTTGATCCCCGCGCGCTTGATCACGTCCGTCCATTTCGCGGTTTCCGTTCTGACGTGGTCGGCGAAACGTGCGGGCGTGCCGCCGACGGGTTCTATCCCCAACGCGAGCCACCGTTCGCGGATCGCCGGGGAAGCGATGACTTTGTTGAGTTCCGCGTTGAGCTTTGCCACGATGGGGCCGGGCGTTCCCGCCGGAGCCATGTAGCCGCCCCACGCGGTAATTTCATAGCCCGGAACGCCGGCCTCGGCCACGGTCGGAATGTCCGGCGCGAGCGGAATGCGCCGCGGGCCCGTCACGCCAAGCGCGCGCAAACGACCAGACGTGACGTGCGGCAGCACGGAGGTCACGTTGTCGGAAAGGATCTGCAAGCGGCCGCCGATGATCTCGGTGATTACCTGCTGCATGCCTTTGTACGGCACGTGCACCATCCGCGTGCCCGTCATGAGCTTGAACAATTCCATGCTGAGGTGCATCGTGCCGCCGCTGCCGGAGGTGCCGAACAGCAACTGGTCCGGGTTGCGCTTCGCGTAGGCAATCAGTTCGGATACCGAATTCACGGGCAGGGCGGGCGTGATGGCGATGAGGTTGGGCGAGATGTTCGTCAGGATCACCATGCGGAAATCCTTGTTTACATCGTAAGGAACCTTCGCGAGCAGGCTCGAATTGGTGGCGAGCGGAAACCCGCCATAGCCGATCGTATAGCCATCCGGCTGCGCCCTGGCTACCGCCTCGAAGCCGATCGAACTGCTGGCCCCCGGGCGATTTTCCACCACGACCTGTTGGCCGATTTGCTTGCCAAGCTCGTTGGCGACCAGTCGCGAATTCGTATCCGGTTGTCCGCCGGCGGCGGAGGGCACGATCATGCGGATGGGCCGTTCCGGGAAGGCCGCGAGCGCAGGTTGAACCGACATGCAGCCGATCAGGGCCGCCAGCAGCACTGTTGCAGCAGATTTCATTGCACCTTCCTTTGGTATATCGTGCTCCGCGAATGTGCGCATAATAGCTTCATCGTCATTATCGTGTGAAACGCAAGGAGACATGCATGGCAATACAAGGTCTACCCGCCGCAGGTCGCGAGCTCGCCGGCCAGGTCGCGCTCGTCACCGGGGGCGCGAAGAATATCGGACGCGCGATTTCGCTCGCGCTCGCTGCGGCAGGGGCAGCCGTGGCGGTCAACACGCTGCGCTCGCGTGAAGCTGCCGCAGCGGTCGTCCACGAGATCCGCGCAACGGGTGGCGACGCCGAGGTATTCATCGCCGACGTCGCGGATGCCGCTGCGGTAAGCGCGATGGGCGAAGGCGTGATCAAGCGCTTCGGCAAAATCGACATCCTCGTCTTGAACGCCTCCCAGCGCAAAGAAGTCCTCTTCAAGGACATGACTTTCGAGGATTGGCGGAACACGATGTCGATTACGCTCGACGGCTCGTTTCACTGCATCAAGGCCTGCCTGCCGGCTATGCTCGCGAAGCGCGGCGGCAACATCGTTACCCTTGGTGGTGACGCGGTCCTCGTTGGCGGCAACCGCAAATCGCACAACACTACGGCGAAGAACGGGCTCGTCGGGCTCACGCGTGCGCTCGCGAAAGAACTCGCGGAGGACGGCATCCGCGTGAACTGCGTGTCGCCCGGCAGCATCAATACGGAACGGCCCGCCCACCGCAGTGCGCGCGCGGACCCCAAAGGCAAGATCCCGCTGGGGCGCTATGGTGAAGCGGAAGAAATCGCCGCCGTGGTGCGCTTCCTGTGCGGCCCCGGCGGGGGCTTCATCACCGGCCAGACCATACACGTGAGCGGGGGCGATTTTATTTTCGCGTAGCTCGCGATTGACGGCCGCACTTAGACTACCAGTACGAGTGCGGAGCCACGCTCTTCGGCGTTACGTGCAAGACAATTACAAAAAGCAAAGGGCCAGCCGCAGCTAACCCCTTGTAAATTGGTAGGCGGTGCGAGATTCGAACTCGCGACCAACGGATTAAAAGTCCGCTGCTCTACCGGCTGAGCTAACCGCCCGCAAAAGGCGCGAATTTTACCGGTTACGCGCTAACGGGTCAATTTTACCGGCGTTCGGACGGCGAATTTAGTACTCAATTTACGGCTATTGGCCGGAAAACAGCGCTGCACGACCGCATAACCGGAATATGTTTCGCGGGCTGCCGTCCGCGAGTGCAACCGGGCATGCAGCCGCGGGCCAAAAAGGGCTATGATCACCGTTGCAGATCTGATGAATGCGCCGCCAGAGCGTAACTGGACGGAACCCGAACCATAAGGAGGGAGTACTTCATGCAAAGCAGACGTTTTGTCGTTGCGCTCGTCGCAGGGCTCGCGATACTCGGCGCGCATGCTGCGCGCGGAGCCACCGCACCCGATGCCGCCTTGACGGGCAAGGTCACGTCAGCCAAGGAAGGCGCGATGGAAGGCGTGCTGGTCAGCGCCAGGAAAGCCGGCTCGACCATCACGATCACCGTCGTGTCGGACAACAAGGGCATATACCGCTTTCCGCACGCGAAACTCGATGCCGGCCAGTACGCGATTCGCATACGCGCGGCAGGCTACGAACTCGACGGCAAAGTGACCGCGCAAGTCGAGGAGCAAAAGGCCGCCACGCTCAATTTGAAGTTGCGCACCACACAGGATCTCGCGGCGCAACTCACGAGCGGCGAGTGGATTGCGAGCATGACCGGCACGGAGCAGCAGAAGAGGACCCTGCTCGGCTGCGTCGGCTGCCACACCGTGGAGCGTATCGCGCGTTCGAAGTACGACACCGACGGTTTCGTGATGACCGTGCAGCGCATGGGCACCTATGCGAACCAGAGCACGCCGCTGCGTCCGCAGAAACGCCTGACCACGCGGGACACCGATCTGGTCGGCGAAGACCAGGCCCGCGTGCAGCGCACGCAGGCGGAGTGGTTGAGCAGCATCAACCTGAGTTCGGGTCCGCGCTGGGACTATCCGCTCAAGACCTTCCCGCGCCCGAAGGGCAAGGCAACGCAGGTCATCATGACGGAATACGACCTGCCGCGACCGACGATCGAACCGCACGACGTGATCGTCGATGCCGAGGGCGTTGCTTGGTATTCGAATTTCGGCGAGCAGTCGATCGGCAAGCTCGACCCGAAAACCGGCAAGGTCACCGAGTACCCGGTGCCGGAACCGAAGAAAGGCTCGCCGCTCGGACTGCTGTCGTTGCGCGCGGACAAAGACGGCAACTTGTGGGCGGGCATGATGTACCAGGGCGCGATCATGAAGTTCGAGCCCAGGACCGAGAAAATCCAGGTATGGAACCTGCCGCCGGAATTGAACCGCGCCAACACCCAGATCAACATGACAAGCCCGATGACGATGGGCGTTGACGGCAGGATCTGGACGCAGAACAACGGCGTCGGCGGCATTCACCGCGTGGATCTCAAATCCGGCACGTGGGAGACGTGGGAGCCGTTCAAGAAATCGCCGGTCGGTCACAACATCTATGACGTGGTCGGCGATTCGCAGAACAACGTGTACTTCACCGACATCGGCAAGGAGCACATCGGCCGCATCGATGCGAAGACCGGCGAAATCACGCTGCATGAAACGCCGACGAAATCGTCGGGACCGCGGCGCGCGGTCATGGACGCGCAGGACCGGCTGTGGTTCGCCGAATATCGCGGCAACAAGATCGGCGTGTTCGACACCAAAACGGAAAAATTCCAGGAGTGGGCGATGACCACGCCGTGGACGCAGCCGTACGATGTCGCGGTCGACAAGAACGGCGAGGTATGGACGGGGTCAATGCTGAACGACCGTATCGTGCGGCTCGATCCCAAAACCGGCAAAACGATCGACTACCTGCTGCCGCGGTTCACCAACGTACGCCGCGTGTACGTGGACAACGCGACGCCGACGCCGACGTTCTGGGTCGGCAGCAACCACGGCGCATCGATCATCAAGCTGGAACCGCTCGAGTAGGCGGCGCTGGTGCGACTAAAGCGGGCGACGCCCGCTTTAGTCCTCGCGCAGCATTTTCCAGTACTGGTATTTCATCGTCGCCGCCGAGCCGGCGACGATCGCGCAGAAGGTCAGGATCGAACCCAGCGCGAGCGTCGAGAAACCGCTGATGCCCTGGCCTATCGTGCAGCCCAGAGCGGTGACACCGCCGAATCCCATCAGGATGCCGCCGATGATGTGATTGCGCAGGTCGCTTATCGTCGTGAAACCTTCCCAGCGGAAAGTCCTGCTCGCAATCGCGTAACCAAACGAACCGACGACGACTCCCGCAGCCGCCATGATGCCGAACGTGATGTTCAATGACTTGTCCGTCCACAACATCAAGAGTTCGAGCGTATAGGCGAGCGGCGCCACGAACGAAACCGACTCGGCAGCACGCGTATTGGTGCCGAAAAAAGTCATCTCGAGCGTATCCGGGTTTTCCTGGTAACCGACATGCGCGGTCACGTACCAGCCTGCAACCACGATCAGACCGACGACCACGCCACCCGCCAGGTAATCGCGATTGGCGCGAAATTCGCGGTCCTTCAGCACAAAGACCAGCAGCGCCGCCGCGACAACCGCTGCAATCGCAACGCGCAACGTGCCGACCGCGATGCCGCTGCCCGCGAACAGCGATGGCAGATCCTGTCCCTTCAAGCCATAGACTTCGAAGTTAACAGCGACGGGCTGCAGCACCGACACGCGAAACTGGCCGAACAACCCGCGCAGGGTCATGTAAGCCGAAATGCCGAGGAACACGTAGACCACGAGCGATTTCAAATTACCGCCGCCGATGCGGATCAGCGTTTTGCTGCCGCAACCCGAGCCCAGCGTCATGCCGACACCGAACAGGAAACCGCCGACCACGAATGACAACCAGGTGAAATTAGGCGCCGTGTAAATCGATTTCGACAAATCGACGAGTCCCGCGTGCCATAGCGCGTTAGAACCGATGATCGCCACGGCGATTGCGAGCAGCCACATGCGCATGCGGCCCCAGTCGCCCATGTTGACGGCGTCGGACACGGCACCCATGGTGCAGAAATTGACCTTGTTGCCCACCGCGCCGAACACGAGCCCGAGCGCGAATCCGCACCAGGCGACAGTGGCGCCCAGATGGCTTGTGACTTCCATGAATTCTCCGCGAAACGAGTCCGCACATTCTAGCGAGCTTTATAGCGCCGCGTCTCAACGCTCGATCCCTCGCTCCCTCTCCCGGTGAGCGAGCGGCCAGCGCGTTAGTCCTGATAATGCGTCGGGTCGGCGACGCCGGCGGACTCGAAACCGGCCTTGCGCAACCGGCACGAATCGCACACGCCGCACGCGCGGCCCTCCGCGTCCGCCTGGTAGCAGGAAACCGTCAGCGCGTAGTCGACGCCCAAAGCCCGGCCGCGACGGATGATCTCGGCTTTGCTGTAACTGATGATGGGCGTGTGCAGCGTGAGACGACCGCCTTCGACCGCCGCCTTGGTCGCGAGATTGGCCATCGCCTCGAACGCGCGCATGTATTCCGGCCGGCAATCCGGATAGCCCGAATAATCGACCGCGTTAGCGCCGAAAAATATATCGCGCGCACCCAGCACTTCCG
>Ga0265314_10003312_pt1 | contig 15710 bp, 15 predicted proteins | sample 4126metaG_FD_203106 | JGI IMG/M metagenome (GOLD analysis project Ga0265314, IMG submission 203106) | Rhizosphere microbial communities from Carex aquatilis grown in University of Washington, Seatle, WA, United States - 4-1-26 metaG | ecosystem: Host-associated > Plants > Roots > Rhizosphere >... | reverse complement strand
CGTGCAACGACTGGGCCGCTGTGCAGCCAGGCACGGTCAACGATTCACCTGCATTCCAACGGGCATTCGCCGCCTGCATGGACGGGCGCGGCTACTCGGTGAAGTGACGAAAGATGTGCCGCAGCCAATCACACTGTGAGCGCGTGCAAAGAACGGCAACCATGTTCTTTGCCATGGATTGCACCATCTGTCCTCAGGCCGGCTTCGCAGTCCACGCGGTGCAATATCCGCTCGGCGATATTTCCGTATCGCCCGGCATGATCTTGCACCCGCCCGGGCCGGCCGCAGCCTTGCCCGGAACGAATTGCGCGCAGCCTGCACAACTCTTGCCGCTGCTGGGTGTGTCCTGGTATTTCAATGCGCTTCGCATCGACGCGTTGGTTGCTGCCGACGATCGGCCGGTGACGACTAGCAACGGCAGAACAATGCCGCCGATCTTGATGAATTGACGACGGGTGCGAGAGTCTGCGTTTTTCATGCGGATCCTTTCGTGGCGATCTGCATTCTGAACGAGATTTTGGCGGAGCAGGTGGGATTCGAACCCACGGTACGGCATAACCGTACACCGGATTTCGAGTCCGGCGCATTCGACCACTCTGCCACCGCTCCTGAATTCGGTTCGCGTGGTGCGAAGCCGAGCATTTTAGCGCATCACGCCTTCAGCACTTCCGCGCCGCCCGTGTACGGCCGCAGCACATCGGGCACCGTCACCGACCCATCGGCGTTCTGGTAGTTCTCGATCACCGCCACCAGCGTGCGGCCCACCGCAAGGCCCGATCCGTTCAGCGTGTGCACCAGCTCGTTCTTGCCCTGCGCATTCTTGAATCGCGTCTGCATACGCCGCGCTTGATACGCCTCGCAGTTCGACACCGAGCTGATCTCGCGGTACGCGTTTTGCCCCGGCAGCCACACTTCGAGGTCGTGCGTTTTGGTGGCACCCGCGCCCATGTCGCCGGTGCACAGCAGCATCACGCGATACGGCAGCTTGAGCTTTTGCAGGATGTTCTCGGCGTGGCGCGTCATCTCGTCGTGCGCTTCGTAGCTTTTGTCGGGGTGCACCACTTGCACCATCTCCACCTTGTCGAACTGGTGCTGGCGGATCATGCCGCGCGTGTCCTTGCCGCCGCTGCCCGCTTCGGAGCGGAAGCACGGCGTGTGCGCGGTGAGCCTGATCGGCAATTGCGCTTCGGCGACCACCTCGCCGCGCACAAAATTCGTCAGCGACACTTCGCTCGTCGGGATGAGGTACAGCGCCTGCTTTTCTTCGTCACCGAAGCCTTCCTGCCCGCCCTTCGTCACCGCGAAGAGGTCTTCCTCGAACTTGGGCAGCTGGCCGGTGCCGAGCAGCGTTGCCGCGTTCACGATGTAGGGCGTGTAGCACTCGGTGTAGCCGTGTTCGCGCGTGTGCGTGTCCAGCATGAACTGCGCCAGCGCCCGATGCAGTTGCGCGATGGGCCCGCGCATCGCTGTGAAGCGCGCGCCGCTCAGCTTCACGCCGGTTGCAAAGTCCAGGCCGAGCTTTTCGCCGACGTCGACATGGTCCTTCACCGCGAAATCGAATTTGCGCGGCTCGCCCCAGCGGCGCAGTTCCTGGTTGCCGTGTTCGTCCTTGCCCACCGGCACGTCGGGGTGAGGCAGGTTCGGCAGGCCGAGCAGCAGCGCTTCAATTTCGGGCTGAATAGCGTCGAGACGCGCGGCGGATTGGTCGAGCTCGGTCTTGATCTGCGCCACTTGCGCCATCACGGCGTCTGCGTTTTCGCCTTTCGACTTGAGCGCGCCGATCTGTTTGGACAGCGCGTTGCGCTGCGCCTGCAGGTCTTCGGTGCGGGTCTGGATGCGCTTGCGCTCAGCTTCGAGCGACGTGAACGCATCCACGTCCAGAAAGTGTTGCGGCTTTTCGCGAGTTTCGAGCCGCGCGATGACCGAAGGCAGGTCCTTTCGCAGGAGGGAGATGTCGAGCATCGCCCGATTTTACGGTGCGGCTCAGCCCGCGATGATCAACTGCGTTTGCGTCACCACGGCGCACAGCTTGCCGTCCTCGCGGCGGATCGATGTTTGCCACACGTGCGTGGTGCGGCCGCGATGCAACGCCACCGCCTCTGCAGTGACCACCGTTCCTTCTTTCGCGGCGGCGATGAACTTGGTGCTGGAGTCGGTGGTGGTGGTGCGCGCGCCTTCGGGCAACGACATCACCGTGCCCACGGCGCCAACCGTGTCGGCAAATGCCATGTATGCGCCGCCGTGGCAAATGCCGCCTGTGGTGCACAGATCGGCGCGCACTTTCATCTCCGCGACGACCTTGTCTTCCGATACGGAGACAAGCGTGATGCCCAAGAGCCCCGGGAAGATCGGGGCGAGCATTTGTTGCAGTGTCTTCACGTCAAGCGCGGGCATCAACGGTTCTCCGAAATCGATTTGTGCAGCGCCGCGCGCGCGAGCAGGCGCGTGGAATCGAGCGTGGGCAGCGGCGAGTTCGCGTCGCTGATGATCAGAGGGATCTCGGTGCAGCCCAGGATCACGGCGTCGCATCCTTCCAGCTTGAGCCGCGTGATCGCCGACTGGAAGAAGTGCACCGACCGCGGCGTGAACTGGCCGTACACCAGCTCTTCCAGCACGAATTCGTCCATGCGTTCGCGGTCGCCTTCGGGCGGCTTGACGCATTCAAGCCCCAGCGCGGACAGCTTGGCCGGATACACGTCGCTATCGACCAGCCACTTGGTGCCGGTGAGGCCCAACTTGCGATAGCCACGCGCCTTCGCCTCGATCGCCACCACTTCAGCGATGTGCAGCCACGGCAGCGGCGACTTCGGCGCGACAAAATCAAACGCTTCGTGAATCGTGTTGTCGGGGCAGATGAGAAATTGCGCGCCGGCTGCCGCGAGCTTCTGTGCGGACGACAGCATCAACTCCGCGACGCCATTCATGTCGTGCGCGCCCAGGCACGTCATGTAATCCGCAAGCGAATGCGTGTGCATCGACACTTCCGGATGCGCGTATGCGCCGAGTTGCCGGGCGCCTTCCATGCAGATCGTGCGATAGCAAAGCGCCGCGCCTTCGGCCGAGCAACCGACGATGCCGATGTGCAGCGTGGACGACATGCCGGCTCCTTTCAGCCAAGGACCGCGAGCATGTGATGGTAATTGTTCCTGATGCCGATCTTGTGAAAACCGCAGCGCTCGTACATGCGAATCGCAGGGTTTTCCGGATGAACGGTGAGCGCGGCTCGGGCGTAGCCGTGATGCCGCACCGCAGCAAGTGCGGCCATCATCAGCGGCGCGCCGAAACCACGATGTTGAAAGGGCTCGTCCAGCGAAATGCCGAGCTGCGGCGTTCGCTCGTCGACATACGCCAGCCCGACATCAGCGGGTAACAAACGAACCCAGCACGCGCCTGCATCGACGCCATCCACTTGCGCGACCACGCCCACATCGCTTGGCTTGCCCCACTCTTCTGCGTAGATGCGCACGTTCGGGTCTTGCAGCACTTCGATGGGCCGCAAGGCCGCGGGCGGCGGGTCCCACAGCGCGACATGCAGCCAGTGCCAGATGCGGTCTTGATCCGCCGCAACAAGCGGACGAAACGAAAGCGCGGCCATCGAATCAGGTGAGTTCGACTTCCGCTTCGATTTCGACCGGCAGGTTGAAAGGCAACTCGGCCATTCCCACCGCACTGCGTGCATGCGCGCCGCGCTCGGGGCCGAACACTTCCAGAATCAAATCGGAAAAGCCGTTGATCACGAGCGGCAACCTGTTGAAGCCCGGCGCGCAATTGACCATGCCGAACACGCGCACCCACGCCGCGATGCGGTCCAGCGTGCCGAGCTCGCGCTGCAAGCTGCCGAGCATGGCGAGCGCAGTCAGGCGTGCGGCGCGATTGGCCTGTTCAACGGTGACGGTTGCGCCCACCTTGCCCACCGGCTGCGGGATCATGCCTTCAGCATTGGTCGGGCCGTGCCCGGAGATGAGGGCGCGCTTGCCCACCACTCGAACCCAGGGGAAAGGCAGCTTCACATTGGGCGGCAGTTGCACCGGCTTCGGAAGCACAAGGCCCAGCTCTGCGAGGCGTTCTTCGGTCGTGGCCATGTTGTTCGGCTCCTGATTTGTCGTCGATGTTGCTCAAAGCGTGATGCTACATCCCGATCACGTCGATGAAAGTCTCCGCGCCTTCGGTGGACTGCTGCTGCAGCGACCACATCTCGGCATAGCGCCCGCCCTTTGCAAGCAGCGCTGCGTGCGTGCCGCGCTCGACGATGCGTCCTGCGTCCATCACCAGAATCTCGTGCGCATCGACGATGGTGGATAGGCGGTGCGCAATCACCAGCGCCGTTTTGCCCTGCGCCACGCCCTTCAGCTCCGCCTGGATCGCGCGTTCGTTCGCGGAATCGAGCGCCGATGTGGCTTCGTCGAAGATGAGGATGGGCGGGTCTTTCAGCAGCGTGCGCGCGATCGCCACGCGCTGCTTTTCGCCGCCGGAGAGCTTCAGACCGCGTTCGCCGACCATCGTGTCGTAGCGCTTCGGCGTGGACATGATGAAGTCGTGGATGCGCGCCGCGCGTGCAGCCGCATCGACCTCGTCGCGCGTGGCGCCGGGGCGGCCGTATGCGATGTTGTATTCGACCGTGTCGTTGAACAGCACCGTGTCCTGCGGCACGATGCCGATGGAGCGGCGCAGGCTCGACTGCGTCACGTCGCGAATGTCGCGGCCCGCGATTTCGATGCGGCCGTCCTTCACGTCGTAGAAGCGATAGAGCAAGCGAGCGAGTGTGGATTTGCCTGAGCCCGATGGGCCGACGACAGCGACTGTCTTGCCTGCGGGGATTTCGAACGACACGTCGTGCAGGATGGGGCGCGCGGGCTCGTAGGCGAAATTCACGTGGGAGAAGCGTACGGTCCAATCGGTGGGCGCGAGCGGGAGAGGGAGTGCACCGGGCGCGTCGGCGACTTCGCGCTCGCGATCCATCAGCACGAACATCTTGTCGAGATCGGTGAGGCTTTGCTTGATCTCGCGGTACAGCACGCCCAGGAAGTTGAGCGGGATGTAGAGCTGAATCATGAAAGCGTTGACCATTACGAGGTCGCCGAGCGTCATGCGCTGTTCGGCCACGCCTTGCGTTGCGCGCCAGAGCATCGCGACCAGGCCCACGGCAATGATCATCTGCTGGCCCGTGTTGAGCATCGACAGCGTGGTCTGCGCTTTCAGGCGCGCGACGCGCAGGCTTTCAAGACTGTCGTTGTAGCGCTTCGATTCGAAACTTTCGTTATTGAAATACTTGACCGTTTCGTAGTTGAGCAGCGAATCGACAGCCTTGGTGTGCGCGGCGGAATCAAACTCGTTGGCCTCGCGCCGGAACTTGGTGCGCCATTCGGTGACGCTCACCGTGAATGTGACGTACACCGCCAGCGCCGCGAGCGTGATCCACGCGAACATCGCGTCGAACTTCACCGCCAGGATCGTGAGCACCAGCGCCACTTCGAAGAACGTCGGCACGATGCTGTAGAGCGAATACGAAATGAGCGATTCGATGCCGCGCACGCCGCGTTCGATGTCGCGTGTCATGCCGCCGGTCTGGCGCTCCAGGTGAAAGCGCAGCGACAGCGAATGCAGATGCTCGAACGTGGCCAGCGCGATCTTGCGCGCCGCGCCTTGCGTCGCCTTGGCGAACACCAGCTCGCGCAGCTCGGTGAAGAGCGATGTCGAAAGCCGCAGCAACCCATACGCGAGCAACAGGCCCGCCGGCACGACGACGATCGCCGCCGGGTTGCCGGGCTTGATGCTCATTGCATCGACAAGGTTCTTGAGCAGCAGGGGCACGCCGACGTTCGCGAGCTTCGCGCCGATCATGAACAGCAGCGCAGCCACCACACGGCCTTTGTATTCCCACAGATATGGGAACAGGCGCTGCAGGGTCGCCCAGTCCGTGTGCATGCGTGGCCGGGCGGCCTGGGCGGCATCGATGGGAAGAGTGGGGGCGGCTTCGCCGTGTCGGCGCATTCGAGGACAATCTTGTTGAACAGGAGATTGTGACGATGTCCACCAACTCAAGCACGCCGCTGTGCGAATTGCCCACCCACATGGAATTGGTGCTCAAGGTGATCCCGCTGCCCGCGGACACCAACGGCAACGGCGACATCTTCGGCGGCTGGGTGATGGCGCAGGTGGACTTGGCCGGCTCGGTGCTGCCGGCGCGCATCGCCAACGGACGAATGGCGACGGTGGCCGTCAACGAATTCATCTTCAAGCAGCCGGTGCGCGTGGGCGACTTGCTCAGCTTCTTTGCGGAGGTGACGCGTGTGGGCCGCACGTCGGTCACGGTGAAGGTCGAAGTGTTTGCCGAGCGCTATCGCATGCACGGGCGATACATCAAGGTGACGGAAGCGAGCGTCACCTACGTCGCGATCGACGACGAAGGCCGCCCGCGCGAAATCCCGAAGTAGCTAGAACTTTCCGTGCCGCCCTTCGCCGGACGCGAAGCGCGCCGCGCCCTCGATGCCATCGGCGATGCGGTGCTTGCTGCGCTCCCACTCGGCGTGCAGCGCTTCATTGAGCGGCTTGCCCCATTGCTCGTACGCATTCATGCGGTCGGCGAGCATCGTCGCTTGCGGAAACTTCGCGAGCTGCTGCGCGATTTCGACAGCCGCGTCGCGTGACGCGCCCTTTGCCACGACGCGATTCGCAAGCCCCATCTGCATCGCCTCGCCCGCTTCAACCTTGCGCCCCGTGAGGATCAAGTCCATCGCATGCCCCATGCCGACCAGACGCGGCAGGCGCACGGTTCCGCCGTCGATCAGCGGCACGCCGAAGCGTCGGCAATAAACGCCGAAGTACGCGTCTTCTTCCATCACGCGCATGTCGCACCACAGCGCCAGCTCCATGCCGCCCGCGACGGCCGCGCCTGCGACAGCAGCGATCACCGGCTTCGACAAGAGAAGTCGCGTCGGGCCCATCGGGCCTTGCGCTTTTGCATCGTCAGCGTCGAAGTCGAGACGATCGAGCGACGCGCGCGCAAGCTCCGCGCCCGCCTGCAAGTCCCAGCCCGCGCAGAAGTGCCCGTGCGCGCCGTGGAAAACGGCCACACGCGCGCTGTCGTCAGCATCGAAAGCGATGAAAGTGTCGTAGAGCTCCTTCGCCGTTGCGGCATCGACTGCATTGCGCACTTCGGGCCGCTGCAACGTCACCACCGTGACGGGCCCGATCTTTTCGATGGTGATGATGTCTGTCATGACACGATGTACGCGCCCGCGCCTGTCGCGAGCAGTTTGCCGTCGGCGCCCACGAACTCCATGCGCGTGGACGCGACGCGCGAGCCCAGGCGCAGCACCTGAGCGCGCATGTCGAAGTGTTCGCCGATCGCGGGCCGCAGGTAGTCGATGCGCAAATCGATCGTGCCGAGCTTCGAGAAGCGTTGCAGCCGCAGCGCGGGCGCATCGTCCATATGCCGCGCGCCTATTGCGGCCATCACGGCCAGGCCGCCCATCGCGTCGAGCGTTGCGCTGATCACGCCGCCGTGCAAGCGGCTCTGCACAAAGTGCCCGACGAGCTCGGGCTTCATCATGATGCGGCCTTCGACACCGTCCGCATGCAGGTTCGTGATCTTCAGGCCGAGCACGCGGTTGAACGCGATGCGCTCCTCGAAAATGTCCTTGAGCCCCGCGATGAACTCGGGCTCGAACGCAGAGGCGTCGGGTGTGTTCTTCATGCTTCGACCTCGAACGTGACGAGCACCTGCGACGCCGCGGCCTGCTGGCCCGCCTGCACGTGGATCGACTTGACAATCGCATCGCGCGCAGCAGCGAGCGAATGTTCGAGCTTCATCGATTCAATGACGAGCAGCGTGTCGCCGCGTGCGACCTTCGCGCCTGGCTGCGCCCTTACCGAAATCACTTTGCCATTGAACGGCGCGCGCAATTCGCTGCTTGCGCTCGCGCCGGCTGCGCGCGTAGCGGGCTCATAGGACTCGTCGTCGAGGAAGAAGTCGGCAGTGCCGATCTGGACATGCCACCTTGTCCCGGCGACGTGCGCCATTGCGACGTTCGCAGTGCTTGCGTTGCTGTCGCCCGGCGCGTCGATGAGAGCGCCGCGATGACGCACACGCAGCGGGCGTGGAAAGCGGCATGCGAGCGTGCTGCTACGCGTGTTGAACGCCGCGCTTGCCGCGATCGGTGCGATGTCACGCTCGTCGTGTGCGAGTTGCTCGCGAAGCTCGCCGGCATGCTCCGATAGAAACGGGATCAACGCCGCGCCCTCGCGAAATTCCGGGTGACGCAGGCACGCCGCGAGCATGTGCCGATTGGTGGGCAGACCGAGGATCATCGTTCTGTCGAGTGCGGATGCGAGTTGCGTGACGGCTTCGTCGCGAGTGGGCGCGTGGGCGATGAGTTTGCCGAGCATGGAGTCGTAGTACGGAGGGACGGTGAGGCCTTCGAAGATTGCGTGGTCGAAGCGCGTGCCCTCACCCCTGCCCTCTCCCGGAGGGAGAGGGAGAAAGACATGAACAGTGCCTGCGCGCGGCGCGAAGAGTTCGTCCTCCGCGCAGATGCGCACTTCGATTGCGTGGCCGTTGAATCGAATCTGATCTTGAGCCAATGGAAGCGGCTCACCCTGCGCGACGCGGATCTGCCATTCGACGAGGTCGAGGCCCGTCACCATTTCAGTCACGGGGTGTTCGACCTGAAGGCGCGTGTTCATCTCCATCATGAAGAACTCATCGCCTTGCACAAGAAACTCCACCGTGCCTGCGCCCACATAGCCCGCCGCCTTCGCAAGCGCAATAGCGCATGCGCCCATCTTCTCGCGCAGCTTTGCATTGATGGCGGGGCTTGGCGTTTCTTCGATCAACTTCTGGTGCCGCCGCTGCACGGAGCAATCGCGCTCGCCCAGGTGAACGCAGCCGCCGTGCGAATCGGCGAACACTTGCACTTCGACATGCCGCGGCGCGAGCAACGCGCGCTCGATCAGCAACTCGCCGGAGCCGAATGACGATTGCGCTTCGGATCGCGCGCTTTGCAACGCGTCCGGTAGTTGCGATGCCTCGGTGACGAGCCGCATGCCGCGCCCGCCGCCGCCCGCCGTGGCCTTCACCATGAGCGGATAGCCGATGCGCTTCGCTTCGGCTTCAAAGCGATTGTTCGATTGATCGCTGCCGAAGTAACCCGGCAGGCACGGCACGCCGCGTTGCTGCGCGATCGCCTTCGCCGACGACTTGCTGCCCAGTGCGCGGATCGCATCGGGTGGCGGGCCGATCCATGCGAGGCCTGCGTCGATCACCGCCTGCGCAAAATCCGCGTTCTCGCTGAGGAAACCATAGCCGGGATGCACTGCATCTGCCTTCGTTGCGCGCGCGGCGGCGATGAGCTTGTCGATGCGCAGGTATGTGTCGCTCGAAGCGTCGCCGCCGAGCGCGTGCGCAATCGTCGCCTCGCGAACATGCAGCGCATGGCGGTCCGCATCGGAATACACGGCGACCGTTTGGATGCCGAGGCGATTGCACGTGCGGATGATCCGCCGCGCGATCTCGCTGCGATTCGCGATGAGGATACGATGGATCAACGCGGCGCCCGCTTTGCGATGCCCATGGTCTTCGACAGGATCTGCAGCATCACTTCATCCGCGCCGCCGCCGATGGACGCAAGCCGCCCGTCGCGAAACATGCGCGAGACCTTGTTCTCCCACGTGTAGCCCATGCCGCCCCAGAATTGCAAACAGGTGTCCGGCACGAGGCGGTTCAGGCGCCCGGCCTTCAGCTTGGCCATCGATGCGAGTTCGAGCACGTCCTGCCCCTGCACGTACAGATCGCACGCGCGATACGTCAGCGCGCGCAGCGCTTCGACCTCCGTCTTCAGCTCCGCAAGCTTGAACTGCACCCACTGCTGATCCGCGAGGGCCGCGCCGAAGAGCTTGCGCTCCTGCGCCCACTCAATCGTCCATTCGATGCAATTCGAAAGCGACACCAGGCAACTCGCCGCTGCCCACAGCCGCTCTTCCTGGAACTGCTGCATCTGGTAGATGAAGCCCTGCCCCTCCGCGCCGATGCGATAGCGCTGCGGCACCCGCACTTCGTCGAAATAGATCAAGCCGGTGTCGGATGAATTCATGCCGATCTTGCGAATCTTCTTCGCGACTTCGATGCCCTTCGTGAGTTTGCCGTTCGGGCCGTCGCGCATCGGCACGACGATGAGCGATTTGTTCTTGTGAGGATTGACTCGCGCTTCGCTGTCGCCTTCACCGGTGTTGACCAGCATGCACATCCAGTCGGCCTGCAGGCTGTTGGTGATCCACATTTTCTGGCCGGTGATGATGTAGTCGTCGCCATCTTTCACCGCGCGGCTCTTGATGCCTGCGACGTCACTGCCCGCACCGGGCTCGCTCACGCCGACGCACGCAACCATCTCGCCCGTGATCGCCGGCGCGAGAAACTGCCGGCGCAATTCATCGCTGCCGTAGCGTGCGAGCGCGGGCGTGGACATATCCGTCTGCACACCGATCGCCATCGGCACGCCGCCGCATTCGATGTTGCCCAGCGCTTCGGTCATCGCGATGGAATACGAATAGTCCAGCGCCGCGCCTCCGTATTCCTCGGGCTTTGTCAGGCCCAGCAGACCGAGCTTGCCGAGCTTGCGGAACACTTCGTGCGCAGGAAAGATTTCGGCTTCTTCCCATTCGTCGACATGCGGGTTGATCTCTTCGTCGATGAAGCGCTTGAGCGTTTTCTGGATTTCGAGATGTTCGTGGGTGTATTGCATGGATGTCTCCTCACGTCCTCACAACTTCATTTCACATGCGCGCGACGCCGAACTGCATCGGATGCAATTCGCGCGCTGCCGCTTCTGCGATCGTGCCCAGGCAAAACGCCAGCACGTCGCGTGTATCGCGCGGGTCGATCACGCCGTCGTCGAGCATCAGGCCCGACGTGTAGAACGCATCGGCCTGCGCTTCGAACATGGCAACGATGCGGTCGAACTGCTTCTTCGATTCCGCAGCGTCGGGCGTGATGCCTTTGCGTGCAAGCGCAGCCTCGGTGACGATCTGCATCGTCTGCGCGGCTTGCTCGCCGCCCATCACGGCTGTCTTGGCGCTCGGCCACGAAAAGAGAAACCGCGGCGCGTACGCGCGGCCGCACATGCCGTAGTTGCCCGCGCCAAATGAAGCGCCGCATTGAATCGTGATTTGCGGCACTGTTGCGTTCGTCACAGCCTGGATCATTTTGCTGCCGTGCTTGATCATGCCGTCCTGTTCGCTTTGCTTGCCGACGATGTAGCCCGTGGTGTTTTGCAAATAGATGATGGGGTGGCCCAACTGGCACATCCACTGGATGAAGTGCGTGGCCTTGTTCGCGCCGGCCACGTCGATCGGGCCGTTGTTGGTGATGATGCCCACGCTGTGTCCCGCGATCCTGCCTTGCGCGCAGATGGTGGCTGCGCCGTAGAGTTGCTTGAACTCGAGCATGTTGGCGTTGTCGACAAGACGCGCGATGACTTCGCGCATGTCGATCGGTTCGCGCAGGGATGTGGGGATGAGGCCCAGCATGTCATCCCGGCCACCAATGTCATCCCGGGCTTGACCCGGGATCGTCGGCGGTGGATGAAGCGCGCTCGAGCCATCGCCGACGACCCCGGATCGAGTCCGGGGTGACAACCTGTTGACCACATCACGCGCGATTCCAAGCGCGTGCCTGTCATCCTCCGCAAGATATTCCCCCAGCCCCGACACGCTCGTGTGCATCTCCGCACCGCCGAGCTCTTCTTCCGTCGCGATCTCACCTGTCGCGGCTTTCAACAGCGGGGGCCCTGCGAGAAACGCGCGCGACCGGCCTCGCACCATGATCACGATATCCGACAGCCCCGGCATGTACGCGCCGCCCGCCGTGCCCGAGCCATGCTGCACCGTGATCACCGGAATGCCCGCCGCCGACAAGCGCGCGAGATTGCGAAACAGCGCACCGCCTTGCACGAAGCCTTCGACGCGATAGCGCATCAGGTTCGCGCCCGCGCTTTCGACCAGGTGGATGAAGGGTAACTTGTTCTGCAGCGCGATCTCTTGCACTCGCAAGATCTTGTCGAGGCCCATCGCCTGGATCGCGCCGGCTTCGATGCCCGAATCGCTCGCGACGATCATGCAGCGCGTGCCCGAAACAAAGCCGATGCCCGCGACGATACCGCCGCCCGGCACGGATTCGGCGGGGTCCTTCGTGTCTTGCAGGAAGCCCGCGAGCGAGCACAGCGGAAGATATTGCGTTCCCGCGTCAAGCAGCAAAGCCACGCGCTCACGCGGGAGCAATTGGCCGCGTTTGTCAAACACGGGTTTCGACTTGGCCGATGCGGCAGCCGCGCGATCTTCGAGCGCGCGCAGTTGCGCGATGCGCTCGAGCATTGCCGCGCGACGTGCGAGCGCGACTTCGCTCGCTGCGTTCCATGAAGACGTAAAGCTGCCCATGCCGCTCACCGAATGAAGAGAGCCAGTGCGGCGTCGGTGAGGTCGCCCAGCGATGCACCCTTGCGCCGGTCGTACCACTGCGCCGACCAGTTGAGCGCGCCGAAGATAAGCAAGCGCGCAAGCTTCACGTCGGCCCGCAGCTTGCGACTAGCGTGCAGCGCGGTGAGCACGGGCGTCCATACGGCTTCGTAGTCGCTTTGCAGGTCGGTGATCGCGCGGCGCTGCGACGGCGTGAGCGACCGCGCCTCATACAACATCACGGGGATGAAGTCGCTGCCCGGACCGAGCAGCACGTCGAAGTGATTTCGCACGAGCACGCGCAAGCGCTGCGCGGGCCCCACCCGATCGCCCGCGCTTTCCATCGCACTTTGTTGCCGCGCGATGGCGGCGCGCATGCCTTCATCCATCACCGCGAACAGCAGCGCGCCTTTGCTTGCGAAGTGATAGAACGGCGAGCCGCTTTGCATGCCCACGGCGGACGCTATGTCTCTTGTGCTCGTCGCGTGAAAGCCCTTCTTGCGGAACAGCTTCGCAGCGGTTTGGAGCAGTTCGCGCCGGCGGTTGCCATCGTCGATTTCGCCCAGCGTCTTGCGCGGCCGCCCGCGCGGGCGCTTGGCGATGGCGACGGGCATGTCCATTGCGCGATCATGGCAGAGCCGCCTATTTTCAGCAAGCGGCTGCTTGGTGAAATTCAGGGGGATTTCACGGGAAGCGGCTTTGGCGCAAAATCGCTTTCCATGACCTACCCGAACACCCAGCTCTTCATCAACGGCGAATGGCAGAACGCCCAGGACGACCGTTCGCTCGCCGTGCACAACCCCGCCACCGGCAAGGAAATTGGCCGTGTTGCGCATGCGTCGAAGGTTGACCTCGACCGTGCGCTGTCGGCGGTGCAAAAAGGATTCGAGGTGTGGCGCGACACGCCCGCCATCGAGCGTGCAAAGATCATGCGCCGCGCCGCCGCGTTCATGCGCGAACGCGCAGGCGACATCGCGGCAGTGCTCACGCAAGAGCAAGGCAAACCGCTTATCGAAGCCAAGGGCGAGGCGATGGCCGCCGGCGACATCCTCGACTGGTTCGCCGACGAAGGCCAACGTGTGTACGGCCGCATCGTGCCGTCGCGCGGCAATCTCGCTGCAAGGCAGATGGTGCTGAAGGACCCAGTCGGGCCCGTGGCTGCATTCACGCCGTGGAACTTTCCGATCAACCAGGTGGTGCGCAAAGTCGGCGCCGCGCTTGCGAGCGGATGCTCGATGATCGTGAAGGCGCCGGAAGAAACGCCCGCAGCGCCCGCGGCACTCGTGAAAGCATTTCAAGATGCGGGGCTGCCGCCCGGCGTGCTCAACCTGGTGTACGGCACGCCTTCGGAAATTTCCGAGTACCTTATTCCGCATCCGGTGATCCGCAAGATCACGTTCACTGGATCCACGCCGGTGGGCAAGCAGCTGGCTGCGCTTGCAGGCAAGTACATGAAGCGCGCGACGATGGAGCTGGGCGGCCACGCGCCGGTGATCGTGTGTGAAGACGCCGACATCGCTCTCGCGGTGAAAGCGTCGGGCGCCGCGAAGTTCCGCAACGCGGGGCAAGTGTGCATCTCGCCGACGCGCTTTCTGGTGCATGAAAGCGTCAAGAAGGAATTCGCCGACGCAATGGTCAAGCAAGTCGAAGCGTTGAAGATCGGCGACGGCCTGGCTGAAGGCACGCAGATGGGCCCGCTTGCGAACCCGCGCCGCATCACGGCGATGGCCGAATTCACCAAGGACGCCGTCGAAAAAGGCGCGACAGTGCTGTCAGGGGGCGCGCGCATCGGCGAAGCGGGCAACTTCTGGCAGCCCACGATACTGTCCGACGTGCCAACCGACGCACGCGTGTTCAACGACGAGCCCTTCGGCCCGATGGCCGCGATCCGCAGCTTCACGTCGCTCGAAGAAGCAATCGCCGAAGCGAATCGCCTGTCGTATGGATTGGCCGGCTACGCTTTCACGAAATCCCTGAAGAACGCCGACCTGATCGCGCGCCGGGTGGAAGTGGGCATGCTCTGGATGAACATGCCCGCGATGCCCACGGCCGAGATGCCTTTCGGCGGCATCAAGGATTCGGGCTACGGATCAGAAGGCGGCCCCGAAGCGATGGAGGCCTACCTCAACACGCGCGCCGTGACGATCATGAATGTGTGACGCGTATCAATCGCCTGCGACCCCTGCCTGCGCAGGGGTGACAGCGCGGCGGCCGCGAAGCCTCATCCAGAGCTTCATCACACCGCGATAGGCGGCTCGGATGCCCAGCAGAGTCGCGATCGCTTCGAAGAACGTCAGCACGAAAGCGATCACCACATTGCTTGCGGCCTCGCGCCGGTGGTACTTCGCGATCATGCGGTCGTGCGCGATCTCGATCGAGTCGTAGAACGACGGCACCACCAGCAGTGTGAGCATCGTCGCGGTGATGGTTCCGCCGATGATCGCGATCGCCATCGGCCGGTAGAAGTCGCCGCCTTCGCCGATGCCGATGGCCACGGGCATCATGCCGGCGATCAGCGCGAAGGTGGTCATCAGGATCGGGCGCAGGCGCGCGCGGCCCGCGGCCATCAGGGCGTCCTCGCGGTCCATGCCCTCGGCTTCGCGCTTGCGCGACGCATCGAGCAGCAGGATCGCGTTTTTCGCGACGAGGCCCATGAGCATGATGATGCCGATGAAGCTCATGAGGTTGAGCGTGCTGCCCGTGATCAGCAGGGCGATCACCACGCCGATCATCGACAGCGGCAGCGACAGCATCACCGACAGCGGCGCCGTGAACGAGCCGAACTGCATCACGAGGATCAGGTACATACACCCCACTCCCATGATCAGCGCGGTGAACATCGCGGAGAACACTTCCGCCTGGTCCTTGCCCGCACCGCCCAGCTCCACGCCAAAGCCCGACGGGAAATCAAGCGTCTTCGCGAGCGCGAGCGCGTCTTTGGTCACGTCGCCCGATGCGCGGCCTTCAGCATTGGCGGAGACGGCGATCATGCGGCGGCCGTTCAAGTGCTGTACCTGCGACGGGCCTTCGCCCATCGTCACGGTGGCGATCTGGTTCAGCGGCACGACCATGTTCGAGCCGGTGACCGCAACCGGCAGGCGTTCGATGTTTTCGGCATCCACACGGTCGGCGGGGTCGAGCCGCACGGCAACGTCGCGCGCCTGGCCCGTGGGATCGATCCAGTCGCCGACCTCCACGCCCGCGAACGCAACGCGCAGCGCCTGCGCAACGTCGTTCACCGAAATGCCCAGCGAGTTGGCGAG
>Ga0265314_10003311_pt1 | contig 15717 bp, 14 predicted proteins | sample 4126metaG_FD_203106 | JGI IMG/M metagenome (GOLD analysis project Ga0265314, IMG submission 203106) | Rhizosphere microbial communities from Carex aquatilis grown in University of Washington, Seatle, WA, United States - 4-1-26 metaG | ecosystem: Host-associated > Plants > Roots > Rhizosphere >... | reverse complement strand
AGCAGTGTCGCCGTGCCGGCGACGAGCTCGAGCAGATGGCCCCGTGGGCGGACCTCCTCGAGGAGTCGCCTGGCGGCATCGAGGTGCCGTTCCGGTCCCTCGACCAGGTCCCGACCTTGGCCGAGGTGGCGCGGCTCGCGGAGACGTGGGCACCAGCGCTGGTACGCGCGCGCGGGGCGGCGATCGCCGGAGACGGTGGTCCGGCGCGCTTCGAGTGGCTCGCGCGGTTGCAAGCGGCCCTGTCCTCGGCCTCGGAGCGTGCGGCGGCGCGAATCGCCGAGATCGGCCGCCTGACCGGACGTTGCAGCGAGCTCAGCGCTCTCGACTACGAGTTCCTCTACGATCGCGGACGCCAGCTCCTCTCGATCGGGTACAACGTCGCCGACCACCGCCTCGACCCCAGCTTCTACGACCTCCTGGCGTCGGAGGCCCGGCTGGCGAGCTTCGTGGCGATCTCGCAGGGGCAGCTGCCGCAAGAGCACTGGTTCAGGCTCGGGCGGCAGGTGACCTCGACCTCGACGGGGGGGCGTCCGGTCCTCCTCTCGTGGAGCGGCTCGATGTTCGAGTACTTGATGCCGCTGCTCATCATGCCGACCTACGAGGGGACGATCCTCGACGAGACCTATCGCGGCGTCGTGCACCGGCAGATCCAGTACGGAGCCGAGCGCCACGTGCCCTGGGGCATCTCCGAGTCCGGCTACTACAAAACGGACGCGCAGCTCAACTATCAATATCGCGCCTTCGGCGTCCCCGGCCTCGGCTTCAAGCGCGGGCTCAGCGAGGATCTGGTGGTGGCGCCGTACGCGAGCGTCATGGCGGTGATGGTCGACCCCGTGAGGGCGTGCCGCAACATCCGGACCCTCGAGCGCGACGGCTTCGCGGGCGCGTACGGCCTCTACGAGGCGATCGACTACACGGCATCGCGGCTTCCGCGCGGAAAGACCAGCGTGACGGTGCGGTCCTACATGGCGCACCACCAGGGCATGGCGTTCTTGTCGCTCGACTACGTCCTGCGGGATCGTCCGATGCAGCGACGTTTCGACGCGGAGCCGGCGTTTCAGGCGACCGCGCTCCTGCTCCAGGAGAAGGTGCCGCGCGTCCTCGCCGTCGAGCCGCATCCCGCCGAGGGCGCGGCGCCCGGCGCGCGGCAAGCCGAGCCCGAGCGGCTGCGCGTGTTCTCCACCCCGTCCACGCCTTCGCCCGAGGTCCACATCCTGTCGAACGGTCGCTATCACGTCGCCATCTCGAACGCGGGCGGCGGCTACAGCCGCTGGCGCGACCTCGCCGTCACGAGGTGGCGGGAGGACGGCACGCGCGACAACTGGGGCAGCTTCTGCTACGTGCGCGACCTCGCGAGCGAGCCTTTCTGGTCCGTCACGCATCAACCCACGTTGAAGCCGGCGGGCAGCTACGAGGCCATCTTCTCGCAGGGGCGCGCGGAGTTTCGGCGTCGAGACGGCGATCTGCAGTGCTACACGGAGATCAGCGTCTCGCCCGAGGACGACGTCGAGGTCCGGCGCGTGAGCGTGACGAATCGGAGCGCGGCCAAGAAGACGGTCGAGCTCACGACGTTCTCGGAGCTGGTCCTGGCGACCGGCGCCGCCGACGCGGCTCATCAGGTCTTCAGCAACCTGTTCGTGGAGACGGAGCTCGTGAGGCAGCGCCAGGCCATCCTCGGCACCCGTCGCCCGCGTTCGTCGGACGAGCGGCCCCCCTGGGCGTTTCACCTCATGACGGTGCAGGGGAGCGAGGCAGCCCCGATGTCTTACGAGACCGACCGCGCCGCGTTCATCGGGCGCGGCCGCTCGATCGTCGATCCGGCGGCGATGCACCAGGATGCGCTCGGCGACGGCGCGGGCTCCGTGCTCGATCCGATCTTCGCGATTCGCGGCCGCGTCGCGCTCGAGCCCGGGGAGACGGCACGGATCCACGTCGTCACGGGCGTGGCCGAGACGCGTGCCGCCGCCATGGCGTTGATCGAGAGGTACAGCGATCGGCACTCGAGCGATCGCGTCTTCGACCTCTCCTGGACTCACAGTCAGGTGGTCTTGCAGCAGTTCGGCATCACCGAGGCCGAGGCGCAGCTCTACGAGCAGATGGCCGGCCGGATCCTCTACTCGGATTCGGCCCTTCGCGCCGAGGCGAGCGTCATCTCGCGAAGCCGGGGGGGCCAGTCGTCCCTGTGGGCGTACGGCATCTCCGGTGATCTGCCCATCGTCCTGCTTCGAGTCACCGATCAGAGCAACCTGGGCCTCGTCCGCCAGGTGCTCAAGGCGCACGCGTACTGGCGCCTCAAGGGCCTCGTCGTCGACCTCGTCGTGTGGAACGAGGACACGTCCGTGTATCGGCAGACCTTGCACGAGGAGATCATGAGCGGCCTCGCGTCCCCGCCGGACGCGAGCTTCGTCGATCGGCCGGGTGGGGTCTTCATCCGTCGCGCCGACCAGATGTCCGAGGACGACCGAATGCTGATGCAGGCCGTGGCGCGCTTGATCGTCGTCGATACGGACGGGCCGTTGCTCGAGCAGATGAGCCGGCGACGGCGTCTGGAGCTCCCGCCGCCGCTCGCGACCGCGAGGAGCGTCCCGCAGCTCAAGGCGCTCCCTCCGCCCCAGGCGAGCACGGGCCCGACGCTGACGGCTTTCAACGGCCTGGGCGGCTTCTCGCCCGACGGCCGCGAGTACGTCATCGCGACCTCGCGCGATCGGACGACGCCCGCGCCCTGGGTCAACGTCCTGGCGAACCCGTGGTTCGGAACGCTCGTCAGCGAGAGCGGCAGCGCCTACACCTGGTGCGAGAACGCGCAGACCTACCGACTGACGCCTTGGCACAACGATCCCATCTCCGACCCGACCGGCGAGGCGACGTACCTCCGCGATGAAGACGACGGTCGGGTCTGGTCGCTCACTCCACGGCCGGCGCCCGGAGCGACGGCCTACGTCACGCGTCACGGGTTCGGGTACAGCGTCTTCGAGCACGCCGAGGAGGGCATCACCTCGGAGCTCCGAACGTACGTGGCGCTGGACGCGCCGATCAAGTTCGTCGTCGTCAAGCTCCGGAATACGTCGGCGCGCGTCCGTCGCCTCTCGATGACGGCCGTCTACGAGCTCGTCCTCGGAACCAGTCGCGCCGCCAACGCGCCCCACATCGTCACCGAAGTGGAGCCGACCACGGGCGCGTTGCTGGCCCGCAACGCCTACAACAGCGAGCTCGCGGCGCGGGTCGCCTTTCTCGACTGCAGCGAGGCCAGCCGTTCCGTCAGCGGAGACCGCGTCGAGGTCATCGGACGCAACGGCACGTACGCGGCGCCCGCGTGCCTCGGCCGGACGCGTCTGTCCAACCGGCTCGGCGCGGGGCTCGACCCCTGCCTCGCGATGCAGGTCCCGCTCGAGCTCGCTCCCGACCAGGAGCGCGAGATCGTCTTCACCTTCGGCTCCGGGCGAGACAGGAGCGACGCGCGCGTCCTCCTGCACCGCTTCCGCGGGACCGGGCCCGCCCGGCAGGCGCTCGCGGACGTCCGGGCCTACTGGGAGCGGACGCTGGGCACCATCGCCGTCGAGACTCCGGACAAGACGCTCGATCTGCTGGCCAACGGGTGGCTGCTCTACCAGGTGCTGGCCTGCCGGATGTGGGGGCGAAGCGGCTTCTATCAATCGGGGGGAGCCTTTGGTTTCCGGGATCAGCTTCAAGACGCCATGGCGCTCGTGCATGCGGAGCCGGCCGTCCTCCGCGAGCACATCCTCCGCGCGGCGTCCCGGCAGTTCCTCGAGGGAGACGTTCAACACTGGTGGCATCCGCCGATGGGCCGCGGCGTCCGGACGCGGATCTCCGATGACTACCTGTGGCTGCCGTACGCCGTCTGCCGTTACGTCGACGTGTGGGGCGATACGGGCGTGCTGGGCGAGAAGGTTCCGTACCTCGAAGGACGCGCGCTCAAGCCGGACGAGGAGAGCTACTACGATCTCCCGACGCGCTCCGACCATGCGGGCACGCTCTACGAGCATTGCGTCCGCGCCGTCGAGCACGGGCTTCGCTTCGGAGCGCACGGCCTGCCCTTGATGGGCAGCGGGGACTGGAACGACGGGATGAACCTGGTCGGGGAGGGCGGCCGAGGAGAGAGCGTCTGGCTCGCGTTCTTCCTCTACGACGTGCTCACTCGCTTCGCCGGGCTCGCGAGAGCCCGGGACGATCAAGGCTTCGCCACCCGCTGCGAGACCGAGGCCGCGAAGCTACGCGAGAACATCGATCGCGACGGCTGGGACGGCGACTGGTACCGCCGGGCCTACTTCGACGACGGCCAACCGCTGGGCTCGACGAGCAACGCCGAATGCCAGATCGATTCGCTGCCCCAGAGCTGGGCGACGCTCTCGGGCGCCGGGCGCCCCGAGAGAGCCGCGGCGGCGCTCGACGCGGTCGATCGACGACTCGTCGATCGGGAAGCCGGCCTCGTTCGGCTCTTCGACCCCCCCTTCGACAGCTCCGACCTGAAGCCCGGCTACGTCAAAGGTTACGTTCCCGGGGTTCGAGAGAACGGCGGACAGTACACCCACGCCGCCGTGTGGGCCGCCATGGCCTTCGCGGCTCGAAACGACGGGCCGCGCGCCTGGGAGCTGTTCGACCTCATCAATCCCGTTCGGCACGGCGACTCGGCGGCCGCCGTCGCCACCTACAAAGTCGAGCCGTACGTGGTGGCCGCCGACGTCTACACCAGCCCGCAGCACCTCGGCCGCGGAGGATGGACCTGGTACACGGGCTCGGCAGGGTGGATGTACCGGCTCGTCGTCGAGTCCCTCCTCGGCCTGCGCCGCGAGGTCGACCGGCTGTTCGTCAATCCTCTCCTGCCACGGGGTTGGAGCGGCTTTCGGATGACCTACCGCTACCATCAGACGGTCTACTCCATCACGGTTCGCGCCGCCGGGAAGGCCGTCGCCAAGAGATTTCTCTGTGACGGCGTCGAGCAGGCCGAGGCGTTCATCTCGTTGAAGAACGACGGACAGACGCATCAAGTCGAGGTCGAAGTGAGCTGATGCCGAAGACGATCCTCATCGTGGACGACAACGTCGAGCTGGCTGAATCCCTCAAGGACACGCTGACGTCGGAGGGGTTCATCGCGCGCATCGCCACGGACAGCGCCAAGGCCCTGGATCTCGCCGCCTCGACGACGCCGGACGTGGCCATCGTCGACATCGAGCTTCCGGTCATGGACGGGTACGAGCTCGCTGAGCACCTGCGGGCGCTTCCACAAATGGACAACTGCCTCCTCATCGCCGTCACCGGTTACAGCCAGGCCCACGACGAGCGGAAGAGTCGCGACTCCGGCTTCCGGCACCACCTCGTGAAGCCTGTCGACATCGGCCAGCTGCTCACGTTGCTCGGATGAGCCGGTAACCGGAGTCACCGTCCGGTTCCGTTCTCTTTGGCGAAGGCCCCGACTGGCGGCCTTCTTCCGTGGCACGCGGCTTGCGATGGCCGGCGTTCCAGATGATCGAGATCGGACAGACCGTCGGCAACTACAACGTCACCGCGCTGCTCGGCGAGGGCGGGATGGGCGTCGTCTACCTGGTCGAGCACCCGGTGATCGGTCGAAAGGCGGCGCTCAAGGTCATCCACCCGGACTTCGCGCGCAGCCCCGAGGTCGTGTCTCGCTTCATCACCGAGGCGAAGTCGATCAATCAGATCGGGCACGAGCACATCGTCGACGTCACCGACTTCGGAACCACACCGGCCGGGGACTTCTACTTCATCATGGAGTACCTCCAGGGCAAGTCGCTGGGGGCCGCGATCCAGGACGCCGCGCCGTTCCCCGCGGAGCGGGCGGTCCGCATCGCCCTCCAGATCGCCGACGCGTTGCGCGCCTCCCACGAGCACGGCGTCGTCCACCGCGACGTCAAGCCCGACAACATCCTTCTCGTCGCGCACGGCGACGAAGGCGACTTCGTGAAGGTCCTCGACTTTGGCCTCGCCAAGCTGATGGGCCCCGGGCAGATCACGACGCGCAACACCCGGACGGGTACGGTCGTCGGCACGCCGTACTACATGTCTCCGGAGCAGTGCGAGGGGAAGGACGAGATCGATCACCGCGCGGACATCTATTCGCTCGGCGTGATGTTGTTCGAGATGTTGACGGGCAAGCTGCCCTTTGGAGGGACCGGGTACGGCGAGGTCCTGCTCAAGCACATGGCGGTGCCGGCGCCCGCGGCGCGCAGCATCGTCCCGAGCGTGCCGCCCGCCCTCGACGCCATCCTGTTTCGCGCGCTCGCGAAGAGCCCTTCCGACCGCTTCCAGTCGATGGCCGAGCTGCGCGAGGCGTTGCTCGACCCCGAGGCGTACGCGGCGTCGCTGCCCGAGCCCGAAGCTCACTCCGACCTCTCGGGCCGTCGGCGCGCCGCCGCGCCGATGACGCGGCTCGAGATGAACACGCGCGCGACGCTGGTGACGTTGGGCGAAGGCCCGCGTCGCGCCCCCGCGGCGAAGTCGACCCTTCGAGAAGGGATCGGCGAGGTGGACGCGGACGCCATCACCATTCCTCGGACGCACTACGGCCGGGGCGTGCTGCTCGCGGCGTCGGCCGCGGCGGCGCTCTTCGTCGTCATGACCGCCGCGTACAAGCGCCCCGCGGCGCGCGTGGCCGCCGCGGCAGAGGCCGTCAGTCGGCCCGCGACCCTTCGGTTGAAGGCGGCGGCCGAGGCGTTCAGCCGTCCGGCCACGGTTCGGCTGAACTTCAACTCGGATCCCGTGGGCGCGACCGTCGTGCGCCTGGACGGCCTGGTGCTGGGAGTGACGCCTCTGTCGACGGAGGTCCCCTACGCCGACGTTGCCATCGAGTACGTCGTGCAGAAGGAGGGCTTCCTCTCGAAGACGGTGGCCGTGGTCCCCAACCTGCCGTCGCCGATCTACGCGGTGCTCGAACGCGCCAGTCTCGCCGATCCGCCTCTCTTCGTCCGCCCGGAGCCCGCGTCGGCCCCGATCTCGGGCGCGGAGCCGCGCCCGCGTCGAGCCGCGCGAACGGCCCACCACCGCCCGTCGAGCGCGCCCGCGGTGGCGCCGGACGAGGACGAGACCCTCGCGCCGAGCACCGACGAATAAGGAACCGACTCGTACATCCATTCGTGACGCCACTCATCAAGGAGGACTCAAATGCTCGTCATACTCGCCATCATTCTTGCCGTCGCCTGGGCCCTGGGCTTCACCGTGTTTCACGTTTCGTCCGCGGCGATTCACCTGTTGATCCTCCTCGCGGTCATCAGCGTCGTCGTCCACCTGGTCCGCGGGCGTCGGGTCACCTGACGCGCGTTCGCACTTGTCAGGCTCATCCCGAGCCTTACGTTGAGATCTCAGTCGCCGAACCTCGGAGAAACGATGGCAAAGCCTCGCGCGCTCAAGAAACCAAGCTCCCACCATCACGCCGTCGAGCCGCTCACCGAATGGGAAGGTCTCGTCGACAGCGCCAGCGAGACGCGTCGTCACGCCAAACGCCTCTATCGGAGGCTGGAGGCGCGGGCTGCGGCCGCTCCGGGGGCCGCGACGGCGTGGGCGTTGGCGGCGGGGTTCATCTTGGGCGGCGGGCTGTTTTCGAGGCTCACCGTTCGAGCCGCGCGCGCCGCGGCCGTCGTCGCGCTTCGCGGGGCCGGCGCGGGGATCGTCGCCCGCGGGCTGCTCGAGCTCATGCCCCTGGTCGAGAACCTGCCGGCGATCGAGATCGAGAAATCCACCTAGGCGCGAGCGCCCGAACCAGGAGACCCCATGGACCTCAAGGACATCACGAATCTCACCAAGGACGACGTCCTCGCCATCGCCGGTCTGGCCTCGCGCCGGAGCACGACGGAGCGAATCCTGGCCGGCGCGGGATATTTCGCCGCGGGACTCATCGTCGGCGTGGGCGCCGCGCTGCTCCTGGCGCCGAAGTCGGGCAAGGGACTGCGAGAGGACATCGGAGAGGGCCTCCGGCGCGCGACAGGCCGCGAAAAGTTGCCCGACGATGTCGAAGCGGTCGGCGCCGCCTCGCATGAGGCCCAGCCGTAGCGACTGACGTGAGGTCATGCCGCGGCCGACGTGGACGGGTTCGATCGCCTTCGGGCTCGTCAGCATTCCCGTCAAGCTGATCGCCGCGACCGAATCGCATCGCGTCGCCTTCCACGAGCTCGAGAAGGGCACGGGAGAGCGGATTCGTTACCGTCGCGTCGCTGAGCGATCTGGCCACGAGGTTCCCTGGGATGACATCCAGAAGGGGTTCGAGGTGGCGAAGGATCGGATCGTCGTGTTGACGGACGACGAGCTGGCGACGGCGGCGCCCGAAAGGGACAGCACGATCGCCATCGAGCAGTTCGTCCCGCTCTCGGAGATCGATCCGCTGTTCTGGGACCGGAGCTACTACGCGAGCCCGGATGGTCCGCCCGCCGCCAAGGCGTACGTGCTCCTGCGTGAGGCGATGCGGAAGGAGGCGCGCGTCGCCGTTGGCCGCTTCGTGATGCGCACGAAGGAGTACGTCGTCTGCATTCGGCCGCTCGAAGAGGCGCTCGTCCTGCACACCATGTTCTTCGCGGACGAGGTGCGAGCGGCGAAGGACGTCGTGACCGTGTCGGCGAAGGTGACGGCGAGCGCGCGGGAGATCGCCATGGCCACCCAGATCGTCTCCTCCCTCGCCTCGAGCTGGGACCCCGGGGCGCACGAGGACACGTTCAAGACGCGCGTGCGCGCGCTGGTGAGGAAGAAGGGCGAGGGAGAGGTCATCGACACGTCGAAAGAGGGCGGGACCGGTCCGCGCATCACGGATCTCATGGAGGCGCTCAAGGCCACCCTCGCCGGCGGCGTGGACAAGCGCGCGCCCGCGACGCGCGCGGCGCAGGCGCAGCGGTCGCGTGCCCGGGCAGGCGCCGGGCGCTCGGCGCCTCAACGGCGAGGGAAGCGCGCGGCTCGTCGGCGCTAGAGCGTGCCGGACAGGCCCAGCATCGTGCGCATCTGGCCATCGACGCCCGCCATGGGCGAGAGCGTCGGGGTGACGTGCAGGCTCGTCGGCTGCGCCGGCGGAGCGTCGTCGGGCGGGATGCCGTCGAGGCTCCCCGTCGCGACGAACGTCACGAGCAAACCCGCGGCCGCGCCGAGGCTGAGCCCGCGATAGAGGTCCTGCGAGCTGTTGCCCCCGTTCGAGCTGCTCGCCGTGGCGAACAGCAGCCCGAGGATGGCGCCTCCGTAACCGCCCCAGGTCGTCACGCGGATGCGCTCGAGCGACACGTCGCTGAAGTGAGCGGCGACCGCACCGAGGCCGAGCCCGCCGTAGAGTCCCACGAAGCCGGCGGCCGAGACGGCCTTGCTCGAGGGCGCTTGATACTCCGTGAAGCCGAACTGGTTCGTCGACTTCCCGCCGAAGCCGAGCATCCCCGTAGTCCCGAGGACGAGGCCCCAGAATCCCGCGTCGCGGACCAGCTGTGTGTCACCGGGATCGAGGTCGAACTCGTGCGCCGCGTAGACCGCGATCGGGACCGAGATGAGCCCGGTGATCGCCGTGGCGAAGGCGACCTTTCGGCTGTTGGGGTGGTCGAGGGCGAGGTTCGCGACCAGCAAGGTCGTCGTCGGCATGTAGGACGTGATCGCGAGCGCGAGCGGCAGATCGCCGCGGTCCGGGTTTGCCGTGTTGAGGAACACGACGGCAGCCAGCGTGTAGGCGATCGCGCCGATGGCGATGGGCGGCAGCACGTCCGAGGAGCTCTGGTTGCTGAGGCTGAGCCCGTAGGAGAAGCCCACCGACATCCCATAAAGGAACGCCGTCACGCCGAAGTCGAGCTTCTCCCACGTCGTGAGGCGCAACCGCTCCTTGGTCCGCGTCGAGTAGGGCTCGTGGCGGAGGATGATGTCGCCGCCGACCCAGGCGCCGCCGGCGGCGTCCGGCGGGGGCGCGTGCAGCGCGATGACCTTGAGCGCGCGACGAGCCTCGATCGCCTCCGGCGCTTCGGGGTGCTCCGCGACGACGCGCTGGTAGCGTGCCCGCGCGAGGTTCAGGTTCCCTGCGTCGACGGCCGCGTCAGCCGCGGCGAGCAGATCCGCGGCCGAAGGCGGCGCGGCGGGCAGAGGCACAACCGGCGGCGCGACCTCGGGGCCGGGCGTCGCGCCCGCAGGACGCGTAATGCTTGCCGCCGGCGGCGCCGCCGTTGGCTCGGCAGCCTGCGCGGACACCGCCAACCCGATCGACAAGACGACGGCGACCGGCACCTGGGTTCGGGCGTGCACCTTCGCTCCACTATGCCAGGTCTTCGTCCCGAGGGGGCCGTCATCGGCGGCCGGGGCCTGCGACATCCTGCCGCATGGGTCCGCGACGGCCGCACCCCTGATTCTCTGACCGAACAGAATTGCGGTGCCTATGAGTCATTAGAAGGGAGAGGGAGGCCGTCATGACCAACGATCCAAAGGCCGTCGCCCTGGCCTACATCGAGGGCTGCTCGAAAAAGGACTTCGACGGGGTGGCAGAGCTGCTCGCGCCCGACATTCGATTCGAAGGGCCGGGGAATGCCGTAACGGGCGCAACGCCCTATCTCGCCGTGCTACGCCGGATCGGCAGCGTTTGGGTCCGGAGCGACGTCAGGAAGGTGTTCGTCGACGGCTCGGACGTCTGTGTGATTTACGACCTCGTCACGGACACGTCGGCAGGCGCGGTTCCTATCGTCGAATGGTTGCGCGTCGACGGCGGTCGGATCGCGGCCGTCCATCTGTTCTTCGACCGCGTGTCGTTCAAGCCTGCCAGCGAGGAGATGGCTCGCCGCACGGCGAAGTAGGGCGTTTCCTCATCATCAGGTGGCGAGGACGGACCGCGATCACTGGGTTCGCCTCCGGCGTCGTGGTGTAATCGCGCTTGATGCGAGCGGTCGGTCGTCGGGCGATTCTCGCCGCGCAGGTGGTGTCTGTGGCCGCGCTCGGATGCGCCTATCAGGACGCGACCATTCGCGCCTCGGCGCCGGAGCGCGCGAGAGTGCTCGGCGCGGCCGCGCCCGGCGGTCCCGCGATCGTGCTGCACGAGCCGTTCGTCGATGAGCGCGCGGATCGGAGCCGTTGCGGGGTCAAGCGCGTCGGCGATGGCGAGACCGCGGTCGTTCGTTGCGGCGACCCGCCAAGCCAATGGCTGGGACATTCGTTGGCGCGAGAGCTGCGAGCGAACGGCTTTCGCGTCTACGAGAACGAGGCGCCACCGGATGTACCCGCGCTCAGGATCGAAGGTTACCTCGAGTACCTATTCATCGAGAACCAGTTCGAAGCACGGTTCACGCACAGGGCGACAAATACTCCCGAGGCGGACCTCGCGGTGCGTTTGGTCGCTCACGGCGCGCGGTTCGAGGCGCAACGCCGCTTCTACATCAAAGGCGCGGGCCGCGATGACGGCGGCCTCGTCGAAAGGAACTACCAGGAAGCCCTCGACAATGCGGTGAGAGGAAGCCTGGAACATATGGTCTTCGCGATCGGCGAGCTCGTGGCGAGCACGCCGCGATTCGAAGCCGCCGCTTGCTCCGTGGGCGCCCGCTCGACCGCGCCGAGTGAGACGAGATGAACCGCGCCGCGCTGGCCTATTGCTGCTTCGTATCCCTGGCTCTCTCGAGCGGCTGTCATTGGCAGCGACACATGGTCGTCGACCCGCAGTCGCTGTCTCAGCGAAACGACGTCGCGTGGTCCGTTCGACCGAGCCCGGGCATCAGCTGCGTTGCGCCGCCGCCTCCCCCCAAGTGACCGAAGAGGAGTGAAGGGACTGGCGGCCGGTGAAAGTAGGCGTCGCCAGCGTGCACGAGCCACCCGTGCCCGGTGTCGACCGCGATGGCGGCGTGGCCGCGCGAGTGGCCGGGCAAGGGCAGGGCGAGGATCTCCGGCGGCAGGCCCGTGAGGCGCCGCACCGCTGGTAGACCTTTCCAGGGCTCGTGCGCGGCACTCTCGTCGTGGTCATGCCCGGCGTGCTCCGCGCAGAGGGGCGCATTGCCGTCGTCTATCCGGAGCGGGAGCTGGTGCCGTCTGCTGTGCGGGCGTTCGTGGACTGGTTGGTCGCCCGGGCCCCTGGGGCGCTGGTGCCGTCCTCCTCACCAAAGGGCGAGCGAGCCGCACCGGCCGAGGGGAGACGGCGGCGGACGGCTCGATAGCACCGCACGAAAGCATCCGTCACATTCGAGGTCGTCGATCCGTCATAGGGGTAAAGAGGACGACATGAAGTACGTACTGCTGGTGTTTCAGGGAACCACGCCTCTGCCTGGGACGGATCGCTGGAGGGCGCTCCCGGACGCGGAACAGAAGCGAATCTACGCGGACTACGCGGAGTTGAACGAGACGCCTGGGATGACGCCGGGGCTGCCGCTCGGGCTGCCCGGTGCGGCGCGGACGGTTCAGGTGGTGGGCGGGAAGGTCCTGGTCAAGGAGGGGCCTCACCTCAGCGAAGGCGTCGGCGGATTTTCCGTGTACGAAGCGGACAGCATGGAGGCCGCGATTGCGCTGGCCGCACGCATCCCTGCGGCGCGTCTTGGCGGCGCGGTGGAGATCCGGCCGGCCGAGAAGTATTGGTGAAGGGCGGATGCAAACGATGGACGACCATGACTGGTTGGCGAAGCGTTTCGACGAGAGCCGCTCGCACCTGCGGGCGGTGGCGTACCGGATGCTGGGCTCGGCCGGCGAGGCCGATGATGCCGTGCAGGAGGCGTGGCTGAAGGTCAGTCGTTCGGATAGGGGCGGCGTCGAGAACCTCGGCGGCTGGCTGACCACCGTCGTCGCGCGCGTCTGCCTGGACATGCTGCGCTCGCGCCGAGCGGAACGCGAGCAGCCGCTCGGGCCGGCCATCGACGCACTGCCGGCCGGTAACACCCCGGAGAATGAGGTCGCGTTCGCCGACGCGATCGGCCCCGCGCTGCTGATCGTCCTCGACATGCTCGCACCGCAGGAGCGCATCGCCTTCGTGCTGCACGATATGTTCGACCTTTCGTTCGAGGAGATCGCGCCCATCGTCGACCGCACGCCGGCGGCGGCTCGGCAACTCGCCAGCCGCGCCCGACGTCGCGTGCGCGGTGCGGCCGCGCCCGCCGCCGTCGCCCCCAACCGCGAGCTGGTGAACGCGTTCCTGGCGGCCTCGCGCGACGGCGACTTCGATCGCCTGCTCGCGGTGCTGTCACCCGATGCGGTGCTGCGGGCTGATGCGACGTCGGTGCGGGTGGCGGCGGCCTACCAGGAACGCGGCGGGCCGATCGTGGCGCCCGAGGTGCGCGGCGCCGCGCAGGTCGCCAGCGCGTTCAAGGGCCGCGCGACGGCGGCGCTGCCGGCGCTCATCGACGGCGAGTCGGGGGCGGTGTGGGCTGTCCGCGGTCAGGTGCGATCGGCGTTCGTGTTCACGGTCGCGGGCGGCAAGATCACCAGCATCGACCTCGTCATGGACGACGAGCACCTCGGCGCGCTGGACATCGAGCTCCAGTGATAGGAGGAACGAATCATGAAGATCAAGCTGACGACGGTGTTTGTCGATGACCAGGCGAAGGCGTTGGCTTTCTATACGGAGGCGCTGGGCTTCGTAAAGAAGGCAGACTTCAGCAGCGGTTCGTTTCGATGGCTGACGGTGGCCTCGCCCGAGGAGCCCGAGGGCACCGAGCTGCAGCTGGCGCTCAACGACGACCCGGCGGCCAAGGCTTACCAGCAGGCGAGGCTTCAGCAGGGCCAGCCGGCGGTCATGTTCTTTTCCGATGATCTGCAGGCCGACTACGAGCGCATCAGGGCGCGCTGCGCCGAGTTCACGACGCCGCCAACCGACGTGACCGGGTCGAAGATCGCCAAGCTGGGAGATGGCTGCGGCAACCTGATCCAGCTCACCCAGCTGATGCGCTGGTAGCGTGAGAGCGGTGCCCGTCCATGGGATGACTCGCGCTACCACGATGCTCTGGCGCCGCCTGGACATGCCGGGGCACGACGCATGCCGCCTCGATGAGGCGACGAGCGATTGGCAGCTCGACGAGACAGCGGTGTTTCGGGACCCGTCTGGTCCGGCGGTGCTCGCGTACCACGTCGAGGGCGTCGCTGGCTGGCGCACGCGTGAGGCGTGGGTGCACGGCTTCATCGGCGAGCGACCGATCGATATCGTGATCTTGCGGAAGAAGGAAGCGTGGCACTTCGGTGGCGTCGCGGTCCCTGGCCTCGAGCGGTGCATCGACGTGGATCTCGGCTTCACGCCTGCACGAATCTGATCCCGATCCGGCGGTTGGCCTTGGAAATCGGACAGGCCGCTGATGTCCCGGCCGCGTGGTTTGACGTCGCGACAGGAGCGTTCAAGCCGCTCGAGCAGCGCTACGAACGCCGGGGCGAAACCGTGTACTGGTACGAGGCTCCCGCGTTCGGTTACGCCGCCGAGCTCGAGGTCGCGCCTGCCGGGTTCGTCAGACGCTATCCCGGGTTGTGGGAATCGATCTGATGCGCCAGTGGCGAATAGGGCTCACCGCGCCGAGAGGTACTCCTCGCGTACCATGACGCCGGTCGGCGGCAGGTTCGTGGCGGAGATCGTCGCGCGATAGTCGGTGAAGGCGTGCACGGCGACGTAGGTCGAGAGCGCGCCGCGCGCGAGGTGGGCGGCGGTGGGCGCGCCGCCGAGGGTCGCGGGCGCCCCGAGCGCTTCGGCGGCCGCGTGTTCGAGGTGGCCGGCCGTGGAGGCGGCTTCCTCGGGCGTGAGCCGCCGACGCAGCGTCTCGACGTTGACGAGCTCGCCGGTCGATTTGAACTCGAGGGTCATCTCCTCGAGCGGGCCAACCTCACCGGCCACGCCGAGCGCGGCGGCCGGCACGTCGGCGCAGCGCTGCAGGTTGTCGTTACCGGTGATGGCCCGACAGGTGATGCCGTGGTGGGCCGCCCAGGCGTCGAGGTCGGACCGCCGCGTCTCGTCCAGCCGGAAGCCGAGCGCGAAGCGCGCCGGAGCGGGCGCCGCGGCGGCCGCGCGGATGGCCGCGGCGCCGATGGCGTGGGCCCGGTCGATCTGCGCGGGCGTCCCGCGCATGACCGGGCACACGGCGCTGCCGAAGACCGCGCGCAGCACCGGCGCCGCGGCGGGGAGGTGCAAGAGGCCGATCAGCCCCGTCAGAGCGAGCGCCCCGCCGAGGACGCCGGCGCCGACCTTTGCGCGCCTGGTCTTCATGGTCGACCTCAGTTCGGAAACGGGCCGAGCGTGGCGGAGGCGCCGGCCGTCGTGACCGAGGCCTTCTGACCGGTGAGAGCCGCCGCCAGCGCGTCGAACTCGGCCTGGGTGATCTCGCCCGCCTGGGTGGCCGTCGGCTTCACGAGCGGCATCAGTGACGACGCGATGGCGCCGACGAACTTGTCGAAGGTGCCGCTGCCGATGTGGAGCATCGAGCTCGCGCCCTGGTGGGCTTCGACCATGCTGCGGCAGGTGAAGCTGGGCGTGTTGGTGTTGGCCGCGTCTGCGGCGGGCGCGCCAGGGTAGGAATCGGCGCCCAGGGCCGCGCCCACGAAGCGGCCGAAGCACACGACGATCTGCGTGGCGCTCGGGTGCCCCGCCGGGATGGGCGTGGCCACCTGGTTGAAGAAGAACGTCTTGAGGTCGGCGTCGGTGAGGATCTTCGTCTCGACGACGTCCTTCACGAACGCCTCGAGCCCGCTCTTGCCGCCCAGGCGCTCGTAGAGCGACAGCGTCGCGGCGCCGGCTCCCGCGGCGCCCGTCGTGCCGGCGCCGCCACCCATTGGTGACGCGCCCTTGTCGGAGCCGCAGGC
>Ga0265314_10003309_pt1 | contig 15726 bp, 21 predicted proteins | sample 4126metaG_FD_203106 | JGI IMG/M metagenome (GOLD analysis project Ga0265314, IMG submission 203106) | Rhizosphere microbial communities from Carex aquatilis grown in University of Washington, Seatle, WA, United States - 4-1-26 metaG | ecosystem: Host-associated > Plants > Roots > Rhizosphere >... | reverse complement strand
GGCACTGGAGGCCCCGCAGACGCACGCGGCCGCCTCACCCCTATCCGGCGATCGCCGCCTTGATCGCCGGTTGACCTTCAATTGAGGTTTTCGGGATAAACCTATCGGGATCACGGGTGTCCTGCCAGAGTTTCGACAGGTGACGGAGAAGGTCATCGCGGAGGCAGCGCTCTTCCGTAGCCATACATTCGAGTCATCGCAGGCGAAAGACATGGATTACCTGCTGCAGATGGAGATGACAAACTACGGGAAGGCCGACCCTGTTTCCGCTTGGATTACAGGACTCACGTTGTACATCGTGCCTACTGCGGCGACTGACAATTACCAGCTAACGGCAAAGCTATTCGATCACAACGGACAGCTGCTGAAGACGTACGTGTATGACGACGGCGTCACGACGTGGATGGGTATCTGGTTTCTTCCAATGGTGGGCAAGACGCCCGCTAGCACCGTCCGCAGCGTCTGGGAGAACATGATTCGGACGCTATTCCGCGACATCTTGAGGGACAACGTGTTGTCCTATTCGTACTTGGATGGGTACCATCAGTTGGCGAATGGCAACTTGGAGGGAAGATGACTCGAAGAGCGTATTGGTCGGGTGCAGGTGTCGTGGTTGGCGTGGCCATCCTCAGCGGCTGCTCGGCATCGGTAAGCGGGCCGTCGTTTCAAAAGATTCAGATCCCGGAGGGCAAAGGCGTCATCTATGTGTACAGGCCAGCGGCTTCTTACAAGACCGCGGGTCTCCGGCCCCAGGTGACGTGTGGTCAGGACGGTGTCGATCTTGGCTCCGGCGGATATTATCCATTTATTGTCGATCCGGGGACGACGACCTGTCGCGTCACCGCCATAGATTTGATCAAAACGACATCCGAGGTGGATGTCCCCTGTACTGCAGGGCAGGAGAATTATGTCAAGGACGAGGACCACCTCGCCATCGTGTGGGGCGTCCGCCCACACCTGGACCTGATGGACAGGGCGACGGGCGAGAAGGAGGCTTCAGACTGCAAGCTGCAGCCGTGAAGGCCTCAATCTAGCGCCGGCCGAAATTTTGGCAAAGTAGCGAAGAGCCGCCTCGTGCTTCAGCTGCCGTCGTGAGTTGCATCGCTGCCCCATCCCGAAAACGGTCCTTCTCGGCACCTCCGATCTCGACCTCGCCGTGGCGAGCGGCATCCACAACACTGTGTCGATCCTCCTGAACACAGACACCGCCAGCTTTGGGCCGCCGACCAGCTTTACTGTGGGCAAGGTGCCTGATTCCGTGGCGGTCGGGGACTTCAACGGCGATGGTCACCTCGACCTCGCCGTGGCGAACAGCGGCGACAACGCCGTCGCGGTGCTGCTGAACGGCTGCGGCCCGACGTCTATGGCGACGCCCACGCCAACCGTACCACCCTCAACGTGCGTCGGTGATTGCAACGGCGACGGTCTCAGGTGAACGTGAACGAGCTGATCACCATGGTCAACATCGACCTCGGCACTGCCGATGCGTCGGCCTGCCCGAACGGCATCCCGAGCGGCGGGAATGTCGACATCGCGCTCCTCATCCAGGCGGTGAATAACGCCCTGAACGCGTGCAGCGCGTAACTTTGCCGGAATTTCGGCCTTCGCTAGGTTAAAAGGCCCACCCGTGAGGATGGGTCTGGGGAGACACGGCCTCCGGCAACGCGCGCTGTGCGTCGGCGATCTCTTCGGCGCCCAGGATCCCCGCCTGCACCGCGTCATGCGCGGTGAGCTTGAAGTACGCCATGTCCGGCGACCCCTGTTCGGCCTTGCGCGCCAACCGGTACGCCCAGTTCTGGCGCCCCTTTTGTGGCCCCGTTGCTCGACTCGGCTGGCGATGGCCTGCTCGAAGAGCCACACCAGGCAGCCGACGGTCTTGCCGCTCTTGGTGGAGGCCTCGACCAGGCCCGTGCTGTCGATTACTGCCACCACGCTGTTGGTGGAATGCAGATCGATCCCACTGTAGACTGCGTCCATCTGTACACCTCCTCGCCACGGGTTGGGTGTCGGTTCGCAAACTGCACCCTACAACCCCTGGGCCGAGGCCTTCCAGATGATCTTCAAGTTTTGGTACCGGCTCAGGCATGGTGAGCTGCTGTCCGCCGGGGTCAGAATTGGACGCCGATCGGGGTCAAAGTTGGACGCCGATTCACAGAATTGGCGGGCAAAGCCATTTACTTATTTACTTAGGCTTCTTCGTCGGTTTCGGCGGTGGCGTCGGATTTGAACCGGGGGTGTCGGTTGCGGTCGGAGTCGCCGTACGGGACGGCGTCTGAGTCGCGGGCCGCGTTGCCGTCTTGGTAGGCGTGCCGGTCGGGGGGCGCGTCGACGTGCTCGTCGGCGTTGCGGTAGGTGTGCTGGTTGGCGGCGGCGTGGGCTTGGCCGGCGGTGGGGTCGGTTTGGGCGGCGGGGTCGCTTTCGGTTGGCCTTTGGGTGTGTTGGTCGGCGTCGACGTCGGCGTGTCGGTCGGCGTCCGAGTCGCAGTCCACGTGGTGGTCGGTGTCTGAGTCGGGGTTGCGGTATTGGACGGCGTCGACGTCGCGGTTGCTGTCGCCGTCTTTGTCGGCGTGTCGGTGGCCGTCTCGGTCGGCGTCTCGGTCGGTGTATCCGTCGGCGTGTCGGTTGGGCTCTCCGTCGGTGTATCCGTTGGCGTCTCGGTCGGCGTCTCCGTGGGCGTTGACGTGGGCGTCGGTGTATTCGTTGCGGTGCTCGTCGCGGTCTGGGTTGCGGTTTGCGTCGGGGTATGGGTCGGCGTCGCCACCGGGCTATTCGTCGGTGTGTTCGTTGGTGTGCTTGTCGGCGTGGAGGTGGGCGTGTTGGTCGGTGTCCCGGTTGGCGTGGACGTCGGCGTGCTTGTTTGTGTCGGCGTGGCTGTGGGCGTGCGTGTGGCGGTCGTAGTGAAGGTCAAAGTTGGTGTGTTGGTCGGGGTGGGCTGGGCTCCGGAAAAGTGCAAGACCCGGTTGTTGCTCTGGTCGGTGACCCAAAGGTTTCCGCTGGCTTCGAGCGTCACTCCGACGGGCCAATTCATCCCATTGGCCGAGGTAGCGCTGTCACCGGTTGCGAGGCCCAGCCGTCCGTCGCCAACGGAGCCATCGGGTTTGCTCGCCGCGTTGTTGAACCAGTACACCTGGTTGGCGTTCGTCACGACCCAGAGTCGGCCGTCCCCATCGACCGCGACGTCCGACGTAAAGCGTCCTCCCGAGCTGAGATACCCGTCAGGGTTGGCACCACTGGCTTACCGACATCACCGTTAATGACACTTCCGGTTCCCGCGGCAGTCGCACTCGAACCGCCCAAAATCGCGAAGCTTCCCGCCGCCCCGACGGACTGGGCTATCGCGGCGGACGGGTCCGACAGCAGGCCACCAGCCACCAGAAGACTCAAATACACACACCTTGTGACCCTTCGACCTTTGGTAGTCATTCTCCGTTACCTCCCCTGGGTACGGTTGGCCAATGGTAGAGATTAGTAGACTCCATATGTGGTCAGCTGTCTTAGCCTAACTTCCGCAGTTTGAGGGATCGAACCTAGGCGCGGCAAGGGTTTTCCCTCAAAAGTTGGCACTACATTTGTAAGCGTCCGGCGAACCACATCTACCAGTGCCCCCACCAGTTGAGCGAAAATGCCATCGGAGGTGAGGCCTGCGGGGCGAAGCCTCGCCACCGTTCAGTGGGGCGGGGCCGACTACAAGCGAACAGGTACCAAAACTTGACACCTGAAAGGGGTTGCGGACAAAACGGCGCCCCAATGGCACCCGAGCCCCGTAAGTACGCGGCAACAAAGCGATGACCGTCGGGTTCGTTGCCCGATGCAATCGGTTTACACACTCAGCAGCGTGTCATTCATCGGTGGTTGGGTCGACGCTGCCTTTGACATCGTTTTCTCCTCACGCCCCCCCGGGAACCGACTGGATGTCGTGAGTTTCGTTCGTTTCGTTGCACCGAGGAATTGCCCCCGCGGTGCGAGATGTAAGACTACGCGCGTAGAAGCTCGCGCGTAATGCTCCGGGCTTACGGTGGTGCACTGCGCCTTGTACAAGGAAGCATGGCTCACGAGACGTACAGCGATGCTCGCTCAGCGAGCGGAAGGGTCTCCGGCGAATCGAGGATGGGATGCGCCGGCCGGGTGACGGACGGCAGACAACAAAACGGGCGGCAACAAAAGTGCGTGCGTGCGGCCCAACTGAGCGCACACTCGCGCTCCATCAGGTCCGTATGAAGACACTGGCAGTTGCAATGGTAATCGTGGGTGGGTTGGCCGCATGGATCCCTGCCGCCGGCGCGGAGGAGTACTCGCCAGACACCACTGGAAGACACCGTCGCGAACGAACGCAGACCTACGCGGCGAACACCGCCGGCAACAACGTCCGCGACCGAGGGGAACCGGCGGTGACCTCCGCGGATAAGTCGAATGCGAAATCCGACCTAGCCAGACCTAGCCATTGCCGAAGAGACGCGGAAGACCGTCATCGCAGACAAGGAATGTTCCACGAACGCACACAACGGCAAGACCATTTCTGCGGACTTCCAGGCTCTCTACGACAGTATGTCGGACGCCCAAAAGCAGACTGCCGGTGGCGCATTCCGAAGCCATATCAGTGCTGTGGAGTTCACCAGATGAGAACGGTGGTTGCCGGATGCGATCCAGATTTTTGGGAGTCGGTTCGGCCCGGCCCGAACATTCTCTCAATTCAGGAGGGCTCGGCACCCCACCGAAATGACAATGCAGGGTGCTCACACCCGGAGGCCGCGGATCGAGCTCTATGCGTCAGTATGGCCCGTCGACAACTCACATGCCCGGCCCACGGAAGGACTTGCGATGAACGAGAAGGCATACGTGTCAGTTTCCTCCTTGGAGATCCCAGCAGAGACAGACGTTGACTCACCCTGGTCGGGCACTCGAGCCCTGATGCTGGCTGTGCTTGAGGATGCGGTCCGCAACTTGGGGTCGTCGGTCGGGCACAAGCGTGCTGAGGCGGAGCGCTGGATCATGAGTCCGGAGCACGGATATGTATTTTCGTTCATCGTGATCTGCGAGACACTCAATCTTGCCCCGAGCGCAGTGCGCCGGTGGATCATACGGCTGTTTTTGGATCAGAACCCGCGGCGACACTGCGTACTCCCACGCACCCGGCCGAATGTGCGCCATATGGAGCGGATACAGCAGCATTCTGCTCGCCAGAGCGCAGCGTGACCAAAATTGCTCCCGGTGTCGGACGCCGTAGCCGTGCAGCAGGATGACCAAAGGATACCGCCGCCGATGTTGTAATCGTTGGGAGCGCTGCCCGCACCGGGTGGAACGATTGGCTGACGTCAATTACCTTTCCCCATCGGCGACAATTGGACTTCCCCATCGCGCCTGGTTCGTAGGTCCTTCGCCTTCGTCAGTGTGATGATCTGCTTCTTTCTTTTTTCCTCCTTCCAATTGGGGAAGCACGTAGGGAGTCTGCGACCGGAGTGCTTTCCCAACGGGGCTGTGCATGTGCCCGGCTCATGGGGGTGATTCCGGCGCGGCGGGGCGGACGTCGCCGGTTGCCCGCCGCCCCGCTTTGGCCTCTTCCTCGCGGATACTCGGCCCCGCCATCTCCAAGATGATGGCGTGATGCACCAGGCGGTCGATCGCCGCCATCGTGGTCATCGGGTTCTTGAAGATCTGGTCCCACTGCGAGAAGACCAGGTTGCTGGTGATCAGCACACTGCGGCGCTCGTACCGCTCGGAGAGAAACGTAAACAGCACCTCCATCTCCTCGCGGTCCTGCTCGACGTAACCGAGGTCGTCGAGGATCACGGCGTCGTACGTGTCGAGCCGCTTGAGCTCACGGTCGAGCAGCAGATCGCGCTTGGCCGCCAGCAAACGTTGCACGAGGCGGTACGCCGGCGTGAAAGCACGGCATAGGCTTGCCGTCATCATGGCAATCACGAAACGATCGAGCGGGCGCTGGTGTGTGGTGCCATGGATTCGCTGGCCGGCAATCTCTGTGGTCCAAGCATCCAGGCGGCGATTGGCATCCTGGATGTCTGCGAAGTCGCGCGGCGCAAAGAAGTTGCGTTTGACGTACTTCACTCCCGAACTCCACCGTCCCCTTCTTCTCGGGACTGTACGGTGGTGCGGGATCGATCTTGAAGCCGTAGTGGCGCGCCAGCTCGCGCTAGCTGCGATTGAGCGCGGGCTCGTCACTGAAACCAAAGGCGGCGCGTATCACGGCCGCTTTGAGGTTGTCGGGCACCACCGTCTGGACCACGCCGCCGAAGGACTCGAAGGCCTCGACGTGCAGCCGCATCCAGGTCGTCACACGCTGGTCGAAGACGACGCGCGCAAACTGGTGGCGGCTGTAGGTCAGCACCATCACGAAGACCCACGCCTTGCGCAGCACACCCTGCTCGGGATCGTAGAGTGTGCCGACGTAGCCGAAGTCGACCTGGGCAATCTCACCGGCGGCGCTCACCACCGGAATGACGACATCTTTGGCCTCGACCTCCTTGTCGCCGCGCAGGCGCGCATACAAACGCTTGATCGCCGACAGGCTACCGGCAAAACCCTCGTGCTCCAGGCGCAAGCAGTCGTAGATCGCCTTGGGGGTCGCGTCCTTGGCCATCATCGCCTGCACGACCTCGACCCATCTCTCTACCGACGAGGTCTGTTGCGGCGTACGCTTGTCGCCCAAGTGCTTGACCACTGCGGCTCGCAACTCGTCGAGTTCAGGCAGCGCCTCGACACATCCCGACAATAATCCTTCAGCGACCAGGATCTCCCGGTACTGGCGCTCAGTAGTCGGACTGACGCCGAACAATCTCGCCACCTCCCGGTGCCCTGTCCCCATGCGGTGCAAGCGCACCAATTCCTGCAATTGATCCATCTGCTTTCTCTTCCGGCTCATTGACCCTCCGACGGACGAAATCCCCGGAGCATCGCAGACGCAGCCCTGCCTGTACGACCGAGCCCACGGCTCGCTCGTGGCCAGTTTGGCCGAGCTGGAATGTGGTCAGTTTGGCCGATCTCTACGTGGTCAGTTTCGCCCAACCCGCCGCGGTCAGTTTGGCCGACCTCATCGCGGTCAGTTTCGCTGAACTCACCGTGGTCAGATAGCCCGGTCCCTTACAGATGCAGGCGGTTTACACATCCCTTTTCAGGTGTCACCCATTGGAAGGCCCAGCAACCCGACGGTCATTGTCGTCATATCGCGGAGTTGCGCGCGTCGGGTGCCACTGGGGCGCCGATCCGCAACCCCTTTCAGGTGTCAACTTTTGGTACCGCACAGGTTGTCTCTCCCGCCCACGTTAACTTAAAGAAATGGTGCCCCATGATCGCGAGAGTGATGGCTTTGTCAAAATGCTGTCGACGGCGGTAGAGGGTCTGCGCGATAAACTTCCAATACGCCAATCGGTAATTGCTGAGCAGGCCTTGCCGCCAAAGCGAGCGGCCGAGTGCCATGAGATCGGACAAGACCAAGGGTGCGTGTGCTGAAGCTCCCAACTGCGACAAAAAATCCGATGCACGTTTGAAGTACTCGGTTGGGTTATAAATAGTTTTCAGGATTCGCTGATAGCCCACCAGCAGTTCTTGCGGGTCCATCTTGGGAATGAAATTCAGATCGCGAAGAGTGTTACTGCCGAGGCTTTCTTTCAGCAGGCGTCCCTCCGACTTGAGCCGGCGCCACAATTGGGTGTTGGGCAGGGCGGAGAGCAACCCGACCATGGAGAGGGGAATGGCCGCGTCGCGGATAAATTGAATTTGCCGGTCGAAAACGTCTTTGGGATCGTTGTCGAAGCCGACGATGAACCCCGCCATCACTTCAATCCCTTTCGATTGAATGCGCTTCACGCTGTCCAGCAAGTCGCCGCGGAGATTCTGGAACTTGGTGGTTTCCTTCAAACTCTCCGCCACCGGCGTCTCGATGCCGAGAAAAACGCGGGTGAAGTGCGCCTCGCGCATCATACGCAGCAAATCTTCGTCTGCGGCGAGATTCAGTGAAGCTTCGGTGAACAGTGAGAAAGGATATTTGTGGTCGCGCATCCATTCCACGAGGCGGGGCAGGAGAACTTTCACATTCTTTTTGTTGCCGATGAAATTGTCATCCACTAGGAATACCGGCCCGCGCCAGCCCATCTTGTAAACCAGGTCGAATTCGGCGCAGATTTGTTCCGGAGTCTTCGTTCGGGGGCGCCGGCCGTAGATTTCAATGATGTCACAAAACTCGCAGGTGAACGGGCACCCGCGCGAGTACTGGACTGCCATGGCGCTATAGCGTCGCAGGTTGGCCAGGTGCAGTTGAGGGAGGGGGACTTGGGTGAGATCGGGCAAGTCCTTGGCTTTGTAGTGAGGCTTGGCGTCGCCGGCTTCCAGGTCGGAAGCGAGGTCGCGAATGAGTTCTTCCGCCTCGCCTTCCACGACGTGATCGACTCCCAAGATGTTTGGGTCGTCCGTGCTGGCGATGGGACCACCGACTACGGTGCGCAGGCCCCGAAACTTGCAACGGTCAATCACCGCCTTCATGGATGGGCCTTGCACGATCATTCCGCTGAAAAACACTACGTCTGCGCAATCCAGATCGGAATCCTTCAGTTGGCGGACATTCAGGTCCACCAAGCGCTTCGGCCAACTGGGGGGCAACATGGACGCTACCGTCATCAAGCCTAACGGCGGATAGGCCGAGCGTTTCCCTTGAAAGGGAAGCGCGTGTTTGAAACTCCAGAATGTGTCGGGAAAGTCAGGATATACCAACAACGTTTTCATATGCGGTCCTAGCTCTCATCGTGATCTCGCTCCCAGGGGACCATAGCTTCCTGCTCGCTCAGTGTGCGGAGATCAACGTCGGGCCGTGCGACAAAGGTTCGTGTCTCGCCGTCGACCCTGAGTGAGGATTCGTTCTCGGTCATGCCTTGCCGCTCGGAGACCTCGTAGGCGGCCTGTTTCAAGATCAGCGGCAAGCCGAGCGTCGCAACGAAGAGCGCGGTGCCAACGAACCGTCTCATGGTGAGTCCTTGTTCTACGAGTCTCCCTCAAGACGGCAAGCCACGTGCCAGGAACGTTCAGACGCGATTTCCTCTATTCATCGGAGCCAACCGGAATATAAAGTGTGTTTCGGCAGGCAATTTTGGCCTGGACCTCCCCAAATTGACTCCTTGTCTCTCCTGAAAAGCCGAAGTGTGACTCGGCGTGGGTCCGAATGAATCGGCTTCCAATATTGACCCCACTCCAGATCGGCCAACCCGCCTCCAGCATTGAAGATTCAGACCGTCTGCCTGGGGTCAGAATTGAACGCCGATCGGGGTCAAAGTCCGAAGCCGAATCACAGGCTGCACCCCTCCGCTAGGCTTGTGGCCGCGGTCTAAGTCGTGCGCGATGGCTCTGCAGCATCCACCCATCGCGAACTGCTGGCGGCCTCCATCCAAAGTCATCATTCCTGTCTTACGGACGGCATCCGGATTGGCCGGGCGCAGAACACGGATGAAAATACGAACAACCACATCCGCGCATGCGTATGATGTAAAGTAGGGATCGATTCGAACAAGCCTTTCAATGTAGAAGCTGATTGAGTGCGCCATTCGGCGTGGGCGACCGTGGCACCCGTTTCGCAGTACGCAGCAAATCCGAACTCAAGCCCAATGAGAGAAAGGAGGTGAATCAAATGCCCAATCAAGAACAGAAGGGTGGCAAGAGTCAGTCGGGTACCAAGCCCGGTCAGGGGAGCGGCCACAGCAACCAGCCCGGCCACAGCAATCAGCCTAGCCATGGCAATCAGCCTAGCCATGGCAGTCAGAGCGGCCACGGCGACCAGAGCACCGGCGGCCCGCAGCGCGGTCGCAACCAGCAGTGACCCATTCCATGGCCGGGATCCGGGCGTACGCTCGGATCCCGGCTGTGGACCCATTGGACACGACGCCCGCGCCTCACGGTGGACCTTCGTCATGGCCTTTACATCAAATCAACACCTCCGAACCACGAGAGGCGCACGAAACAACCGCGACGCGAGAGGGTACAAATGCCGCCGATTGACGCACCATCGAAACGACACATTCCCAATGCGCCGGATTCAACTCCGCCCCCTCGTACGGAACCTCCGCCACCGTTCCCCGGTGACCCTCCGGCTCTAAAGCGACCGGCAATCGGGGATCCCCCGCCCGATCGGCGCGTCCGCCGTGCGGACGTTGGAAGAGCAAGCAGTTGTGCGTGGTGCCGGATCGCCACATCTTTCCCCCTTCCATGAAACGAGTGGACCAAGCGCCGCGTCGATCATACGGGATGTCTGGTACTTGGCTCCGCCCCGGAAGTGCGCCATCATCGCGCGTATCCAGTCCATTCCCGGCACGCCGCGCCGGCGGCACCCGATTTGACGCGATGTGCCCGGCCTTTCCGTATGCATTTCAATCGACGGTGCGCGCACGGACAGGTGCATTGTGAATTCAGTGATCAGATTTAAGTTGTCGTGGGACCTGAATCTGCAAGCTTTTGAACGTCTTTCAGACGCACTCTACAACCACAGCGTGCCGTTCGCCCGCGGTATTGGAGCGGAAGAATGGCCGGGATCTTGCACGGCGCTCCACGCAAAGGAGATCGACATGAGGAAATGGTTCGCTCTAATCGTCATTGTTGGTGCGCTGGTCGCATGGCGCGCTCCGGTGAGCGCCCAGGACTATGCGCCTGACAACTCGGGCAAGAATGTCCGCGACCGCGATCCGGACGCCGTCACCGCTGGGGATCAGGCTCCCAATAAGTCCGACGTGACGATCACCCAGCTGATTCGCAAGGCGGTCATGGCCGACGACGCACTCTCTACCGACGCGCACAATGTCAAGATCATCACCACTAATGGGGTGGTGACTTTGCGCGGGCCCGTCAAGAACGCAGAGGAGAAGGCCACGATCGCCGAGAAGGCGCAACATGTCGCGGGTGTTACCCGCATAGACAATCAACTGGAAATCGCGAGTCAGTAGATTTCGCCAACAGACGTGTCGAAAGACACCCGGAGGAAGGCATATGTCGAAGTCAGCTGTTTTCGGAATTGCATCCAATGAAACACAAGCCGAGCGCATCGCCAGCGCGCTCAAGGCAGCGGGATTCCCGGCGAATGATATTTCGGTATTGTTTCCCGATAAGAGCGGCACGCGTGATTTCGCCCATGAACAGCATACCAAGGCCCCGGAAGGCGCCACAACCGGCGCCGGGACGGGAGGGGCGCTCGGCGCTGGGCTGGGATGGCTGGTCGGGATTGGAAGCCTGGCGATTCCGGGTATCGGCCCCTTTGTCGCCGCAGGTCCAATTATGGCGGCCCTCGGTGGCGCCGCCGTGGGCGCTGCCGTCGGCGGTCTTACCGGCGCACTCATCGGCTTGGGAATTCCTGAGTACGAAGCCAAGCAGTATGAAGGGAAGATCCGCGAGGGCAACATCCTGATTTCCGTCCACGCCGAAGACGGCAAGGACGTGAGTCGCGCCAAAGAGATTTTTAAGCAAGAGGGGGCTCACGACATTTCCTATACGGGCGAAGCGGCGGTAAGGAAATCTGCATAAATCCTCGTGTCAGAACGTCGGCAGTGACCGCTTGCGTATGGTGCAAGGCGATGCCTCCGATAACCGATTGCAGTGGCACGTCCTTGGCTCAGGGCACCCTCCGGAAGCATCACGAAAGTAACACACCGAGCGCGAAATAATTTAGAAAGGTAGAAAGATGCCTGCACAAAACAAGAAAGCGCAATGGACGTGATCGGTCAGCCATCCAAGCCCCACGTCCCTACATCGCCAGATCCAATCCCGCGCCCAGTGACGGAACCGCCCCCTTCCTCACCGAGTACTCCGCATAAGGGAGGAGCAAAGAGCCTATGAGACAGACCAATGCACGGGCCATCAATTACATTGGTGATCGTACCGAACCCAGCGCCATTGAAGACAACACCGAGCCCGCACCTGTGCAACAGTGCCTTCAGGCGAGTGACGACCTAGATTACGTGGAAGAGGCATTGCCGCAGGAGCAATCTGAGTTGGTGCACGCGTTACGTCTTAGCACCGTCGGTAAGCTGGCAACTGGCTTGGCGCACGAACTCAATCAGCCGCTTTCGGCAATCGCGAACGGAGTGGAAGCGTGTGCCAGCTACGTGCGCTCAGGCAAGGCCAAATCGCATGAGCTGTTGGCACTGTTGGACGACGTATCGGCCGAGGCCTTACGAGCCGGGCGCATCGTGCAGCATCTGCGTGGTTTCATTCAAAAGGGAACGCCAGAGTTCGAGCCGACGGATTTGCGCGAGATTGCGCGCAACGTGTCGCGCCTGTTGGGCCGCAAGATCGAACAGGAGCACATCACGCTGCGACTCGATTTGTGCCCGCGGCCGCTGCCGATCCATGCAGACGGTATTCAGATCGAACAAATCGTCGTAAACCTACTGCAAAACGCCCTTGATGCCATTTGCGAGGCACCAACCGACCGCCGCGAGATCGAGCTGCGCGTGCGGGCTATGAAGGGCATGGGCGAAGTCGCAGTGCGCGATACCGGTGCCGGAATCTCTGACGCCGCAACAGAGCGCATGTTCGAGCCGTTCTTCACGACCAAGTCACATGGTCTGGGCGTGGGCCTTGCGATTAGTCGTTCCATCGTCGAGGCGCATGGGGGACGGATCTGGGTGAAGCGCCCCGCGGAAGGGAGTCGCGGCACCACGGTCGGCTTCTCGCTGCCACTGCAGCCGCCGAGGGCAGCGGGCCTATCTCGCTTGGACCCTATCGATATTGCCCGCGAGCGTTCACGGAGGCGACGTAGAACCCACAGGAAGCGGTGAGGCGCCCGAACATCTTGCGGATGTCGGCGGTCAGGTCTTCCAGATGATCTTCAAGTTTTGGTACAGGCCCTGTTACTCTTCCATCGCAGCGCGCGGTGTAGCGGGCTGGCACCCGATGACGCCACACCGTCAGATCGCGTGCGCGACAGACACGAAACAACTTTCGATGGGGGGAGGGATACTCGGGCACCCCACAGCGCGGCGGGGGTTTAGTACCCAGGCGGCGGATAGTACCTGGGTGGCGGAGGTGGCGCGTAGTAGGGACGTCGAGCATATTGGTACGGCGCTGCGTAGTACGACGGCGGAGCAGGAGGAGGTGGAGCATATTGGTACGACGAATAGTACGGCTGCGATGGCGGAGGTGAACCGTAGCCCGGTGCCGCAGCGTAGTTCCCAGCGTTTACGGCTTGGGCCATCAGCGCGAACGGTGCCGTAACGATTGCGGCAGCGGTGCTCACAATTCCGCCGACGACCGCAGCGGGCTGCCCCTTGAGAGGTGCCGGCTGGCCGCCGCGGCCGAAACGCAGGGACGGGAGACCGTGCGGGCCGACGTGCGGCTAAGCTTGCCGCTGCCGTCAGCAGGTGACAATGTTTGTCACCGCCGCGAGGATCCGTAAGACATGCGTCCGGCGATCCACATTTCTGCTCGGAAATTCAGGATGATGGAATTTTCGGAACCCACAGGAATCAATCTTACCAAGTGCTTCGCAAGCTGAAGCCCCCATCGCCGCCGAGATCGCCACCGGGCATTTCCACAAGCGCGCCGCCAGGTCGTGTAACTGCTGGACCGGGCCGGCGCGACCTCATCGCGCGGTACCAAGAAGCCACCGCCGGCGCCGTTGGGCGCTTCGGCAGCCACGTCGCCAAGAACCTCGACCACTCTGGCCCTTGCGAAAACTCTATTGGGGGATCACGAATGAAGCGCGGGCCGGGGAGTGGCTGACGATTCCGAGTCGTCCAGCGTCAATCCAGTAGCCGTGTTGCGCCACATTGTGCGCGAATCTGGGGGAATCGATGGTCGTTGTTCACAATCAGCGTTGTCCTTCAAGACTGAGAGCCGCACATGCCGAATAGTCGCGACCCTCCCATGCGGCGTTATGGCATCGCCATCGTCTGTATCGCTGTGGCGGTAGGCGTGCGGCGTTTGCTCGACCCGGTACTCGGCAACCAGACGCCGTACGCGATCCTCTACCTCGCCATCCTGCTGACGGCTTCCTACGGTGGTGTTGGTCCCGCCCTCCTCTCGATCGTGCTCGGCGCCCTTTCCACAAATTACTTCCTGGTTCAGCCCCGTGGCAGTTTTTCCATGGCGCATATGGAGGATCAGGTTGCCCAGGTTGTGTACCTGTTCGTGAGTCTTGGCATCGGGCTGATCGGTGGGACGATACGCGCCGCACGGCGGCAGGCCGATGCCGCAAGGGCCCATTTGGCTGCCATCGTGGAGTCCTCCGCCGATGCCATCATCGGAAAGGATCTCGACGGCATCGTGACCAGTTGGAACGCTTGCGCAGAGCGGCTGTTCGGATATACGGCGAACGAGATCGTCGGTTGCCCCATCAGTAGGCTGATCCCACCGGACCGCCGCAACGAAGAAGAGTCGATCCTGGCGCGTATCAAGTGTGGCAAATACGCCCACCTTTCTGAAACCGTGCGGCGGAGAAAGGACGGCGCGATGATCGACGTCGCGATCACGGTCTCACCGATCAAGAATGCCGCGGGTGATGTGGTGGGTGCCTCACAAGTGGCGCGCGACATCACCGTGCGTACGCGGGCAGAGGCGGCGCTGCAAGAATCGGAACGACGGCTGCGCGACATGATGGAGAACGTGCAACTGATCACCCTCATGCTGGATGAGCACGGCCATGTCCGGTTCTGCAATGAATGCCTCTTACGACTCACTGGCTGGCAACGGGAAGAGGTCCTGGAACGGGACTATTTTGACGTGTTCATTCCCGAGGACGCGCGGGAAGAGATGAGGCACGTCTACCGTGCCCTGACCGCCGGGTCATCGACGGGCCACCATGTCAATGAGATCATCACACGCAGCGGGGAGCGGCGGCTGCTTGCGTGGAACAACACCAGTCTGAAGGACAGCGCAGGGAAGATCGTAGGGGTCGCGAGCATCGCGGAGGACATTACGGAACGCAGCCGGATCGAGACGGCCCTGCGCGAGAGCGAGGCCAAGTTCCGCCAGTTGTCGGAGTCGTTGCCGCAGCTGATCTGGACATGCCAGGCAGACGGCGCCTGCGACTATCTGAGTCCGCAATGGGTAGACTACACCGGCATTCCGGAGCACGACCAGCTGGGGTTGGGCTGGTTGCAGCAGATCCACCCCGACGACCGCTCTCGGACGATCACCGCCTGGAAATCCATGGCGGATTCAGGGGTATCGGTGGATGACGAACTCCGTATTCGGCGCAAGGACGGCGTCTACCGCTGGTTTAGGGCGCGCGCGGTGGCGCTTCGCGACGAGCAAGGGCACGTGGTGAAGTGGTTCCGTACGAACACTGACATTGAGGATCAGCGACAGATGGAAGCGCAACTTCGCTTGGCACAGAGGATGGAGTCCGCACCTTGGCTGGCGGAATTGCGCATGACTTCAACAACATCCTGGGCGCGATCATCGGCAACCGCCCACCGTGCGGGCCGACCCCACGCAGATGCATCAGGTTCTGATGAACTTGTGCACCAACGCCTGGCAGGCGATGGGTGGGAAAAGCGGCCGTATCGATATCCGCCTCGATGGGCTGACGCTCGACGCCGAGGAGGCGCCGGCCGGGTTGAGTCTCCGGCTTGGCCGCTATGCGCGCCTGTGCGTCGCCGACAACGGCAGCGGGATGGACGCCGCGACGCTGGAGCGCATCTCCGAGCCGTTCTTTACCACGAAGCCAGTCGACCAGGGCACGGGCCTTGGCTTGTCGGTCGTGCATGGGATCGTGGCGATGCACGGCGGGGCGTCACA
>Ga0265314_10003308_pt1 | contig 15733 bp, 11 predicted proteins | sample 4126metaG_FD_203106 | JGI IMG/M metagenome (GOLD analysis project Ga0265314, IMG submission 203106) | Rhizosphere microbial communities from Carex aquatilis grown in University of Washington, Seatle, WA, United States - 4-1-26 metaG | ecosystem: Host-associated > Plants > Roots > Rhizosphere >... | reverse complement strand
CGATGAGCGTGTGCTGCTTCATGATGATCCACTCGGCGGCGTCGAGTGGGCCTGGTTTCCGCAGAATGCTGTCGGGTATGCCGATCTTACCCAGATCGTGCATCGAGGCGGAGTACAGAATCGTCTCCACCTCAGCTTCGTCCATTCCAATCTGGCGTGCTACGGCGGCCGAATACCGGCTCATTCGCCGCACGTGGGCACCGGTGTCCTCGTCTTTGTATTCAGAAGCAACCGAGAGCCGGTAGATGGTTTCAAGCGAAGTCGATTTGATCAGCTCCAGGGCTTTGGCGAGCTCCGCGGTCCGGAGGGCCACCTCGGACTCGAGTTCTTTGCGGTAGTTCGCTAGCAGGTCGTTGTAAGCCTTGACCTTGAGCAGGGAACCAACGCGAGCCAGGAGTTCAATCTTGTCGACGGGCTTGCTGAGGAAGTCGTCACAGCCGGCGTCGATCCCCCGAACCCGGTCTTCGGTGTCTTTCAAGGCCGTCACCAGAATCAGAGGAAGCTGCCTCAGGCGTTCGTCCTGCCGAATCCTCCTAGTCACCTCGAGGCCGTCCATTCCGGGCATCATCACGTCGAGAAGGACTAAGTCCACCTCCTGGGCCTTGAGAATGCCCAACGCCTGGTCGCCGCTTTCTGCCATCAGAATTTCGTAGCCCTTGGGCGCCAAGTGGGCCTCAATCAGCTCGCGGTTAGGGGCCAGGTCGTCGACGATCAGAATGACGGAATTAGGTTTCATGGTCACCGCCTGCGTCCTGTTTTAAGTACCCGCTGATGTCCTGCACGAAGGTCCTTGTATTAATCGGCTTTCCTATGAACCCGCTGTTGGGAATGGCATCGATGATTTCCCGGCCCTCGGCCATGACCGAGGCGGTCACGAACACGATAGGAATGTGCATGGTTGTCTCGTCCTGCCGAAGAACCATCGCGGCATCGGTGCCTCGCATGTCGGGCAGGCGCACGTCCATGACAATGATATCGGGCAGCTCTTTCTTGGTCATGGCGATGCCATCGAGGGCGTTTTCCGCCGTGAAGACCAGAAATCCTGCAACCTCGAGGAGGTCCTTTTCCAAGAGCAGATTGTTTTCATTGTCGTCTACTACGACCACGATTTTTTTCAAGCTATTCCTCCCACAACACCCATGATGGGCAACCAGAATTTCACCGCCGTTCCTTGTTTGAGACCGGCCGATTCGACGGAAAGTTGGCCGTTGTGAAGTTCCACCATTTTCTTCGACAGAGGGAGTCCCAAGCCTGTGCCCTCTGTGACCCTCGAATACGGGGTGTCAACCCTGAAAAATCCTTCGAAGATTTTCTCCATGTTCTCGGTGGCGATCCCTATCCCCGTATCCCAGACTTCGACTTCGATATTGACTCCTGCTTTCCGGGCCTTCATCCCTATCCGCGCGTTCTCTGGGGTGAACTTGACGGCGTTGGAAAGAAGGTTGTAGATGATCTCCTTCACCTTGAGTTCATCGGCTTCGATGTCGGGCAGGTCTTCGGCGATCTCGAGGACCACATTGATGTTCTTCTTGAGGGCCATGTCCGAGACCAGCATCGAAATCTCATGGAGGAGGATCTTCAGGGGAATGATCGACATCGACAGAGACATCTTTCCGGCCTCGACCTTGGCCATATCGAGGATTTGGTTGATCAGGGCCAGCAGATGGCGCCCGCTGGTCAGCACGTTCGTGCAGTACTTCTTCTGCTTCTCGTTGAGCGGACCGAAGGTTTCGTCGTACAGGACCTCTGAGAACCCGTTGATCGAGTTGAGCGGTGTGCGCAGCTCGTGCGACATGTTGGCCAGGAACTCGGATTTCACCTGCGCGGTGTGTTCGAGCTTGGTGGCCAGATCCTTCAGGTCTTCGTGGGCCTTCTCGAGGCCGTTCTCAATCTCGCGGCGTTCGGTGATGTCTTCGATGGCCAACAGGATGATCCTATCCTTGCCCGAGGCACGCTGGATCTGCCGGGCGTTGAGCAGCATGATGCGCCGGCCGATGTTTGTGAAATCGTGCTCGACCTCGTAATTCTCAAACGTAGTCTTGCGGGGAAGGATGGTTTCTAGCAGTTCTCGAAGCTGGGGGATGTCCCATTGTTTGTTGCCCAGGTCGTAGATCAGCTGGCCTACGGTCTCGTCGGGGTTGACCTGAAAGACCTCGTAGAACGAGCGGCTCACCGTGACCACACGAAGGTCCTGGTCGAGGGCGATCAGCGGCTCGCGCACCGTGTTGATGATACTTTCGGCGAACTCGCTGGCCTCGTCGGCGGCTTTTTTGATGACGGCCAGTTCCTGACGGGTCTTTTCAAGGCCCTTTTCGATTTCTCGGCGTTCGGTGATGTCCTCGATGGCCAAGAGGATGATCCTCTCCTTGCCCGAGGCCCTTTCGATCTGCCGGGCGTTGAGCAGCATGATGCGCCGACCAATGTTTGAAAAATCGTGCTCCACCTCGTAGTTCTCAAACGTGGTCTTGCCGGGAAGGATGGTTTCCAGCAGTTCTCTCAGTTGCGGGATGTCCCACTGTTTGTTGCCCAGGTCGTAGATCAACTGACCGACGGTGTCCTCAAGTTTGACCTGGAACAGCTCGTAGAACGAGCGGCTCACGCTGACCACGCGAAGATCCTGGTCGAGGGAAATCAGTGGCTCGCGCACCGTGTTGATAATGCTCTCGGCCAGTTCGCTGGCCTCGTCGGCGGTCTTCTTGATGACTTCGAGTTCCCGGCGTGTCCGCTCCAGACCGTTTTCGATCTCGCGGCGGGTGGTGATGTCCTCGATCGCCAAGAGGATGATCCTCTCCTTGCCCGACTCCCGCTGAATCTGCCTGGCGTTGAGCAGCATGATACGCTGGCCGATGTTTGTGAAGTCATGCTCGACCTCGTAGTTGTCGAAACTGGCCTGCTGCGGAAGGATATTCTCCAGCAGCTCGCGCAGTTTGGGAATGTCCCACTGTTTGTTCCCCAGGTCGTAGATCAACTGCCCCACTGTCTCCTCGGGCTTGACCTGGAACAGCTCGTAGAACGAGCGGCTGACGGCGACCACTCGCAGGTCTTGGTTGAGCGAAATCAACGGCTCGCGCACCGTGTTGATGATGCTCTCGGCCAGCTCGCTGGCCTCGTCTGCCGTCTTCTTGATGACTTCGAGTTCCCGCCGGGTCCGTTCAAGACCATTCTCGATCTCCCGCCTCTCGGTGATGTCTTCGATGGCCAACAGGATGATGCGTTCCTTGCCAGAGACCCGCTGGATCTGCCGAGCGTTGAGCAGCATGATGCGCCGGCCGATGTTTGTGAAATCGTGCTCCACCTCATAGTTTTCGAGGGTGGTTTTTCCGGGGAGGATGGTTTCCAACAGTTCTCTCAACTGGGGGATGTCCCACTGTTTGTTGCCCAGGTCGTAGATCAGCTGGCCTACGGTCTCGTCGGGCTTGACCTGGAAGACCTCGTAGAACGACCGGCTGACGGTGACCACCCGAAGGTCCTGGTCGAGGGAAATCAGAGGTTCACGCACGGTGTTGATGATGCTCTCGGCCAGTTCGCTGGCCTCGTCGGCGGCCTTCTTGATCACGGCCAGCTCTTGGCGGGTCTTTTCCAGGCCCTTCTCGATCTCGCGCCTCTCGGTAATGTCCTCGATGGCCAACAGGATGATGCGTTCCTTGCCCGAGGCCCGTTCGATCTGCCGGGCGTTGAGCAGCATGATGCGCTGACCGATGTTTGTGAAATCGTGCTCGACCTCGTAGTTGTCGAAACTGGCCTGCTGCGGAAGGATATTCTCCAGCAGCTCTCGCAGTTTAGGAATGTCCCACTGCTTGTTGCCCAGGTCGTAGATCAGCTGCCCGACAGTGTCCTCACGCTTGACCTGGAACAGCTCGTAGAACGAGCGGCTGACGGCTACGACGCGAAGGTCCTGGTTCAGCGAAATCAACGGCTCGCGCACGGTGTTGATGATGCTCTCGGCCAGCTCGCTGGCCTCGTCTGCGGTCTTCTTGATAACTTCGAGTTCCTGCCGGGTCCGCTCGAGGCCATTCTCGATCTCGCGCCTCTCGGTGATGTCCTCGATGGCCAACAGGATGATGCGTTCCTTGCCAGAGACCCGCTGGATCTGCCGGGCGTTGAGCAGCATGATGCGCTGGCCGATGTTTGTGAAATCGTGCTCGACCTCGTAGTTGTCGAAACTGGCCTGCTGCGGAAGGATATTCTCCAGCAGCTCGCGCAGTTTAGGAATGTCCCATTGCTTGTTCCCCAGGTCGTAGATCAGCTGCCCAACGGTCTCCTCAGGCTTGACCTGGAACAGCTCGTAAAACGAGCGGCTGACGGCTACGACGCGCAGGTCCTGGTCCAAGGAGATCAGCGGTTCTCGCACGGTGTTGATGATGCTCTCGGCCAGTTCGCTGGCCTCGTCTGCGGTCTTCTTGATAACTTCGAGTTCCTGCCGGGTCCGTTCAAGGCCATTCTCGATCTCGCGCCTCTCGGTGATGTCTTCAATGGCCAGAAGAATGAAGTGCTCCTTCCCCGAAACCCTCTGGATTTGGCGGGCGTTGAGCAGCATGATGCGCTGGCCGATGTTTGTGAAATCGTGCTCCACCTCGTAGTTGTCGAAACTGGCCTGTTGGGGAAGGATGTTCTCCAGTAGCTCGCGCAGTTTAGGGATGTCCCACTGCTTATTGCCCAGGTCATAGATCAGCTGGCCGACGGTGTTGCCTTGAGTTTCTTTGAAGACGTCGTAGAAAGCGCTACTGACGCCAATGACGCGAAGTCCCTGATCGAGCACGATCAGAGGCTCCCGGATCGTGCTGATGATACTTTGGGCCAGCTCGCTGGCCTCATCGGCGGCCTTTTTGATGACGGCCAGCTCCTGACGGGTCTTTTCCAAGCCCTTTTCGATCTCGCGCCTCTCGGTGATGTCTTCGATGGCCAGAAGGATGATCCGCTCTTTGCCCGAGGCCCTTTCGATCTGCCGCGCGTTGAGCAGCATGGTCCGCTGGCCGATGTTTGTGAAGTTGTGGATGACTTCGTAGTTTTCGAAGGTGGTCTTTTGAGGGAGGATGGTTTCCAGCAGCTCTCGGAGCTGGGGGATGTCCCACTGCTTATTTCCCAGGTCGTAGATCAGCTGGCCGACGGTTTCCTCGGGCCTAACCTGGAAGACCTCGTAGAACGAACGGCTAACCGAGACCACCCGAAGGTCCTGGTCGAGGGTGATCAGGGGCTCCCGGATCGTGTTGATGATGTTTTCGGCATATTCTTGGGAATCAAACTTGCGCTCTTTCATTGGGCCTCCACCGGCAACGTGAACCGAATCACCGTACCTTTATTCAATCCTTCGGACTCAACCACGAGCGTGCCGCCGTGGAGTTCAACTAGCTTCTTCGATAGCGGTAACCCTAGGCCGGTCCCCTCGGAAACCTGAAATAGTGGGGACTCGACCCGAAAAAACCCCTCGAAGACCCTGCTGAGGTTTTCAGGGGCGATTCCGATGCCCGTGTCCCAGACTTCGACCTCGACCATGGATCCCACCGGCCGCGCCTTCAGACCGACCCGACCACCGGAGGGGGTGAACTTCACCACGTTGGACAAGAGGTTGTAGAGGATCTCTTTGACCTTCAGAAGGTCGGCCTGGATGTCTGGCAGGTCGGGGGCAATCTGAAGTTCCATTTCGAGTTTCTTTTTTCGGACAGAATCCTCGACCAAGTCGACAATCTCGTGGATGGTTGCGTTGAGGGGCAAGCTCGTCAAATTGAGGGTCATCTTTCCCGACTCAACCTTTGACATGTCGAGGATCTGGTTGATCAGCAGAAGCAGATGCGCCCCGCTGTTGAGCACGTTAGCCACATATTTCGTCTGCTTCTCATTGAGCGTTCCGAAGGTCAGGTCAAACAGGACCTCCGAAAAGCCAATGATCGAATTCAGTGGGGTTCGCAGTTCGTGCGACATGTTGGCCAGGAAATCCGACTTGGCCCGAGCTGCCCTTTCGAGCTCGACAGTCAGGGTGCGCAGTTCATCGTGGGTCTTCGCCAAGGCCTGTTCATTCTCCCGGCGAACTGTGATGTCCCGGAACAGGCAGGTGAAATGCTTGCGCCCGGCGGTCCACATCTCGGTCACAATCAGGTCGAGAGGAAACCGCGTACCGTCTCGTCGCCAACCCGTCAACTCCCACGCGGCCCCGCCGTCCCAGGGGTTGCCGGCCATTCTTCCAGGAAGAAGTTCATGGACCAGATGGCTAACGTTCATTCCAAGAAGTTGGGTCTCGGTGTACCCCAACATCTTCAGTCCCGCGGGGTTCACAGTCTCGATGGTGCCGTCGTCGGCGTGAAAAGTGATGACCCCATCGGCGACGGTGTTGAGAATCGACTGAAGGAAGATTGCACCGTCGAGGATCACCTGCTGGGTCGCGTAGCTGTCGGTCACGTCTCGAAAGACTAGAACGGCTCCGATCACAAGTCCTTCCCCGTCGATGATCGGAGAGCAACTGTCGGCAATCGCGCGCTCCCCGCCCGTCCTTGAAATCATCAGAATGTGGTTGGCCAGACCAGTGAGTGCCCCCGTGGTCAGAGTTTCCAGCACGGGCACGGTTGCCGGCTCTCGGGTGGCCTGACTGATGATACGGAAAACCAAATCGACGGGTTGGCCAAGCGCTTCCTGGTTGGTCCAGCCGGTCAGGGTCTCGGCCAGGGGGTTAAGCAGGGTGACGAGGCCCGTGGCATCGGTGGTCAGGACGGCGTCCCCGATCGACCTCAGAGTCACCGCGAGCTTGGCCTCGCTCGCCTGAAGGCTGAGATTGGTCTGCAACAAGGCGCGGTTGGCCGTTTCCTCCTGGTCCAGAAGGTGCGCGGTCTCCCTCAGAGCGAAATCCCTGATCCGCTGCTGGTTCTCCCGGTGAAGGAAGTAGGCCGCCATCAGGGCACAGCCCAACATCATGACGCAAAGAGCCACGACTCCGACGAGAAGGAATCCCATGTTCTCCTGAAACGCCGCCTGGTTGCGTTCCAGCGCCACTTCCTCGATTCTGGTGTAGCTCGCCTTCTCTGCCCGGAAGGAGTCCATAAGGGCCTTGGGAGAAGGTCCTGGCGGCAGGATCAGCCCTTTGGTCGATCCATGGGCGCGGAAAAAGTCGACAATAGCGGCGACGGCGTTCATCTTCGCCGAGGCCAGCGGTCCCATGATGGTCAGGTGCTGCCGGGCTTCTTGATTGCGGGTTTGCGTCAGCAAGTCCCCGACCAGTCCCTCGACCTTGTCCCGGACCACAAGGTATGGCTCCAAATAGGCCAGGTCCCCAGCCAAGATGTAGCCCCGCTGGCTGGTCTCGGCGTCGACCAAGGCGGTCAGAAGCTCGTCGGCCAGTTTCAACACCGTGTAGGTTCGCGTCCGCAGTTCGTTCGAGGAGTCGATCTGGGCGTAGGCCCAGATCGAGGCGGCAATGACGATGACGACCAAGAGAAACGCCGCCGCCAGAGAAATCGCCATCTTGTTCGTATTTTTCATCAAACCCCCGGGGTTTCATAAGTGAAGGTAGAGTTAAAAAAATTAAAAGACAATCACTCTATTAACTAATTGAGATTCCATAACTATCTTGTCGAAGAGGACAAAATGATAAAAAAGTGCGTTCTTTCGTTGGTTTTTCTGCTCGCTGGGTGGGGCCTGTTCGCGGAGCCAACCCCGAGGCCGCTGGTGATCTTCAGCCAGTGCAATAGCGCCGAACCGTACAGGGCGGCCCAGAATGCGTCGTTCAAGCAATTGTGGTCCCAGACTCCCGTCGTCTTCGAAATCCTCGACGCTGGGCAGGACAACGAACGGCAGGTAGCTCAGATCGACGCGGCCATCGGGCGAAAGCCGCGGCTTCTTATCGTGGCGCCTAACGAAAGGGTACCCCTCTCGGCCGTCATGGGCCGCGCGATGGCGGCGGGAATTCCCGTGATCTGCCTTGAGCGCGACATCGTGAACCCCGCGAACTACACCACCTGGGTCCGCTCAGACAACTACACGATCGGGGTGCTCGTAGGTCTCTACATCGTCGACTTCCTGAAATCAAAGTACGGCGAACCGCGGGGTCGAATCGTCGACCTCAGGGGTCTGGCCGGAGTCGAAGGCGAGGTCGCTCGGGAAGCTGGAGCTTTCGACGTCTTGAAAAGGTATCCGAACATCGTCAAGGTTCGCCAATCCTACGCTGGCTGGATTCAGCGCAAAGCTGAAAACACGATGGCCGTGATTCTCAAATTGGAGCCGGAAATCGATGTTGTCTACGGCCACAACGATCCGATGGCGGTCGGCGCCTACCACGCCGCCGAAGCTGTGGGCCGGGAGAGGAGCATGATCTTCGTCGGCGTCGACGGCCTCAATGGCCCCGGAGGAGGCATCGAACAGGTCAAAAATGGCCAGCTCTACGCCACCTTCGTCTACCCGCTGTGCACCGACCAGGCGTACGCAGTTGGTTTGAAGCTCCTCGCTGACTCCTCCTTTGTCCCGGAAAAGCAGTACATGGTCAAATCGAGCATCGTTCTTCCCGACACAGCGAAACAGATCTACCGCGCCAAATGAACCTGAGACCGCGGGAGCCGGTATGAGTGAAGAAACTGTGGTTCGACAACGCTCCTCCGAAGAGGCCCTGGAGGCGTCCGAGCTTCGTTACCGGCGGCTTTTTGAGTCGGCTAAGGACGGCATCCTCATTCTCGAGGCCGAAACCGGCATCATCATCGACGTCAACCCGTTCCTTGTCGGGCTCCTGAATTCCTCTCATGCCGAAATCGTCGGAAAACAAATCTGGGATCTGGGTTTTCTCAAAGACATCGCTTCAAGCCGCGAGAAGTTCCTTGAACTGCAGCAACAGGAGTACATACGCTACGACGACATCCCCCTGGAAACCACCCTGGGAGAATTGAAGGACGTCGAGTTCGTCAGCAATGTCTATTCGGCAGGCGGGAAACGCATCATCCAATGCAACATCCGCGACATCTCAGAGAGAAAGCGGGCCTCGAAGGAACTCAAAAAATACCAGGAAAACCTGGAAGAACTCGTGGTCCGGCGAACAGGCGAGCTGGAAAAGGCCAGAAGCGAAGCCGTGACCGCCACCTTGGCCAAGAGCCGGTTTGTTTCCAGCATGTCCCATGAAATTCGAACCCCACTCAACGCCATCCTGGGGTTCTCGCAGCTGATGATGCGGGAACCTGGCCTCTCCAAAGAGCAAACTGAACACCTTGAAACCATCAACCGGTGTGGCGAACACCTTTTGAATCTGATCAATGAGATTCTGGACTATTCCAAAATGGAGGCCGGCCGAGCCCTCCTGGTTCCCGCTGTCTTCCAACTTCCCGAGCTCCTGCTCGATCTGAAACTGCTGTTTCAGGAAAGGCTCGACGCCAAGGGTCTGACCCTGACCTTGACCCTCGACGAAGGGCTCCCGAAGTTCATTTCGACCGACGAGGGAAAACTACGGCAAATTCTGGTCAATATGCTCGGGAATGCCGTGAAGTTCACGGAGCAAGGGAGAATCGATCTCAGGGCGCACAGAGAGTTCCACGACGGCGTGAGCCTGCTCGCGATCGAAGTCGAGGATACCGGCTTCGGGTTCTCCCCCCAAGATCTGAAAACCGTTTTCCACCCCTTTGAACAGGGAACCCAAGGGAGCAGTGCGGGAGGCACCGGGCTGGGGTTGGCCCTGAGCCGGCAGTACGCCCAGCTCCTGGGCGGCGACATCAGCCTGGTCAGTGAGCAGGGCAGGGGTTCGTGTTTCACGGTGACCGTGCCGATCAAAGAGGCCCAGCCGCAGAGCCTGCCTCATGCCCGGTCGCCGGTCCGCGTCCGCAAGCTCCGCGCTGGGTCACCTCCGGTCCTGGTCCTGGTTGCCGACGACCAGGAAGACAACCGGATCTTGCTCAAAGCGCTGCTGAGCATGGTCGGCTTTGTCGTCCGGCTGGCTTCCAACGGCCGCGAGGCGGTTGAGATTTTCACGGCTTGGCAACCTCACCTCATTCTTATGGATGTGAAAATGCCCGTTATGGGCGGCCAGGAGGCCATAAGCTTGATCCGAGAGTTGCCCCTGGGCAGGCAGGTGAAGATCATCGCAGTCACCGCCAGCGCCTTTGAGGAAGACCGGCAAGCTGCCCATAACTGGGGGGCCGACGGCTACCTCAGCAAGCCCTTTCTTGAGAACCAGCTCTTCGAAGAAATCCAGGCCCTTCTGGGAACCCAGTATGAATAACCAGCGTCCGACAGCCCCCGCTTTCGGGGCAAATGGAGTTTTTCGGTTGGTTCAATTGGAGACGGTTGGCTTTTCTGTTAAAATAGTGAACTATTCTCATTAAGGTTTCCACGTGGAAGCGTTTGGAACTGTTATTATATCAACAGAGGGTGCGATGAAATTGTTGGTTGTTGAAGATGAAGCCGGGATTCGAGACCTTTTGGCTCGTAGCCTCGAGGAAGACGGGCATGAAGTCACTGGGGTTGCTACTGCCGAAGAAGCCATGGAGGCCCATCTCCACGAACGCTTCGACTCCTTCTTGATTGACGTGATCCTCCCGGGTCTGTCTGGTCTCGACCTGTGCCGCTGGTTGCGCAATCAAGGCGTGACCAAGACCATCCTTTTGCTCTCGGCCAAATCAGCACCCACCGAGAAAGTGGAAGGCCTCGAGGCGGGCGCGGACGACTACATCACAAAACCCGTTGATCTTAGGGAACTCAAGGCCAGGCTCATGGCCTTTCAACGCAAGGCCCTTGGGTATCCCAGGTCAGTCATGACCATTGCTGATCTCGTCCTTGACCCGAGCAAAGGAACCGCCCACCGGGGCGGTAAAGACCTTGAACTCTCCAAGAGAGAGTTTGAACTCTTGGACTACCTGCTGAGGAACAAAGAGAGACTCGTGACTCGACCCATGCTTGCCCAAGCGGTTTGGGGTTTGGAGGCTGGTCTTTATACAAACGTAATCGATGTTTTTTTTACTTTTCTGCGTAGAAAAGTAAATATAGAAAACGCAGCCCCGCTCATCCACAATATTCGTGGCAAGGGCTTTATCCTTTCGGAAACCAAGCCAGTCAAGAAGAACCAACAAGAGGACAAAGTCGCCACACCAAGTTCCCGAAAAGGGTAGGGCGTCACTGGAAAGTGAGATCCAGGCTCAGCGGAACGTCAAAGAGGTAGGACCAGTGCCCGATCAGAGAATTGTAGAAATACTGAATTCGGGGACCAATACTGAGATTGTTTCTCAGCGAGAAGTTGATCGCGCTTGACGAGGTCACCGTCATTCCCAGACTCGGAGTATCCAAAGAGTTGAACACTTCCGTGGAGGTGTCGATGGACAGCATGTCCTGGACAAGGTCGGTCTTGAGGGCCACGACGGCATCCCAGCCGACCGACGGCTTTATTGTGGCGTCGTAGGGGTGGAATTCCCACTGAAATCCAAACTTAAGCGCAAGAGGTCTCAGCAGCGTGGGCGCAGATAGTCCCGTGCCCAGTTTCAAAGTGCCGGGCCTCGGTGCCCCGGGTGTCAGGTCGAACATGACTCCCGTCGGATCAGGATACAGAAACGCCGTCTCCAAGAGACCCGAAACGTAGGGGTCGGCGATCCTGTCGCCCCCGAAAAGCAGGTTGGACACAAATACAGTGTATTGGGAGCCAACCAGCAAATTGTCGACGGTTTGAGTCGCTACCCACTTCTCAGCCCACCAAATGCCGTACTGGACTTCGGCAAAATTTGCCAATTCGGAAAAGCTGTCGGTGCGGAAGAGGTCCCATCGGACATCAAAGGCCGAGGTGATCAACTGCTGGCCTACAAGGGTGACCTGGTCGGGGTAGTAGTGGAATGTGTCGGGGTCGGCGACAAAACCGTCTCCCGAGGCGGTCAAATGAAGTTTGGAATACCAGAAGTTGGTTTCCACATCCATGGGGAGAGAATACGGAGCCATAGAGCCGTACTTGGCGAAGGCTTGCCGGCAGAGGTCCGCCAGCGTCAAACCCGATCGTTTCACCACGGTTGCCTTCTGCAGTTCGTCGTAGCCGTCTCCGCCTTGGTGCAGAAATTCGGGGATGGCCACGCTGTAGGTGCGCTCGGGAATAATCTTCTGACTTTCGATCCGGTTGCCCAGCACTTCGGGCTCGGTCATCAGGTTGGAGAACTGCAGATAGCCGTCCTCGCCAAGTTTGAGTTTGGATTTGTCGATCAGGTCGTTGATCTGTTTTCCGGTAAGCTGAACGACGACAACCGGATCGGGGTAGGGGATTGCCTCGATCAGATCCCACTCGGTCACGGGCCCGGCGGGGAGGCTTTTTCGGAGGGCTCCGGAGTCCAGGAGGGCCAACTGGGCCTTTGTCTGGCTGCGCATCAAGTCGGTGACGGCTTTTCCCAGGGCGGTTTGCTGATTCTTTCCGTCTTCGTTGGCGAGCGGAATCCCCAGGTTCCCGAGGGTCTTGTTGTTGGCCTTCAAGATCGTGGCCAGCTGCCCTTTCACCCAGAGTTCGGTCGCCGGATCGCGGGGGGTGTCCTTCGAAACGGGATAGACGTCGCCGACCACTTCGTCGATGGCCCACTTGTTCCCAGCCGGGTGCCCGTGGAGGTCCAACACATAGATGGCGGTGCCTGTCGACAGAACCCGGGCAATAGCGGCGCGCCTGGCCCCAGGGAAACCGACAGAAATCCAGTCTGAACCGGGTTTCACGGAGTTGCCGCCCGTCGTCAGAATCAGGTCAAGCCCAGGAATCTCACGGATGCGGTCTATTTCGTGTTCGTTGAGGTCAGTCAAGGCCACGATAATGTCAGCCTTTCCCTCCATATCTTTGATAGCCTGGGTTATGTAAGCCTCGGCCGAATCGACGACCACATCGCTTCGCATGTTGGCCAGGACCAACTGGGGGAACTTAGGGCTGGTCACCCCGATAAACCCGACCTTTCGGTTCCCGGTGGTGAGCACAATCGATGTCAACGCGAGGTTGCCCTTGAGCGTCAGGTTGCCTGACACCACGGGAACTGTAGTCTCGCCAATCCGATCTCTCAGGTTTTCCGTTCCGATGTCAAAATCATCGCTGGAGACATGGACCAAGTTGTAGCCCAGACGCTCCAGCACCGCAAAGTCGAACCGGCCGTCGCTGAGAATTGAAGATGGAGCTGGTCCAATGAAGTTGCCTAGATCGACCAGAAGCATGTCTTTGTACTCGGCGCGCAAGCCAGTGACCATCGACTGAAGCGAAGAAGCCGGCGCCTCAGTCTGGTCCTCGGTATAAAGACCCCTGAGATTGGCCGTGTAGGCGATCGTTACGGTTTCAAACGATGAGGCTGGAACACGTTTGCGGATCAACTGGGCGTCGAGAACTGCGCCAACCAGAACGGCCAGCGCGACGAAAAAGAAGATCCGTTTCATTGTGGGCCCTCCTTATGGGCCGGAGGAAACCAAAAACCAGTAGTTTCCTGGACCAGGCCCAGAAACACTACTGGCCGCTCAACACGAAAAAAGGTCTACTTGACGCTGCCGACCGTGGCGCCGCGACCGTAGATGATCTTTTTGTTCCCGCTATGTACTGAGCCGAGAATCTTGCTGCCTGCGCCCAAGGTAATCGAACCCGTGGCAACAACGTCACCGGCGATGACACTGTTGGCACCGCTAGTAAAGTCAGCGCCGGCGGTCACGTTGCCGCCTATGGTGCTGTCGGCACCGCTGGTGAACCCGGCCTTCGCCGAAATCGAACCCTTGATCCTGGCCTTGGCACCGCTGGCAAACCCTTCGCCCGCGACGACATTTCCGTTAACCTTTCCCTCGCTACCAATGGTGACACCAGCAACGGCAGTGATGTTTCCATCGACCGTGCTGCCCGGACCCGAGGTGAAGCCCGCGGCACTGTTCACGCTTGCGATGGTGGCTCCGGCGTCCACCGTGGTCACGTTGGCTCCGTCCGCAGCCGCCGCCGGGGCAATGCCCAGGGCGCAAAGGACCAAACTCATCAACACTACAACCATTGTCTTCTTCATTTTTTTCTCCTATGAAATCGCCAAAAAAAACTGGTTGCCCCTGGATCAAACCAGACCGGCAACCAGTCAATTACCTCAGCAAGTGACGGTTACTTGACGGAACCGACAGTCGCGCCACTACCGTAGACGATCACGCCTGTGCCGGTATGGATCGAGCCGAGAACCTTGCTGTTCGCTCCAAGTGTGATCGAACCCGCGGTGCTGACATCGCCGGCGATAACACTGTTGGCGCCGCTAACGAAGTCGGCCTTGGCCGTAACCGAACCCTTGATCTTGGAGTAGGCTCCGCTTGTGAAGCCAGCCCCGGCGTTGATGTTTCCGGAAACTTTGGCTTCGGCACCGATGGTGACGGCGGCGACCGCGGTCACATCACCGGTAATCTTGCTTGCGGCTCCGGCGGTAAAGGCCGCCGAGGAGTTGATACTGCCACTCGAGCCACCAGCGACCAGAGTCGAGATGTCGGTGCCGTCTGCGGCCATCACGGGGGCAATGCCCACGGTGATCAAAGCCAAACTCATCAAAATTGCAATCATGGATTTCTTCATTTCAATTCTCCTTTTGTTCCGAACTTACTTGACGCTGCCGACGGTCGCACCGGACCCGTAGGTGATGTGGCCGCTGCCGCTGTGGACCGAGCCGAGGATCTTGCTTCCGGCACCGAGGGTCACATCCCCGATGGCGTAGACGTTGCCGTTGACGACACTGAATGCGCCGCTAGTGAAGTCGGCCCCGACCTGGACGTTGCCGCCGACGGTGCTGTTGGCGCCGCTGGTGTAGTCAGCCTTGGCATGAACCGAACCCTTGACCTTGGAGGTGTCGCCGCTGGTGAACGAATCACCGGCGCTGACGTTTCCAGTCACAGCAGAATTCGCGCCCAAAGTGACCGACTCAGCCGCATTGACGTAGCCGTTCACAGTGCTGTTCGCCCCAGAGGTGAACGACGAGGCGGAACTGACGTTCCCGATGCTCGCGCCGACAACCAGGTTCGTAACATCGGCAGATTCCTCTGCAACGGCCGCAACCAGCCCAGCCGCACTGACCAGCAGCGCGATAAACACACTCTTCATAACTCTTCGCATCTTCTTTCTCCTTCAGACTCTTTCCGTTCTTTTTTTTCCGGCAACGCCGGAATCCAAACGATTCAACAAAAACCAGACCACCCGGAGGGACTGTCTAGGTTACTTGACGGAACCTACCGTGGCGCCGCGCCCGTAGACGATGACGCCGGTTCCACTGTGGACCGTGCCCAAAATCTTGCTTCCAGCGCCGAGGGTGACAGAACCCATCACGTACACGTCCCCTGAAATAACGCTGTTAGCACCGCTTGTGAAATCCGCTCCGGCGGTCACGTCGCCACCAATGTTGCTGTTGGCACCGCTGGTAAACGCGGCCTTCGACGAGATTGAACCGTCGATCTTGGAATAGGCACCGCTGGTAAACGCGGCCCCTGCAGTCACATTCCCAGACACAGTGGCCTCGGCACCGATAGTGACTCCGGCCACGGCGGTCACATAACCAGTGATCTTGCTCCTGGCTCCGGCGGTAAACGCCGCTGCAGAATTGACACTGCCCATCGATTCACCGGCAATCAAGTTCGTGACGTTGGCGCCATTGTCGGCCGCCACCGCGGGCGCGATGCCCACCGCAAGCAAGGTCAGAAATACCAAAACAAAGGCCAAAGTTTTCTTCATTTCATCTCTCCTTGGAGCTCAGAACCGAACTACTTCTTGACGCTGCCGACGGTCGCGCCGGAGCCGAAGGTGATGATTCCTGAACCGCTATGGACGGAACCAAGGATC
>Ga0265314_10003306_pt1 | contig 15744 bp, 8 predicted proteins | sample 4126metaG_FD_203106 | JGI IMG/M metagenome (GOLD analysis project Ga0265314, IMG submission 203106) | Rhizosphere microbial communities from Carex aquatilis grown in University of Washington, Seatle, WA, United States - 4-1-26 metaG | ecosystem: Host-associated > Plants > Roots > Rhizosphere >... | reverse complement strand
GCCGTCGAGTCGTTTGCCTATCGCATCGTGCGCGTGACCGCCGGCGCCGACGCGGTGCTGCCGGCGGCCGACGCGAACCCCGAGGTGCCGCTGCTGCAGCTCTACGCTGCCGCGCTGCATCTCTTCGCGCTCACCGAGGACGGCGACGCCGCCGCCGACCGCTACCTCGCCGTGGCGACCGGGCTGGCGCCGCGCATGAACGCGCGCGAGGCGCACCTCGACGCCGCGCTGCGCGCTTGGCGGCGCCACGACTTTTCGAGCGCGGCCACCGCCCTCGAGGCGCTGACCGCCATCTGGCCGCACGATCTCCTGGCCGCCAAGCTGGCCGAGTTTCTCTACTACGTGCTGGGGCAACAACATGAAGGCGTGCGTTTTCTCCGGCACATGGAACGCCTCGTGCCGCATCACGCAGACGACCCGGACCTGCTCTCGATGCTGGCCTTCGCGCGCGAGTTGTGCGGCGACGTCGACGGCGCGCAGGCGGCGGCGCGGCGCGCGCTGAAGATCGCGCCGCACACGCCGTGGGCCGATCACGCCCTGTCGCACGTCTGGTTGCGGCGCGGTGCGGTCGAGCCGGCGATCGCTCATCTGTCGGCGGCGCTGCCCAGTTGGGCCGACAGCAATCGGCTCATCTGGTCGCACAACGCCTGGCATCTCGCCTTGCACCATCTGGAGCGCCTCGACCTGGCCGCGGCAAAGCGGCTGCTCGCGGACGTGATCTGGCGCGCCGACGAAGATCTCGGCGGCATCGCGCTCGATGCCATTGCGCTGCAATGGCGTGCCGAGCTGGCCGATTTGGACAGCGGAGCAGACTGGCGAAGGCTCGCCGACCGCGTCGCGCCGCGCGCCGCCGAATGCTTCATGCCGTTCGTCAGCGCGCAGGTCGCTTACGCCTTGGCGCGCGACGGGCGCGGTTTGCCGCTGGACACCCTGCGCGACGCGGTCCGCGCACAGGCACACCGCGACACGCCGGACGCGCGCCGTGCCTGGTCGCACATCGGCGCCGCCGTCGTGGAAGCTGCGATCGCCGCGGCGCAGGGCGATGGCGCGCGCTGCGCCGCGCTGCTCGAGCCGATCATCGCCGAGGTCTCGATCGTCGGCGGCAGCGACGCGCAATGCGACGTGTTCCGCCTCATGTACGCGCGCGCCCTGCGCGACGCCGGCCGGCGCAGCGACGCGCGCGCCTATCTCACGTCAATGTGGGGCGCCGTCGCGCGCACACCGCTCGAGGCGCGCTGGCGCGATCGCCTCGCCTAGTCTGAGCGACAAAGTGCCCGGATGAATGCGCATGGCTGCAGACCGATGCAGAGTAGCGCCGGCTGGCGAGGACAACGAACCGTGATGTGACAAAAGATTTTCGCCGCGGAAAGGCGCAAGCGCGAAGAATGCAGGCTTGGCGCGCGTCGCCGGGCAAGAGGGCCAATGCCATGCACAATGGGAATGGACTCCGATCCCCAAGCTTTCCGGCCACCCTGTTTTCTCCGCGTCGTCGCGTCTGCGCGGTGAGCTCTTCGTCACTTCAACGCGAATATTGAGCGACGCGAGGCAACGGAGATCTCAGCGGATCGCACCTTGCCGCAGCAGCGTCTCGGCGGCGCCGAACAGGCCGCGTTTGAGCGCGCTGTAGGTCGCCCGGTCTTTGGCCGCCAGCGGCTCGACGCGCGCGATGGCGCGCTCCAGCACCTGCTCGGCGGGCACGGCCTCGTCGACGATTCCCAACCTCACCGCCTCCTCGCCGCCGACGCGCCGGCCGGTGAGCAACAGGTCGGTCGCGACGCGCGTCGCCAGCTTGCCGGTGATGAGCGCGTTCATCCCCGGGGCCAACGGCATCCCGAGATCGATTTCCGGCAGGCAGAAAAACCCGCGGTCGGCGCGCATGACGCGGAAGTCATGCGTCAGCGCGAACATGCCGCCGCCTGCAAACGCATGGCCGTTGATCGCCGCGGCAGTCGGCACAGGCACGGCGAGAAAGCGGCCCAGCAAGGCGAGGAAGTCGGCGATGAACGCCGGCCCTTCGCTCGCTCCGGTCGTCATCAACCAGTCGAGGTCGAGGCCGTTCGAGAAGAACTTGTCCGTCCCCGTCGTCACCAGCGCCGCCGCTCCGCTGCTCTTCTCCACTTCGTCCAACGCGCCGCTCAATGCCGCGACGAACGGCCGATTGAAACGATTCTCGCCCGCCTGCATGGCGAGGATGAACACGGCTCCCCGGCGGCTCAGATCAATCATAGGTTGGGTTGTTACGTTGTTAGGTTGTCGGTTCCTAGGGCGTTCGCGCCGCACGATCTCGGTGATCTGCCCTAAGAGCCCAACACCAACCACCTGCCCCTCACTCGTCGCGCAGTCCGTACTCTTTCATCTTCTTCTGCAGCATGACGCGCGACAGGCCGAGGGCACGGGCGGTGCGCGAGACGTTGCGACTGTTGGCCTTGAGCATCTGGCGAATGTAGTCCGCTTCGAACGCGGCGCGCGCCTCGCGCAGCGGCGTGGCCAGCGAGCCGTTCAGCGGCGCGAGCGGCGCCGCGCTCGGCGCGGCCGGCAGCACGGCGTCTCCGCGCACGGCCGCCGGCAGATGCACCAAGCTGATCACTTCGCCGGGGCGCGACAGCGCGACCGCGCGCTCCAGGACGTTCTCCAGCTCGCGCACATTGCCCGGCCAGGCATAATGCTGCATCGCTTCGACCGCGCTGGGGTCGATCCCGCTCAGATCGCGCTGATGGCGCGTACTGGCGGCGCGCAGCAGCCGATCCACCAGCAACGGCACGTCGGCACGGCGCACGCGCAGCGGCGGCAGCTCGATCGGGAAGACCGCCAGCCGGTAGAAGAGGTCCTGGCGAAACGTCTGCTTCGCCACCTCGGCGCTGAGATCGCGATTGGTCGCCGAGATGACGCGCACGTCGACCTTGCGCGCGCGCGTGTCGCCGACGGGGATGATCTCGCCCTGCTGCAGTACGCGCAGCAACTTCGCCTGCATGGACAGCGGCATCTCGCCGACCTCGTCGAGCAGAATCGTCCCGCCCGTGGCCGCCTCGAACAAGCCCCGATGATCCGCCGTGGCGCCGGTGAAGGCGCCGCGCCGGTGCCCGAACAGCTCGCTCTCCAGCAGCGTCTCGGTGACCGCCGCGCAGTTCACCGCCAGAAACGGCGCTTCGCCGCGCGCCGAGGCGTGATGGATGCCGCGCGCTACCAGCTCCTTGCCGGTACCCGTCTCGCCTTGAATGAGCACCGCGATCGGCGAGGCCGCGGCGCTCTCCATGAGGCGGAACACCTCCTGCATCGCCGCGCTCGATCCGACGATCTCGTCGAAGCGGTTGCGCCGCGCCATGTCGCGGCGCAACGCGCCGACTTGCGCGCGCAAGAGATCCTCGGACGCCTTGACGCGCGCGAACAAGCGCGCGTTTTCGATCGCCACCGCAACGCTCCCGGCGAGCGCCTCGAGGAAAGCGAGGTCGTCGTCGGTGAAGGGCTGATCGCCCTTGCGATTCAGTACCTGCAGGACGCCGATGACGCCCTGATACGTGCGCAACGGCGCACACAGCACGGTGCGCGTCGTGAACCCGGTGGCGCGGTCGATGCCGGTGAAGAAGCGCGGGTCGTTTTGCACATCGTCGACGCGCACCGCTTCGCCGCGACTCAGCACCCAGCCGGCGATGCCGCGATCCGCCGGGAAGCGCAACTCCAACAGGCGCGCCATGATCGTCGGATCATCCTCAGCGACGAACGGGAAATAGAGCTCCCGCGTATCGGCGTCGAGCAGCAACACCGACGCGCCCATAGCGTCGAAGGTCTGCCGACACTGCGTGACGACGAACGGAAACAGTTCATCGAGGTCGATGCGCGCCGCAAATGCACACGCGAGATCGTAGAGCAGCCGAAAACGCGTCGTGCTTTCGCTGGGCGCAGGTCCGCCGTCGAAAGCCATGTCCCGCCCGTGGTGTACCCGACCGGAGGGGCGGGCGGCAATGCGGGGGACGTGCGCGAGTGCGCGAGTGCAGGCGTGAGAACGTCCCCACGCGCAGACCCGCGCACCCGCAACCGAACTAGGAGAAGCTCGTGGTGCGAGCGCCGATGCCGCGCTCAGCCCTGCCCGGCGTTCTCCAGCTCTTCGTCGATCACTTCCTTGAACTTCTCGATCGGCTGCGCGCCGTCGAGCAAGCGGCCGTTGATGAAGAAGGCCGGCGTGCCGTTGACGCCGGCGGCTTGCCCGGCGGCCAGATCCTTCTGGATGTCGGCTTCGAACTTGTCGCCATCCTTCACGCAGTCGTCGAACTTCTTGCGGTCGAGCCCGACAGCGGTGGCGATCTGCTGCATGTTGGCCGGCGTCAGATCGGTCGCCGCCATCAACTTGTCGTGCATCGGCCAGAACTTGCCCTGCTCGTTGGCGCACAGCGCCGCGATCGCCGCCGGCTTCGCCGACTTGTGGAACGGCAGCGGGTAGTTGCGATAGGCGAGGCGCACTTTGTCGCCGTACACCTTGATCACTTCCTCAATCGTCGGCTCCGCCTTCTTGCAGTACGGGCACTCGTAGTCGGAGAACTCGATGATCGTGATCGGCGCCTTGTCCTTGCCCTGGAACGGCGTACTGCCGACCGCCACCTCGACCGTCGGCGGCTTGAGTTCGATCTTGGTCGGATACTTCTTCTTCAGCTCGGCCAGGTAGGCCTGCTGGCGGTCAGCGGTTCCCTTCCGGCTCAAGTACTCGACGATCTGCGGCTTCACTTGGTCGAGCGGCGCACCCTGCAGCTGTTCCTTGTTGTCGTCATAGACCTTTTGGATCTCCGCGTCGGAGGGCTTCGCCACCTTGTCGGTGATCTCGACCTTGGTGAGCTCCTCGACCGAGACGCCGCGCGCCGCGGCTTCCTGTTCGATCAGCGCCATCGCCACCAGCTCATCGAGCCCGCCGCGCAGCGCCTTGTAGCGGGCCGCCTCGACCTCGGCGAGCTCGGACTTCACCGAGTCTTCGACGTCCGAGCGGCTGATGGTCTTCTTGCCCACGGTCGCCAGCGTCTCGGCGGTCGCCGCGCCCGGCAGCAAGCCGAGCATCAGCAGGGTTGCGATGATGCGCATGTGTCCTCCTTAGGGTCGATAGGGCGAATGTTGACCTCCCACCGTACGGGTCGGCGGGCGTCTCCGTCAACCTTCGCAAACGGCTTGGCGCCGCGCTTTGCGATGCCTCAGCAGCGGCTTCCCGCACCCCATCCAGAGCTGGCGAGAAGCGCGCGCCCGGTGGACGCGAGTGGTTCGCGGGCACGCACTGCCTGGGACCTTGCCTTGCCTCGCCGCGGTCATGGTGTATCACTCGCGGTGCCTCGACGGGGAAGTCATCCAGAGGCTGGTCGAGCAATCCGGGCTGCGGCCCGCTGCGTAGGACGACACGAGCCCGTTGGAGGGCACTGGATGAGCGAGAAGACAGCAGCACTGCGGCGATCGTTACCTCCGTATCCCCACGGCTGGTACGTCCTTGCCTTCGCCGCTGAGTTACGGCGTGGCCGCACCTTGAGCCGCACGCTCGCCGGCAACGAGCTGCTGTTGTTCCGCACCGAATCGGGCACCGCGACCGCGCTCGATGCCTACTGCCCGCACCTCGGCGCGCACCTGGGCCACGGCGGGCGCGTCTGCGGAGAAGTCGTGCGCTGCCCGTTCCACGGCTTTCAGTTCGACGTCGATGGGCACTGCGTCGCCACCGGCTACGGCAGCAAACCGCCGCCCACCGCCGTGCTGCGCCGCTGGCCGCTGCGCGAGCGCAACGGCATGCTGCTCGTCTACTACGGGGCCACGGGCGCCGCGCCGACCTGGGAGGTGCCCGAAATCGACGCCACGCAATGGAGCGCGCCGGTGTATCGGCGCTTCGTCATCGAGGCGCATCCACAGGAGACGACCGAGAACAGCGTCGACCTCGGACATTTCTCGTGGGTGCACGGCTATCGCGGCGTTACCATGCAGCGCGACGTGCAGATCGACGGTCCGTACCTGAGCACCTGCTTTGCCGCCCAACGCGCCATGCCGCTCGTCGGTCACCGGGTACAGTTCCACTTCCAGTTTGAGACCCGTATTTACGGCCTCGGCTACTCGATGGTCGAAGTGCACGTGCGCGGCTTCGATATCCGCGCCCGCTTGTGGGTGCTCCCCGCGCCAATCGACGGCGAGCGCATCGCCCTCTACCTGGCCGCCAGCGGCAGCGGCGCCGACGATGTGCATCCATGGCTGCGCATACTGCCGCGTGCGCTGCGCGCCTCGGCCATCGGGCGCGGACTGCTCATCGCGCTCGCCCAAGACGCCGGCCAGGATTTCGTGCTGTGGCAGAACAAGCGTTACGTGCACCCGCCCGCGCTCGCCCACGGCGACGGCCCGATCGGCAAATACCGCTCCTGGGCGTCGCAGTTCTACACCGACAGCGCCGCAGCGATCGCGCTCGACCCGATCGCCGTTCCGGTCGCCGTCCCGCTCGCCTACCAAGCCGGCCGCCACACATCCCGAGACGACCTGCCACCCTCTCCTCCGTCCCGGGCTCGCAGCTCGCACGACGCCTGAGCCGCGCCCACCCTTCCCTCGTCCAAGCCGTTTCGCTATACGAATCGGCGCTGCCCGCCTCGGCAGCAAGCCCACCCGCACAACGCTGGCGTAGCTCAGTTGGTAGAGCAGCTGATTCGTAATCAGCAGGTCCGCGGTTCAAATCCGCGCGCCAGCTTTGGGTTTTCTCGCTGATGGGAGGCTGCTCGACAGCCAATCTGACAGCCAGTGGCGTCGGGTGAACGCATTGGTCGACCCTTAGGGGGCCGAGGGTCAGAACTGCGGGCGCCAAAAGCAGGGCTGCGCGTGATTCTTGGCGTACAGGGGTTTGTCGAGCCGTTCTGGCTTGCGCAAAATGTAAGCGAAGCTCTTTTCGACTGGATCCCAACGACAATCCGCAACCTCGACACTGCCTAGAATTGCGCCGGCTGGCAGTTCGCCCGGCCGCATTCGTAGGCTACGCCACGCAGCTGGGCAGTCGGCAGGTGTGAGGCTGGCATAGATGTACACGCGCTCCCGGATGTTCGTCGGGCGTGATCGATTCTCTGCTTTTTTGCGACCCTGCAAGATCAACTCGACCCATGGCTGCCGGATGCTGATGGCTCTCACGATCTCCATAAGACCTCACGAAGTTGAGCATGCGTTCGAACGCTGTTCTCCTGTGCGGCTATTGCAGCATGTCGTCGAGAAACTCCGACGCCGGCTCGACGCCGGTCACGAGCAGATGATCACGCGCGCGCGTGCAAGCGACATACAGCAGGTGCCGCTCGGTGTCGTAGATCTCCTGCAGGTCGGCATCGTCGCCGACGTTCTCGATGCGCTCCTGCAGGGGGATCACCTCGTCGTCGCAGGCCATGACGACGACGGCGCGGAACTCCAGACCTTTGGCCAGATGCATGGTGCTGATCGAGACGTGGCCGCTGGTGGTCTCGACGTGCTCGTCGAGGACCTTGAACGCTCCGCCGGCTTTCTCGACCGCGGCGCGCGCACGGTCCAATTGAGCGGGTGACCGAACGAACACGCCGAACTCGTGCGGAAGAACTCCGGCTGCGCCGCGCTCGTCGATCCATTTGCCGACGGCTGCGATCTCCTCGTCCGCGTCCTGCAACATGCGGATCTCCGGCGGCGGGCCGTTGAAGACCGAGATTGTGTCGCTGCGGTCCTCGGTGTTGCCGTCGACGTCGGTCACCACCGGACCGAGCAGGCGGTCGGCTTGCGTGCGGATCTGGTGTGAGGTGCGATAATTCACGCGCAGGGTACGCGAGCGGCCGCGGATGTCGACGCCCAGCGTTTTCCAGGAGAAGGGCTGCTGGAAGATGCGCTGGCCGAGGTCGCCGGCGAAGAACAATGCGTTGGGACGATTGGCACCCAGCGCGGCGAAGAATCGGAGGTGCGCTACGGTCAGGTCCTGCGCCTCGTCGACGACCGCAAAGTCGAAGACGACGTTCTTACTCTTCGCGATGGCGCCGGCGAGGGAGGTGAACATCTCCGCGTGCGTGATGAGCTTGCGCTCACGGAGGCCGGCGCGAACGCGCTCGAAGATCGACCACAGCACGGCGCGCTGCGCTTCGGGTAGGCGCGTTTTTCGGCCGAGCCGCGCGACATCCCGGTACGCTTCCCAGCCGTCGAGCTGCCAGGCGTCGGTCACCTGTTCCCACTCGGCCACCAGGAAGGGCAGGCCGAACTTGTGGTCGCTCACCGCCGCCGAGGCCTCCCGCACCAGATCGCGGACCACCTGGCGCGTGGCGATTGCCGGCTTTCCGACATGCGCGGCGTAGAGCCGGCTACCGAGCGCTTCGAGCGAGTGCACGTCTATCCGCTCGCCGAGGCGCGGTTCGTTGCCGAGCAGCCGCTTCAACTGCGTGTGCAGCGCGTGCGCCAGCGTGTCGGAGAAGGTCACCAGCAGGACGCGGGCATCGGGGTGGGTCCGCCCCAGATGGACGGCGCGATGCAACGCGACCACCGTCTTACCGGTGCCCGCCGAACCCGAGACGCGCGCCGGGCCGTTGTAGTCGCGCTCGACCCAGTGCCGCTGCTCGGGGTGGAGAAAGACGGTCCACTTCTCCCAGGGGTAGTCGAGCGCGCGCTCCAGCTCCTCGACGTTGGTCATCACGCGGAATCGGCGCTGGGCGTCTGGATGCTCGAACGGGCCGCCCGCCGCGGCCTGCGGGGAGACTCGTGGCTTGCCGCCCGTCGCCAGCTCTAGCAGCGCCTCGGCCGCCTCGGCCGGCAGATGGTCGGCAAGCGCTAGGAGCGTGTCCTCCGTCGCCTGCTTGACGTCGTCGACCCACTCGGCAGGCACGCCGTAGCCGAGCAGGTCGTCGTCGGGCGTGCCGGCGAAGATCCGCTTCTTCTCGGCGACGGGTTGGGGCGGGACGGGCAGCTCGGTCTGCACGTAGACCGGCACGACGATCTCTTTCACCGTCTCGCGGATCTCGACCAACTGCGCGGCGCCGGTCCGCGGGTGCGTCTCCAGCTTGCGCCGCTCGGCCCAATCGTATGCACCGTCGTGGTGGTCGACGTAGCAGAGCAAGAGGCTGGCATCGCTGCGGTGCACGATCAGCCGGATGTCGTCGCTCACCCGTACCGACCAGAAATTCTTGTCCTTAGCCTTATCGAGCCGGTGAAAGCTGAGCCCCGGATTGGCCGGGTTCATCTGCAGGTCGAACGCCGTCGTCTTGACGGCCTTCTGCTCCTCACCGGTCAGCCGCGCCAGGCTGTTGGTGAAGGTGTCGGCGATGCGGAATTCCATGCTCGGCTCAGGAACGACTGGGATACTCAGGGATCGCGCGGATCATGAACTCGTCGAACAGCGGAACGGTGAACGCCATGTCTCCGTGCGCAGGGCTGTAGACCATTCCCTTCTTCATCAGCTTGGCCCGCACCGGGCCCAGACTGGTCACTCTCACGCCACGCTCATTGGCGATGTCCCCAGTGCGGTGGGGGCCGGGACCGAGCGCGGCCATCGCGCGCAGGTAATTCCGCTCGCTTGGCGTCAGGCGGTCGAAGCGGACACGGAAGAAGCTCTCGTCCAGGCGCGCGATGACGGTCGGGGTGGCGCTCTTGATGATTTCAACGGTGATCGGACTGCTCGGGGCCATATTCCAGGCTTGGTACCCCCATTCCTGGATGAAGTACGGGTAGCCTTTTGTGAGGCGAAACACCTCTCGCAGGGCGGCGGGCTCGAACAACACCCCTGCCGCTTGCGCCGGGTCACGCAACGCCCGGCTGGCATCCTCCTCGGACAGCGCACCAACGTCCGGGAATCTGAACAGTCGCTCGGCGTAGGATTTCGACTCGCCCGCCAATCCCGGCAGGATGGGCAGGCCGCCCCCGAGCAGTACCAGCGGTAGCTGGCGCTGCTGCACCTTGTGCATCGCCATGATGAGGGCGCCGAGTTCTTTCTGGTCGAAATATTGGATCTCGTCGATCAGCACGGCCACAGCGCTCTGGCGCTCTTCGGCGGCCTCACCGACAGCGACGAATAGATTGGGCAGATCTATCTCGATGTCGCCGCTATCGGCGGCGCCGGCCTCCGGATCGATGTCCAGGCCCAGCGTGACATCGCCGACCGTGATCTTGAGCCCGCCGATGAAGCTGCGTAGCACCATCAGCCCGCGCTTCACCTTGTCTCCCGCCCCGGCCATTCGGTCGAGTTCGTAAAGCAAGCTCTTCAGATGCGCGGCGACGAGCGGGCCGAGCGGCTTGTCCTCGTGCGCTTCGATCGAGATCGTCCGGTACCCGGCGTCCCTCGCCAGACGCTCGATCTCGTTGAGCAGGACCGTCTTGCCCACCCCGCGCAGGCCGGTGAGCAGCATGCTCTTCTCGGGCCGCCGCGCTTTGATGCGACCCAGCAGTATCCGGGCTTGTTCCAAGATGGGGTCGCGCCCCACCAATTCAGGTGGTGGAGAGCCCGCACCAGGCGAAAAGGGGTTCTTGATCGGGTCCATGGCGGGCCGTTTATACCCAATTATGGGCGATTATACCCACATCCTGGTATAAATTGGTAAGCTTCTTATAAAGCTGCTCATGCGCGGAACACCTTCATCACCTCGTCGCCGAGGTGGTTGATGACCTTCACGGCGATGCGGCCGCTCTTGGGCGTGTCGAAGGGGCGGGAGGTGTCGCTGTGCAAAGTCGCCCAGGCCTCGGGGTCGATCTCGGCCTTCAGGGTCGTCTTGAGTGCGCTGTAGGGGTCGTTGGCGCCGAGGAAGTAGGCGTGGCGGACGAAGAAGCTCTCCTCGTTGTAGTCGGTGTCGATGAACCAGCAGGCGATGCCGTCGGCGCCGTCGCTGACGATCTCGCCGGTCTGCGGCTTGAAGACGTCGACGCCGTTGACCTTCACCCGTAGCCGGCCGTCCTTGTCAGGCAGGAGGTCGATGTCCGGTTCGCCGAAGATGACGAACAGGTTGCCCTTGCCGGTGTTCTTCAGGTCCTCGGCCATGTGCAGATCGGCGTTCATGCGTGCTTTGAGCACGGGCACCCGACCGAGCTTGGTGAACTCCGTGGTATGCGCCTCATAGGCGAAGGCGCAGGCGATGAGCACGTCGAAGCCGGCGTCGCCCGCCTCGCGCGCCGCGGCGACGAGATCGGCACGTTGCACGGTACCGAACTCGGGGCCGATGAAAATCGCGGCCCGCTTCTCCGTGATGCCCTCCAGGTACCGTCCCTCGGCACAGACCATCTCGCCTGGCCACGGCGTCAGTGCGGAGAAGCTGATGCGGTCCTCCTTGTGCGCCTGCTGCACGCCCGCGGTCTTGAGGTTCTCCAGGATCATCTGCGGGAACGACTGCTTGGCGCCGTACTCGGGGCTGCCCTCACTGACCGTGTCAATCAGCTCGTCGTCCTCATCCACACCGAGCACGCGGTGCGGGCTCAGGCTCTCGACCGTGAACGGCCCGGCGACGCGGACCTTCTTCGCGTCCGTGTAGGGATGGTCGTATAGGTACGCGAAATCGGCCTTCGCAGCGATTGAGGCGTCGATCTCCTGCTGCCGCGCGATGCGCCTCTCCCACCACTCGGTGTGCAGCTTCCTCGCGGCCTCCGACCAACCCTGGTCAGCTTCGCGCGGGATCCCCCACTCCTCCCATTCCTGCTTGAGCGCGGCGTTGAGCTTCCCGAGCAACGGCTCCAAGGACGTCTGCCATTTGTCCCAGATGACGTCGATCTCGGCGTCGTTGGCGATCGATTTGAGCGTCATGTGCGGCACGCGCTCGTAGACGAAGCCATGCCGGATGTTGCCATGCGTTGGCTGCGTGCTCGGCGCTGAGCGCGTCACTTCTGCTTCCTTGAGCTGCCCGTCTCGGGAATCAGCGAGCAAGTAGAATGGGTAGCGCGCACCCATGATCCGTGAACGTGCAAGCGCAAGCGCAACGCGCGAAGTGTCGATCGTGATCCACCGCCGGCCCCACTGCTCGGCAACGTAGGCGGTTGTCCCGGATCCGCAGGTCGGATCAAGTACCAGGTCGCCTGGATCGGTCGCCATCAGCAAGCAGCGTGAGACTACCTTCGTGCTGGTTTCGACGACGTACTGCATCCCACTGGGCGCGGATGTATCCGCCCAGAGATTTGACAGCGGGGTCACTGGGTAGTCGGAAAACCGCAACAGATAACGGAGCGTCTGCCCGCCGCTATACGGGTGTAATCTTTGTGCGCGCGCAAGGCGCGTCATCCCGTCGATTGGCGACTTCCAGGATCTGCCATTCGGAGGGAAGTAGGATCGTCCCTGATACGGAAAAGAATAAATACCCGTAGCAAATGGGCCGGCGGGGTAGAGACTGATTAGTTGGGCTGTATCGCTCCCGGGCGGCAGTGCCGAGTGATCGTCAATCTCATCCTTGGATAACTGCCGTGGAGGTAGTCCTGGCTCCAGAAGGATGTTCCAGTGCGCATCGCCTTCAACGTCCATGCGTTGGTAGAGAGGCCGGTATTTGACCCGATCCTTCTTACGCGCGTACCAGAGAAGATAGTCACAGATGCCTTCAAGTAGCCGGCCACCCAGTGGCATCGTCTTCTTTCGAAAGGCAATCGTCTCGATGCAATTGTCCTCGCCGAACACCTCGTCCATGAGAAGACGAAAACGATGCACGTTCTCGCCCCCAATCTGAACAAGTATGGACCCAGACTCAGCCAGCAGATCCCTAGCCAGGCCCAGCCTGTCTCGAAGGTATGTCATGTAACTGTGGATGCCATCGCGCCACGTGTCGCGGAACGCTTTCACCTGCTCCGGCTCGCGCGTGATGTGGTCGGCCTTCCCGTCCTTCACGTCCCGGCTCGTGGTCGACCACTGGAAGTTGCTGTTGAATTTGATGCCGTACGGCGGGTCCAGGTAGATGCACTGCACCCGACCGCGCAGGCCTTCGCGCTCCGCAAGGCTGGCCATCACCTGCAGCGAGTCGCCGAGGATCATGCGGTTCGACCAGTTTTGCTCGTGTTGGTAGAACTCGGTCTTGTCCACGCCCGGCGCGATGCCGTTGAAGTCGGCGAACAGGTCGGGCTGGGCGCCAGACTCCTGGGCCTTGGTCTCCTTGGTCTGCTTCAGCAGGTCGTCGATCAGGACCTTGGGGTGGACCTTCTCCTGGATGTAGAGCGGCGGCGCATGGACGACGAGGTCGCTCCAGTCCTGCTGGTCCTTGCCGCGCCAGACCAACTGCGGGTCGAGGTCAGTGTTTCGCGGGTAGCGCAGCTCGATCGGCTTCTGCTCGTCGCCCTTGAGCACCGACTGAAACTCGGCTGTTGGGATGTTCTTGCGCTTGGCCTCGTCGTGCTTGAGCGACGCGACGGTCTTGCGGGTGGTCTTCTTCGCCATGGTCAGCTGTTCCCCGCCGCCGGCTGAAGCGCGGCGGACTCGATCATGCGGTTGAACTCGCTCTCGACCTTGGCAGCAAAGTCCGACTCGATCTCGTAGACTGCGGTGAACTCGGCGAACGCCCAGCGGCCGTTAAGTGCCGATGTGTTCACGCCGGGCACCCAGTAGGTGTCCATGGTGGACTTCTTCTCCTTGGCGTCCTCACCCCGGTAGCCCTTGATCTCGACCACCAGGTGCAGCGGGTCGTCGGCGCCATGGCCGTCATCCACGAGGACGATGAAGTCCGGCCGGTAGCGGCGCGTCTCGGAGCCTTGGCGGTAGGGCACCTCGAAGCCGAGGTTGTGGTTCTTGACGTAGGCGCGCACCCTCGGGTGCGATTCGGCGACGCGGCAGAATTCGGCCTCCCAATCGCTGTCGAGTACTACCCAGTTCAGGTGACACGACTTCGAGCTGGTCTCCCAGCGATGCGACTTCGAGGTGTTGAAGCGCACGTGCATGGTCGAGCCGGTGGGGTTGAAGGCATCGAGCAGCACTTCCACCGGCCGTTTGCCGACGAACTGCGGAATGATGGCGGCCACGATGCGGTTGCACGCCTCGTCCGCGAGGTCCTCGTACAGGAGCAGCGCTGGATAGGTGCCGCCCGTGCACTTCAAGCAGCTGTCGAGCCACTGCCGAGCGATGCGCCGGAAGTCGCCGAAGAGGTGGAGCTTCGGCGCCTCGCCCGGTTTGCGCCATGCGGTGTAGATGAGGCGCTTGGCCAGGTAGAAGACCACCGTCGAGGGCCGCATGTCCTCCAGGTGGTCGAGAGTCATGTCGGCCGCTTCACCGATGATACCCTGTGTCTGCGTCCTGGACGGCCCGACCAGGTCGGGGCTGAGGACCAGCTCGGACTCCGGCGTGAACACTGCCGTCAGCCGATCGTCGGGCAGCTCGACGCGGTAACCCTCGACGCGCGGGAAGCGGATCTCCAACGCGTCGCGCTCGGGGCGCATCGCCTTGACCAGTACGGTTTCGCGCGGTGGCTGCGGCGGCGCGACGACCGGCTTGGCGGTGAAGTCGAAGGGGATGCCGAAGATGTCGGCGTACTCGACGTTGAACAGCCCCTCCTCGTTCAGGTCGTACGACTGGCGGCGCAGGGCGCGGCCGATTACCTGCTCGCAGAGGAGCTGCGTGCCGAAGGCGCGGATGCCGAGCACGTGCGTAACCGTGTTGGCGTCCCAACCCTCGGTAAGCATCGCGACCGAGACGACGCAGCGGATGCCGCCGCCCAGCTGATCGGGCTTGCCGACGGTGTTCATCACCTCGCGCAGCAGCTCCTGGTCTGTGATGTTCTCACCAGCGAGATGATCACCACTGCGTTCGACCTTCTCGCGCCGAAAGCGCTCGATCTCGTCCGCCGCCATGGCGCGGAAACTGTCGTCGAGCGCGTCTCCAGCTTCGAGCTGCTCGCTGTCAATGAGCAGCGTGTTCGGACGCGGCAGCGCGTTGCCCGTCACCTCGTCGAAGTTGCGGAACAGCGCCAGGCGCCCATTCTCCAGCGTGGTGGTACCGTCATCGTTCGTACGGTGGAAGCCCGAAACAAAGTCGTACACGAGTTTCGAGACGGAGGTGTTGGAGCAGACGATGATGAAGCACGGCGGCACCTTAATCCCGGCGTCCTGCCAGAGCTTGAAGGTGTCCTTGTAGTGGCCGTAGAGCGCCTCCAGCGCGGTCTGTAGGCGGGTCGGCAGCTTGAGCGGGTCCAGCGCCTCGCCCTTTCCGCGCCCCTTCTTCGGCATCGCCTTGCGGATGTTCTCCCACAAGTTGCGGAACATCGGCATCTCGTCGCCAGCGATGTTTTCGGCGACGGGCACGCGCGGCAGCTTGACGATGCCACACTCGATGGCGTCCATCAGCGAGAAGTCGCTCATGGTCCACGGGAACAGCGTGCCCTCTGCGTAGCCGGAGCCGCTCAGGAAGAACGGCGTCGCGGACAGGTCCATGACGCGGCTGACACCAAGCTTGCGGCTCACGGCTTCTAGGCCTGAAATCCACAAACGCGCCGCCTCGTTGTTCTTCTCGGCCTCCTTGCGCTCATCGCCGGTCAGGTCTTCCTCGTCGGCGTCCGTCGGCTTCTCGCGGTAGCAGTGATGCGCCTCGTCGTTGATGACGAGGATGTTTTTCATCCCCATCAGCTCCGGCATGACCCGCTGGATCATCTGGCCTTCGGTCTCCAACGTGTCGGGCTCCCGGCCGGTGCGGCCCTGCAGGAGTTGGCGCCCACCCTTGGACAGCTCGATACGCTCGCGCAGCTTGAACGCGTGGTAGTTGGTGATGACGATCTTGGCCCGGATCACCTCGTCGAGCATGTCCTGCGGCACCAGCTCGCGGTCCTTGTAGTAGCTGTCCGGGTCATTCGGCTGCAGGACGCGCAGGCGATCCTTGATTGT
>Ga0265314_10003305_pt1 | contig 15746 bp, 11 predicted proteins | sample 4126metaG_FD_203106 | JGI IMG/M metagenome (GOLD analysis project Ga0265314, IMG submission 203106) | Rhizosphere microbial communities from Carex aquatilis grown in University of Washington, Seatle, WA, United States - 4-1-26 metaG | ecosystem: Host-associated > Plants > Roots > Rhizosphere >... | reverse complement strand
CCGGTCGCGCCAGCGGACCGCCGCTTCGATGCGGGTCGTGACCGACGGCGGGATGTTGACGGTGTCCTGCGGCGCGATCCGGCTCCACGCGGCGCCGAACTGGAGCCACGAGAAGGGCGTGAGGCGGGCCCACGCGTCGGTGTGGCTCGTCTGCGGCGTCTTGTTGATGCGCCGCGTGCTGATGGTGACGACGGTGTCCTTGCCGATCGTCTTCTTGGTCACGCTGTCCTTGATGTCGTCGATCTTCGTCGTCGTGTCGGTCTGCAGGCGGACGAGGACGTCCGGGTCCGCGGTGCGGTCGAAGGCCGCGGCGAGCGAGAGGATCTTCCAGTCGTATTCGGCGCGGAGCCCCGGTGACACGACGTACGTCTTGTTGAGGGGGCGGACGCGGTCGATCGTCGAGAGGCGCAGGCCCCACTTGGTGAAGCCGGCGGCGAACGTGTACTCCGACCGCGACGTCGTCGAGTCGATCGACCCGGTGGACGTCGTGCCGGTGGTGGTGCCCGTCGAGCCGCCGGTCGCGCCGATGTTCGATTGCGGGATGCTGTCCTTGCCGCCGCCCTTGATGGTGGCGGCGATGAACTGCGCCCACGGACCGCCGGACTGCGGGTCGCGCCACGCGATGCGCGCATACAGCAACTGCTCGGCGCCGCTGAGTGCCGGCATCGCCGCGGTGGCCGGCGACTCCGTGTTCACGAAGCGGTTGCCCGAGCTCCGGTTCATGCCGTTGCGGAGGAGCGTGAGGTCGACGCTCCACGAACCGCGCGCCCAGCCGAGGCGCCCGAACGCGGTGAGTGCGTCGCCATCCATGCCGGTGCGCGACGTGGTGGTGAGCTGCTGCGCGCCCGCCTGCAGCGCGAGGCCGTTGGCGAAGCGCCGTCCGAAGAAGCCGCGGTAGAAGTTGAGGTTCTCGCTGCCGGTCATGACGTCGGTGCGCGTCGTGGGCGTGGTGCGATCGACGCGCCAGGTGCGCATGTGCACGCGGAGTTCGCCGGCCGAGCGCTCGACGAGCACGTCCTCGAGCGTCCAGATGGGGAACACCGAGAGGTCCGGGATACCGCCGTTGCGGACGTTCACGGGATCGAGTTCGACGCCGTCGACGTACAGCCGGATGCCGCCGGGATTGCCGTACCACGCCGCGGCCTGCGGCGCGAGGACGAAACCGGTGCTGAACAGCGTGATGCCGGGTACGCGCGCGAGGAGGTCGCCGAGGGTGAGCGCGCCCGATGCGAAGAGCGAATCGCGATCCCAGTGCCAGCCGTTGGGCGTGACGTCGAGCGAGCGCGGCGCGAACGAGCGCGCGAGGGGCGCCTTGATGGTGTCCTTGGGGACTTTCTTCACCGGCGTGCTGTCGCCGCGTGTGGAGTCTCCCGCGGCGCGCGGAAGGGCGGCGTCGGGAATGGCGGAGCCCGGTGCGGCCGTCGGTGCAGCCGTAGGCGTGGCAGCGGGTGCGGGCGCCGCGCGCACGCCGGTGTCGGACGGCGCTCGCCGCGCGGTGTCGGCGGGCACCCGCTTCGTCGTGTCGACGGGCGGGCGCACCGGCACCCCCTGCGCGGCAGCGAAGGTGGGCGCGAGCGCGAGGACGAGCAGCGCCCGCGCGAGGGCGCTCAGCGCGCCCTCCCCCGGACGAACTCCACGAAGGTGCGCACCGGCGTGCCCGTGGGCCCGCGCGGGATCGCCACGAGGTCGTTCTCGCTGTACGCTGTGCCTGCGATGTCCAGATGGACCCACTTGTATCCCTGGGCGAACTCGGCGAGGAAGAGCGCGGCGGTGATCGTGCCGGCGCCGCGGCCTCCGGTGTTCTTGATGTCGGCCACGTCGGACTTGATCTGGTCGCGGAACTCCGGCCACATCGGGAGCTGCCACCCCGGTTCGCCCCCGCTCCGCCCCGCGCCCAGCACTTCATCGATCATCGCCTGATCATTACCCAGCACCCCCACCGCCGTGTTCCCGAGCGCGATCACGACGGCGCCGGTGAGCGTGGCGGCGTCGATCACGGCCTGCGGCTTGTAGCGCGCCGCGTACGCGAGCACGTCGGCGAGCACGAGACGCCCTTCGGCGTCGGTGTTGATGATCTCGATCGTCTTGCCGTTGCTGGCGCGCACGACGTCGCCGGGATTCATCGCCGTGCCGCTCGGCATGTTCGTGGTGCTGCCGATGAGGCCGACGACGTTGATCTTGAGCTTCATGCGCGCGATGGCTTCCATCGCGCCGAGCACGCCCGCGGCGCCGCTCATGTCGAACTTCATCCATTCCATGCGGTCGGCGGGCTTGATGCTGATACCCCCCGAGTCGAAGCAAAGTCCCTTGCCCACGAGCGCGACGGGGGCGTCGTCCTTGCCCGCCCCGTTGTACTCGATCGTGATGAGCTTGGGATCCTGCGGCGTGCCCTGGGCGACGGCGAGGAAGGAGCCCATCTGGAGCTTCTCCATCTCCTTCCGGCCCATCACCGTGCACTTGAGCTTGTGGCGCTTCGCGATGTCCTGCGCGGTCTCGGCGATGTACTCGGGCGTGCAGAGGTTTCCGGGCATGATCGCGAGGCGCCGGGCGATGCGCTGCCCTTCGGCCACCGCTCGCCCGTTGGCGAGCGCCGCGGCCGTTCCGGCCGCATCGCCCACGCAGATGACGGCGGCGCTCAGCGGCGTCTGGCGCTTGCCCGAGCCGGCCTCGCTCTTGAGTTCGGCGTATTCCCAGCTGCCGAGCGAGGTGCCGATGGCGGCGTTCTCGATGCCCTTCGCATCGAGGGCGCCGCCCCAGAACGCCATGCGGCCCACGCCCATCGCGTTGGCCTTGCGGCCGGCGACGCTCGCGGCGCGGGTGACGGCACTGGCGTCGGCCGTCGCGCCCATCCCGACGAGGAGCACGCGCTGGGGACCCCGTCCCTTGGCGAGCACCAGCAGGGTCTCGTCGCGGGACCCCTTGAAATCGCGCTGCCTGACGGCGCGCGACAGCGCGCCTCCCGTGGACTTGTCGAGCGCGGCGAGCGCGCGCGGGAACTTGCCGTCGTTGGCGAGCGCCACCGCGAGGAACGGGGTGGCGAGGCGGGCCGGATCGCCGGCGTGTGTCGAGAGCGCGAAGGACATGTCTAGTTCTTCATCCCGTTGATGACGGCATCGCCGAACGCGGACGTCGAGACTTCGGTGGAGCCGGGCATCTGGCGCGCGAGGTCGTAGGTGACCGTCTTCGCCGTGATGGCGTGCTCCACGCCCCGCATGATGAGGTCGGCGGCCTCCTGCCAGCCCATCTGCTCGAACATCATCACGCCCGAGAGGATCACGCTGCCGGGATTGATCTTGTTGAGCCCCGCGTACTTCGGCGCGGTGCCGTGCGTCGCTTCGAAGACGGCCGCTTCGTCACCCACGTTGCCGCCCGGCGCGATGCCGAGTCCGCCGACCTGCGCGGCGGCCGCGTCGGAGACATAGTCGCCGTTGAGGTTCGGCGTGGCGATCACGTCGTAGTCGTCGGGGCGCAGCAGGAGCTGCTGGAACATCGAGTCGGCGATGCGGTCCTTGATGATCACGGCGTCGGCGCGGGCGTTGGCGCCGGCCTTGCCCACGTCGGCCTCGGCCACGGTCGTCGTCGCGAACTGCTCGCGCGCCACTTCGTAGCCCCAGTCCTTGAAGCCACCCTCGGTGAACTTCATGATGTTGCCCTTGTGCATGATGGTCACCGACTTCCGCCCCTTCTTGAGGGCGTACTTGATGGCCATCGCGACGAGGCGCTTGGAGCCGAACGGCGACATCGGCTTGATGCCGATGGCCGACCCTTCGCGGACGTTCTTGTTGAACTCGGTCTTGAGGAACGCCCGGAGCTTCTCGGCTTCGGCCGAGCCCGCCTTGAACTCGATGCCGGAGTAGACGTCTTCGACGTTCTCGCGGAAGATGACGATGTTCAGCTTCTCGGGGTGCTTCATCGGCGCGCCGACGCCCTGGAAGTAGCGCACGGGGCGGATGCAGGCGTACAGGTCGAGTTCCTGGCGCAGCGCGACGTTGAGCGAGCGGATGCCGCCGCCGACGGGCGTCGTGAGCGGGCCCTTGATGGCGATCTTGAACTCGCGAACCGCTTCGAGCGTTTCCGCCGGCATCCATTCCTGCGTGGCGTTGAACGCCTTCTCGCCGGCGAGGATCTCCATCCACTTCACGGAGCGCTTGCCGCCGTAGGCGAGAGCGACCGCGGCGTCGAATACGCGCACGGACGCGGCCCAGATGTCGGGGCCCGTGCCGTCGCCTTCGATGAACGGGATGATCGGATGATCGGGCACCTGGAACGTGCCGCCGGACACTTCGATGCGCTCGCCGCCCTCGGGCACGCGCGCGTACTTGTATTGGGTCACGAAAGCCTGGCCTGTGGATTCGGGTGAATCCTCAAAGCTAGGAAGTGACTCAGAGGGGAGCAAGCAAAGCGGTGCGCCGCGCGACGCCGGCGCGCGGCGCTTTCAGGCCACGCGATTCGGCGGCGCGCGCCCGGCGAAGAACGCGTCGAGATTGGCGACGGCGAGTAACCCCATCGCGGTGCGTCCCTCGATGGTCGCGCTGCCGATGTGCGGCAGCAGGACGGCGTTCGGCAACGCCAACAGCGCGGGATCGATCGCGGGTTCGCCGTCGAAGACGTCGAGGCCGGCGGCGGCGAGACGGCCGGCGCGCAGCGCATCGATGAGCGCGGCCTCGTCCACGACGTCGCCGCGCGCGGTATTCACGAACACGGCGCCCGGGCGCATCGCGGCGAGCCGCGCGCCGTCGATCAGGCGGCGCGTATCGGGAGTACTCGGCACGTGCACCGAGACGACGTCGCACTGCGCGAGCATCTCATCCAGATCCCCGACGCGCGTCACGCCGGCCGCCGCGGCGCCCGCGTCGGTGAGGGACCGGCTCCAGGCGAGCACGCGCATCCCGAACCCGAGCCGGGCACGGTCGGCGACGGCGCGCCCGATGCGGCCGAACCCGACGATGCCGAGCGTCTTGCCGCTCACGCGGATGCCGAGGTTGTGCGTCGGGCGCCAGCCGGTCCAGGCGCCGGCGCGGAGCTCGCGGGCCCCTTCCGACGCGCGCCGCGCGGCGGCCAGGATGAGCAGGAGCGTGGCGTCGGCCGTGTCCTCCGTGAGGACGCCGGGGGTGTTGGTGACCACCACGCCGAGCGCCGCGGCGGCGCGCACGTCGATGTTGTCGTAGCCCACGCCGAACTGCGCGACGATGCGCGCCCGGCGCGGCGTACGGCCGAGGACCTCGGCGGTGAGCGGATCGCCGAGCGTGGAGAGCACCGCGTCGCTGGAGGCGAGGGCGGCGGCGAGGCCGTCGGCGCCGAGTGGCGTGTCGGAGGCGTTCAGCTTCGCGTCGTAGGTGTCGCGGAGACGCTGTTCGACGGCGTCGGGGAGGCGTCGCGTGACGGTGACGATCGGGCGCGGCATGGTGGGCGAATTATATTCCATGCATGCCCATCACGACGAAGGCACAACCGGACCCCTCGACCCGCCTTGGCCGCGCCCTCACGCTGCGGTGCCCGCAGTGCGGCGCGCACGGCATCGTGGCCGGCTGGTTCCGGATGCTGCCGTCGTGCCCGGACTGCGGCCTGCTGCTCGACCGGGGGTCGCGCGACTTCTTCATCGGCGCGTACCTGATCAACCTGATCGTGTCGGAGGTGCTCTTCGCGATCATCCTCGGCACGCTGGTGTGGGCGACGTGGCCGGCGACGTCGTGGGACGCGATCCAGTACATCGCGGTGGCGGCGATCGTGATCGCGCCGCTGACGACGTACCCGTTCACGAAGACGACCTGGTTGGCGTTCGACCTGATCTTCGCGCCGCCGGCGGATAAGGACTGGGTGGCGCGGTAGGTCTGCGCGCGGGGGCAGGAACGACGCCGCGGGTTTTCGCAGGTACGGCAGGAACGACGGGAACGACGCCGCGGATCTGCGCGGATACTGCAGGGGAACTGATCAAGAAAGGGCGCCGGATCTCACTCGATCGGGCGCCCTTTCAATATCTCCTTGGGGTTGTTGTTGCCCTTGTCGTATCCGTGGCGATCCGGCCGTGATCCGTGGAAATCCGTGGTTCCGCTGTTGCCCTACCCGCGCCGATCCGGCGGTCAGATCCGCGCAGATCGGGAGTGCTGCGGTTGGAGTAGCGCCGGACTACACGCGTGCCCTGAGCTTCGCGAGCCGCTCGACCGCCGCCTCGAGCGTCTCGCGCTTCTTGCAGAACGCGAACCGCACGAACCGCTTCCCTTCGGGCGCGCCGGGGCGGTAGAAACTCGATCCGGGCACGGTCGCGACGCCGATCTCGCGCGTCATCCACTTGGCGAAGGTCACGTCGTCGTCGGCGCTGAGCGCGCTGAAGTCGGCGAAGAAGTAATAGGCGCCCTCGGGGATCGTGAACCGGAAGCCCGCCTCGCGCAGCGGGCCGGCGAGGAACTCGCGGCGCGCGAGGTAGTCGTCCGAGAGCTTCTGGTAGTACGCGTCCGGAAACGCGTAGCCGATCGCCGCCGCCTGCTGGAGTGGCGCCGGCGCGCCCACCGTGAGGAAGTCGTGCACCTTGCGGATCGCCCCCGACCGTTCGGGGCTCGCGATCGCATAGCCGAGACGCCAGCCGGTGATGCTGAAGGTCTTCGAGAGGCTCGACGTGGTGATCGTGCGCTCGCGCATGCCCGGGAGCGTGGCGATGGGGATATGCTCGCCCGTGAAGACGATGTACTCGTACGGATCGTCGGTGAACACCATCAGGTCGTGCTCGATGCAGACCGCGGCGATCGCTTCGAGTTCGGCCCGCGTGAACACATGCCCCGTCGGGTTGTGCGGCGAGTTGAGGATGATCGCGCGCGTGCGCGGCGTGACGGCGGCCTTGAGCGCGGCGACGTCGAGCGTCCAGTCGGGCACGGTCAGCGGCACGAACACCGGCTTCGCCTCGCTGAGGATCGCGTCGGGGCCGTAGTTCTCGTAGAACGGCTCGAAGATGAGCACTTCGTCGCCGGGGTTGATGAGCGCCAGAAAGACCGACGCCATCGCCTCCGTGCCGCCGCAGGCGACGGTGATCTCGGCGTCGGCGTCGACGTCCATGCCGTAACGCGACTTGTACTTGCCGGCGATCGCGTCGCGCAGGGTCTTCGTGCCCCACGTCGTCGCGTACTGGTTGAAATCGTTCCGGATGGCGTCGCACGCCGCTTCTTTCATCGCCTCAGGCATCGGAAAATCCGGGAAGCCCTGCGAGAGATTGATGGCGCCGTACTGGTTGGCGACGCGGGTCATCTCGCGGATGACCGACTCCGTGAACGTCTGGGTGCGAAGGGCGTTGGGCATGCCGGAACTTAACGCCGCCGCGCCGTGATCAGCACCGCGATGTTGTCGGGGCGCGGGTTGATGAAATCGAGCCGCACGCGGCCGTCGGGGAGTTCGCTCACGGTCGCGGGGATGGCGCTGTCGGCGAGGCGCCAGCCCGCGGGGAGGACGACGGCGTTCACGGGCCGGCCGAAGCTCCGGTCCCAGAAGAGTTGGTCGCCGACGAGTTTGTAACGCGCGGTGTCGGTGTAGGTCTCGTACATGCGGATGCGCGTCGACGCGCCCTGCGCCACGGGCGCGAAGCGGAAGACGACGATCTCCCGCGTGTCGGCCGCGACCTTGATGCCGGCCTTCTCGATGTCGGCGCCGCGGAGGACGTCCCACTTCAGTTCTTCGCCCGTGTCGAGATTGCGCGCGGAGGGTTTCGCGACGGTGCTGCCGGCGCGCACCTCGTTCACGTACATGCTCGTGCCGGGCCGTGATTCGGTGTAGTCGTGATAGAGATCGAACGCGTGCGTCTCGGGCTGCTGCAGGTAGTAGACGATCGTGCGGTTCTGATGGGCCCGCTCGTCGAGGCGGGCGTCCTGCACGGCGCGCGCCGCCGCGGCGCCGGGCTTCGCCGGCCGGGCGCGCAACGTCAACGGCGCTTCGGCCGGCGTCGCGTTCCAGAAGCTGATGGAGAGGCGGCCGTCGGCCTCCTCGAGCACCTGCGACGGGTAGTTGCAGCTCACCAGATCGTAGCCCTTCGGCAGCACGATCGCGTTGCGCTTGATGCCGAGCGGGCGCGTGAAGACGATGTCGCTCCCTTCCACGAAGTAGCTCTTCGCGTCTTCATAGGTCTTGTCGATGAGCACGCGGCCGCCGCCGCCGTTCGCGGGAACGGCGCGCGCGAGCTTCACGCGGATGTAGGTCTGCAGCGAGTCGCCCCCGCGCACGCCGCCGGCGCGCGCGACCGCCTGCCCCACGACGTCGAACTCCAGCGGCCGTCCGGTGGCGCGGTCGTAGACGTGCTCGTCGGTCGCGACGCTCCCCTTGCGGATGGGGTTGAAGTAGTACGCGGCGCCAGCGGTCGCGGCCGTCACTTCGTAGATGATGCGGAACTTCGCCGTGCCCGGGGCGAGGAGCTCGTACCGGGTGTAGGCGTCGGATTCGGACTGGGCGGGCGCCTGTGCCGCGAGCGGCACGGCGGCGGCGAACAGGGCGGCTCTGAGCAGGCGCATGATGGCGTCGGTTGGAGGTTCGAGGGTCAATGATACCTCCGCCGGGGCCTGCTTGCCTCCGGACGCGCGGAGCGCCAGACTCCACCGGGTGTCGTCCAAAGCACGTCCCACTCTCTCTTATGAGACGCGGAACATGAAGGCTCGTCAATCGGAATCGATGGCATACGCGCGGCTCACCGAGCCGCTCGTGCGCGAGAACGGGGTGCTCCGCCCCGCCTCCTGGGACGAAGCGCTCGATGCGGCCGCGGCCGGCTTCCGGCGCAATCTCGACGCGCACGGCGCCGACGCGCTCGGCATCTTCAGCTGCTCGAAATCGACGAACGAGATGAACTTCGCCGCGCAGAGACTCGCGCGCATCGCGTTCGGGAACAACAACATCGACAGTTGCAACCGAACGTGACACGCGCCTAGCGTCGTCGGTCTGGCGACGGTGTTCGGAGCGGGGGGCGGCACCAACTCGTATCGCGAGGTGGAGGAGACGGACGTCGTCTTCCTCTGGGGATCGAACGCGCGCGCGGCCCACCCGATCTGGTTCCATCACCTCCTGAAGGGCGTCCGCAACGGCACGCGGCTGTACGTCATGGACCCGCGCCGCACCGAGAGCGCGAAGTGGGCCGACGTCTGGCTCGGATTGAACGTCGGCACCGACGTCGCCCTCTCCAACACGATGGCGCGCGAGATCATCCACGCGGGCCTGCATCACACGGCGTTCATCGCCAACGGCACGTCGGGCTTCGAGGCGTATCGCGAGTCGGTCGAACCGTTCACGCTCGACGTGGGCGAACGCATCACGGGCGTGCCGGCCGACGTCATCCGCGAGGCCGCCCACACGTTCGCGACGGTCGACAAGGCGATGGTCTGCTGGACGCTCGGCATCACCGAGCACCACAACGCCGTCGACAACGTGCTCTCGCTCATCAATCTCTGCCTGCTCACCGGCCACATCGGCCGCTGGGGCTGCGGATGCAACCCGCTGCGGGGCCAGAACAACGTGCAGGGGGGCGGCGACATGGGCGCCATCCCCAACCGCCTCCCGGGATTCCAGGACATCCTCGATCCCGCGGTCCGCGCGCGCTTCGAGCGGCAGTGGGGCGTGCCGATCCAGCCGCGCTACGGCCGCAACCTCACCGAGATGCTCCACGCCATGGAGTCGGGCGAGATGACGGCGCTCCTCTGCGCCGGCGAGAATCCGGCGCAGAGCGACGCCGACGGCAACAAGGTCGAGAAGATCCTGCGCGGGCTCGACCATCTCGTGGTGCAGGAGATCTTCCTCACGCGCACGGCGCAGCTCGCGCACGTCGTGCTCCCCGCCGCGGCGAGCTGGTGCGAGTCCGACGGCACGGTGACGAACAGCGAGCGCCGCGTGCAGCGCGTGCGCAAGGCGAAGGAGCCGCCGGAAGGGGCGCGCGACGAGATCTGGATCCTCAGCGAACTCGCCCGTCGCATGGGCGTCGACCTGGGCATGCCGACCGCCGAGGAGCTGTGGAACGAGTTCCGCAAGGTCGCGCCGGACTTCGCCGGGGGCATGAGCTACGAGCGCCTCGAGGAGCTGGGCGGCATCCAGTGGCCGTGCCCCGATGAGAGCCACCCCGGCGAGACGTTCCTTCACGGGCGCCTGTGGGAAGTGCCGTGCGGCGGACGCCCGGCGCCGTTCTCCGTGGTGGTGCACGAGGGGCCCGTCGAGTCGCCCGACGCGGACTACCCCTTTCTCCTCACCACGGGCCGCCGCCTCGAGTCGTACAACACCGGAGTGCAGACGGGAGGCTACGATTCCCCGCTCCACTTCGGCGAGACCCTCGACCTCTCGCCCGAGGATGCCGCGCGGCTGCGCGTGCGCGACGGCGACATGGTGCGCGTGATGTCGCGCCGCGGTTCGGTGATGGCGCCGGCCCGCCTCGACCGCGCGCTCCGCCCCGGCCTCGTCTTCATGACGTTCCACTTTCCCGACAGCGTGAACACCAACGTGCTGACGATCGACGAATACGACCACAAGAGCGGAACGGCCGAGTTCAAGGCCTGCGCCGTGCGTATCGAGCTCGCGACGACCACGGCCTCGGTGCGCTGATGGACATCAAGCTCCTCACCGCGGCTCCGAGCGACGACGAACGCGCCTGTGTCGACGCGGTGCTCGGCGCGCCGCAGTCGTCCTGGGACGGCGGAGCGCGCGGCACCGATCGTGATGCCCACGTCGCGCACGGCGGCCGCGCGATGCGCGAGCGGCGGCACGAACTGGTGCCCGCGCTGCAGGCGCTGCAGGCGCGCGTCGGCTGGATCAGCGAGGGCGGGCTCGCGTACGTCTGCGAGCGGCTCCAGGTGCCGCCCGCCGAAGCATGGGGCGTGGCGACGTTCTACGCGCTGCTCGCGACGTCGCCGCGGCCGAAACGCGTGGTGCACGTCTGCGACGACATCGGATGCCGGAACCGCGGCGGCAACGCGCTCGCGACGGCGTTCGCGGGCCGGCGTCCGCCGATCGCGCACGAGCCCTCGGGCGATCACATGCACCTCGACGCCGACGCGCCGGGCTGGATGCACTCGCCGTGCCTCGGCCTGTGCGACATGGCGCCGGCGGCCCTCGTGACCGACGCCGGCGCGCCGGCGCGCGAGCATCTGTTGCCGTACGTCACGCCGGCCATCGGACTCGCGTTGCTGCAGGGCGGCGCAGTTCCCGCCGACGCCACGCAGGCGCCGACCGTGCCGCAGCAGGGCGACCCGTCGCTCGTGCTCCTCAAGCGCATCGGCGTCGTCGACCCGACGTCGCTCGCCGCGTACCGGGCCTCGGGCGGCTATGCGGCGCTCGAGAAGGCCGTCGGCATGGGACCCGAAGGCGTCATCAGGGAAGTGACGGCGTCGAAACTCGTGGGGCGCGGCGGCGCCGCGTTCCCCACGGGGCGCAAGTGGGACGCCGTGCGCACGCAGCCCGCCACGCCGCACTATCTCATCTGCAACGCCGACGAGAGCGAGCCGGGCACTTTCAAGGATCGTGTGCTCCTCACCGGCGATCCGTTCGCGATCGTCGAGTCGATGACGATCGCCGGCTTCGCGACGGGCTGCGAGCAGGGTTACATCTACGTGCGCGCCGAATATCCGCTCGCAGCCGAACGGCTCCAGGGCGCGATCGACCAGGCACGCGGCGCGGGGCTGCTCGGCGCGGACATCCTCGGGCGTGGCATCACGTTCGACCTCGAGGTCCGTCGCGGCGCCGGCGCGTACATCTGCGGCGAGGAGACGGCGCTCTTCGAGTCGATCGAAGGCAAGCGCGGCGAGCCGCGCAGCAAGCCTCCCTTCCCCGTGCAGGTGGGCGTGTTCGGCAAGCCGACGGTCGTGAACAACGTCGAGACGCTTGCGAACGTGCTGCCGATCGTGCTGCACGGCGGCGACGCGTTCGCGAAGACGGGCACCGCGCAGTCGACCGGCACGCGGCTCTTCTGCCTGAGCGGCGCGGTGTCGAAGCCCGGCGTCTACGAGCTCCCGTTCGGCGCGTCGCTGCGCGACCTGCTCGCGACGGCGGGCGTCTCCTCGTCGCTGCGCGCGGTGCTCCTCGGCGGGGCGGCGGGCACGTTCCTGCGCGCCGACGAGACGGACCTCGCGCTCTCCCTCGAGGCGGCGCGCGCCGCGAACACGACCCTGGGCTCGGGTGTCGTGATGGCCTTCGACGCGCGCGACGACCTCACCGACGCGGTCCTTCGCATCGCCGCGTTCTTCCGCGACGAATCGTGCGGGCAGTGCGTGCCGTGCCGCGTGGGCACGGTGCGGCAGGAGGAGGCGCTGCATCGCATCGCGACCAAGCGCATGCGCGGCGACCACGCCACGGAGCTCGCGCTGCTCGAGGAGATCGGCGTCGCGATGCGCGACGCCTCGATCTGCGGGCTCGGACAGACGGCGTACTCCGCCGTCGAGTCGGCCGTGAAACGCCTGGGACTCTTCAGTGGAGGTGCCGCGTGACCGCGACGCTCGTACACATCGGTCGCCCGGCGCGCGCGCCGAAAGCGCAGGTGGCGCTCACCATCGACGGCCACGCGGTGTCCGCGGACGAGGGCACGACGATCCTCGCCGCCTGCCGCACGCTCGGCATCGAGATCCCGACCCTCTGCTTTCTCGAGACGTTGCGCCCGGTGAACGTCTGCCGGCTCTGCGTGGTGGAAGTGGAGGGGGCGCGCGTGCTCGCGCCGAGTTGTTCGCGGGCCATCGAGGCCGGCATGATCGTGCACACGAAGTCGCCGCGCGTCGTGCTCGCGCGGCGCATGGTGCTCGAGTTCCTCGCGTCGAGTGTCGACCTCTCCACGACGCCGGGCATGGCCGAACTCCTCGCCGAGTATGGCTGTGAACCGGCGCGGTACGGACCGCCGGCGCCGCAGGCGCTCGCGGGCGAGCGCGACGCGGCGATCGCGGGGCATCATGCGCCCCCCGATCCCGGGTTCGCCGCGACCGTCGCGCAGCCGGTGAAGAACGACAACGATCTCTACGTGCGTGACTACGCGAAATGCGTGCTCTGCTACAAGTGCGTCGAGGCGTGCGGCACCGACCATCAGAACACGTTCGCGATCGCCGTCGCGGGGCGCGGGTTCAACGCGCGGATCTCGACCGAGCTCAACGTGACGCTCCCCGAGTCGGCGTGCGTCTACTGCGGCAACTGCATCGCCGTCTGCCCCACGGGGGCGCTCATGGCGCGCGCCGAATTCGACATGCGCGCCGACGGCACCTGGGACGAGAGCGCGCAGACCGCCACCGACACGATCTGCCCGTACTGCGGCGTGGGCTGCACCCTGCAACTGCACGTGCAGGACAACACCATCGTCAAGGCGACGTCGCCGCTCGAGAACGGCATCACGCTCGGCAACCTCTGCATCAAGGGGCGGTTCGGCTGGCAGTTCGTGCAGGGGCCGCGCCCCGGCGCGAAGGCGTGAGCGCGCGTGAGTGAACCGCCGCCGCTCGGGGCCGACCCCGGCCTCGGGCACGGTGCGCCGCAGGGCGTGCGCGCCTTCGTGCGATGGCACGAGGACACGTCGCACCCGGCGGAGGCGATGCTCGCCGAGGAAGTCCCCGTGGCGTTCGTCTACTCCGGGCACCCGCACGCGGTGATGATGTGCACGCCGGCCGACCTCGAGGACCTCGCGGTGGGCTTCACGCTGAGCGAGGGGATCGTCGAGGGCACGGCGGAGATCGGCGACGTGGCCGTCACGCGGCACAGCCGGGGCGTCGAAGTGCGCATCGAGGTGCCCGGGAGCGCGCGCGAACGGCTCGCGGCGCGCACACGATCGATCAGCGCGCGCACGGGCTGCGGCCTCTGCGGCATCGAGGCCATCGACGAGGCCGTACGCACGCCGCGGCGCGTGACGGCCGACCTCCGGCTCTCGACCGACGCCCTCTGGTGCGCCGGATCGGCGCTCAGCGACCGCCAACCGCTGAATGCCACGACGAACGCGGTGCACGCGGCCGCGTGGGCGCGCGCCGACGGGTCGCTGCACGTCGTGCGCGAGGACGTCGGGCGCCACAATGCGCTCGACAAGGTGCTCGGCGCGCTCTGGCGCGAGGGGACGGACGCGTCGGAGGGGTTTCTCGTCCTCACCAGCAGATTGAGCTACGAACTCGTACAGAAGGCAGCGTCCGCGGGCGTTGCCGTGGTGGCGGCGATCTCCCGCCCCACCGGCCTCGCCGTGCGGCTCGCTGACGGTGCCGGCATCACCGTCGTAGGTTTGCTGCGCGGAGAAAGCGCCAACGTGTACACGCATTCGCATCGTATCACGAGGACCGGAGCACCGTAGCTGTCGGCCGTCGGGCGTCACGCGTTCCACGCGCGCTCCCGTCGGCTCCCGTCGCGTTTCCCTTTCCCTCTCCCTGACCCACATGTCCTTCCCTACCGATATCGAGATCGCCCAGGCCGCGAAGCCCCGCCACATCACCGCCGTCGCCGCCGACCTCGGCCTCACCGCCGACGACATCGACCAGTACGGCAAGTTCAAGGCGAAGCTGCCGCTCGAGATCTCGCAGCGGCCGGCGAAGGGGCGTCTCGTGCTGGTCACCGCGATCAGCCCGACACCCGCGGGCGAAGGCAAGAGCACCGTCAGCGTGGGCCTCGCGCAGGCGATGCGCCGCATCGGCAAGAACGCCGTGCTCTGCATCCGCGAGCCATCGCTCGGCCCCGTGTTCGGCGTGAAGGGGGGCGCCGCCGGCGGCGGCTATTCGCAGGTGATCCCGATGGAGGACATCAATCTCCACTTCACCGGCGACTTCCACGCGATCTCGAGCGCGCACGCGCTCCTCTCCGCGCTGATGGACAACCACCTGCAGCAGGGGAACGAGACGAACCTCGACGCGCGCCGCATCAGCTGGCCGCGCACGATCGACATGAACGACCGCGCGCTCCGCAACGCCGTGATCGGCCTCGGCGGCGTCGGCGACGGCGTCGTGCGTGAGGAACATTGGGTGATCATCCCGGCGAGTGAAGTGATGGCGATCGTCGCGCTCTCGAGCAGCCGCGAAGACCTCGAGGAGCGCCTCGGTCGCATCATCGTCGGCGCGACGGCGGGCAAGGAGCGCAAGCCGGTGCGCGCGCGCGACCTCAAGGCGTCGGGCGCGATGGCCATGCTCCTGAAGGACGCGATCCGCCCGAACCTCGTGCAGACGCTCGAGGGAGGCCCCGCCCTCGTGCACGCCGGCCCCTTCGGCAACATCGCGCACGGCTGCAACTCGATCATCGCGACCAAGACGGCGCTCGCCCTCGGCGACGTCGTCGTCACCGAGGCCGGCTTCGGCAGCGACCTCGGCGCCGAGAAGTTCTTCGACATCAAGTGCCGCTTCGGCGGGCTGAACCCCGAAGCCGCCGTGCTCGTCGCGACGATCCGCTCGCTCAAGATGCAGGGGGGCGTCGACAAGAAGAACCTGAAGGAGGAGAACCTCGCGGCCCTCGAGAAGGGCCTTCCCCACCTCGCGCACCACGTGAAGAACGTGCAGCAGTTCGGCGTGCCGGTGGTCGTGGCGCTCAACCGCATCCTCCACGACACCGATGCCGAACTGCGGATGGTGCAGGACTACGCCGCCAAGCTCGGCGTGAAGGTGATCCTCACCGAGGTGTGGGCCAAGGGCGGCGCCGGCGGCGAGGATCTCGCCCGCGAGGTGATGACGATGCTCGACGCCAAGACGGCCAAGTACGCGCCGCTCTACGACGTGAAGCTCCCCATCAAGCAGAAGATCGAGACGATCGTGCAGAAGGTGTACGGCGGCGACGGCGTCGACTACGCGCCTGCCGCCGACCGCGCGATC
>Ga0265314_10003304_pt1 | contig 15748 bp, 14 predicted proteins | sample 4126metaG_FD_203106 | JGI IMG/M metagenome (GOLD analysis project Ga0265314, IMG submission 203106) | Rhizosphere microbial communities from Carex aquatilis grown in University of Washington, Seatle, WA, United States - 4-1-26 metaG | ecosystem: Host-associated > Plants > Roots > Rhizosphere >... | reverse complement strand
GATCTCTCACGCCCTGGTCCTGGGGCAGCCCGCGCATGAGTTCGTGAGCCATATCGGCGTCGGTCGCAACCTTGCCGCGATAAAGATCCACAGCCAGGGTCACGTATCCATCCGACGCGTAATGAGCCGCTTCCAGCTTGATCCAATCGGTCATGCCCCACCACTCGTGAATCACGATGAGGGCCGGATGCGGTCCCGCTCCCTGCGGAAGGTAGAGCAATCCCTGGCCGGTGGCGTCGCCGCTGGGGAACGTGACTGCCTGTTGCGCGTGGAGCGGAGCAATGAGCGATACCAGCAGCAACAGAATGGCGTAGAGAGTCAAATTGCGTGCTTTCATGGGGAACCTCACTCGGACCGGAATGTATGGGGATTGAATTCCTTGAGCGCTTCCAGATATAACACCGGCGGTCGTGATTTGTCAGTCGTTTGCGAGCGGGATTTTGGAGTTCCGGATAGGACCTCGCCGTACGTTGGTTTCAGGTAAACCTTTGCGACGGTTGGGCCGTCAGTTTGAATACGGGGTCGTCAAGAAGAAAAGGATTGTGGCGGATGCTCTTCAAGCGCACGGTGGCAGTGTGGGTGATCTCGGTAGCTGCGCTCCCGGTTACGTTACTGGGTCAGTCGACCGCGCCGCCCACTGCCGCACCATCCGCACCTGCTCCCTCGACAGTTGACACTGTTACCGGCGGCCGGCTTCATGGCGTTGTTAAAAGCGGCAACATTCCGCTGCCTGGCGTTGCGGTCGCTGCGCAAAACACACTCACCGGCAAGCGCTACTCCACCACCACCGACATTACCGGCGCGTGGTCGATGACGATTCCGCAAAACGGACGCTACGTGATTCGCACCCAGTTCGCGGCTTTTGCGCAGGGATCGCAGGAGGCGCTGCTGAACACTACCGGCCACGACCGCGAGGTGAAGTTTGACTTGATGCTGGCCTCGCGCGCAGCCGCGCAACAGCAGCAAGCAAGCGCGGCCGGACAAGAAAACGGCCTAGACACCGACCAGAGTCCCGCGCAACAGGCCATGAGGCAATTGGCCGGCAACGCGCCACAGAATCTAAGCCTCACCAGCTCTCTCTCAGCGGGAACCGAAACCGGAAGCGGCACTGCTGGCGCGAGCGGCGCCGAGTTGCCCACGGTAGCCAGCAACAGCGACTTCAGCGGCGAGTCAGTTGCCATCAGCGGCCAGGCCGGCCAGGTGAGCCCCATGGCCGGCGTAAACATGGACGATATGCGCGAACAGTTCCAGCAGTATCGCGATCAGAATGGCGGCCAGGCACCCGGCGGCGGTGGACTATTCGGCGGCTTCGGTGGTGGGGGCTTTGGCGGCGGTGGCTTTGGCGGTGGTGGCTTTGGCGGTGGTGGTGGCGGACGCGGCAACTTCCGCGGCTTCAATCCTTCTCAGCCGCATGGCGCAGTATTCTGGATGGGCACAAACTCCGCCGTCAACGCTGAGCCTTTTGCCTTGCGTGGCCAGCCGCAAATTGAGCCCGCCAACGGAACCAATCGTTTCGGCATCACGCTGATGACCGCGCCTTATATTCCGCACTTCACCAAGCCCAGCGGAAAAGACAACATCTTCTTCTCGCTCTCAGGTTCGCGCAACTCCACGCCCGACGATTTTTATGCGACGCTGCCAACGCCGGAAGAAATTGCCGGCAATTTTTCGGCAGCGGGATTGGCGCCGATCTACGATCCAACTACACTGCAACAATTCACCTACAACGACACCCCCAACGTGATTCCGCCCGAACGCATCACCAATGCGGCCAAGGCGCTGCTCGCTTACTATCCGCAGCCCAACATCGCCGGCACCAGCGTGGTGAATAACTACAACTACCATTTGCTCACTACCGCGCAATCGAATTCCACTCAAGCCGGCATTCGCTATATGCGCAGCCTGGGCGCGAACGCCAGCCCCATGGGACCATTCGGCGGCTTCGGCGGCGGACGCGGTCGAAACTCATCCGCAAATCAAGGTCTGCGTCAGAGCGTCAACTTCAATTACAACTGGAGCGATTCCGCCTCAGACAGCGTGAGCATGATTCCGGTGTTAGGCGGCAAAAGTGCTTCACATTCCTACTCATTACAAGCTGGCTACACGGTCGGTTATCGCAAATTTGCCAACATCTTCAACGCCAATTGGAACCGCTCAAACAGCCGCTCGACGAACTACTTCACGAATACCGAAAACGACCCGGCGGCTGCGGCCGGTCTCACCATCCCCAACGAGGTTCCGCTCAATTACGGTTTGCCGCAGATCAACCTGAGCAATCTGACCGGCCTTTCAGAGAAGGAGCCAAGCTTCTCGATTTCGCAGACGATTTCATTCTCTGAAACATTGAGCTGGATCCATGGCAAACACAACCTGCGCTTCGGCGGCGACTATCGCCGAGTGCATCGCGACTTTCTGGCCGGCTCAAACGCCACCGGCAACTTCACATTCACAGGTCTGTTTACTGAAGACTTTGCCGATGAGAACGGAACTGAAGAGCCTGTGAACGGCACTGGCTCAGCGCTGGCCGATCTGCTGCTTGGCCTGCCGCAATCCACCAGCATCGATTCGACGCTGGCCAAGAGCTACCTGCGTGACAACGTCTTCGACGCCTACGCTCAGGATGATTGGCGCGTTCGTCCTTCACTTACGCTCAACTACGGCGTCCGCTGGGAGTTCTTCGCGCCATACACCGAGAAATACAATCACCTGGCCGACGTTGCCACCAACCCTGAAGATGGATTCACGACCGAGACCGAGCAGCAGGCCGGATCTTCGGGTGTTCCCAGCGGCCTGGTCTATTCCTGGCGCAAGGGATTCGCTCCACGCGTCGGCTTTGCATGGCGTGTTCCCAAGGTCAAGCAGATGGTGGTTCGCGCAGGTTTCGGCATGAACTACACCGTGGGCGAATACGCCACCTTTGGCAACGAGATGGCGCGCGAGCCGATTTTCGATTCGCACGGAAATGCAATTGTGAACGAGCAGAGCAACACTGCAGCCATTGGCAACGCCGCTTCATCGGCCTGCGCGCGAACCGTGCCAGTCTCGTGCTTCACGCTGGCCAATGGATTCCCTGCGCCGGACCAGGTGGGCAATTACGCGCTCAATCCCCACTACGGCCTGCCCTACGTGCAGGTTTGGAATCTGGATATTCAAAAGACTCTGCCGATGCAGATCGTGCTGAACGTAGGCTACAACGGCTCGCGCGCCAATCATCTCGACATTACCAGCGCGCCGCGCGCTACGCCTTCCAGTCCCGGCACCGATCCTTCGAATCAGATCTTTGTCTACGATCAGGCCCTGGGCTTCTACAAGATGAACGCTCTCACGGTGCGCGCAAACAAGCGGTTGCAAAAGGGCATTTCTCTCGGCGCAAATTACCAGTACTCGCACGCAATCGACAACGCCAGCTCGGTGAATGGCACCACGATCGCAGTTGTTCAGAATTGGCAGGATCTTGCCGCGCAGGAGGGCCACTCGAGCCTCGACATTCGCCACCAGGTGAGTGGTAATTACACATATGAGCTGCCCTTCGGCGCCGACAAAAAATGGGTGACAACTGGCAAGGGCTCGCACATCCTCGAGGGCTTTTCAATCTCGGGCACGTTCAGCTTCGCCACCGGCGCGTGGCTCACGCCCACCGTTACCCAGAACGACGAGAACGTTGAATGCGGCACAACCAACGGGCTGCGCGCCAGCATTGTGCCGGGACAATCGCCCAATGCGGGCGGCAAAGGTTTCAATCACTGGTTCAATCCCGCAGCCTACGCTGCGCCGGCAGTTGATGCCAGCTTCCCTTGCGCGGCCTTCGGCAACGCGCCGCGCAATTCAATTGAGGGGCCGGGCACCATCAGCAACAACATGTCGCTCTCAAAGACCATGCAGCTTGGCGACACGCGCAGCATGGAAATGCGCGCCACCATCAATAACGTCTTCAACACGGTGCAGTATTCCGGAGTGAATACCACCCTGGGAACACCGCAGTTTGGCCAGGTGACATCGATAGGCGACATGCGCGCGTTCCAGTTCACGGCGCGATTCAGGTTTTAGAGATGTAACACGTCAGCAAGTCGGCGAAGCGGAATGAGCGTGATTAAGCAAGGATCTGGGTGCCCCAGGTCTCGATTCTGAGACACGGGAAAGCAAGAACTCAAATTGACAAACACAATGACGAATCCGGTCCAAAAACTCGTCGCAGCCACCGCACTCTTCGCGCTCATGCTGCCCGCCGCGCAGCCGGCCTTTCCGCAGAACGCCACCAGCGCGGTCACATCCACGCCACAGGCCGGCTATGTTCTCAAAGAGAATGCCGAGTTGGTACTCACTAACGTTGTAGCGCGCGACTCGAAGACCGGCGAAATTGTGAAGGGCCTGAAGCAGAGCGACTTCAAGGTCTACGAAAACGGCAAGCCGCAGCAAATTTCATCGTTCGATTTTGAAAGCGTCGACATGGCTACCCCGTTGAATGAAGCCACGGTGAGCGGTCTCGCAGCAAGTTTGCCCACCAAGGGTCCTAAGGCCGTCGTCGTTGCCAAGCCAGAGGATCTGCGCAATCACCGGCTCATCGTGATGTTCTTCGACCTTACATCGATGCAGCCTGAAGATCTTGACCGCAGCGTTGAAGCCGCGAAGGATTTCCTGAAGAACAAGCTGCAAGCGGCCGACCTGATTGCGCTGGTATCACTCGGAGATACGCTCACCGTCGACCAGGACTTTACCGCCGACAAGAATGCGCTCATCAACGAGGTGGGCGTATACAACGGAACTGAAGGCCAGGGATTTGCCCCGGGCGCAACCTCAACCACCAACCAGGTTGAAGACACCACCGCCTCCACCGCCGACGAGAGCGAGTACAACGACATAAACACCGACCGCGAACTGTTCGCGATCAAGGCTATCTCTCAGTCGCTGTCCAAAATCGACGAGCGTAAGTCAATGCTCTATTTCTTTGGAGGCATTTCGCGCGACGGCATTGAGAATGAAGCATCGCTGCGCGCCGCCATCAATGCGGCAGTGCGCGCCAACATGGCCGTTTACAGCGTCGACGTTCGCGGCCTGCAGGCAGTGTTGCCAGTGGGCGACGCGTCAACTGGCAGCCTGCGCGGCCAAGGCGGATTCAACGGTGGCGCAATCCAGAACAACATGCAAAGCAACTTTGCCTCGCAGGAGACGATGTCGACACTAAGCACAGACACCGGTGGAACGGCCTTTTTCGACTCCAACGATTTTGCGCCCGCGTTCGCAAAGGTGCAGAACGATACTTCTGCCAACTACGCTATCGGCTTTCATTCTTCAAACTCCGCGCGCGACGGCAAATATCGCAAGCTGACCATCAAAATAGCCAGGCCGGGCATCAAGCTTGAGTACCGGCCGGGCTACTACGCGCCTGCCGACTTCAAGCATTCAGGCCGCGAAGACCGCGAGCAGGAGCTCATAGACCAACTCGCCAGCGACCTGCCCGCAACCGACATCCCCGTCTACATGGACGCGATGTACTTCCGCCTGAATGAGAACCGCTTCTACGTGCCGGTCTCGCTGCTCATCCCCGGTTCGCAAATTCCGTTTGTGAAGGGCGGCGACAAAGACAAAGCCACGCTCGACGTTATTGGTACGGTGATTGACGAAGTAAAACGTCCGGTCGGCCACGTTCGCCAAACCGTAAAGCTCAACCTCGACCAGGCCGTAGGCGCGCGCCAGAAGAACATCCAGTACACGACCAGCTTCGATCTGCCGCCCGGCAAGTACGACCTGAGATTCGTAGTGCGCGAAAACCAGACCGGCCGCATGGGCTCGTTTGAAGCCAACGTCACGCTGCCCGATATGAAGAAAGCGCCGCTCAAGATGAGCTCGATCGTGCTGGCCTCAACGCGCGCGCCTAGCAAGGGTGACGATCCGTTGGTGCGCAACGGGCAAGAGTACGTGCCCAATATCAGCCACGTTTTCCGCCAGGACCAGCATATGTACCTGCTCTACGAGATCTACAATCCTGCGCGAGAAAAGGCGGCTGCGGGCGCGAAGGAAAACAAATCGGCGGTCAACCTGCTAGGCAGCCTTGAGCTTATCCAGGGCAGCACCAAGGTCTATGAAACGCCGATTGTGCAGGCGAAGCAAATCAACGTTGAAAGCCGCGACGCCGTAGCTTTCGAGCTTGATGTGCCCCTCAACGGCCTCAAGCCTGGCCAATACCTGTGCCAGTTGAACGTGATTGACGATGCCGCCGGCAGCTTCGCATTCCCGCGTTTCGCAATGCTGGTGCGCGAGCCTGTGACCGTGCCAGCCACGCCCGGCGCGCCCGCAGCAACTCCGGCCACTCAACCTTCGGGCGGCGCAGGCAACTGAGGCGCGGGGCCCCACTCACCGTAAGGGCAATGCCTGCAGCCCGATCCGCAGCAGTATCCGCGCTTCAAGTGGTACGCCGCGGTAAACACCATCAGCCCGTTTTCCATGTAGTAGTCTTCGGGCTCGAGAGGTTCCTTATCGAGCGGGCTGGCGGGCGAATCGGGTGCCATGGGATTATTCTCTCGCAACCTCCCCACTCACACCCACACTCGCACTCCTCGTCGCAATCTCCCGCTAGAATTGAATCCATGACCATCTCCGCTGAAGACCGCGCCCGCAAAATCAAGATCATTATTTTCGACGTCGACGGCGTGCTTACCGACGGCAGCATCTGGATCATTCCCGTGCCAGCGGCAGAGGACGGTGGCACAGTTTCAAAGATGATTGAGGCAAAAGGCTTCAGCGCGCACGACGGCGCGGGCATATCGCTGGCGCGGCTGGGCGGCCTGAAGTGCGGCATCATCACCAAGCGCATCAGTGAGACAGTGGCCATGCGCGCCCGCGACCTGAAGCTAGAGTTCGTGTACCAGGGCCAGGCCTTCAAGATGAAGCCCATCCGCGAGATTGTTGCGAAAGAGGGTGTGACCCTCGACGAGATTTGCTACGTGGGCGACGACGTGATCGACTTGCCCGTAATGCGCCAGTGCGGACTCGCCGTAGCTGTTGCCGATGCCCGCGATCGAGTGAAGGCCGAGGCACATTACGTTACGCCCAGCCTGGGAGGCCGTGGCGCAGGGCGCGATGCAATCGAGTTCATCCTCGCCGCCAAAGGCTTGCTCGACCAGTGCGTCGAATCCATGATTGACGAGAGCAATCCCATTTCGCCGTCGATGGATATTGGCCGCGGCGGGGATTTGAAATCATGACGACCAACTCCAAACCCGCTGTTGTCCTTTTGAGCGGTGGTCTCGACTCCGCCACTGTCCTAGCCATCGCGCGTGCCGAGGGCTACGAAACCTATGCGCTTTCGTTCTCCTACGGGCAGCGGCATGCATGGGAACTGGAGGCGGCTAAACGAGTGGCCGCATCCCTCGGCGCGGCGCAACATCGCATCGCTACCATCGACCTGCGCGCCTTCGGTGGATCGGCCCTCACAGCCGACATCGACGTGCCCAAGGGCCGCGCGCCCGACGAAATGTCGCACGGCATTCCGATCACTTACGTACCGGCGCGCAACACCATCTTTCTCTCGTTCGCGCTGGCATGGGCTGAGGTGCTGGGCGCTAGCGATGTCTTCATGGGCGTGAATGCGCTTGACTACTCGGGGTACCCCGACTGCCGGCCCGAATTCATTGAAGCCTACGAGAAGATGGCCAATCTGGCCACCAAGGCCGGCGTCGAAGGCCGCCAGCATCTCAAAATTCATTCGCCGCTTATCGCCATGACCAAGGCGCAGATTATTGCCAAGGGAATCGAACTCGGCGTCGATTACGCGCTCACCAGCAGTTGCTACGATCCTGGGCCGAACGGCGAGCCTTGCGGCGCGTGTGACTCGTGTCTGCTGCGGCAGAAGGGTTTCAGCGAGAATGGAATTGCAGACCCATTGACGGGTCGGTAGCTAAATGAGCTATTCCGTTAAAGAAATCTTCTACACGTTGCAGGGCGAGGGCGCGCAGACGGGTCGCGCCGCGGTCTTCTGCCGCTTTGCGGGATGCAATCTCTGGTCGGGGCGCGAAGCTGATCGCGCCTCTGCAATCTGCAAGTTTTGCGATACCGATTTCGCCGATACGAATGGACCTGGCGGCGGTAAGTTTCCTTCCCCGGAAGCGTTGGCCGATGCAGTAGCCGGAAAATGGCCCGCTGCAACGCCGGCCGGCAAGCCTTATGTCGTCTGCACCGGCGGCGAGCCTCTACTGCAACTCGATGTTCCGCTCATTGCCGCTCTTCATGCGCGTGGTTTTGACATCGCGGTCGAAACCAACGGAACGGTTGAAGCGCCTGCTGGACTCGATTGGATCTGCGTGAGCCCCAAGGCCGGCGCGCCGCTCGTGCAAACAGCCGGCGACGAGTTGAAGTTGGTTTACCCGCAGCTGGGTGCACAACCGGAACGGTTCGAGACGCTCAACTTCCGCAATTTCTTCCTGCAGCCGATGGATGGGCCCGAGCGCGAGTCCAACACGAAGCTCACGCTTGAATACTGCCTTGCACATCCGCAATGGCGCATCAGCTTGCAGACGCACAAGCTGCTGGGAATTCCGTAAAGACAGCCAATAGTGAATAGCCAGTAGCCGATGGCCGAGCGCACTACTCACTACTGGCTATTGGCTACTCCCTATTCCCTGCCCTTTCCGTCTCTCCGCTTCTGTCAGCCAGCCGCGCTTGAGCTTTTCTGCAGGAATGCTCGAGAGGTACGGTTTCACGTCGAGCACCGGTGTGCCGTCGAGCATGTCAACGCCGCGAACGCGGAGAGTGACACCGTCGCGGCCTTGCAACTCGACTACCGTGAGCCCGATCGGATTCGGTCTTCGCGGCGAACGCGTGGAAAAGACGCCATGCGGACGGCCCTCGTCCGTGGGCGGGGTTGCAACCAGGTCGAAATCCGTCGCGCGGTCGAAGACCCACAGCACGTAGAGGTGCGAGAAACCTTCAATATCTTTGAGGCCCGGCTCAAACTCGCGCAGGAATTCGATTACGCCCTCGGCCTTGTGCTCTGCCCCCAGGCCTTTGGGGATTTTAGAAGTTTCGGTGTATGGGCTGTGAATGTAGGCAATTGGCTGCGGAGTGAACATGCGCCAATCTTATCGCTAAAGGTTGCCCTTGTTCATCTCGTTGGCCAGGTATTCTGACGAGCGCATGGATAGCGAGAGAAGCGTCATGGTCGGATTCTGCCATCCCCCGCTGGTAAAGCTGGCGCCATCCACCACGAAAAGATTCTTGTGATCGTGACTCTGGTTCCACTTGTTCAGCACGCTCTTTTTCGGGTCGTCGCCCATGCGGCAGGTGCCGATCTCGTGAATGCTGTAGCCCGGCGGATTGGGCACATCGTTTTTCGACAGCACCTCAAACCCCGCGGCCTCGCACAGCTCCGAGCCAATAGCCACGGCATCTTTGGCCATGTTGTACTCGTTGTCAGTGTATTTTGTATCGATGTGCAGCACCGGTATATCCCACGCGTCCACCTTGTCTTTGTCGATGCGCACGTGGTTCTCGTAGCGGCCCAGCACTTCGCCCATGATGGTCATTACGAATCCACTGCCGTAATACTCTTCGAGCTTCTTTTCAAGCTCCGCGCCGTAGGCTGCAAAATTCCGCGCGCCCAGGCCTCCGGTCATACTGGTGGTGTTGAACGCGTAGCCGCGCAGAAACTTATCGCTTTTCGCACTGATATTGCGGAAGCGGGGCACAATTGCGCTGCCGCCCATAAGTTTTTCGCCTTTGCGATTGCGCGCTTCGGGCACTGAAGCCACAACACCCGCGCCATAGATTTGGTCAGTCAGGTAGCGGCCCAGCACGCCGCTTGAATTGGCGAGGCCGGAGTTGAGCAGCAGCCGCGTGCTCTCAAGCGTGCCGGCGGCCAGCACCACCACGCGGGCTTTGACACTCATTTCGCGGCGTGTAATGCGGTCGACAAAGTTGCAGCCGTTGGGCAGGCCGGTATTTTTGTCCACCGTGATTTCGCGGACCACGGCGTTGGCGATCGAGGTCAGATTGCCGGTCTGCTCCGCGTCTGGCAGCAACAGGTTGACTGAGCTTGCAAGGCCGTTGACGCCGAGCGCGCGGCGCTGCTTGCAGACGGGAATATTGCGAGGCGTGGCAGCGTCCACGAAGCGCTGCATCGACGGCGTCCATGGATCATCGTCGAGGATGAAAGCGCCATCGGGCATCTGCGGCGGCCCGTCGAGCGCGCCCGCAACGCGAAAAATCCGCTCCACGCGCGAGTAATAAGGCGCGAGGTCGGCGTGGCTGATGGGCCAATCTTCTCCGAAGCCGTCGTGCGACTTGCATTTAAACTCGTAGTCGCTCAGGCGGAACGATTGCCGCGACCAAAAGAGCGACCGTCCCCCGAAAAGCCGCACGCGCACCCAGCTATAGGGGTGGTCGGGCTCAATTGTGTAGGGAACCTCCTGATCGTCGACCCACACGTTTGCATTAAACTCGTTGGCTTGAGCGATATGCTCGACATGGCCCGGCGGCCTGAATCCGCGATAAGGCAGGTCGCTCGCCGACAGCCGCTCGGCATCGCGGGTAATGTCGGCAACCGGTCCCGCGTTCAGCATCAGGCAGCGGATGCCGGCCTCAGTAAGACTCTTTGCGGCCATGCCACCCGAGTGGCCCGACCCGATAATCAGCACGTCGTGAATTTCGTTTGTAATGGTCATCGCGAATAAACCGGCATCTTCTGTCCGCCTTTGGGATTTGCGAGCACGTGCGGCGGCGTGTGCGCGTACGCAGGATTCATGCCGTAGATGTCCGGCTCGATGGGCAGCCAGTAGATGTCAACCTCGGTGCTCGGCTCTGCGCCGACCGATGGCACTTCGCCCCATGTCTTCGAGTTCACGGTAGCGCTGCGAATGTCGTCGTGCGCAATGTTGATGAAGTCGGCGTGCGGCTCGATAGGCGCGTGGTCGTTCATCCAAGTGCGCAGCCATGGCTTGATCAATTCGCCCGCCTCGTTATCGTCAAGTTGCGCAAACCCGGTTTTGTACTTGGCCTGCGCGCTTTGTTCGAGCCAGTCGAGCCCGCCGGAATAAATCTTTTGCCGCGGCTCTGGCGCGCTGCCTACCAGGAAGTCAAGAAACATGGGCGTCTGCGCTTTCACCGCGCCGGGCTTGCCGTTCAGCGGGGGCATCAGCACGTCGCTGAGACGCGTGAGCGTCCCCATCTGCATGGGAGTAAAGAAAGTGAGCTCGGCGGTGGCAACGTGGTCGGCTAGTTCGGTGGCTGGTATGGGCGTGCGCGAGTTCAGCCCGGTAAACCATGGCACCGGCGCCGGCGGTGGCAGCGTGGGGTCGCTGACGCGCTGTTGCGAGAACGCCGCTTTACCAGCTACAAGAAATGAAACGAGGGTGCGAACAAAATCACGCCGCTTCATGACCTCTCCTGAACGAATTTACGCTACACGGCGAGCGCAACCTGCGTCTAGTGTTGGCGGACCTAGCCGATCGTTGCGTACCGCGATCTAAACTTTGAAGAGGAGTGGGGCGGCCCTAAACATACTTGGAGGCAACCAGCCAATGCATGCAGCGGTAGTGAATGTTCTCGGCGAAGCGCCAAAATATCAATCGTTCCCCGACCCCGTGGCTGAACAGGGTGAGGTTCTCATCAAGGTGCGCGCGGCCGGCCTGCACCAGATTGTGAAGTTGATTGCCGCCGGCGCGCATTATGCCAGCGGCGGTGGATTGCCGGCCGTTCCCGGACTCGACGGCGTGGGAACTCTCCCCGACGGTCGCCGTGTCTTCTTCGTTTTTGTGCGCAAGCCGTGGGGCACCATGGCCGAGCTGGCGGCCGCTCCTCTGGCCAAGTGCATTCCGCTGCCCGACGGCATCGACGACATTCATGCCGCGGCCATTGCCAATCCCGGCATGTCGGCGTTGGTCTCTATGAAGTGGCGCGCCGAACTTGCTCCGGGCGAAACGGTACTGATTCTCGGCGCAACGGGCGTAGCCGGCCAGCTTGCCATCCAGACCGCTCGGATTCTGGGCGCCAAGCGTGTCATTGCCGCCGGACGAAACGTTGCCGCCCTTTCCGGCGCCGATGTCGACGCGGTGATCGGCCTGTCCGAACCTGAGCAGGCAATCTCTGAAGCCTTCGCAAAAGAGGTCGCCAACGGCATCGACGTGGTGATCGACTACCTGTGGGGACGCCCCGCCGAACTTACCCTTGAAGCCCTGGCGAAGGGGTTTAAAGCCAGCGCAACGCACGCCACGCGCTTTATCCAGGTTGGCTCAATGGCCGGCAGAAACATCAACCTGCCCGCCGAGGTGCTACGCAGCGTGGACCTTACCCTCAAGGGCAGCGGATTCGGCTCGGCCTCGTTGGAAACAATTTTTGCGGCAATTCCGGCTCTTTTCGACAGTGCCGCCGCCGGCAAGCTGACCATTGGCGTTGAACCTGTGCCATTGGCGAAGGTTGAATCGGCATGGAACCGGGTGGAAAAGGGCCGCCGGATCATTTTCACCGTCTGAAGCTGGCATAACCTCGGTAATAATGATCGATTTAGCCCCGTGACCGGGAACACTTTCGGGGGGTGCCGGTGTCTAAGAAGATTGAGCACACGAGCGGCTTGGCAGCCATAACAGGAGTTGCCAACCACCACGCGCTCCGGATCAGCAATACCGCATGGCCGAACCTGGCCATCCGGGGCAGACGCAATCGAAAAAGGTTCGCAATAAAAGGGCGCACCCTAGCCGATTTGCGGTAAGGTGGGAGACACTGACTCGCAGGCGGACCTCACCATGGGCAATATTGCCAGCGCGCTGACGTTACAGACCGAAGAAACGGCTCTCGTTGAAGAACTGCGGGCCGGCTCAGAGGAAGCGTTTGCGTGGCTCATCGCGCGCTACCATCAGCCGATCTATTCATTGCTGGCCCGCACTGTGCGGGATCGTGCAGACGCGTCCGACCTTACGCAGGAAGTCTTTATCAAAGTCTTTCGTGGCGTGAGCGGGTTCCACGGCGAGTCGTCATTGCGCACATGGATCTACAGAATCGCACTGCGTGAAGCTTCGAACCAGCGGCGCTGGTGGGCGCGGCACAAGCAGAACGAAATAACGCTCGAGCAGGAGATCTCCCAAAGCGAGTCGGGAGTTCCAGTACGGTTGAAGGAATTGCTGGTCGATCCGGGCGAGTCCCCGTTTGATGCGGCCGTTCAGAATGAGACGCGGGAGCGGGTGGAAAAGGCGTTGGGCGAGGTGCCTGAGCCGTATCGGACCACGCTGATCCTGCGCGATATTGAAGGTTTTGTTTACGAGGAAGTTGCCGAAATGCAGGGCGTGAATCTGGGAACGGTCAAGTCGAGGCTGGTGCGCGGACGTGCTTGTTTAAAGGCGATCCTTTTGCAGCAGAAAGCTGGTCAGCATCCCTCGGCCATGACGGTTCTCGACGTGCCCGCCGCAGAGGAGGCGCGATGAACGAGTGCAGTTCAATCCAGACTGGATTTAGTGATTATCTTGATTCGAGACTGAGCGGGCGCGAGATGCAGCAGATGGCCGCGCACCTTGAAGTGTGTGACGGTTGCAAGCGAGAGTGGGAGTCGCTGCGCCGGACGCAAGCTTCGCTGACGATGCTGGGTCCGGTGCCTGAGCCGCCCGATCTTTTGCTGCGGATACGAGTTGCAGTGAGCCAGGAGCGCGCGCGCAGCCGCCGCCGTCGATTTGAAGGGCTTTCATTGGCGTGGAAGAACACCGTGGGCCCGTTCCTGCTGCAGGCTTCTGCCGGGTTTGCCAGCGCGGTTCTGCTGCTGGGAACCGTGGTTGTACTGGTGGGCATGTTTACGCAGCCCCAGGCTGCTCAAGCAGCTAAAGATGAACCGCTTGGCAAGGCTACAGCGCCGCGGCTCATGTATCTCTCCAGTGGCGACGGCAGCGACGACATCAACACGATTCCCGGACCGGTTGTGGTTGAGGCATACGTAAACGATGCCGGCGAGGTCTACGACTATCGCATCGTGTCAGGCCCCAACGACGAAGCCACCCGCTCCGAGGTTGAGAACCTGCTGGTAGGCAGCCGGTTTGAACCGGCCCGTTTCTTCGGCCAGCCTGTGCGCGGGTTGGCGGTTCTGTCGTTCGCCGGCGTTAGCGTCAGGGGCTGAAAAACAGGCAATAGGGAACAGGCACTCGGCCCATAAAGGACTTCGACTGTCTGTCATCCGCCCCGTCGGCTAAATGCAACTGCCCAGGTTGCAAACTTCCTGGCCCACTTCAGACGCTTCGGGCTCAATCCTTGGTGCCCTGTCCCTGGTGGAATTGGGAATCAATGCTTGACCGGGATCACCACGTGATCCCGGTCAAGCGTTCGAGCTTACTTGCCCTGGCAGCAGCTCATGGTACAGCCGTCCTGGCAGCACGTCTGGCCGCATTGGCCCTGGCAGCAGTTTTGGCACTTGATCGCCTTGGCTGCGGGAGCCTGTGCGATTGCGGTTACGGCGAGAACGAGTGCGAACGAAATCAATCCTAGAATACGCTTCATTTGTTTCTTCTCCTTGACGGTATACGTCACGTTTGCAATGCAAGTGAAGGCGAGGCCTTATAACAAGGCCGCATCAAGTGCGCATGAACGTCAGGGAGTGGTTTAGATCCGGAAGACGCGATTGAGGATGTAAAGCGGGGGAGAATCGGCGCTGCGGTCCGCAGAATCCACGGCCGGAATCTCAAGTCGGTCTGCCTGAACAACGTCGGCGTACGCGGCAACGTGAACTTGAATCGTAGCTGTGGATTTGTCGGTTGATGTTCGAGGCAGAAGGGCTTCAACCTGGGTGCAGCATTTTTGCGAGCAGCCCTCAGCGTCCGTAAAGCCCGCCATCGGACAGTCCGGCCCCATGCTGGTCATCGTCATCGGGCAACCCGGCGCGCAGGTATGAGCCATCCACGCCGCGCAGTTCAGACTGGAGAGAACTGGCTGCGCAGCAAGGAGGCCGATTACTAACAGCACCACGTTTTTGAGCAGATGTTTCATCTGTCCTTATCTAAGCTAAAGACGCATTTCCTCAAAATATGTGTGCAATATCACAGCTCTCTAGTATCAACAGTCCTCGATCAAGTGGATCCGGTGCCGGTCCACACCGTTGCCTGCAAGGATCAAGAGTGGTATAACTGTTATACACATGCGGTTTCACTTCGATCCACGCAAAAGTCAGCGATTGAGGGAAAATCCGCAGCGGGGCATCGGCTTTGAAGAAGCCCAGGAGCTATTTACCCGCCCTTATTATCAGGACCAGCGATCCGACCTGCCCGAACAATACCGCGCCATCGGATGGGTTGGAGACAAACTCTACTCACTCATCTTCGAGGTTCGTGAAGACAACGAAGGCGAGCTTTACCACTGGGTCACGCTTTGGAAATCGACACGCGAAGAAGAGGAACTCTATGCCGAAAACGCTTGAATCCCCCAAGCCGATTAGCGCCGACGAAATTGCCGAACAGGCCGACAGAGGCGAGAACATTTCGCGTTTTTTCACCAGGAAGGGCAAGATGATGCCGCCCATTCAACGCGTGAATGTGGACTTTACCGAGCCCATGCTGAACGAATTGGATAACGAGGCGCGGGCGTTGAATATCAGCCGGCAGGCGGTGATCAAGACGCTGCTGCGGCATGCGCTCGACCAGCAGCGCTTGGCGCGCAGGGCGCGGTGAAACTGCTTGCGGCGAAAGTCTCAAAACGCAAAGCTGGCCCGACTGAAGGTCCAGGCATCGCCCCAGACTGTGAGCCGGTAGCGAGTTCCTCGCTGCAGTGTGAACGTTCTTCCCGACCGCGG
>Ga0265314_10003303_pt1 | contig 15749 bp, 19 predicted proteins | sample 4126metaG_FD_203106 | JGI IMG/M metagenome (GOLD analysis project Ga0265314, IMG submission 203106) | Rhizosphere microbial communities from Carex aquatilis grown in University of Washington, Seatle, WA, United States - 4-1-26 metaG | ecosystem: Host-associated > Plants > Roots > Rhizosphere >... | reverse complement strand
GCGCCCCTGCCCATAAACCATATCCTATGGCGTAGAACCGTTTGAGGGGGAAGGGAAAATCGGGAAATCGGGGTTGTGTTGTGATCCGCGGCGCAATCTTCTGACAAATGCGTGACGCCCCCGTCATTTTCCTTGCGAGTCGGCCGCCTTGCGGGTAGCTTTTCTCTGCCCAATTTCAAAAAAACACCGAGCGAGGAATCCCATGGAAAACATCACCAAGGATCCGGCCTACAACGCCGCCGATCCGAACGACTTTCCCGCGATGCTGGATGTGAACCGCTACGGCGCGCGCTCCACCGCCTTCGACAAGATCATCAGCGCGACGCACGATCATTTCTGGGATCCGCTCGACAAGAAATATATCGACTTCACCAAGCCTTTCGACATGACGAAGGAATATCTCGTCAATCCGGAATTGAACGGCGATCTGAAGACCGCGATCGGCGACAAGCTGGACGAAGGCCAGAAGATCAAGCTTGCCAACATGGACACATGGTGGTCGCTGTCGTCGATCCTGCATGGCGAGCAGGGTGCGCTCGCGCTGTCCGCTTCGCTCTGCCACATTTTGAAAGATCCCGGCGCGCAGGAATACGCCGCCAACCAGACCCGCGAAGAAGCCCGTCACGTCACGGCTTTCTCCGCCTACATCAAGTCGCGCTGGGGCAAGCCGGTGCAGGTTGGTCCGGCGCTGGGCAATCTTCTGAACGAACTCGTCTCCTCGCCGCTCGTCTGGAAGAAGATCGTGGGCATGCAGATGCTGGTCGAAGGCCTCGCCATGGGCGCCTTCGCGACCTTCTTCAAGGAAGCGCGCGATCCGCTGATGCGCCACCTGATGCAGCTGGTGATGACGGACGAAGCCTTCCATCACAAATTCGGAAAGATCTGGGCCGACCGCACGATCCCGCATCTCTCCAAGACCGAACATGAGCAGATCGAAGACTGGGCCGCGCAGGTGTTCCAGGTGCTGCTCTACAATCTGGGCTCGCCGGACCAGAAGGAATGGATCTACCGCGAAGTGGGTCTGGATCCGAAGTGGTGCCAGCAGGCCTTCATGGAAGCGCTGACCGACAGCGCGATCCGCGACGAGATGCAGGAAGCCACCAACATCTTCCGCGTGCTGGTGAAGACGTTGCTCAAGGCCGGCATCATCACGGACCGCACCAAGCCGGTTTACGCCGCCTATCTCGATATGCACGAACTCTATGCCGAAGGCGACCGCATGGTCGGCGACGACATCGCAGAGGAAGGCATCAAATATCTGCTCCAGCTCAACGGCGGCACCAAGCTTGGCGCTTCGCTGCTCGCGGCGGAATAAGTTTCAGATCATTGAAGTGAAAAAGGGCGGCATCAGCCGCCCTTTTTTATTACCACTTAGGTGCGCCGCCGCACGAAGGAGTATCCCACAAGCCCGAGGCTCAAGGCCACGCACAGCCACGCGAAGATATCGCCGATGCGCTGATAAAACGTGACCCCGCTTCCGCGCGGCAGATCGCCGACCAATGTCACCATGCCGGCATCTTCGCTGCGCTTCATTGCGATCATGCGTCCGTTCGCATCGGTCAGCGTGAGGAGGCCCTGTTTTGCGGAACGTGCCAGTGCAAAACCTTCTTCGACGCCGCGCATGAGTGCGGGCCGCGCGTGATAGATCCGATCCTTGTCGAAATCCCAGGCCGGCGCGGCCAGCAATGTGACATGCGTCATGCGTGAATCCGCGCGCAACATGCCCGGATAATCCATGTCTTTGCAGATATCGACGCCCGTCTTGTCCGCCAGCACGACGGGGCCTTTGCCGGGCGTGTAGCCCTCTTCGAGGCCGGTCACGAAGTGGCGCTTGATATAGGCCTGTGGTGCGCCACCAGGCACGAAGACTTGCGCCGCGTTAAACATCTCGCTTCCGTCCTCGTGGAAGCCGATGACAATGGTGGCGTGTGTTTCGTCAGCGGTGCGCTGAAGAGTCTTGAGGACCCCATCCCGCCAGGCTGGTTTGAGCACCGCAATTTTTTCCGGAAACACGATGAATGTCGCGCCTTGCGCAGCCAGCTTCCGTGCCGCGGCGGCATAATCGGATACGAGGCTGTCGGTCGCTGCTGCGGTTCTGGCATTCATATGCGCATCGTCCACGCCGAGGCCCACGCGCACGCTCGGGCCTTGCGGCTCGTTCATGCGCCACACGCCAAACGCGACATTTGCCGCCAGCAGCGTGACAGCAATGGCGGCCGGCGCGATGCGGCGTGTCGCCAGGGCCATTGCGATCCCGGCCGCGAAGAGCCCCAGCAGAAATGTGATGGCAAACAATCCAAAGACGGATGCACTCTGGATCATCAATGGCATCAGCACCTGGCTGTTGGCAGGCGATGCGATCGCGCCGTCGTGCGCGAAGCTGATCAGGAAATCGAACGTGGTCCACAAAGCCGCGAAGGCGAACACGCCGGCGAGCGGCGAAAGCGTGCGGCCCACGCGACGGGAGAGCATCGTCGCGGCAGCGAATGCCAGCGAGGGTCCGAAGAGGATTAATCCGATGACCGCCGTCGGCATCACCGCGCCGTAAGCCGGGATCGCGTTGAGATTGCCCAGCACCATTGCGGCCAAGGACGCGGCAAAAGCTACCCAACCCTTGCTGTCGCCATAGGCGAGCCAGAGCACCGGGATCGGCGCCAGCCACGCCAGCCACCACTGATCGCCCAGCATGAGCGAAAAATAAAAACCGACACCGCTGAGCAGCGCGCAGACGATCGCAATCATGTCTATCTCTCCGTCATGAAAGCCTGGGTGCTGCGCGCGGTGGCGCGCAGATAAAGTTCGCGGAATTCGGATTCGCCGCCGGCCATACGGCCTGCGCGATAGAGCGTGATGAGGCCTTGGCTCAGCGCCGCATTCGTCACCAGCACTTCGATGGGCGATGACGCCTCGAGGACGCCTTCCGTCATCAGCTGTTCGATCAGCCGCAGTTGCAGCGCGCCGGCGGGCGATTGCCCGGCCACGAAATCATCGGGATAGCGCCGCGCCTTGGTGGAATGGATGAGGAAGGCGGCCTCGTAGCGCCGCGGTTTGCGCAACGCGAAGTCCAGATGCGCGATGCCGATATCGCGCAGCCATTCGAGTGGCGCCGATGGCGGGATCGCGGCCACGATATCCGACCATTCGCCCAGCGCATCCAGCACCAGGGCGTCGATCAACGCCTGCTTGTTCTCGTAATGCCGGTAGATGGCCATCGGCGTGATGCCGACCTCTTTGGCGATGTCGCGCATGGAAAGCCCTTCAGGACCGGCCCGGTCGAAAGCGGTGCGCGCCGCAGCGAGGATCTGCTCTCTCGTCTCCATGTATACAGTGTAGACTAATCCGGCCGTTCTTTCAAGCTTGCGGATATCTCGGCTTCCTGCTATGAATGAACGTTCATTCGCAAGTGAAAACAGCAAGTTGGCTGACAAGCGCAAACCGACACCGCCAGATGACAAGCGAGCCCGCTTGCTGGATGCCGCGCTCGAACTGTTCGAGACGCGCGGCTTCGATGCTGTCGCGGTGCCGCAGATCGCGGCCAAAGCCGGCGTTGCGGTGGGCACGGTCTATCGCCATTTCGAAACCAAAGAGGCGCTGGTCAACGCGCTCTACCGGCAGTGGAAGAAGGCCTATAACGATTTCGTCCTGGCCCCCGCGCCCAAGAACATGCGCCCGCGCGAACTCTTCTCCCGCTACTGGAATCGGATGACGCTGTTCGCGCGCGGCAATCCGCGTGCGGTGCGCTTCATGGATCTGCACCATCACGCTGCTTATCTCGACGATGAAAGCCGCGCGCTGTCGAAATCCTACGCGCAGGTGGCGGAGGAATTCGTCAAGGCCGCGCGCGCGGACGGCGCGATCCGCGATCTGGATCCCATCATGGTGGTGGCGCTGATGTGGGGCGCGGCCGTCGGGCTCACAAAATTCGCCGCCAGCGGCGCGCTGGAATTCAACGCGAAGATGGCAAGCGAAATGGAAGACGCGCTGTGGCGCGCCATCGCAACAGATTCAAACGGGGAGAACTGACATGGCACGCAAACGCAAGGGTGAAGGACAGACCGCGCTCGTCACCGGCGCCTCCTATGGCATCGGGCTCGATCTGGCGGAGTGTTTCGCGAAGGACGGCTACAACCTCATCCTCACCGCGCGCAGCGCCGATGCGCTGAAACAGGCAGGCGACAAGCTCTCGTCGCAGTACAAGGTTGCAGTCGCCACCATTCCGCTCGATCTCGGCGTTCCGGGCGGCGGCACGGTGCTGGCCAAACAGATCGCCGCGAAGAACATCGCCGTCGACGTGCTGGTGAACAATGCCGGTTACGGCATCGCCGGCGCGATGGACGGATCGAAAGCGGAAGAACAGCTCGGCATGGTCGATCTCAACGTCCGCGCGCTGCTGGAACTGACGCAGATCTATTGGCCGTCCATGCTGAAGAACAAGCGCGGCGGCATCTTGAACGTCGCCTCCACCGCCGCGTTCCAGCCCGGTCCGCTGATGGCGACCTATTATGCGACCAAAGCCTTCGTACTCTCCATCTCCGAAGCCTTGTGGAAAGAGGCCGAAGGCACCGGCGTGCATGCGAGCTGTCTTTGCCCCGGCCCCACCACCAGCAAATTCCGCGAGCGCGCCGGCACAGGGAAGACAAGGCTTTCCGACGCCGGTCCCGCCATGCCGTCCATGGCTGTGGCCAAGCTGGGTTATCGCGGTTTCCAGAAAAACACCCGCGTGGTCGTCACGGGCCTGCGCAACAAAATCCTCGCGGGTGCCGTGCCCTATCTGCCCCGCACCACATTGCTTGGGATCGTGAAGAATCTACAATCGCCGAAATGAACGAGACGAAAATCGGCGAATTCGTCACAGTCGCGCGCGATAGCGGCGTGGCGGTGGTGACGTTCGATCGCGGCGACGGGCGCAATGCGCTGTCGCGGCAGGCGATCCTGGAGCTGACCGAAACGGCGAAAAGCTTCGCCGACGATCTTCAAACGCAGGCCGTCATCCTTACGTCGAAAGGCGCGTTCACGGCGGGCGCGGACCTGAAAGATCCGGCCATGGACCGGCGAAAGGCGAATGGGCTGCTGGAACGCCGCCACATGGTGCGCATCGGTCCCGATCTTTGCGATGCCTGGGAGAAAGTGGAGCAGGTCACCATCTGCGCCATCGAGAAATACTGTATCGGCGGCGGCGCGGCGCTCGCGGCGGCGTGCGATTTCCGCATCATGGCGCGCTCCGCCACCATGCGGCTTCCGGAAATTCCGCTGGGCATGAATATGAGCTGGCACGCCGTGCCGCGGCTTGTGTCGCTTATCGGCCCGGCGCGCACCAAACGTTTCGTCCTCTATGGCGAGGACATCGGCGCGGAGGAAGCGGCGCTGTGGGGGCTATGCGATGAGGTGGCAGAGGATGGCGAGGCGCTGATCGTCGCCAACAAATGGGCGAAGAAAACCGCGAAGCTGCCGCCCAACGCCGTGCGCATGACCAAGCAGTCGGTGAATGCCACGGCGAACGCGCTGCATCACGCCACGACCTTTATGGACCTCGACCAATATGCCCTTGCCACGACGAGCGAGGACTATCGCGAGGCGATCAAGGCTTTTCTGGAAAAACGCGAACCGAAATTCACGGGCAGGTAAGACATGGCAGGACGGGTGGACGGCAAGATCGCGCTCATCACGGGCGGCGCGCAGGGATTGGGCGAGGCGGCAGCGCGGATGCTGGCCAAGGAAGGCGCGCGCGTCGTCATCACGGACATCAATCTTGAAGGCGCGCAGAAGGTCGCGGATTCGATCAACGCAACGCGCAAAGGCACAGCCATTGCCCTTCACCACGATGTGACGCAGGAAGAGCAATGGGTTCACGCGCTGGCGCAGACGCACAAGGCGTTCGGCGGGCTGCATGTGCTGGTCAACAATGCCGGCATCAGCGCGGGCTCGGATGTCGAATCCACCAGCTTTGCGGATTGGAAGCGGGTGCACGAAATCGATCTGGACAGCGTGTTCCTCGGCTGCAAATTCGCCATCCCGATGATGGCGGAAACGGTGAAAGCGACCGGACTGGGCGGCTCCATCGTCAACATCTCGTCCATCTCCGGCATCATCGCGGGCCACAACATGGCGGCCTACAATTCCGCCAAGGCGGCGGTGCGCCATCTGTCCAAATCCGTGGCACTCCATTGCGCGCGCAAGGGCTACCGCATCCGCTCCAACTCGGTGCATCCGGTGTTCATTGCCACGCCCATCCTCGATCCGCTGGTCCAGCGTTTCGGCAAGGAAGAGGCCTATGCGAAGCTTGCGCGACAGGTGCCGCTTGGCACCATCGGCGAACCCGACGACATCGCCTATGCCGTGCTTTATCTCGCCTCCGACGAATCCAAATTCGTCACCGGTGCGGAACTGAAAGTGGATGGCGGCATTTCGGCCATGTGAATCTGTATAATGTGACGATGCGTGAAGCCTCCGCGATTTTTCCCCACCCCGAATCCGGCCTCGGCCTGCAGAGCCTCGCGCGGGAGATGGAAGCCTTCGCGGCCAGCGCGTTCCGCCCGCCGCCGGCCTTGGCAGAGGACCTGCCGCGCGGCGATGGCCATGCCGTGCTCGTGCTGCCGGGGTTTCTCGCCGGCGACTGGACGACCCAGCGGCTGCGCGACGTCATCGCGCAACTGGGCTATCGCGCCGAAGCGCCCGAGATTCTTTTCAACGCCGGTCCGACGCGCCAGATCCTTTCGCGCCTGAACCGCAAGCTTCTCGATCTGGCGGATTCTTCCGGCGCACAGGTCAGCATTGTGGGCATCAGCCTCGGCGGCGTGCTGGCCCGTCAGCTCGCGCTCGACAATGTGGACGCCGTGCGCGGCGTCGTTACCCTGTGCAGTCCCATTCGCTATCCCGTCGTCACGCCGCTGCAGCCTTTCGCCCATGCGCTCACGCCGTTTCACGAACCGTCCTGGCTCGACCGGCGCGGCGAGATCGGCGGCGCTTTGCCGATGCCGGTGACCGCGATCTATTCGCAGGACGATGGCATCATCGACTGGCGGCAATGCCTGCAGGATGAAGCGCCGGGCGCTGCGAATGTCCGCGTCACGGGTGCGCACACGACTGTCGGCTCCAACCCGGAAGCGCATGCCGCCGTCGCCCGCGCTCTGGCGATGCGCAGCTCCTGAATTGGCCCGGCAGCTCTTGCCGCGCGCGCCAGCAATTTCTTCCACATCCGTCGCGGAATTGCCGCCGGTAAGGTTTCGTTCAGCCTGTTTTGGGGGCGCCATCGCACCGCGAAAATCAACATGACGGCGGCATAATCTTCGCTAGGTGATCTTCGCCGGAAGAATTCGGGCGTGAACTTCCACCCGAATTTCTTTTGGAGATCGTCATGATCGCTTCCATCGGCGCGAGCGCCGCGAGCCAGCTGCTTTCGACCTTGCTGTCGAAGCTTTCCTCGTCTTCGTCCGTATCTTCCACGTCTTCGTCCAGCTCAACCTCCACCGCAGCCACGAGCGGTTTTCAGCAGGCCCTGCCGGGCGATAGCGCTTCGGCGATGTCGCCGCCCCCGACCCAGACGCTCAGCGGCGAGATGCTGATGGCGCTGATGGCCCTGCAGGCGCAGACCTCCGCCGCGTCCACCACATCCGCAAGCACGTCGGGCGCGAACGGCGCGTCGTCCGATCCGGTGCAGAAGCTTTTCTCCGCGATGGATTCGGACGGCGACGGCGAAGTCTCGCAGACCGAGATGGAAGCCTATATCGAAAAGCAGGGCGGCACGCAGGCCCAGGCCGATACGCTCTTCAACGCGCTCGATCAGGGCAACACCTCGGCGCCGGGCATCAGCGAAAGCCAGATGCAGAGTGCCGTCACCGATGCGAAACAGGCGTTTCACGCCCATCACCATCGTCACGGAGGCGATCAGGCGGACAAGGTCGCCGACACGCTGCTGCAGGCGATGGATTCCAACGACGACGGCGCGGTCAGCCAGGACGAGTTCTCGAATTTCGTCACATCCAACGGCGGCAGCGCGGCGGACGCGTCCAGCGATTTCGCGGCGCTGAACACCAGCGGCTCGAACGCGTTGACCTCGGCGGATTTCGCCAAGGCGTTCAACGCCTATCAGGCGCAGCAGAACTCGCAAACGTCGGGCGCGATGATGGTGTCATTGTTGAACCAGTTGTCCGGCGCAACGGCGTCGGTCAGCGCCTAGCGCTTTTTCTGAATCGCCACTTGCGCGAGCAGAACGCGCGCGCCTTTTTTGTGCAGCGCCTTGTCGGTGAGGCGTTGTAACCGGTCGGCGATCATGCCGACATCAGGCTGCTGGTAGGGGCGCACCGCCGCGGCGGTGAAGGCCATCAGGCTGCGCACATATTCATCGCGCAAGACCGGCATGCCGTGCTCGACCTCGGCACGCAAAGCCGCATTGGGAATGTCGAGTCCGATCGCCACGAGCAGCATGCCTTGTGGGCGACCGGCATCCACGATGGTGGTGTACATCGGCTCGATCATGATGAAACTGTCGGACTGCTTTTGCGCGGGCGTCTCGTCCGCCGCCTGCGCGGGCAGCGCGGCCAACAACAGAAGGAGAGCGAAAGTGAAGGATCGCATGGCGGTTCTCGCGCGTTCCTCTTGAAGGTGTGCCGTGAAGGTAAATTTGTCGTTTACGAAATGATCCCCGGGAGGATGCATGCGAAAGATCGCCGGAATTTCCTTGATGGCGCTGGGACTTGCCTCGGCCGCGCTGGCTGCGGAGCCGGGCGATTACCCGGGCAAGCATTTCTCGGTTTCGCCGACCGATCTGGCCAAGCCGTTCGCCACGCCCGCCGTCGAAAATTCCTCGCAGACGATCCCGCGTCCGGCCGGCGTCGCGCCGGCCGCGCCCAAAGGCTTCACGGTTTCGGTCTACGCGACCGGTCTTTCCGATCCGCGCTGGATGGCGGTGGCGCCGAATGGCGATGTGTTTCTCGCGCAACCGGACGCCAACAAGGTGACGGTCCTGCGCGGCGCCGGCAAGGCGACGACGGTGGCGACGTTCGCCGGCGGCTTTGAAAGACCGCACGGCCTCGCTTTCCATGACGGCGCGCTTTACGTGGGCGACGCCGATGCGGTGTGGAAAGTGGAATACAAGGACGGCGCGCTGAAGGGCGGCAAGAAAACGCGCATCACCAAAAACGATTTTCCCAAGGGCGGCCATTCCACGCGCGACATCGCGTTCGGTCCCGACGGATCGCTCTATGTCGCCATCGGCTCGGCCGGAAACATCGAGGAAGGCGAGCCCGCTGAACGCGCCGCCGTGAGCAAGGTCAATGCCGATGGCACGCTTTCGACCTTCGCCGGCGGCCTGCGCAATCCTGTCGGCATCCTCTTCTATCCCGGCACGAACGATATGTGGGTGACGGTCAACGAGCGCGACGGCTTGGGCGATCAGCTTGTGCCCGATTATCTCACCCATGTGCAGCAGGGCGGTTTCTATGGCTGGCCCTGGGCCTATATCGGACACAATCCCGATCCAACCTTCGGCAAGAACCGGCCGGACATGGTGGCCAAAACGATCGTTCCGGATCTTCTGTTCCAATCGCATTCCGCGCCGCTGGGACTCGTCTTCTATGAAGGCGCGCAATTTCCTGCCGGCTTCAAAGGCGATGCGTTCGTGTCGCTGCATGGCTCCTGGAACAACGCGCATCCCACCGGCTACAAGGTCGTGCGCGTGCATTTCGTGAACGGCAGGCCGGCCGGCGGTTACGACGATTTCCTGACCGGCTTTGCGAAACCGGGCACGAGCCCCGCGCAGGTGTGGGGCCGTCCCGCCGGTCTCGCAGTTGCGAAAGACGGAAGCCTTCTCGTCGCCGACGACGCCGGCAAAACCGTGTGGCGCGTGGCCTATACGGGAAAATAACGGCGCGTTAGATTTTCCCCTCGCATGATTGCCGGGGGGATCTCATGAAGCGATGGTTTTTGAATGCAGACGGACGCTTGCGCCACTTCTGGCGCACGGTGATCTTCTTCGCGCTGTCGGCTTTCGCGGCGCCGTTCCTGCTGCAATATCTTCTCGAGCCGGTGCAGAAGTCGCTTCATATCGGCGACGGACTTTCCGCCGGCGCCATCGCCTTCGGAGAATTCGTAAATCTGCTCGTCGCGCTGATTTGCACGATCCCCTTCGCGCTCTATGAGCATCGCGGTCTTTTGAGTTACGGCTTTCCGCTGCGCAGCATGCTGGGGCCGAGGCTGTGGGAAGGCTTCGTCGTCGGTGTCGTGATGGCGGGCCTGGTGGCGGTCGGCATGATCGCGCTGGGCGGCATGCAGATCAAAGGCTTCGCGCTCAATGGCGATGCGCTTCTTTATGCGGGCCTCGCATGGCTGGGCGCGAATGTCCTCGTAGGTCTTGGCGAAGAATATTATTTCCGCGGCTACTTCCTGCAGTCGCTCTGGCGCAGCATCGGCTTCTGGCCGGCTTCGCTCGTCATCGCCGCGATCTTTGCCGCCGCGCATTACTTTCTCAAACCGGGCGAAAACATCTGGGACGTGATCACTCTCGTCACATTGAGTCTGTGGCTCGCCTACACGGTTCTGCGCACCGGCAATCTTTGGTTCGCGGTGGGCTTTCACATCGCTTACGACTTCATGCAGTTCTTCGTCATCGGCACGCCCAATGGCGAGCGCATTCCGCAAGGCCGCATGTTCGACGTGACCTTTAATGGCCCCGCCTGGCTCACCGGCGGTGTGCTCGGCACCGAGGCGAGTTTCCTCATGTATCCGCTGATCCTCGGCATCTGGCTCTATGTCTGGTGGCGTTTCCGCGACCGTCCGGACTTCAATCCGGCCGCGCCTTGACGGGTGGGCCCCGGCTCCCTAAAACCCGGCCCTCGCGGGCGAACCCCGCGAAACCCCCGGTTAGGGGCTGTAGCTCAGTTGGGAGAGCGCCTCGTTCGCAATGAGGAGGTCAGCGGTTCGATTCCGCTCAGCTCCACCACCCAACGCTGCGCAGCAGCGGAGGGTGATCTCCCGAAGCGCGATAGCGCGCAGGGAGACAGCCTGATCCCGCGCAGCTTCGGGTGGCAGGCCAATCTTCGCAACAAACTTGGCAAGCCACCCTCTGCTCCCTATCTATCTCAAGCTCCCTTGCTTGCTCCGCACACAACCGCGCCGCTAAAACCTGTTTGTCGATTCCGCTGAGGCCAGCTTCATGTATCCCAATCCGTTCATCTGGCTGATCCTCGAGATCATCACACTCTATACTTATGTCGTGATCGCCGCGGTGATCGTGAGCTGGCTGATCGCCTTCGGTGTGATCAACACCTACAATCGCTGGGCGCGCGCCATCGTGCAGTTTTTGGATGCCGCGACCGAGCCGGTGTTCCGCCAGGTCCGCAAGGTGATCCCGCCCATCGGCGGTCTCGACATCTCGCCCCTGATCGTCCTGATCGCGCTGCAGTTCCTGAGCTATCTCATCTCCTATTACTCCATCTACATTTGAGCACGCGTCGGTTTCGCTTTGCGCTCAAGCTCACGCCGCGCGGCGGGCGCGATGCGATTGACGGCTGGGCGGAAGACGCCGCCGGAAAGAAGCACCTGAAAGCCCGCGTCTCGCTGCCGCCCGAAGACGGCAAGGCGAACAAGGCGCTGGTGGCGCTGCTGGCGAAAGCTCTGGATATTCCGAAATCTTCCATCCGCATTGCGGCCGGCGAGACATCACGGCTCAAGACAATCGAGATCGATGGTGATAGTGCAGCGCTTCGGGCAAGGCTTTCGGAGTTCTGACATGACGGGCCGGATCATCGACGGCAAGGCATTTGCGGCGGGGCTGCGCACGAAGGTTCAGGAAGAGACCGCGAAGCTGAAAGCCGCGCATGGCATCGTGCCGGGACTTGCCACGGTTCTCGTCGGCAACGATCCGGCAAGCGAGATCTATGTCCGCAACAAGGGCAAGACCGCCGAAGCCATCGGCTTCAAGTCGTTCCACTACAGCCTGCCCGAAGATGCCCGCGAGGCCGACGTGCTTGCGCGCGTGAAGGCGCTGAACGACGACAAGGCGGTGCACGGCATTCTTGTCCAGATCCCGCTGCCAAAGCAGGTGCGCGAAGCGGCGGTACTCGATCTTCTCGATCCGGCGAAGGATGTGGACGCGCTCACCGCCACCAACGCAGGCTTGCTGGTCAGCGGCCGCGCGCAGCTCGTCTCCTGCACGCCGATGGGCATGATGATGCTGCTGAAGGAATATGTCGGCGACATCGCGGGCATGGACGCGCTCGTCATCGGCCGCTCATTGCTGTTCGGAAAGCCTGCTGCGCAACTACTTCTGGCCGCCAATGCCACCGTCACGATGGCCCATTCGCGCTCGCGCGATCTTCCGGCGCTGTGCCGCCACGCCGACATTCTCGTGGCCGCCATCGGCAAGCCGCATTTCGTCAAGGGCGACTGGGTGAAGCCCGGCGCCACCGTGATCGATGTCGGCATCAACCGGATCGATGCGGGGGACGGCAAAACCAGGATCGTCGGCGACGTGGATTATGATGCTGCGGTCAAGGTTGCGGGCGCGATCACGCCGGTCCCCGGCGGCATCGGCGCCACCACCATCGTCAACCTGATGCGCAACACGCTGATTGCGGCGTGTCTTCAGTCGGGATTGAATGTCCCCGCCATCTGATCGGGGAATTTCCATGTCTGCTGCGCCGATTGTGTTCTTCGACATTGCCGGCCCGGATGCCGCCAAGCTCAAGACATTTTATGCATCGATGTTCGGCTGGGGTATCGATGCGGCTAACGCCATCGATACCGGCGCCCTGAAAGGCACGCTTCGCGAGGATCCCGCGGAGAAGATCATCTATATCGGCGTGCCGGATATCGACGCGAAACTGGACGAGATCAAGAAGTCTGGCGGTACCGTCGCCATGCCGCGCATGGTGATCCCCAACGTGGTGACCTTCGCGCTATTTACCGATCCGGCGGGCAATCGGATGGGACTGGTGGAGATTCCGAAGAGCTGATGCACCTCACATCACCTCCCCACAAGGGGAGGTGATTGCTTGGCTAAAGTCTCTTCCTGAGATCGTCCGCGATCTTGTCCGGGCCGGAGACTTCTTCGTAAGTGCCGGCGAACTTGCCCTCCGGGTCCATCAGATAAATGACGCCGGAATGATCCATGCCGTAGTCGCCGTTCGGCAGCGGCCGCTTCTTGGCATAGACGCGGTATTCCTTCAGCACCTGCGCGATTTGCGCATCGCTGCCGCTCAGCCCGACAAAGGCTTTGCCGAACGACGCCACATATTGCTTCATCACTTTGGGCGTATCGCGCGCCGGATCGACGGTGATGAACACCGGCGTGATGCGCGAAGCCTTCGCGCCGAGCTTGTCCAGCGTGTCGGCGATCAGCGTCAGCGTGATGGGGCAGACATCGGGACAATGGGTGTAGCCGAAGTAAAGCAGCGACCAGTGCCCGCGCAGATTCCTGTCGGTGTATGTCGCGCCGTTCTGATCCGTCAGGTGGAAGGGCCCGCCGATGCTGGCCTCGCCGGTCACGATGGTGCGGCCGAGCCCGCCGACCTGATCGCCCAGATGCCACGCCATGCCGCCCAGCACGGCAGCAAGCGCGAATACATAGGGAATAAGGGCTTCGGGCGTGCGGATCATCGATTGTTCCTGCGGGGATTGATAGACTTGCGAGGCGCAACCGCCAAAGCGGCGAATGGTCCTACGCATGACGGAACTGGAAACCCAACAATCCTGGCTTGGCTGGCTGTGGCCATCCTATGACGACGAGCACCTGATCCTGCCGTCGCGGCCCGGACGCGTGCGCCTGCGCACCTTGTCGAACCTGCGCTGGCTCGCAGTGGGCGGCCAGTCGGTGACATTGCTGCTAGTGCATTTCGGACTGGGTTATCCCTTGCCGTTGATCGCCTGCGCGATTGCGGTGGCGGCCAGCGCGGCGCTCAACGGATTTCTCACGCTGCGCTACGAGCCGACGCATCGTCTTTCCAACCGCGCGGCCACGGCCTATCTCGCTTACGACGTCGTGCAACTCGGCGCGCTGCTCTATCTCACCGGCGGAATCGAAAATCCGTTTTCGCTGATGTTCATCGCCCCGGTGGTGATCGCGGCGGCAACGCTCGATCTGGGCAACACGCTGCTGCTCGCCGGCATCGCGCTGGCGGCAGTGTCCGTCATCGGCATCGTGCACAAGCCGCTGCCGTGGCCCGCGAGCGAACCGCTGGCGCTGCCGCCGCTTTATCTCGGCGGCATCTGGGCCTCGCTCGTCATCGGCATCGGATTCACCTCCATCTATGCCTGGCGCATCGCCTCGGAAGCCGCGCGCATGCAGGCAGGATTGTCGGCGACGCAACTCGCTTTGGCGCGCGAACATCGCATGGCGAGTATCGGCGCGCTGGCCGCCGCGGCCGCGCATGAGTTGGGAACCCCGCTCGGCACCATCGCCATCGTCAGCCGTGAACTCGAACGATCGTTGCCGCCCGATTCGCCCGAAGCCGAAGACGCGCGCCTGCTGCGTCAGGAAGCGGAACGCTGCCGCGGCATCCTCACGCGTCTGGCGCGGCCGGAAGAAAGCGTGATGCGCGCCATCGACCGGCTGCCGCTCGGCGCCTTGCTGGATGAAATCGCAAGCCCGCACCGCAACGGCGATCTCGCCATCCAGATCGAGATGGCGCCCGCGACGCAGGGCTTGCCGGAACCCAAGGTGTGGCGCTCGCCTGCGCTGCTGCACGGTCTGGGAAATGTGATCGCCAACGCGGCGGACTTCGCCACCGCACGCGTGCGCGTGGTGGCGGTGTGGAACGAAAACGAGATCCGCGTCTCGGTGCAGGATGACGGCCCCGGCTTCGCGCCCGACATCATCGAACGCATCGGCGAGCCCTATGTGACGTCGCGTCCCGGCACCTATGCGCTGGGCGAGACGGAGTTGTCGCCGGCCGATGCCTTCACCGGCCAGCAGGGCATGGGGCTGGGGTTTTTCATTGCCAAGACTCTGATCGAACAGACGGGCGGGACGATGCGGGCGCGCAACATCTCCTCTGGCGGCGCAAGGGTCACCGCGCGCTGGCCGCGCGGGGCCATCGATGGCGAAATGCAGCCGGGAAAATCCGGGCTTCTCTAGGGGAAACCGGCCCCGCGGCGATTAAACTTGTGCGCGAGCGGGTGAGGCGCTATGGACCCCGCGAAAGCGACAAACCCATGACAAATCCCGCCTCGGACAAAACCCTTCTGATCGTGGAGGACGACCGTCCGCTCCGCGAACGATTGGCCCGGGCGATGGAAGCGCGCGGCTTCACCGTCGCGATCGCCGAGACCGTCGCGCAGGGCATCGCCCGCGCCAAGGAAGCGCCGCCCGCTTTCGCCGTGGTGGACCTGAAGCTGGATGACGGCAACGGTCTGGACGTGGTGGAAGTGCTGCACGGCACGCGCCCGGATGCGCGCGTCGTGGTGCTGACCGGCTTCGGCAATATCGCCACCGCCGTCGCTGCCGTGAAATATGGCGCCATCGATTATCTGCCCAAGCCCGCCGATGCCGACGATATTCTGGCCGCGCTGCAAGCTGCCCCGGGGTCGAAGCCGAAGCCGCCGGAGAACCCCATGTCGGCGGACCGCGTGCGCTGGGAGCATATCCAGCGCGTCTATGAGCTGTGCGGCCACAACGTCTCCGAAACCGCCCGCCGCCTCAACATGCACCGCCGCACCCTGCAGCGCATTCTGGCCAAGCGCTCGCCTCGGTAAATTCCCATGCCGTCATGGCCGCCCTTGAGGCGGCCATCCATCCGGCGCGTGTCCACGCGCCG
>Ga0265314_10003302_pt1 | contig 15753 bp, 12 predicted proteins | sample 4126metaG_FD_203106 | JGI IMG/M metagenome (GOLD analysis project Ga0265314, IMG submission 203106) | Rhizosphere microbial communities from Carex aquatilis grown in University of Washington, Seatle, WA, United States - 4-1-26 metaG | ecosystem: Host-associated > Plants > Roots > Rhizosphere >... | reverse complement strand
GCCTGCCGGGCAAACCGCAGATCGGCGGCATGCAGCCCGACGCGCTGGTCGAACGCGCGCGCTCGTCGATTGCGGAAACCGGCGGCCACATGCACCTGCTGGGGCCCGACTGCTCAATCAATCCCGGCACACCGGATTCGCTAATGCGCGCGGTGGGCGAGGCGGTGGCGAGCAGCAGCGGTCAGCGCACTTGATTCAGGTGCGATAACCAGCTTGTGGAATGCATGATTGCAAGACCCCGTTAGTAGCCGTTTGGCGACCCAAAAATGACCACTGCACTGCTTGACCGCCTGACCCACCATTACCATATTGTTGAGACGGGCAATGACAGTTATCGCTTTAAAAATAGCTCAACACAGACTAGAAAGGTACTTAAACCCAGAAAAGTGACCACTTAATTAGTTCTAGGGGTGGGTCAAAATTCGATGAAAATTCTGGGTCAAATTTGAGTGCGAATTAACACGCAAGACCTGACCCCGGAGCTTGCAGCTTCACCACTAAGACACTAAGGCAGCGAACGCTACACCGGGTCGGGCTCTCAACCTTCTCGGTACAACACACTTGCCTCGACTCACTTGTCGACAGTCGCGGAAAGCGGTACTGCGCGTGACCACTTCGTAAGTTCTGCCACAATCAGGCTGCGAAACTGATCTGGAGTACCGCCTTCGGCCTGCATTCCATATTTGTTGAACGTCGTCTGGGTTTCGATTTCGGAGAGAACGCTTTGCATTGCGCGGTTCAGAACCGCTACGATTTCAGGCGGTGTGCGCGCAGGTGCCACCAAACCGCTCCAGACATAGGCAGTCAAATCGCGCATCCCGAGCTCAACGGTTGTGGGGACGTCCGGAAAAGCCTGGGAGCGTCCGCGCCCCATGACTGCAAGAGGGCGCACGCGTCCTTCTTTGGCCCAGACCGCTACCACGACGGAAACATCGAACGCGAAATCGGCCTCGCCTTCGGCGACGGCCTGCAACGCCCTGCGCGGCACTTTGACGGGAACTTCCTTAATGTCGAGGCCGGTCTGGGATTTGAACAACTCCCCCACTATGAACGAATGTGAACCGGGTCCCAACGTTGCGTAACGATAACGGCCGGGCGCGGCTTTGATCAGCGCCGTCAGTTCCTCCAGCGTTCTTGCCGGAAAAGACGAATTAACCGCTATCGTGGACGATACCGAACTCACGAGCGAGATCGGTTCAAAGGACCGAAGCGGATCGTATCCGGTATTGCGCGCGAAGATGGGTGCCGTTACGAAAGTGGCGCCAGTAACATATAGCAGCGTATATCCGTCCGGCGCCGCTTGCGCCACCGCCTGGCTGGCTGCGGCACCGCCGCCGCCCTGCTGGTTTTCCACAACGACCTTTTGCTGCAATATGGACGTCAGCCTGTCCGCGATCAGCCTGCTGGTAATATCAGCCGCTCCGCCGGCCGCGAATGGCGCGACAATCTTCACCGGACGTACGGGATAAACCTGGCCCACGGCGAATTGCACAGTCGTCAGCAAAAAAGCGCAAACGAAGATCGAAAGAATGTGCGCGCGCATGGCGTCTCCCAATATTTTACGGGCCGGACAGCGTGACTCTCACGCTGACGAGCGCTTCCTGGATCGGCACGAAGAAGCTGATGCGCGTGTTGCCGAGTATCATCACCGCGATCCCGACCACGCGGCCCGACCGGTCGAGTAACGGCCCGCCGCTGCTGCCGGGCAAAATCGACACGTCGCTCTGAATATAGCGCCTGCCGCTGATCATGCGATACGCGCTGACAACGCCGCGGGTCACGGTCCCGCTCAACACTTCACCGAGCGGAGATCCGATGGCAATCACTTCCGAGCCGATATTGAGATCGTCGTCATTGACGGCGAGGGCCGGAAAATTGGAACCTTCCGTCTTGATCAGTGCTACATCACGTCCGATATCGCGCTGGATTACTTCGCCGACGAGCTCGCGGCCGGTGGCCAGAATTACGCGCACAAAACGGTTGCTGCCTACAACGTGGCTGTTAGTGATGACGTACCCGTTTTCGGAAACGAAAAACCCGCTGCCGGAGCCGCCGGCATGGCTGACGGTAACTACGCCTGCGCGAGTCATAGTCATGTTTTTTGACAGTGCATCGTTGAGCGGGACAGCGCGCTTGAGCACGAGCTTGTCCGGTTTTTCGGCAGCCGTCGCAGGTTTGACCTGGCCACCGCCGGGTGCGCTTATTACCGCATCATAGAATTGCTGATCGGCCAGGACTTTCCGCAACGCATCGCGGTAAGCCATCGCAAAAAAATCGCCCTCGCGCATGGCTTCCGCACCGTGTGTCTCGTACGTCCCTTCGACAGTCTTGCCATAAACCACTTTTCGCTGCGCCTGGTCGTAGACTTCCCAGTGGATTTTGGTGCGCAACGTTCCATCGGTGCGCGCTCCCGAGTCGGTCGAGCAGTAACTTGTGCGGAATTCTTCGAGCATTCCTCCGAGCAGCAGGTCCGGCACTTTCGGATCGGAATCTTCTTCAAATAATTTTGACTGCACTTGCGGATCGCGATAACCCGCGCGGGACAACTCATCCCGCACAACCCGCAGCATTGGTGACATCACGGCCTGCTCGGTTCGCGGGTTCATGCTCAAGCGTGTAATGGAGCCGCACGAGGCCCCCGTTTTGATTTCGCCGATCGGATCGCCGTCACGCAGGAGAGTGCGGAGGCGCGAAAACCGGAGGGCGGCTTTTTGCTCGACCTCCCGCGGGACTCGAATTACTTGAGAAGCAGTAGTTGCCGCGGTTTTTTGCGTCGCCTGATCATCGCCCGACGTTGTGTTTTGTGCCTGCACGAAGTGGTGTGCACAGACGAGGGCGCAAGCCATGATCCAAGTGCGTGCCGCGCGCATTCGTCCATCTTGGGTGGATTGCTCGATGCTGAGGTTAGCCGCGCACATTTTTTTCTTGGACGGGAACGGGGTGTTTGGCATTCTACGATATCTGACGGGTAAATATACTCACAGGCGGCAACTTATGCCTGGAATCATTGCGCTAATTCCAGCGTAACCGTCTCCTAACCTTCGGCCGCGAAGTTTTTCCCCGGTCGGACCAATGCACACAATTGATTTGCCACCGCCACATGTAAAAGACACCCATCTTTTTTGCTCTGGCGGCGCATTTCTGACGACAAAAAATGCGCTCTAAGGAAAAGCCAGTCAGAACGGGCCACGCTCGAATAATTTGCTCCAGCACGTATCATAATCCACAAGAATCGAAATCAAAAAACGGGGAATTTGAGGTAATCGGGGAAATGTGCGACGCTCGTTACACTAGGAGTGCCTAGCGCCCCATGCATTTATTGGTAACGCTATCCAGCGCTTTCTTGATTACTCCAGCCTCGATGCGGTGGGCCCGAGCTTCCTCCGCTGCTTGTCCGCCTTGGGAAAGCATTATTGCCGGCCGAGTTATTTCCGGCTGATATTGATTGCGAGGAAGGCGGAAATTGCGCGCCATACGCGTCAGGCACTGCGCCTGGTGATATTGCTCGTGTGCTTCCATGGCGTCCCCAATCTCCTTGCAGGGTGCTTTTTCTTTGGCCGCGTTGAGCTTTTGGCGATCGAGCACGCATGACCCTTCCGTAACGGTTGCTTCAAATTCTCCGGCTTGGGGGCATGCGCTTCCCAGTCCAGTTATCAGGTGGTCGTGAATGAACTGATAACCTTGCTGGTAAGACTGATACTGCGCATTGATCTTCTTGATGGTGGCGTCGCGCGCGCCCTCGCTCATCGCACTGAGATCATATGATTCTAGCGGCACATCCTTCATAAGCCGGTGGCTGAGCGCGTCGTAGCCATCGGCCCACTCGTTGAGCTGTTTCAGGTAAGCGCGCATGCACTCGAGATTCCGGCAAATGCATGGCGTGGGACAGACTTTGTGACAGACGAAAAAACCTGAAGGGCAGGTGCACGACCAGAAACAATTGGGGGCTATCGCTTCGTCGCTTACGCAGGCCGCAAGCACCGGCCAGAAAACGGCCAGCCCCGCCAGGCCCAAGGCGCTGCCTAGAACGTAGACAATCTTGCGACTGACGTTCGTTTTCATTGTTTGGCTCTCCCTCTTCCTGGAGAGGGTCACGATACCGCGATGCCGATGGCATGTAAATGTGCCGGGCAACGCGGGATTTATGAGACTTGGAGGCGGGACGTCACAACAGGGTCAGGTAAGGCAATCCAACATTTTGCGGGCGGGGATTCCTGCCTGGATTGATTGGGAGTGAATGACCCGGCTTTTCTTCGGCGACCGGCCATAAGCCTTGGCGCAAGCGTCGCCCATCAGCATCGCCCGTTCGCTTTCGCTCATGCGGAAGTGCTCGATGGCTTGTTTATGTTACCGGACGTGCTTACCCGCTTCCGCGCCGCCGGTAACCGCCGGGAATTTACTCTTCGGCCGAACGTCGTTTAAGTTAAGATGTGAGCCGCATCCAATCCACCCTCCGAAATCCTACAGAACAGAATGAGCACCTTTTCCTCCGATAATTCCCGCCGCAAAGCCGCCGCCGTAGTCATCCTCCTGATCGTTATCGCCGCCCTCGCCGCTGGAGCGTGGTACCTCCGCCCGCGCTTCGAAGCCGATGCGCCGCAGTTAAGCCTCACACCCGACACCGACGCGGTGGGCTTGGCACCGCTCGAACTCCAGGTGACCGACAAAGGCGCGGGCTTGAAGTCCATCACGGTCACGCTGTCGCAAGGCGGGACCGACCATGCTCTCGCCTCGGAGCAGTTAAGCGAACCGGCGGGCGAGAAGAAGATCACCGTCTCGCTGGCCAAGGTGCCGGGCATCAAGGAAGGCCCGGCAGTCCTTCGCATCACTGCTCGCGACGCCTCGCTGTGGCACTGGTTCAAGGGCAACGAGACCGTCCTCGAGAAGAACGTCACGATCGACACCACGCCGCCCACTTTGGATCTGATTGCCGACGACCGCTACGTCAACTTCGGCGGCGTGGGCGTGATCGTCTATAAACCTTCTGCCGACACGGCGACCAGCGGCGTGAAGATGGGCGACTACTTCTTCCCGGGCTTCGCGGGCCAGGTGAAGGACCACCCCGATTACTGCATTGCGCTCTTCGCGCATCCCTACAATGCGCCGCCGGATGCGCGGCCCACGCTCGTTGCCACGGACAAGGCAGGCAACGCGCGCGAGATGCGGCTCGCGTACGAGCTGAAGAACGTCAATTACAAGAAAAGCACCATCGTGCTTAGCGACAATTTCCTGCAGAACAAGATCGTGCCGCTGATCGCGGACCCGGCTGCGCGCCAGGGAACGCCGAAGGAGCAATTCGTCGCTGTGAACAAGACGCTGCGCAAGGTGAACGAGGACAAGATCACCGAGGTGACGAAGAAGGCGACGCCGCAAATGCTGTGGAAGGACGCGTTTGCGCAGTTGAGCAACTCGAAGGTCGAAGCGAACTTCGCGGACTACCGGACGTATACGTATAACGGCGAGCCGGCGGACAGCGCCTATCACCTCGGTTACGACCTTTCGGTCACCAAGAATTACCCGGTTGAAGCGGCGAACGCCGGGAAGATCGTCTTCGCCGGTCCGCTCGGGATCTACGGCAATGCCGTGATCATCGACCATGGGCTCGGGCTGTTCTCTCTGTACGGCCACATGAGCGCGATCGACGCCAAGGTCGGCGATTCCATCACCAAGCGCCAGGTACTCGGCAAGACGGGCGAGACGGGGCTGGCAGCGGGCGATCATCTGCACTTCGGGATTTACCTGGATGGACTCCCCGTGCTGCCGGTGGAGTGGTGGGACCAGAAGTGGATCGACGACAACATCACGCCCAAGCTGGAGGGCAGGAGCGGCCAGGAGATTGCGGAGGCGCAGCAACACTTAAAAGTGAAGGCGAAGTCGAACGCGAACGCGAAAACGAAGGCAAAGCGCAAGCTGCGGCGGTAGCCTCGCGGGCAGCGTCCGCTTCCGTGCGGTTCCGTACAGACCCGCTTATTCCGGGAAGGGCATTCTTACAGCCTGACCGAGCCCCGATGGGCGGCGCAACACTGACGGTGCGCGCTCATTTTTATCACTGAGAAAGCGGCAAATGTATAAAAGAATCCTGGTGCCCGTTGACGCAAGCGCCGCATCGGCGCTGGGCCTGCTGGAAGCGGTCCGGTTTGCGAAGGACCAGCGCGCGCGCCTGCGGATCGTTCATATCGTCGATGAGTCGGTGTTGATTCAATATCCCGAATCGGTCGACATCTCGGGAAAGATGCTGGACACGTTTGTCGACGAAGGCGAAAAGACCTTGCGTGACGCGGTGGCTCTGGCACGGCGCCACCGGATAAAGCCCGAGCATGTGCTGTATAAAACAATGGTCGGTACGATAACCGATGTGATCCTCAAGGAGGCCAAAAAATGGCGGGCGGACATCATCGTCATGGGCACGCACAAGCAAGGCAAAGTCGAGCATTTCTTTCTCGGCAGCGATGCTGAGACCATCGCCAGGTCCACCCGTCTTCCGGTGCTGTTGATTCACGGCGCGCCGCCGGCAAAACGCAAGCCAAAGCGGGGGTCGGGTCCAGGTGCGCGGTAGCGTCAGGGCTGCAGCATCACGTATCCCTGCTGCATGAGGTCCACCAGGCGGAAGTTGGCGCCGGTATTCACCTTGACGCCGGGCAGCAGGTTGGCGTTGGTCCAGCGGTTGCCCCTCATGGTGACGCCGCATTCCTCGACGATGACGCCGTCCCGGATGAGTTGCTCGATCTCCGCCTTGTAGGGGTTGCCGGTCTTGATCTTGCGTGCCTGGTTGTAGGCGTCGTCGTTAAGCAGCATGTAGCCGGCGACGCCCTGGAATACACCGGCCACGCTCCACTCGATGCCGCTCTTTTTGAATCTTTCCGCCATGACGGCCATGGTCTTGATGCCGATCGGCGTGTCGCCGGAAAAAGCGAGGTGATCCATGTTGAACACCACCTTGGCGTGCTTGAGATCAACCGGGACGTCGATCCGGATTTCAGGGGCTGCATCCGGCGTGGCGGCCAAAGTGACATGACTGACGAGGGCCGCCAACACCGACAGCACCAGTGCAATTGAATGACGTGAAGGCTTCATGGTTGCTCCGGAAAAAGATTGCAAAGTTATGACCGCAGGGCTCGATGGCACGTATATTTACTGGACGTACTTGCCCACCTCCGCGCTGCCGGTACCGGTACAGCCAGTCGCACCGTAGCGCAGGAATTTCTGGATGCGCGCCGCGCCGTCGACTTCGCCGACGTACATGTTGCCGGCCGAGTCGGTCGATACGACATGCGGCCAGTGGAACTGGCCGGCCTGCCGTCCGCCGCCGCCGATGCGCGTGAGCTCGGTCATGTTCTGCCGGTTGACGACGTAGATGACGTCGTTGACGAGGTCGGCGACGTACATGCAGCTCTGCTTCGCATCGGTCGAGAAGTTCACCGTGCCCGACGTGCCGCCGATCGATTGCGGCGCGACGTGCACTTCGCCGACGTAACCGCACTTGCCGGCTTCGCCGTCCGGGTTCGAGCAGGGTTTGCCCGCTTCGGCCGCCTTGAAAACCTGCACGCGGTTGTTGCCGCGGTCGCAGGCGTAAAGCAGGCCGTCGTTGGCGAGCCGCGCGCAGTGCAGCGGGCTGCGGAAAAATTTCGGTTTCATGTTGCCGGCCTTGAAATCATCGTACCAGGCGGCGCCGTAGGCTTCGCCGCCGCCGTTTTCACCGACGACGGGATTCTGGCCGTAAGCGCCGAAATGTCCGACGTACTTTCCGGTCGCTGCATCCACGATGAGCACGCGGCGGTTGCCGTAACCGTCGGCGACATACATCAGATTCGTTTTCGGATCGACGACCATGTCGGCCGGCCAGTACGGCTCGGGCGTGCCGTTGACGCCGCCGTTGGTGTCGTTGCTGTTCGGGCCTTTCGCGCCCGCGGTGCCGATCTGGTAGACGAAGCTGCCGTCTGCTTTGAATTTAAGGATGTGCGAATCGTCGCCGAAATTCGGCGCCCACGCGTATTGACCGTGAAAGTTGCGCGCCTGGCCGTTGCCCGCGATGTAGACGAAGTCGTTGTGATCGACGTAGATGCCGTGCTCGCGCGCGGGCCAGAAGCAGCCGTCCGCCTCGCGGCACTTTTTTTCCAGGAAGCCCGGATCGCCCGGCCCGCCCCACGCCTTCAACAATTTTCCGGCCGGGTTGAACACGAGTATCGACGGCGCCGGCATGCAACAACCGTTGATCTGTCCTTGGGGCCGCGGGTGTCCGAGCGCGCTGATCGGCTTGCCTTTCTCGTCTTTGCCCGCGGCGCCCTGCATGCCGCTGTCCTGCGAGCCGACCGAACGCGGGCGGTGGTAAACCCAGATGTTGTTGTGCTTGTCGACGGCGATTCCGCCGACATCGCCGATCACCCAGTGGTGCGGCAACGGCTGAGGCCACGCCGGATCGAGCACGAAGCCGGGCGCCTCGCCTTTTTTCTCAACCGCCATGCCCTCGGCCATCCGCTGCAGAACGCGGGCCTTCTGCAGAGCGTCGGTCGCGGAGTGCTGTGCAAAGCATGACACGCTTAACACGCCGGTGAGCATTCCCGCCCAGACAACCTTCCTGAAAATCTTCGAAGCCATTTTGCCTACCCCTTGGTATTGTCCCGTCATTCTACTAGAGGTGTTCTCAAAAATACTCCCTCGCCCCGCGTTAGTGGGGAGAGGGGATTTTTGGGATGGCCTCTCGATGCCGCGGTGTGGAGTGCATGGCTGTCGGACTTTGAGTCGGGAGCGGCCACCCGACACGCTCGCCGGTTGGCCGGCAATGGTCGCAGTCGCCGGTTGTGCTGCATTTGATGTTGGCCTAGTATCGGCATCGGAAAACTGTCGGCGCGACACTGCATGCTCCTGCGTCCTCCATTCATCCGGCGCGACCCGGCGCGCCCGCATCGAAACGAAACGGGTATGAACGGTCTCCGGCGAAATTCTGCGCGGGCATTTCCTGAAAACGGCGCGTATTCATGTCCAGCTATCTGCAGGCACTGGCAAGCTATCTGCCGAAGCTGATTGTCCAGCGCGCCAACGACGGGCGCCTGGACGGCAACGAGCCCGTCGCGGAGCGTTTTTCCGCGGCGCTGCTGTTCGCCGATGTTTCCGGATTCACCAAGCTCACCGAACGCCTCGCGGCCCAGGGGCCCGCGGGAACCGAGCACCTCACGCAGGTTCTCAACCTGTATTTCGGACGCATCATCGATATCGTCGAGCATTGGGGCGGCGACGTGGTCAAGTTCGCGGGCGACGCCTTGATCGCGCTGTGGCCGGCGCACGAACGCAACGATGACGCCATCGCGGCGGCCACTGCGAGCGCCACGACTTGCGCGCTGGAACTGCAGCGCGAGCTCAACAATTATTCCGTCGGCGAGGACCTGCGCCTGGCGATGAAGGTTTCCGTCGGCGCCGGCACGGTGAGCTGCGCGCACCTGGGCGGCGTATACGAACGCTGGGAATTTCTCCTCGCGGGTCCGCCGCTGGAACAGGTGGGTGTCGCCAACGGTCTGGCGGCGGCGGGCGACGTGGTGGTTTCCGCGGAGGCCATGGCGCTTATCCGCGGCGACATCGCCGCCGAGGCGCTTGCCGACGGCGCATTCCGCGTGAGCGGTCCGTTCGACTCGGCCGCGCCCGCCGCCGCAGCCCTCGATATCCTGCCGCGCGCGGCGGCTGCACTGCGCCGCTACATTCCCGGCGCGATTCGCGCGCGGCTCGATGCGGATCAAACCGATTGGCTGGGCGAGCAGCGCCGCCTGTCCGTGATCTTCATGAACCTGCCGTCGTTCAACGCGAACACGCCGGTGGCCGCCGCCGATGGCGCCATGAAGGCCCTGCAGATGGCGCTGTACCGCTTCGAGGGCAGCATCAACAAGATCAGCGTCGACGACAAGGGCGCGTCGCTGATCGCGGTGCTCGGCCTGCCGCCGCTCGGCCACGTGGACGACCCCGAGCGCGCGGTGCGCGCCGCCATCGCCATGCGCCAGGGCCTCAACGCCGCCGGCCATGAATGCGCCATCGGGATTACGACCGGCCTCGCGTTTTGCGGCTCCATCGGCAACGCGCGCCGGCGCGAATATACGGTGATGGGGGACATCGTCAACCTTGCCGCGCGCCTGATGCAGGCGGCCAAATCGTCCGGGCACGGCGGCTTGCTTTGCGACGAGCCGACGTGGGCGGCGGCGCGCCGCCGCCTGAGCTTCGAAACGCTGCCGCCCATTCTGGTGAAAGGCAAAGCAGCGCCCGTGAACATCTTCCGTCCCGTCGAGAGCGACGCGGCGACGCAGAATGCCGAGGCCGACTACGCAGGGCCGCCCATCGGACGCGAGACCGAGGTCGCGACACTCGTCACCCGTCTCGCAGCCATCCAGCGCGGCGACGCGGCACGCTGCGTGCTGATCAAGGCCGGGCCCGGAATGGGCAAGGAGCGCACGCTCGGCGAACTGGCGCGGCAGGCGCGCGCGCGCGGCTTTACCGTGCTGGTCGGCGCCGGGGACACCATCGACCACGACACGCCGTACGGTGCGTGGCGAGGCGTTTTTGAAAATCACTTTCGCGCCGCCCTCGCGGGCGCAGATGCAGTTGCACGGCGCTACAGCGTGCTGGGCGCGCTGCCCGCCAATCCGCGCCTGCTCAAGTCCGCGCCGCTGCTCGAGCCGGTATTGGCGCTGGGCTGGGAAGACAACGACGAAACACGCAATCTTGCCGGCAGCGGCCGCGCCGAACGCACGCGCGAATTGCTGAGCGCGATCCTGGGCGACGCGGCGTCACGGCGACCCCTCGTCATCATTCTCCACGACGTGCAATGGATAGACAGCGCGTCGGCCGCTCTGCTGACGCGCCTCGCGGTGCAAGCGGCGCCGCTCTTCATCGTCGCCTCGTTCACGCCGGAGGCCGGTCGCGACACGCCGTGGCTGGCCGACCTCGAGCGCGCCGGATCGGTGCAAGTCCTGGAACTCGAACCGCTGAGCGACGCGGACGTTATTCGAGTGGCGTGCGGGCACGTGGGTATCAGGTCCCTGCCGGATCTGGCGGCGCGCCTGATAGTGGAGCGGGCTGAAGGCGCGCCTCTCTACGCCGAAGAAATTGCGCTGGCGCTGCGCGACGACGGCTTGCTCAGGATCGACGGCGACGGCGCCGAATGGAAAGGCGGTTCCGATCTCGCGGCCGTCAAGCTGCCCGACACGGTCGAAGGCCTCATCACCGCGCGCATCGATCGTCTGTCGCCCGAGGAACAGCTCACCATCAAGGTGGCGACCGTTATCGGCAGCCGGTTCGAAAGCTCCACAGTGAGCGCTATCCATCCGCTGCGCAGCGATCAACAGGCCGTGGACGGACACTGCGAGGTGCTCGATCAGGCATTGTTTACTTCGCGCGTGCGCGACGCGGGCGAACGCGGCTCACAGTACCATTTTCGCAGCGACCTGCTGTGGAAGGTGATCTACAACATGATGCTGTTTTCCCAGCGCCGCGAATTGCACGAGGCCCTCGCGGAAAAATACGAGCGCGAGGGCGTTGCAGCGGCGCCCAACATGGCGGCAACCATGGCATATCACTGGCATCGCGCCGCCGAGGACCGCACGCCGCGCCCGCTGTGCGCGCAAAAGGCGGTGAACTACTATCGCCAGTCGGGCCGCATTGCCGCCGCGGCCGCCGCGGGGCGCGAGGCCGAGAAAGCGTTTCGCAACGCGCTGGAGCTGCTGGCGCATTGGCCTGAGGGTCCCGACAAGACGAGTGTCAAAATCGAGCTGCTGCTGGGCCTGGGCGCGATGCTGATGGCGGCGAGCGGATGGACCGACAGCACGGTGGGCGAAGTGTTCGCGAGCGCGCGCGAACTATGCCTCGCCTCGGGACGCAACGATCTCCTGTTTCGCACCGTGCGCGGCCAGTGGCAGGTGGCGGTGGGCGAGGCCGAATACGGTCGTGCGCGCGAGCTAGCCGCCGACATGGTGGACATCGCCGGGCGCGCGGACGACATCGCGCTGAAAAGCGAAGCGCTGCGCGCGAGCGGGACCACCAATTTCTGGAGCGCGCAATTCGACGCGGCGCGGGACCAGCTTAACCGCGCGCTTGAACTGCGCCCGCCGGCGGGGGCGACCGAAGTCAGCCTCGTGCTGAACACGGAAGTCGCAGCGCGCGGCATCCTCGCGTGGGCCAACGCGTTTGCCGGCGACGCTGAAGGCGCGCGGCGGGAGGCCGCACGCGCCACCGCGCTCGCCGATGCCGGGCTGCCGGCTTTCACGCGCGCCTATGCTTACGGCTCCGCCATGTGGACCGCGCTGTATCTCAACGACGCTGCCGCGGCGCGCGCCGCCGCGGCGATCGTGCGCGATCTGTCGCTGGAACGCGGCTTCGATTATCTGGCGACCGCGGGCCACGTGGTGCACGGCTGGGCGAGAGCGGCGGCCGGCGACGCCGACGGAGTGCAGGAAACCGCGGCGGCGATCGCGGCGTGGCGCGGCCGGGGCAACAGCATCGGCGTGCCGATCTTTCTTCTTGTTCAGGCGAGGAGCGAACTCGCTGCCGGTGACGCGCAGGCCGCGCGCAGGACGCTCGACGATACGGTGCTGAACGCGCGCCTCGGGCGCGAAATATGGATGCAGGCGCATGCCGCGCGATTGCGTTTCGAGGTCGAGCGGGCGCTGGGCAACCACGACGCCGCAGCCAGGGCGCTCGTGGAATCCGACCGGGTGGCGCATGCCCATGGAGCATGGTTGTTTGCTTCGCAGCGCCCGGATCGTCATTGACGCCGGCGCGGCACGCCGCGTACCGGGGAAGGCGCCGCCTTGCGCTTGTGCGCGCGATGATCGATTGCTGCGCGACCGGATGGTCGTGACGGCCGACATATTATCTCCCGTCCTTAAGTTGGTTTGGCATAATAGGCGCGGGGATTTACAGGGGGCGCATTGAATGCACGTGGTAAACCGGTCACCTCGCCCGACAGCAACGCATGGAGCCGAATACGGCAAGGAGATCTGGCATGGCCCGCTTAAAATTCTACGGCGTGAGAGGTTCCATTTCGGTCAGCGGCGAGGAGTATCTGCAATTCGGCGGCAATACGACCTGCGTGCTTCTGGAAGGCCCGCATCGCACGGTCATCCTGGACGCCGGCACGGGCATTCGCGAGCTGGGCAAGGAAATGGAGCAGGATCCGCACCTGGGCATCGATCGTCCCTGTGTCGTAGCGTTCTCCCACTTTCACTGGGATCACATTCAAGGCCTGCCGTTTTTCAAGCCCGCCTACGATGCGCGCCGCACCTTCACCATCAGCGCGATCGGCAAGGAACGCAGCGGCATGGATTTGCACAGCATCTTCGGCGCGCAGATGCAGGAACAATATTTTCCGGTCACCCTCGACGGCATGGGCGCAAAGCTCGAGTATCTGCAGACGGCCGACGACCAGTTCGTCAACGAGAACGCCTTCGTCAGCGTGGTGAAACACAAGCATCCCGGCGGCGCATACAGTTACCGCTTCCAGGACACCGAAGGCAAGGTGCTCGTGTTCTGCACGGATATCGAGCACGGCGAGACTCTCGACCCCAAGATAGTCGAGCTGGCGCGCGGCGCCGACGTGCTGATACACGAAGGGCAGTACACCCCGGAGGAACTGCCGCGTTTTCGCGGCTGGGGCCACAGCAGCTGGGCGCAGGCGGTGGAAGTGGCCGAGCGGGCCAAGGTCAAGCAACTCATAATTACGCATCACGATCCCGACCATAACGATGCGTTTTTGCTCGACGTCGAAAAACAATGCCAGGCCCGGTTCCCGGATACCCTCCTGGCCCGGGAGAAAATGGAAGTTACGTTCTAGAGTTGCCGCGATTTTCCACTGCGGGCCGGCGGCGGACGTTCATCCCCGATCAGTTCAGCTTTACAACTTTCAGCACGGTCGACCATTTGGCAAGGTCGTTGCGAAGAAACGTGGCGAATCCGTCCGGACTGCCTGCAATCCTCATCCAGCTGCGTTGCGCGATCAAACGCTCGAGCTCCGGCGATTTCAGAACGGCAATGATGTCGCCGTTCAGTTTTGCGATGATGTTCTGCGGGGTGCCCGCCGCCGCGAGCGCGCCGATCCAGACGCCTTCGTCGTAGTCGCGCAGGCCCGCCGCTTCCGCGATCGTCGGCACGTTCGGCAACAGCGCCATGCGGTCTTTGGAGCTGACCGCCATCGCTTTCGCCTTGCCGCTCGCGATGTGCTCCATGACGTCGGCGGGCGCGACGAAGCCCATTTGAACTTCGCCGCCGATCAGCGCAACGAGGGCGGGGCCGTTGCCCTTGTAGTTGATGTTGCGCATATCGATGCCGGCCCCGTGCATGAAGACCGCCATCATCAGTGCAGACGCCGTGGCCGGACCGCCGGAACCGAAATTCAACCGGCCGGGTTGCGCGCGCGCCAGCGCGATGAGTTCCTGCACGGAGTTGACCGCGAGCGCTGCGGGATTGGTGACGAGTATGTCGGGCGCCGAGGTGAGCAACGATATCGGCGCAAAACTGCCGAGCGGATCGTAAGTGAGCTTGAAATGGCTGGGCGCGATCGTGTGGGACGTCGAAGTCCACAGTATCGTGTGCCCGTCGGGCGCGGAGCGCGCCACGTACTCGGCCGCTATGGTGGAGTCGGCTCCCGTCCGGTTTTCGATGACGACGGGCTGGCCCCATTTATCCGCGAGCCTGGGCGCAAGAATGCGGGCGAGCGTGTCGATGCTGCCGCCCGGCGCAAAACCGACGACGATACGTACCGGCTTCTCCGGAAAGGCCGCCGCTTGTGCGGCGGCGGCAAATGAGGCCGGCGCGCAGCATACACAGACGCTCAGCATTGAATGCCGTAACCGGCTCATCGTTTATACGCGTCGGCGATTTTTGACGACTGATAGCTCGCGAGCCGCCATTCATTGTCCGGCTGCAGCACCCACACGCACGTGATTCGATTGTCGTTCAGGCGCTCGCCGCCATCGGTCGTCTGCCAGTTCTGCATGTGGCAGGTGAGAACCGCCACGCTCGAATGATAAATGCGCACGCGCACGTCTTCCGGTTTGAACCTCAGGTATTTTCCCGCCCCCGACTTTTGATAGGCGAGATAACTTTGCTTGCTGTCCACCCGGCCGGAAGCATGCGTATATACGAGATCGTCCGCCAGCAGACCGGCAAGCGCGGCGAGATCGCCGGCCGCCAGCATGGAGCAGCGGCGGGACTCCAGTTCGAGAATTCGTTTTTCGATCGGGGAGGCAGAAGCGGATGCCGGAAGCGGCGACATTTTGGCGACCTCAGGCAGGCTGATAGTGCAGATCGACTTTGCCGAGTTCGCCGAATGTCGCTTCCACGTGCGCGTGCGGCGGAACGGACGGCGCACCGAGGCAGGTGCCGGTCGTGACGATTTGTCCGCGCGTCAGCCATCGATCGGTGCGGGCGAGCGTGTTGGCGAGCCATGTCAGCGCATGCAGCGGATGTCCCATCACTTCCGCACCGGAACCCCGCGCGACGGGTTGACCGTCGCAATACACGGCGACCGGAATCGTCGCGAGGCCGGCATCCCGCCAGTTCGGCACGCTCGCGCCGCAAACGAGGCCGCCGGAATGCAGATTGTCGGCAATCACCGAGTAAGCATTCATCTCCTGCGGGTTGCGATGCCGGGAGGCGAGAACCTCGATCGCCAGGTACATCTCGTCGATCGCCGCGATGACATCCGCGATTTCGTAGGGCGCACTGCGCGGCGGCAGGTCCGAACCCAGGCGAAACGCGTACTCGGCCTCGACCATCGCC
>Ga0265314_10003299_pt1 | contig 15764 bp, 6 predicted proteins | sample 4126metaG_FD_203106 | JGI IMG/M metagenome (GOLD analysis project Ga0265314, IMG submission 203106) | Rhizosphere microbial communities from Carex aquatilis grown in University of Washington, Seatle, WA, United States - 4-1-26 metaG | ecosystem: Host-associated > Plants > Roots > Rhizosphere >... | reverse complement strand
GGCCGCGGCGCTGGTCGGCATTTCGCACTTCTATTCCGAAGGTGCGCACTTGGCCAGCGGCACCATGGTCGCGCTTGGCATCGAAGTTCTTCTCGGCAGCCTCACCTTCACGGGAAGCATGATTGCATTTGCCAAATTGCAAGGCTGGCTTCCCGGCGTGCCCATGACCTTCAAGGGCCAGAACGTGTTCAATATGGCGTTGCTGGCGGGCATTCTGACCGCCACCGTGTGGGTCATCGCCAATCCGCAGGCCAGTTGGCTGTTCTACGGCATGGTGGGCCTGGCCCTGATCTTCGGCGTGCTTTTCGTCATTCCCATTGGCGCCGCCGACATGCCCGTGGTCATCGCCATTCTCAATTCCTACGCTGGCCTTGCCGGCGCCGCGACTGGCTTCGCCCTCGACAATAAGATTTTGGTCATCGCCGGCACGCTCGACGGCGCCTCGGGCCTCATTCTGTCCATCATCATGTGCAAGGCCATGAACCGGTCGATCACCAACGTGCTCTTCGGCGCTTTTGGCAAGCCGCCCGAAGGCGGAGCCGATGCGGGCGTGAAAGGCAACATTCGCGCGGCCACCACCGAGCAAGCAGCCGATCTCCTGGCCGCCAGCGCGACGGTGATCGTGGTGCCTGGATACGGCATGGCGGTGTCCCAGGCCCAGCACGCGGTCAAAGATCTCGCCGACGTGCTCGCCGAACGCGGGATCGACGTCAAATACGCCGTGCATCCGGTGGCGGGTCGCATGCCGGGACACATGAACGTGCTCCTGGCGGAAGCTGGCGTGCCCTACGATCAGCTTTACGACATGGATCACATCAACGACGACTTCCAGCGTGCCGACGTGGCCATCGTCATTGGCGCCAACGACGTCGTCAATCCCGCGGCTCGCAACAACAAGGCCAGCCCCATCTACGGCATGCCCATCCTCAACGCCGACCAGGCCAAATCCGTGCTCGTGCTCAAGCGCTCCATGGCACCTGGTTTTGCCGGCATCGAAAACGAGCTCTTCTACATGCCCAATTGCATGATGGTGTTCGGCGACGCCCGCAAGACCGTGACCGAATTCTCCGCCGCGCTCAAACGCCAGGCCAAGGCGGCGTAGTGCCTCTGCATCGACTTGCCGGACGACCTTGTCGGTCCACCTAGGCGTCAGCGAGCCTTCTCATGCACAGTCCGGGCGAGTTCCTTTTCGGCTATCGCCTTGAAGACCTCAACGGATTGCGCGCCCGAGACGAGGTGGCCGTTCACGAAAGTTGCGGGGGTTCCCTCAACGCCCAGGGATGTGCCCTGCTTTAGGTCGGCGTCCACCGCGGCGGCAAACTTGTGACTGGCAGTGGCGGTCTTGAACTTCTTCATGTCAAGACCGATGTCCTCGGCGTACTTTTCTAGATCCGAATCCTCCAATGCGTTTTGGTTCTTGAAGATCGTCGCATGCATTTGCCAGAACTTGCCTTGCTCGTTCGCGGCGAGCGCAGCCTCGGCGGCGGGCCTGGCGCGGTTGTGAAAGGAAAGTGGAAAGTTCTTCCAAACTACCCGGACCTTGCCCGGAAATAGCTTCTCAAGCTCGACGAATGAGGACTCGATCCGTGAGCAGAAGGGGCACTGAAAGTCCGAGAATACCACCACCGTGATCGGGGCGTCCTTGGGACCACGGGCCGGAGCATTCCCCACATCCACTTTCTTGGGCAAGTCGCCGTCGGAAGCAGAGCCAGAAAGAACTCCCGCGTCACCCTTCGCGTGCTTCATGATGGTGTCGTAGACCTTTGCCTTTGGCGTTCCCTTCTTGACCAGGGCCTTGGCTTTGGTCAGTTCCTGATCGATGCACTCCTGGAACTTTTCGAAGGGCTGGGCGCCGGAAAGGAAAATGCCGTTGATGAAGAAACCCGGCGTACCACGCACACCGATCTTGCCGCCTGCCGCAGCCTCGGCATCCACGGCGTCGGCGAGCTTTTCGTCCGTCAGTGCGGCCTTGAACTTGACCCTATCCAGGCCGATTTTCTTGGCATAGCCTTCGATGTCTTCGGCCCCGAGGTTGTGCTGGTTCTCGAACAGAAGATCGTGCATCTCCCAGAACTTGCCCTGTTGATGGGCGGCCATGGCCGCGATGGCGGCAGGCCTGGCCTTTTCGTGAAAAGGCAAGGGCAGGTTGTGCCAAACTACGCGGAGTTTGCCCGCATACTTTTTCAAGGCCTGGTCTAGGGTCGGTTCGACGCGCGCGCAGAATGGACACTGAAATTCTGCGTATTCGACGATCGTCACCAAGGCGTCCTTGGCGCCCTTCGCGGGCGCACCTTTGATGTCCGCCTTGTAGACCACGCCTGCCTGCGGCTCGCCGGGATGAGCTTCGTTCTTCTTCGGGGCAGCCTTGTCGAGCCCATCCTTGATGAGGGTCGCGTAGAGCTGCGCGCGCGGGATGCCGGTGGCAAGCAGGTCATCGACCTTGCCCATTTCTTCGTCGATGAGCGCCTTAAAGCTGGCCAGCGGATAAGCCCCGGAAAACGCGCGGCCGTTGATAAAGAAGGACGGCGTGCCGACCACGCCGAAATTCGTCGCTGTCTCTATCTCCGCCTCGGCGCGCGCTTGGGTTTTCGGATCTGCAATGGCGGCCCTGTACTTGACCATGTCCAGATCGAGCGCCTGGGCGTGCTTTTCAAGATCCGCTGGCGCCAATGCCAGCGGGTTGGCGAACAACTTGTCGTGCATCTCCCAGAACTTGCCCTGTTCCTCGGCCGCGATGGCGGCCAGCGCGGCGCCCATGGCGTTCTGGTGGAAAGGCAGCGGATCGTGAAGGAAGGCGATGCGGATGTCGTCCCCGTAGATCTTCAGCAACTCTTCCAAGGTGCCCTTGGCACGGGCGCAGTAGGGGCACTGAAAGTCCCCGAACTCGATAAGCGTAATCTTGGGCGCTTGGCCGCCCTTCTGGGGCACATGGCCAAGGGCGATCTTGTAGACCTCGGCGCCGAGTGGAATCTTCGGCGGGGGTGCCGGCGCCATGGGCTTGCCCAAGCCCTTGCCCTCGCCCTTCATGAGCGCATCGTAGAACGAATACCCCGTGTCGGCCTTCGTCCCCATCTTGCTAGCGCGGGTCAGTTCGTCGTCGATGATCGCCTTGAATTGTTCGATCGGGACTGCACCGCGAACAGGACGGCCATTGATGAGGAAGTTGGGCGTTCCCTGGACTCCCAGTTTCCTGCCCAGTTCCAGGTCGTCCTCGACCTGTTTCACGGTTTCGACGGAATCCAAGTCCCGGTTGAACCGATCCCGATCCAGACCGACCTTCTCGGCGTATTGGATCAGGTCTTCCCTGGCCAATTTCGACTGATTCTCAAACAGGATGCGAACCATCGGCCAAGACTTGTTCTGTCGTTCCGCGACCACGGCGGCCTGGGCGGCTAGCTTGGCTTTGTCGTGAAACGGAAGCGGATTGTGCCTGTAGTACACACGGATCTTGCCCGGATATTCCTTCTCCAACTGGTCCAGCGTCGGCAGCACACGCAGGCAGAAGGGACACTGAAAATCCGAGAACATGACGATGGTGACGAGTCCCTGCGCATCGCCCTTGGGCTGTCCCGCATAGGGAACGCATTTTCGTTCCACATCATCGCCCGCTACCGCCGCGCCCGGAACGGCACAGTCAAAGAAGGTGGGTGCTGGTGCTTGCGGAGGCGCAGGCGCGACCGCACGAACCGTCGGCGCGGGGACCGGCGAAGCGACCTTCCCCGGCGCGAGAGGCGGGTTCTTCGCGCAGGCCAAGAGGGCGATTTGAAGCGCGAAAAGTGAGCAGGAACGAAGAGCCAATGGTCGAGATTTCATCGCTCCGAGACCATACAGCGATCGGACGCTTGTGCAAAACCAGCGGCCGTTGCAGGATCTTCGTGTGGGATGCACCGCCGTTCTGTTCTCTTCCCTTCTGGCTGTTGCTGGTTCGATGCCAGACCTGGGAACGTTGCAGATAGAACCCGATTCCGCGGGTCGAATTCAAGTCGAGCCGATCGGTAACCTGGAGAAGCGCTCGTCCGTCGACCTGGCACGCAGCGTGCTCCTCATGAAGAATCTCGCCGAGAAGGGCAACGCTTTGGCGCAAAGCTATCTCGGCGCCGCCTTCTACCTTGGACAAGGGATCGCGCAGGATCACGCAGAAGCCGTTCGATGGTTCAAGAAGGCGGCCGATCAGGGAAACGCCAAGGGACAGTTGAACCTCGGTATCGCCTACTACCAGGGAAAGGGCGTGCCGCAGGACTACGCCGAAGCCGTTCGATGGTTCAAGAAGGCCGCCCTTCAGGAAGATGCCATGGCGCAATTCGATCTCGGCATCACCTATTCCAGAGGGGAAGGAGTTGCGCAGGACGATGCGGAAGCCCTGCGCTGGTTCAGAAAGGCCGCCGACCAGGGATTCGCCCTCGCGCATGCCTATCTCGGTTTCATCTACGAGTCCGGCAAGGGCGTTCCGCCAGATCGCGCAGAGGCTTTGCGCTGGTTCAAAAAGGCTGCCGACCAGGGACTCGTCGCCGTGCAACTCGCTCTCGCTTTCGTCTACGACCTAGGCCGTGACGTGCCCCGGGACCGTGCCGAAGCTCTCTACTGGTACAAGAAGGCCGCCGACCAGGGAAACGCCGTGGCGCAGTTCAACCTTGGCTTCGCCTATGCCAAAGGGGATGGCGTGCCACTCGACCAAGCTGCCGCAGTCCGCTTGTTCAGGAAGGCCGCCGATCAGGGATTCGCGCAAGCGCAGTATGTGCTTGGCTTCGCCTACGACAAAGGCGAGGGAACCAAGCAGGACAGCGCCGAGGCCGTCCGCTGGTACCGAAAGGCCGCGGATCAGGGAAACGCCAGCGGACAACTCGGCCTGGGCGTCGCCTACTTCGATGGCAAAGGAGTCGAGCAGAACTACACCGAGGCAGTGCGCTGGTACCGGAAGGCCGCGGACCAGGGACTGGCCTGGGCCCAATTCGACCTTGGCCACGCCTACTACGATGGCAAAGGAGTCGCGCAGGACTTTGCCGAGGCCGCGGGCTGGTACCGAAAGGCCGCGGACCAGGGACTGGCCTGGGCGCAGTTCAACCTCGGCTACGCCTACTACGAAGGCAAGGGCGTCTCGCAGGACTACGCGGAGGCCGTGCGCTGGTACAGGAAAGCGGCGGACCAGGGAAGCGCGATGGCGCAGCTCAACCTTGGCGCTGCCTACTATGACGGCAAGGGCGTGGCCCAAGACTTCGCCGAAGCCGCACGCTGGTACAGGAAGGCCGCGGAACAGGGAAACGCAACGGCGCAGCTCAACCTCGGCCACGCCTACTACAATGGCAAAGGAGTCTCGCAGGACTACGTGGAATCCGTCGCCTGGTACAGGAAGGCCGCTGACCAGGGGAATTCCGGGGGACAAAACGGCCTCGGGGTGGCCTACTTCTACGGCAGGGGCGTGCAAAAGGACCATGTCGAGGCGATCCGCTGGTACAGGAAAGCCGCGGAACAAGGGAATTCCGAATCGCTGAATAGCCTCGGGTTTGCCTACTACGACGGCTCAGGCGTAGCGCAGGACTTTGCAGAAGCCCTGCGCTTTTTTAGAAAGGCCATCGAGCGGGGAAATTTGGGGGCCGAGAACAACCTCGGCCGCGCCTACGGAGAGGGCAAGGGCGTGCCCCAGGATTTTGTGCAGGCCGCGCGCTTGTATCGGAGAGCCGCGGAACAAGGGAACCCGACAGCGCAGAACAACCTCGGCCGCGCCTACTACGAAGGCAGGGGCGTGGCGCAGGACTACGCCCTTGCCATGCGCTGGTATAGAAAAGCCGCTGACCAAGGCAATGCCGACGCGCAGAACAACCTCGGCGTTGCCTACTACAATGGCAAGGGTGTGGCACAGGACTACGCCCTTGCGGCGCGCTGGTACCGGAAAGCCGCCGACCAGGGGCTGGGCCATGCGCAGCGCAATCTCGGCGCTGCCTACAGCAAGGGCGAAGGCGTGCCGCTCAATCACGCCGAGGCCTATTTCTGGAAGAGCGTCGCCGCCACTCTTGACAAGAACTCCAAGGCCGACGCTCTTGCCAAACTTCGCGGCGAGGCAAGTGCAAAACTTTCCGCCGCCGAATTGTCCGCCACAGAGGAACGCTGCCGCCGATGGATCGAGGCCTTCGAAAGGCGCTGACTGCGAGAGTCGCCGTCCACTTTGTTGGATGAGACTGACCCAAGACTCGCGGCCGTGACCACTGCGACCTTGAACGATCGAGAGTTGTTCACGCATGGAGGCTTCCAATGAGGCTTGTTGGGTCGAACTTGGTTGGCGTCAAGAGGGTCCGGTCTCGGCTCGGCCTGGCGCCGGCCATCGCAGTCGGCTTAATGCTGCTGCCGACGGCCTGCACCTCAGGCGGTTCGATCAACCAGGAAACGTCTTCCACCCCCACATCGACCACGACCACGACCAGCACGTCGGCGACCAAGAATGATGCGGGAACGGTGTTCGTGTCGCAAGACGCGGCGGCCAAGCTCGACACGTCCATCTGCGTCCCCTTGGCCTGCACGTCGGCCACGGGCCAGTACTGTGGAGCTATCGGGGACGGCTGCGGCAATATCAAGGACTGCGGGGCCTGTTCCACCGACCAAGTGTGCGGGGCGGGCGGACCAGGGATCTGCGGCGGCGGCGCCAATTGCACGCCGAAATTCGCCTGCACTTTTCCAGGTGGTTCCTACTGCGGAAAGATCGGCGATGGCTGCAACCACCCTCTCGATTGTGGCGACACCTGCCCCACGGCCGGCTGGACTTGCGAGAACAACACCTGTGTCGGTCCTGCCTCGGTCTGCACGCCGCTATCCTGCGAAACGGCCGGAGGTGGACGCTACTGTGACAAGATCAGCGATGGCTGCGGCCGCGAGCTGGACTGCGGCGCCACCTGTCCCAAAGCGGGATGGTCCTGCGTGGACAACATCTGCAAGGGCGCCCCACCCGCTTGCACGCCCGTCACCTGCGACACGGCGGACGGCGGCCGCTACTGCGGCACCATCGGCGACGGCTGCGGCGGTGGCCTCGACTGCGGTGCCACCTGCCCCAAGACCGGCTGGTCGTGCACAGGCAACGTCTGTGTTGGCGGCTCATCCTGCACCAAGGTCGCTTGCGATACCGTCGGAGGCAGTCGCTACTGTGGCACCGTCGGCGACGGCTGCGGCGGATCCTTGGACTGCGGCGCCAGCTGCCCCCAAGTCGGGTGGACCTGCACCAGGAACGTCTGCACCGGCGACGCTGGGTGCGCCAAGCTGACCTGCGCGCCGACTGGGGGCAATTACTGCGGCATTGTGGGCGACGGTTGCGGTGGCTCGCTGACTTGTCCCGCGACCTGCCCCACCGCTGGCTGGACTTGCAGCAATAACGTCTGCGTCGGCGGCCCGACCTGCACCAAGCTGACCTGTGCGCCCGCGGCGGGCGGCAACTACTGCGGCAACATCGGCGATGGTTGCGGTGGATCGCTCACTTGCCCCGCGAGCTGTCCCACCGCGGGCTGGACCTGCACGGGCAACATCTGCGTCGGCGGCGCGTCCTGCGTGAAGCTGACCTGCGACGCAAAGGGTGGCGGACGCTACTGCGGCACCATCGGCGACGGTTGCGGTGGATCCCTCGACTGCGGTACCACCTGCCCGACGGCTGGCTGGGTATGCGGAACGGGCAATGTGTGCCTCGGCGGCCCTGCCTGCGCCAAGGTCACCTGCGACGTGGCTGGCGGCGGACGCTATTGCGGCACCATCGGCGACGGTTGCGGCGGAATTCTCGATTGTGGCACCACCTGCCCGGGCGGCGTGACCTGCGGCAGCTCCATGCCCAACGTTTGCGGTGCCGTCGGGGGCTGCACGGGCCTTTGTGCCCAGGTCCCTGCCTGCGGCGGAGACAAGACCAAAACCAGCATCAGCGGCATCGTGTACGACCCCGCGGGCGCCTTGCCCATCTACAATGTCGTTGTCTATGTGCCGAACGGCGCTCTCGATGCTATTCCCACCGGCCCGGCATGCACGACCTGCGACGCCACGGCCTCGGGCAGCCCCATCACCACGGCGCTGACCGATGCCCAGGGCCGTTTCAAACTGACCAAGGTCCCGGCGGGCAGCAATATTCCGCTGGTCATTCAAATCGGAAAGTGGCGGCGCACTTTCACCATTCCCACCGTCACCGCCTGCGTGGACAACCCGGTTGCCGACAAGACGATTCGCCTGCCGCGCATGCAGAGCGAAGGCAACATGCCGCAAATCGCGATGGTGGTGGGCTTCTCCGACGGGCTCGACTGCCTGTTGCGCCGGATTGGCATCGACGATTCCGAATTCACAGCCCCAACCGGCACGGGCAAGGTGCACCTGTACACCACGCCCAAGGCGGCCACTAGTTTCGATCCAAGTCTCAACGCTGGCGCCGCCTATGGCGACGCGGCGATGCTGTGGGCCACGAAGGCCGCGATGATGAACTACGACATGCTGGTCATGTCTTGCGAAGGCACGCCCAACAAGGATCTGAAGACCACGGCCATGCACCAGGCTGTAAAGGACTACGCCGATGCGGGTGGAAAGCTCTTCGGTTCACACTGGCAAGATGTCTGGGTCTGGGCCGGCCCGACGCCCTGGCCGACGGGGGTGATCAACTTCCCGATGAATGGCACCAACATCGCCAACCTCTCTGGCATTCCAGACGGGTTCATTGCCAACATCGACACCACCTTCACCAAGGGCGCCGCCCTCGCCGACTGGCTGGTGGCCATCGGCGCCACACCCACGCGCGGACAATTGCCCATCAATGGCGGCGAGCACAGCATGAATCGCGTGGTCGGCGCATCGACCCGTTGGATCTACGGCACCGACACCACCAACACCAGCTACCCCGACTGGCTCGTCTACACCAGCTTCGGAACCCCGGTGGAACAGCCCGCCACGGGCACGCCCAATTACTGCGGCAAGGTGGTCATGACCGATCTGCACGTGTACACCGGCTCGGGCAAGAAGGCCTTCCCCAGCGGCTGCGACTTGACCAAGGCTGCCACGGCCCAGGAAAAGGCTCTCGAGTTCATGCTCTTCGATCTCTCGGCTTGCGTGCAGGTGGACACGGCCCCGCCGGTGCCTCCGCCACCCGCGGCTGGCGGCCCCGCGCCGCCCGCGCCCACCTCGCCGCCCGCCGCCCCGCCACCCCCAGCCGCGGCCCCCCCTGCGCCCGCACCCGCGCCTGCGGCACCGCCACCTCCGCCGCCCCCGGCCGCGGCAGCGCCTCCCCCGCCCCCGCCTCCCCCGCCACCGCCTCCGCCACCCCCGCCTCCGCCGCCGATTTTGTAGGTGGAGAATGGTTCACTCATCCGTTCCACGCAAACGCACTTGGTCCGACCAAACGCAAGTCTGCTTGCAGAGGTTTGGTGCCAAGATTGGGAGAGCCTCTCGGCAGCCTCTCGGCGAGTTCAGGCTCGCCCTAGGGTCTGATGTGGTAGTGTGGGACCCAAAACCAAAGGAGCCACGATGTACCTTTGTCTGTCGAGAAGGAAGCCGCAGCCTCGAACCTGCGCCCTGATTGGTGTTCTGTTTCTATCAGCTGGTGGCACTTTCGCGTGTAGCTCCTCGGGGACCAAGTCACCGACGGGAAGTGGTGGGAACCAGGACGCGGCGGCCCCTTCTGGCGGCACACCAAGCGGGGGCAGCGGGGGAGCTGGCGGGTTTGGAGCCGGCGGGCTTGGGGCGGGCGGGCTCACCGGACCTGCCGATGCCAACAGCGCCGGCGGCAGCGGGCAAGGGGGCGCGGGTGGTGCGGCGGGATCGGGCGGACGAAGTTCCGGGGGACAAGTCGGGACCACCGGAGGCAGCCCAAGCACGAACGGCGGCAACAGCGGCACCGGCGGCAGCAGCAACAACAGCGGCGGCGCGGGTGGTACGGCTGGAACAGCCTCGGGCGGTACGATCAGCTCGGGCGGAGCTGCGGGCGGAACGACGGGGCCGGGCGGCGCTGCCGGTGGCGCGACCGGCGGCGGCGGCTCGATTGGCCCGAGCCGCGTTCGCACCATCCAGGCTTTCAATGACAACTGGCTGTTCAACTACGGCGATGCTTCCGGTGCGGACGCCACGGCGTTTGCGGACACTGCCTGGCGGCGTTTAAGCGTTCCGCACGACTGGGCCATCGAGGGCCCGAATCCGCCTGCCGACCCCTTCTCCCAGAACGCGCCCAGCACCGGCAGAGGCGCCTATCTGCCGTCAGGGATCGGATGGTACCGAAAGCATTTCACCCTCGATCAAAGCCTCTCGACGAGCAAGGTCTTCATCGAGTTTGACGGCGTCATGGCCAACAGCACGGTCTACGTCAACGGCGCCCAAATCGGGAACCAACCCTGCGGGTACACCAGCTTCCGTTACGACATCACCTCGAATGTGAAGTTCGGGACGGCGGACAACGTGATTGCGGTCAAGACCGACACCAGCTTGCAACCTTCCTCGCGCTTCTACGCGGGCGCGGGCATCTATCGCCATGTTCGACTCCTAGCGACCAATCCCGTGCACATCGATCAGTGGGCCACGTACGTGAGCACGCCCGCTCCCACGACCACGGCAGCGACGGTGAAAGTGACCACGACCGTGGTCAATAGCGGCAGTGCCTCGGCCAGCGTGAGCGTGCAAGGTATCGTCAGCGACCCCAGCGGCAAGGCGCTGGCACCGGTTGCGGCTGCGGCGCAGACCATCGCGGCGGGGGCATCGGCCAACTTCGCGTTCGATGTGCCGGTCACAAATCCTCAGCTTTGGGATCTCAAGACGCCCAACATGTATCAACTCTTGACCAACGTTCAAGTCGGCGGCGCCACGGTCGACGACGATGTGACCCCGTTCGGGATCCGCGAGATCAAGTACAACGCGGGCCTGACCGTCAATGGAAAGAGCGTGAAGTTCCAGGGCGCCGCCCTTCACCAGGACCACCACGGGCTAGGCATGGCCGCCCCGCAACGGGCCATGCAGCGGCGCCTGGCACACCTCAAGTCCATCGGGATCAACGCCATCCGCACGTCTCACGATCCGCCCAGCCCAGATTTCCTCGACCTGACCGACCGAATGGGTCTTCTCGTCATGGACGAGTTTTTCGACACCTGGGTGGCGCACAAGTACACCGATACGGGCGACTTTGCCACGTACTTCAGCAAAGCCGCATCCGCCCCGACGGGGCAGCCCGCAGTGCCAGGAACCGCCTCCGGCGCGACCTGGTATCAGGTTGTCGTGACCAGCATTGTCGCGCGCGATCGCAATCATCCCAGCATCGCTCTTTACAGCACCGGCAACGAGATCCGCGACAGCATCACCACGCGAACGCCCATACTGACCAAGATGATCGCCATCACCAAGGCGCTCGACCCGAACCGTGCAGTCACGCAGGCGCTTTTTCAGCCTGCCGATTCGGGTGATACCACCGGCGCCACACAGACGCTGCTTGACGTCTTCGGCGGCAACTACCGAACCGACGAAGTCATCGCAGCGATGGCCGGTTCGCCCACCAAGTCCGGTGTGCTTACCGAAATGGGCACCGAAACCACCACTTGGGCTACGGTCACCGCCAATCCTGGGCTGACCGGCCTGTTCATGTGGCTGGGCGCGGACTACCTTGGCGAAGCACCCGACGAATGGCCAGGCACGCAGGGCTACGGGCCCGCCACCGCGCGCGGACTGATGGACGCGGTGGGGACCATGAGACAAATCGGCTACGACTGGGCAAAGGTTTGGGGCGTGACCGCCACGCCCCCTGCCACTGGAACGACCGCCAGCAAGGTCGTGCTCACCGCCGACCACGCCACTTTGCTCACGGATCTGAACGACATCTCGTTCATCCAAGCCACGATTGCCGACGCGGCCGGGAATGTGGTCACGAGCTCCAACGACCCCGTGACGTATACCATCACCGGCCCGGGCACCATCGTGGCCGTGGATAGCGGAAACAGAATCCAGGAAACCTTCCGCGGCAACACGCGCAATGCCTTCCTTGGAATCTCCTTCGCCCTGGTGCAGGCCACCGGCCCCGGCACCATCACAGTGACCGCCAAGTCGGGCTCCCTCACCAGTGGCTCCGCGACCGTGACCGCCACCAACGGCACCTTCGTTCCCTGCTCCGGCACCTGCGACTAGCCGGCATCGAAAGTGCCCACAGAAGGTTGCCCAAATCGAATTCTTATGGGAAGAAAATGGACATGAAGAAGTTTGCCGCCTTGGTCCTTTGGGGTCTTTCCACGCTTGCCATAGGCTGCACCAGCAGCAATAGCCAAGACGGCGGCAGCACCGCCAGCGGCGGCAAGCCTGCTTCAGGCGGCAGCACCGCCAGCGGCGGCAAACCTGCTTCAGGCGGCAGCACCGGCACGGCGGCCACGGGCGGCAGCACCGGCAATGGCGGCATAACAGGTGCGGGTGGCAGTGGTACCGGTGGCGGAACGAGCAGCGGTGGAACCACGGCATCCACAGGTGGTACGGGCGGTAGCGCAGGCACGAGTTCGTGCGTTCTGCCGAGCTGCCTCAAGAACCTCGGAACGAGCTGCGCGCCAAGTGGAAACTGCACCGTGCAGCACAATTCCGACACCGGCGATGCGAACTGGTGCTACGCCAACGGGGTCAAGAAGCTCACGGTTCTCAACATCTCGGACTATTCGACTGCCTTAACCATGACGAAATCCGGCTCAACTTGCTTTACGACCGCGTACACCGGGAACGACTTTTTCAACAGCGCGGGTGATCTCATCGCAAAGGACGCTTCCGGCGCAACCATTGCCACGTTGACCATGGATCCCGACACAAGCACCTTGTACATTGTCACTTGCCCGGGCGGCTCTCCCGTGACTCTCGACATATCCTGCAACGCAAGTTGGCCCGTGTCTGGCCTAACGGACCAAACGAACGGCAGCTGCACCGAGGGAACCTGCACGCCGTAGTGGTCCCGCGCCGTCTGGGAGCGTGTAGGTCCCAGGACTACGCCACATAGCCCGTTTGACTTACACGAAGATCAGCCACCTCGCACTGTAGACAAGACGAGATCTGTCGTATCTACTAGGAGCAGGGTTGGCATCCGGTCGTAGGATATTGAGAACGGAAGACTTGGCGGCGGGCTTGAACTAGCAGGCCAGGATGGGCGCAGGGCAATGAAGCCCTCTTGCTAGCGAAGCAGCAGCGGGCAGCTTGGAACCTTCTTCCAACTGCAGCACCGCGGATCGCTCAAGAAGTTCGGGGTAAGTGCCGAAGCTTGACGAAAATGGCGAGTGCACCCGCTCCCATGGGTTCGTTGCTTGTCAATTGGTGACAATTCGTCGGCGATACGCTCGGCTTCACTTGTCTGCTGCGTCTCGGGCCCCTGCCTAATTGCGTCCGTCGCGACATCGCGCCCAGTATTCAGTCTCGCTGTGGCTCGTCATTCAAATACATAGGAATTTCCTTTCCCGCCCCTTGGCCACTGGCGACCGCGGCATTCCACTCGGTCCGTCACAGGTCCTCGGCGTTCAAGAAGAGGTCAAATGGCACATCAACTCCGTCTCGGAACTATTCTTTCATTGACCGCGGCCATGTCATGCAGCCAGGTTGGCCCCCCGGACATGAGCCAAAGCAACAACCTGACTGCCAACATGGGCGGTGCGACTGGCACTGCCGGTGCGACTGACACAGGCGGCGCGGCGAGCACAGGCGGCGCGGGGAGCGCCGGCGGGGCAGGCGGCGTTACCAGCGCAGGCGGCGCAACAAGCAACGGCGGTGCGATGAACACCGGCGGCGCCGCGCGAGCCGGCGGCGCTTCCAGCGTGGGCGGCACGTCGCGAGCCGGCAGCACGACGAGAACCGGCGGCGCGAAAAGCGCGGGCGGCGCGACCAGCAAAGGCGGTGCGACGGGCAACGGCGGCGTGACGAGCGCGGGCGGAACCGGGAGCGTGCCGAGCGCTGGCGGGTCGTCGGGAACCGGCGGCATCCTGGCGGGGGGAACGGGGACATCGGGACTCTTCCTCGACGGCTTCTTCCTCATCGGAACGTTCATGCCGCCCCCGGCCGATTTCAAGAAGTGGCACGATCGTGGCGTCAATACCGCGGTTGGCGAGAGCTATACGGATCCCACGACTGGGCTAGCCAATGGGGCGTTGCTAAAGGCTTGGGATACGGCGGCTCAGGCCCAGGGAATTCGGACGATCCGTCGCCCGATGCCGAATCCCAGCGACGACGTGGGCAACCCGACCCTGCTGGCTTGGGCCCAGATGGATGAACCCGACGTGTCCGGTGCAGGCTTGAGAAATCTCGCGACTGAAGTCGCCAACTATCAGCTATGGAAGGCCGCCGATCCGAGTCGCCCGGTGTATCTCAATTTCGCCGGGCCCGACGTTCTGACCGCCATCGCTGGTCCCAAGCCCTCCTGGTGCCTCGACTCCACCGGCGGCTGCTCGTTGGTTACCAACCACATGGACTATATCAACCAAGCCCTCGACTGGGTTTCCGCCGACATCTATCCGGCGGCGGGCAACCTGCCCGACGAAAGCCGCCGCTACGATGTGAGCTTGGTCGGAGATCCCATCGACAAGATCCGTTCGTGGACCGACAAACCGTCGTTCTGCTACATCGAGACCAGCGACCAAAAGTACACCACCAAGAGTACCCGCGGCGTCACCCACGACGAGGTGAGGGCAGAGATTTGGGTGGCCGTGGTGCACGGAGTGCGCGGCTATGTCTTCTTTCCGGAGGTGGTCCCGCCAAGCGGCGTCGGCGCCTCCGTCGACGGTACGCCGGCCGACGTGGCTGCCGAGCTGACCATCCAGAATGCGACGGTCACGCAGTTGGCCCCGGTTCTCCAGGGCGCCATCAATCCGACCACCGTCGGCGCCACTGTCCCCGCGCCGCTCCAGGCCGGCTGGCGGGATGCCCCCAGCGGCAAGTATTTCTTCGTCGTGAACACGAAGCAGCCCACGTTGACCAATGCGGCCATCACGCTGACGGGCGTTGGCACCGCGACCTCCGCCAGTGTCTTTGGCGAATCGCGAACGGTCACCCTCGCGAATGGGCAGCTGACGGACACCTTCGGCGCGTTCGCCGTTCACATCTACGTCGTTACCAATTAGCGAGATCCCGCCGACGGCGCAGTCGGGACCGCAGTCCGTACGGTTCCGCGAAATTGCGGCGTGACGCCAGGGCGTGCGGTAAAGTTCCTCGCAATCCAGCCACTGCGCGCGCGTGGTTGAAAGCGAGGATCTCCATGTCGACTAGAGACAGATACGCTTCGATCGCCCTTTTCGTCGCGGCGGTTTTGCTCGATGCTTGTAGCAATGGGAGCAAAGCTAGCGTTGGCGGTTCGGGTGGGGGCCGAGGCGATAGCGGTGGTTCCTTGGCTGCAGGCGGCACTGCCGAGACTGGCGGAAGCACGGGGAGCGGTGGGCAGACGGGCACGGGCGGTGGAAGCGGTGGAAGCGCTGGGGTGATCGCAACGACAATGACCGGCGGTTCGCCGAACGCAGGGGGCGTAGCACCCAATGGCGGCGCGGCCGGCGGCTCGAACGGCAGCGGTGGCGCGCGATTGGACGCAGGCGTGCTTTCAACCACGGGCGGGGCGCCAGGCAGCGGCGGCACGCAATCAGACGGCAGCGTAGTTTCAGCCACGGGCGGGGCGCCCGGTAGCGGCGGCGCATCCTTGGATGCTGGCGTGGTTTCAGCGACGGGCGGGGCGCCCGGCAGTGGCGGCGCACGCCCAGACGCGGGCGTGGATCGAGCCCCCGGTGGGGCCGACACCAGCACGGGTACGGACGCAGGGGGAAAAACCGGTGCGGCCCAGACGATCA